>JAEEGL011498018.1_pt1 | contig 111889 bp, 94 predicted proteins | sample 9134231 | NCBI WGS metagenome assembly JAEEGL01 (sample SAMN16246548, study PRJNA631951) | gut metagenome | biome: gut microbiome; feature: rumen; material: fiber-attached | host: Bos | place: Iran: Karaj | collected 2018-10
CACTCTCACAACGGATCACGGTATATCTGATCAGCGCGCTGATCGTCGGACTGACAGCGGCTTTTTTCCTGCTGCCTCACAGGGACTTTTCCGAAAATGAAAACCGTAAGCTCGCGTCCCTGCCGGAGTTCAGCCTCAAGACACTGCAGAGCGGCCGGCTCACCGGCGGCCTGAAGGATTATGCCGCGGATCATTTTCCGCTCAGGGATGAATTTCTCGGGATGATGAGCGCTGCGCTCCGGAATTCCGGCCGGAAAGAGATCGGCGGCGTATACCTGGCGAAGGACGGGGCTCTGATCAATGCCTATGCGGAACCGAGATATGTGGAGAAGGATATCACGCAATGGACGAGGCTTGCGCAGAATGTGGAGCAGGCAAAGCTTTATCTGATGCTGGTACCAACGGCAGTGAGTACTGAAAAAGACAGTCTTCCCGCCGGCGCGCCCGACTATGCGGCGCAGGAACTATACCTTGCGGGAAAAGGATCAGGGGAGTATCCGGCAGCGGTACAGCAGCAGACCATCGATGAGATCTATGCCGCCATGCCGCAGGAAGTGAGCTGCGTGGATGTCGCTTCGGTGCTGAAAGCCGATGCGGCCTGGACGAGGGAGGCCGGCGCGGAGTCAGCGGCGGCACGGCGGGTCTATTACCGCACGGATCATCACTGGACCACCTACGGCGCCTATCTGGGCTATGCGGCCTTCTGCGAAAGCGCCGGGCTTCAGCCGGATCCGCTTCCGGATTTTGAGGCGGAGACAGTGGCGGCGGATTTCCGCGGGACGATATGGTCGAAGCTCTGCGATCCGTATTTTGCGGGGGAAGAGATCGTGATCCGTAAGCATCCGGACTGGAAGCTTACGGTGCGCTATGAAGATACGAAGACGGAGAGCGACAGTCCCTACAGCCTCGGATATGCAGACAAAAAAGACAAGTATTCGCTCTTTCTCGATAACCAGCATACGCTGGTCACCATCACGAACGATGCGGTGGAGGAAGGCGCCATCGCCGTGGTCAAGGACAGTTATGCGAACTGCTTTGTCCCGTATCTTCTGAACCATTATCATACGGTCTATGTTTTTGATACGCGTTATTACCGGGGCGGACCCTCCGCTTTCATCAATGAGCATCCCGAGATCACGGAGGTCCTGATCCTTTATAATATGGGGACTCTGGACAACGATACCGGGATCGGGGGCATATATTAGAAAGGATGCTGCTCAACACACCGGCCCGCAGTCACGCACACTAGTTCCTGTTTAGTGAGCGATAGCGAACTTAGCAGGACTGCGTACAGAGGAGCGTAGTGCGCGGCTAGGGACGAAACAGCAGCCGCACTTCACGCGCGAATAGGAAAACATGCTGTTTTTGTTGGTATTATCCAAAAAATATGATAAAATATAATTTAGTCTACGTAAAAATACACAAATAGAAGGAGGGGCATTATGTTCGGAGGATCGAAAGCGGCGCAGGAAAGGGAATACAATGCACGGATCTCGGAACTGGAGCAGGAGATAGAAGGGCTGAAAGAGAAACTGGCATTCAGTGCGACCGAGCTGGAAGCGGTCAATGTCAGCACGCATCTGGGGATCTGGAAATGCTTTTATGATGAGAAGGGAAATCAAAAAGGCGTATTTTATACCGATGAGTTTCGGAGAATGCTCGGTTTCAGCAAGCAGGAATTGCCCGATACACTGGATTCCCTGGGAAATATCATCCATCCGGAAGATACGGAGATAGCCTTCAGTGCATACGGGGCGGCTGCGGGGGACAAATCCGGCCGTACGAAATACGATGTGGATTATCGTATCAAAACGAAACATTCCGGATATAAATGGTTCCATGCGGCAGGAGAATGCCTGCGCTGGCCGAACGGCAATCCCCGGGAGTTCATCGGGACTTTTTCAGATATCGATGAACAGAAAAAGAATGCCGAGATCTTTGAACATGATTCCAGACGTCAGATCGCAGTTGATAAAATGATGCTGGAAGGCAGCTGGAGCATGGATCTTACAAAATACGCGATCGATGATCCGAGATCGCCGATGGTCTATTCCGCGCAGTTCAAGAAGATCCTCGGTTTTAACGAACATTCCCCGGAATTTCCGGATATCATGCAGTCCTGGATCACAAGGATCCACCCGGATGATGTGCCGGGAGCGTCCGCAGCGATGGGTAAGCAGCTTGCGGATCCCAGCGGAAGTTATGTTTTTGATATGGAGTACCGGATCCGGCATAAGAACGGTGAGTATGTATGGGTGAGAGCCTCCAGTTATGTGGTATGGGAGGGAAGGGTGCCCGTCATGGCTGCCGGTACCATACTGGATATTACGGAACAGAAAAAGAATAAGGTACGCTTCGAACAGGAAATGGAGCCGAATATCGATTCGCTCCGGTCCGGTATCGCCGAGATCGCCGGAAATGTAGAGAAAGCGACCAATCAGATGCAGGAAGTGTCCGTGAGGCAGGAAGAACTTACGGAAGCAGCAAATGTGATCGAGGAAGCGGTAAGCGCCTCCATGGAGATCATCGGCAGTATCCAGGATATTGCCAGCCAGACAAATCTCCTTTCCCTGAACGCCTCCATAGAGGCTGCCAGAGCCGGAGATGCGGGCAGGGGCTTTGCTGTGGTGGCCCAGGAGGTGCGTACGCTTTCCGATTCTTCAAAGGAAACCACGGAGCATATCTCCCAAAAGCTTATGAACGTGAATACCTCTGTTAAAGATATCCTCACAAAGATCCGGATGATCAGTGAAAGCATCTCGAAAGAGACGGAAGAGATGAGCACCATCAACGCGACCATAGAGGAACTTCACGCCTCCGCCGATCTGATCGCCCAGATGGCAAAGACCCTGTACAATTAAATGATCCTGAAGAAACGGTTCATCCTTGCGTTCTGTGAGGATGAACCGTTTCTTGTGTGTCTGTGAAAACTGTTCACACATGATATGCAAACAGCAGCTGATTTTTTACAATGCTTGATTTTCGCGAGGATTTGTAATAAAATGGTGAAGATTTTGAGAAACTGTATGCGTAAGGCAGTGACATCATAAAGCAGGTAAAGGAGCAAAGAGATGAGCAAGAGTTTTGACGATCTGTTATCAAAGGTAAGCAGCGTAAGCCGCAAGAAGGTTTCCGTAGCGGTGGCGCAGGACGGTCCCGTACTGGAGGCTGTGGAAGAAGCGAGAAAGCGCGGCATCGCCGACGCCATCCTTGTAGGTGATAAGGACAAGATGGAGCCCATCGCGAAAGAACTGGGCATCGATCTTTCCAACTTTGAAGTAGTGGATGTAAAGGATGATATCGAGGCAGCAACAAAGGCTGTGGAACTGGTACATACCGGCAAGGCGGATATGTACATGAAGGGCCTGATCGATACAAAGAATTTCTTAAAGAGCGTGTTGAACAAGGAAGTGGGCCTGCGTACCGACAAGACCCTCTCCCATGTGTGCGTATTTGAGATGAAGGGACGCGAAGGTCTGCTCTTCCTTACGGATGTGGCGTTCATCCCCTATCCTACGTTGGAGGACAAGGTAGCCATCATCGAGAATACCGTGGACATCGCACATGCCTGCGGCATCGAGTGCCCGAAGGTGGCACCCGTGGCAGCAGTGGAAGTGGTGAATCCCAAGATGCCCGTTACCGTGGAAGCGGACGAGCTGACAAAGATGTGCGAGGAAGGAAAGATCACGGGCTGCATCGTGGACGGACCTCTTTCCCTGGATATCGCCATCGATCCCGAGGCGGCGCAGCATAAGGGTGCTTCCGGCCGCAAGATCACCGGTGACGCGGATGTGATCCTCTTCCCGGATATCCATGCGGGCAATCTTGTCTACAAAGCGCTGACACATCTCGTGGACTGCAAGAACGGCAATATCATGACCGGCACCAAGGCGCCCGTCATCCTCACTTCCCGTTCCGATTCCAAGGAAGTAAAGGTGAATTCCCTTGCCCTGGGCGCGATCGTTGCAGAGCATCTCAAAAATTCATAAATGAATGCCTGAAAAATAAAGGAGAAAAGATATGGCAAAATTACTGATCATCAATCCCGGCTCCACCTCCACCAAGATCGGTGTTTTTGAGGATGAAGAGCTTCTGTTCGAAGAGACCCTTCGCCACTCCACGGAAGAGATCGCACAGTTTGCGACTATCGTGGACCAGAAGGATTTCCGTAAAAAGATCATCATGGATTTCATCGCCTCCAAAGGTGTGAAGACGGAGGATCTGGCGGCGGTCGTAGGCCGCGGCGGTATGCTCAAGCCCATTCCCGGCGGTACCTATCCGGTGAGCGATGCGCTGCTTGAGGATCTGAAGATCGGAAAACAGGGACAGCACGCCTCCAATCTGGGCGGCATCCTGGCACGGGAGATCGCCGATTCCGTCGGCATCCCTTCCTATATCGTTGATCCGGTAGTCGTGGACGAGCTGCAGCCTCTGGCCAGATATTCCGGCCATCCCGAGCTGCCGCGCACCAGCGTTTTCCACGCACTGAATCAGAAGGCGGTGGCAAAGCGCTATGCGAAGGAGCAGGGAAAGAGCTATGACAGCCTGCGTCTCATCGTGGTACATATGGGCGGCGGCGTTTCCGTGGGTGCCCATGTGGGCGGCCGTATCGTTGATGTGTTCAACGCCCTGGACGGCGACGGCGCATTCTCGCCGGAGCGCAGCGGCGCGGTACCTCCCGGAGCACTGGTAAAGCTCTGCTTCTCCGGAAAATATGATGAAAAGACCATTTATAAGATGCTGGTGGGTAACGGCGGTTTCAATGCCTATGTGGGTACGAACGATGCCCGCGTGGTAGAGGAAAAGATCGCCGCGGGTGATGAGAAGGCAAAGGAAGTATACGAAGCCTTTACCTATCAGGTATCCAAGAATATCGGCGCTCAGGCAGCCGTGCTGGAGGGGAAGGTGGATCAGATCATCCTTACCGGCGGCATTGCCTATTCCAAGGCTGCGGTGGCAGCGATCCGTGCTCGTGTGGAATGGATCGCGCCCCTTACGGTGTATCCGGGCGAGGACGAGCTGCTGGCGCTTGCGCAGGGCGGGCTGCGTGTATTGAACGGCGAAGAAAAGCCGATGGAGTATTAAAGTATGAGTCTGTTCGACAAGATCTTCGGGACCCACAGTGAGAGGGAACTGAAGCGTATCAAACCGCTGGTAGACAGGATCGAGGGCATGCGTGACAGCATGATGGCCCTGTCGGATGAGGAGCTGCGTGGCAAGACCGCGGAGTATAAGAAGCGTTTTCAGGAAGGAGAAAGTCTGGATTCGCTCCTGCCGGAAGCTTTTGCCACCGTGCGTGAAGCCGGACGCCGAGTGCTCAATATGGAGCACTTCCGCGTACAGCTCATCGGCGGCATCATTCTGCATCAGGGACGTATCGCCGAGATGCGTACCGGTGAAGGTAAAACCCTGGTATCCACCCTGCCGGCCTATCTGAATGCGCTGGAAGGCAAGGGCGTGTGCATCGTCACCGTCAACGATTACCTGGCGAAGCGTGACGCGGAGTGGATGGGACAGATCCACGAATTCCTCGGGCTGAAGGTCGGCGTGATCCTTAACGACATGAAGTCCGACGAGCGGCGGGAAGCCTACAACTGCGACATCACCTATGTGACCAATAACGAGCTGGGTTTCGACTACCTGCGTGACAACATGGTCATCTATAAAGAGCAGCTGGTGCAGCGCGGTCTTCACTACGCCATCATCGACGAGGTGGACTCGGTGCTCATCGACGAAGCCCGTACCCCGCTGATCATTTCCGGTCAGAGCGGTAAGGCGACGAAGCTTTATGAAGTGTGTGATGTGCTTGCCAAGCAGATGAAGCGCGGCAAGGACGAGGAGATGATCTACAAGCTGGATGCCGTCATGGATTCCATGATGGGCACCAAGAAGGAAGAGGAAGAAGAGACCGGCGACTTCGTCCTGAACGAAAAGGACAAGAACGTGACCCTGACTTCCCGCGGTGTGGATCGTGTGGAGAAATTCTTCCACATCGAGAACCTTGCCGATCCGGAAAACAGCGAGATCCAGCATAATATGATCCTGGCGCTGCGTGCCAATTACCTGATGTTCAAGGATCAGGATTACGTGGTGGATGATGACAAGGTCATCATCGTGGATTCCTTTACCGGCCGTCTCATGCCGGGACGCCGCTTCTCCGACGGCCTGCATCAGGCCATCGAGGCAAAGGAGCATGTAAAGATCAAGCGTGAATCCATGACGCTGGCCACCATCACCTTCCAGAATTTCTTTAATAAATTCGAGAAAAAAGCCGGTATGACCGGTACGGCTCTGACGGAGGAACAGGAATTTCGTGATATCTACGGTATGGACGTTATCACGATCCCGACCAACAAGCCCATTGCCCGTATCGACCAGAACGACTGCGTATACAAGAGCCGAAAGGAAAAGCTGCACGAGATCGTGGAACGCATCAAAGAAACGCATGCGACGGGGCAGCCCATCCTGGTGGGTACCATCAATATCGATGCTTCCGAGGAACTGAGCCGCCTGCTCACGAAGGAAGGCATAAAGCATAACGTGCTGAATGCGAAGTTCCATGAGATGGAAGCCGAGATCGTGGCGGACGCCGGTATCCACGGAGCCGTTACCATCGCAACCAACATGGCCGGCCGTGGTACGGATATCAAGCTGGATGAGGAAGCCCGCGCCGCAGGCGGTCTGCTGATCATCGGTACCGAGCGTCATGAATCGAGACGTATCGACAACCAGCTGCGAGGCCGTGCCGGACGTCAGGGTGACCCGGGTGAATCCGTATTCTATATCTCCCTTGAGGACGATCTGATGCGCCTCTTCGGTTCGGAAAGGCTCATCGGGACCTTCAATGCACTGGGGATCCCCGAGAACCAGAGGATCGAGCACAAGATGCTTTCCAACGCCATCGAGCGTGCCCAGAAGCGTATCGAGAACAACAACTTTTCACGAAGAAAGAATGTGCTGCAGTATGACCAGGTCATGAACGAGCAGCGTGAAGTGATCTATGGCGAGCGTAAGCGCGTGCTGAACGGCGAGAGCATGCGGGATGTGGTCTACAAGATGATCACGGATATCGTTGAGGGTGCCGTGGATACGGTGGTCGGCGAGGACGGCGGTCCGGAAAGCTGGGATCTGAACGAGCTGAACAATCTCCTGCTGCCCATCATCCCCCTGGAGCCCATCACGAAAGAGCGAGCGGAGAAGAGAAAGAACGCTCTGATGCAGCAGCTCAAGGAAGAAGCGGTGAAGCTCTATGAGGCGAAGGAAGCCGAATTCCCCGAGCCCGAACAGATCCGTGAAGTGGAGCGCGTGATCCTCCTTCGTGTCATCGACCGCAAGTGGATGAACCACATCGACGATATGGATCAGCTGGAACGTGCCTCCGGCCTTGCGGGTATGGGGCAGAAGGATCCGCTGGCCGAATTCAAGATGAGCGCTTTTGATATGTTCTCCGCCATGGAAGCGGCCATCAAGGAAGATACCGTGCGTCTGCTCTTTGCCGTAAAGGTGGAGCAGAAGGTAGAGCGCGAACAGGTTGCCAAGGTGACGGGCACCAACAAGGACGAGACCCTGCAGAAGCAGCCCAAGAAGCGCGATGAAAAGAAGATCTATCCCAATGATCCCTGCCCCTGCGGCAGCGGTAAAAAGTATAAGAACTGCCACGGAAGGGGCATTTGAGTTATGGTAGAACTGGACCAGATGAAGCTGGAGCTCATGCAGTATCAGGATACCCTGAAAGAGGTGCATGACTCTCTGGATATCGAGAACAAGAAAAAGCGCATCGAGGAGCTGGACATGGAAATGGCCGGCCCCGATTTCTGGAGCGATCCCGAGCGGGCCAACCGGCTCACCAGGGAAGCCAAGAATATGAAAGACAGCGTGGAGACCTGCGAGGGACTCCGGCAGAGCTTTGAGGATATCCAGACCCTGATCGAGATGGGCAATGAAGAAAACGATGCTTCCATGATCGAGGAAGTGCGTAAGGAGCTGGATGAATTTATCAGCGGCCTGGAGACCATACGTCTGCAGACACTGCTTACCGGGGAGTACGACGCCAACAATGCGATCATGAGGATCAATGCGGGCGCCGGCGGTACCGAAAGCTGTGACTGGGCCGGCATGCTCTTCCGTATGTACAGCCACTGGTGTGACAAGAAAGGTTTTTCGCTGGAGCTTCTGGACCAGCAGGACGGAGACGAAGCCGGGATCAAATCGGTGGACTTCCAGGTGAACGGCGAGAACGCCTACGGTTATCTGCGTTCGGAGCAGGGCGTGCACCGTCTGGTGCGCATTTCACCTTTCAATGCCCAGGGCAAGCGTCAGACTTCTTTCGTATCCGTGGACGTGGTGCCGGAGCTTCAGGGGGATGCGGGCATCGAGATCAATCCCGACGATCTGCGCATCGATACCTACCGTTCCAGCGGCGCCGGCGGCCAGCATATCAACAAGACTTCCTCCGCGATCCGTATCACGCATCTGCCGACGGGCATCGTGGTGCAGTGCCAGAATGAACGCAGCCAGTTCCAGAACAAGGACAAGGCCATGGAGATGCTCCGCGGTAAGCTGCTGATACTTAAGCAGGCCGAGGAAGAAGCTAAGATGAAGGGCATTCAGGGCGACCTGAAATCCATCGCCTGGGGCAGCCAGATCCGTTCGTATTTCCTTCAGCCCTACCAGCTGGTGAAGGATCTGCGCACCGGCGAAGAGACCGGCAATGCGGATGCGGTGCTGGACGGCGATATCGACCGTTTCATCAATGCGTATCTGAAGAAAAAGAGCCAGGGCGCTCTGCTCGAGAACGTTTCGGACGAGGATATCTGAGATATTGGAGAAAATGAATACCACAGCCGGTAATGAAGAAAAATCCGCGCGGAAGCTATGGTTTGCTTCCGCCGTTTTTATAATGGCTCTTACTCTGGGGATCGGGCTCTTCGTGTGCAGTAAAAAGCATGTTGAATTCTGTGATGAATCACTTAGTCTGGAATCGGCCAATGCGGTATGGAAGGAGCATATTTACGATGACTGGAACCGCTGGATGAGCGGGGAGGAGATCCGGAGCTATTATGCTGCAACGGATATAAATCCCCATCTGATCATCATCATGAAAAAACTCTGGGTGGATCATGTACCTTTCTATTTCTGGCTTTTGCGTTTTGCGTCGCTGCTTGCATACGGTAGTTCCTCCCCGTGGATCGGTATGGGGCTGAATCTTTTTTTAACCCTTCTGTTTGAACTGTGGCTGTTTGTTTCTCTCGGAAAGCGATACGGCGATGACCGGCGGGTGCTGATCGGAGCCGGGATCTTCTGTCTGCTGTTTTTCCTTACAATGCCTCTCTTTTTTTCGCAGCTGAATCTGATCCGTATGTATCTGCTCATCACTTTTGAATTGTGGATGCTGCTCTGGTATATGGGTGGCTGGTACATGGAAAAGGAGAAAAAGAAAAGGCAGTTTCCTTATGTGCTGACAGTGGCATGCGCCCTGATCACGCATTACCTTTTTCTGCCCTTTTTCGGTCTGCTCTGTATCTGTATTTTTCTTTCCCTGCTTGTAAAGGATCGGAAACGGATCCCTCAGTTTATCGGGATGAATGCTTCGGCAGCGATCGTTTCCTGTATCCTGGATCCTTATTGGATCTACAGACTTTTTCGATACAATCTGATGGCACGCAGCGGCGGGGGAGCGGATAGCGGCAGCAGTTTCGGGAAGATACTGCTCCGGGTCATCAAGACTCTGGGAAGGGTACCGTTTTCAGAAAACTTTCCTTATTTTCCGGGCTTTCTGATCGCATGCCTGGTTTTGGCCGGAGCGCTTTTTCTTCTCTGGCGAAACGGACATAAGAAGCTTTTTTCCTATGTCATATTCGTTACGGCTGCGGATCTTTTCTATCTCTTTCTGGTCTACAGGATGAACGGCGGAGCAGGGCGTTACCATTGGCCGGCATCGGTAATATGGTTACTTCTGGTATATCTTTCGGCGATCGGGAGCTTTCTCTTTTTGCTGGGGAGAGCGGGAAAGGGCCGGTGGCCGGCGGTGCTTCCGGCGGCTGTGCTTGTACTGTTCCTGGGAATTAACCTGTACGGGAGCATCGGTCAGAAAATAGAATTCCTGAATCCCGTATCCGTGGAAGAAGAGCTGGAGCGGCGTTATTCGGAAATTCCCTGGCTGGTCTACAGTCACGAGCATACGTATTATGAAGAGGGGGCTGCTTACAAATTCATGATCCCGGAAAGGATCTGCTTTATATCACCGGATCATCCGGCAGATACGGACTTTGTACTTCCGGAAGAATTTATTGTGGTGACCGGGGATGAATCGCTTCCGGAGGCGCTTGCTTATCTGGAAGAGCTTTCCGGCAGACGGTCCGTGCAGACGGAGGAAGCGCTCATGTGGGGGAGTATGGGGGCCTGGCACTATCGTCTGCGTTCAACGGCAGAGTAAGTCTTTGGACATAAGAGGCAGCTGAAACAGGTAAGCTGATCAGAGTACCGGCCGCAGCCACGCAGCAGGCATGTGGCCCAGGCTGAAAAAAAGGCAGAGGAGAACAATGGCACGCTGTAAAGTTTGTTTCCGGCATTGCGAGATCCCTGAGGGAGGGACCGGTTTCTGCGGGGCCAGGACCTGCAGGGACGGAGAAACAGTCCCGAAGTTTTACGGGAAGATCTCCGCGCTGGCGCTGGATCCCATCGAAAAAAAGCCCTTGAATCATTTTCATCCCGGCTCCATGATCCTTTCGGTCGGAAGCTGCGGCTGCAATCTGCGCTGTCCTTTCTGCCAGAACAGCGGCATTTCCTGGTCGGAGCAGGCCCTTTCGGGACGGCGTATGCAGAGCTTCTCACCGGAGGAGCTGGTGCAGGCAGCCCTCTCCTGCAGGGAACGCGGCAATATCGGTGTGGCCTATACCTATAACGAAGCGCTGGTATCCTACGAGTACGTGCGGGACTGTGCGCGTCTTGTGCACGAAGCCGGGATGGTGAACGTTCTTGTGACCAACGGCTGTGCGGAGAGTGCGGTGTTGGACGAACTGGAGCCTTATATCGACGCCATGAACATCGACCTGAAGGGCTTTACCGAGCGTTATTACCGGGAGGTGCTCGGAGGGGATCTTTCCATGGTGCTCGCCTTTATCGAAAAAGCGGCAGGCTTCTGTCACGTGGAGCTTACCACACTGATCATACCGGGGGAGAACGACAGCGAGGAGGAGATGCGTGCGCTTTCCGGCTGGATCGCGGGACTGAAAAACGTATACGGGGCTGCGGACGGACGCAGTATCCCCCTTCACATATCCCGTTTCTTTCCTGCTTTTCATATGACGGACCGTGAAGCCACGGATGTTTCCCTGATCTATCATCTTGCGGAGCTTGCAAGGGAAAAACTCTTTTTCGTCCATACGGGAAACTGCTGATCTTTACGCAGCTTCTGCTTTTTAGGTCCGGAATCGTACAGCCCGTGAGCACTTTCTGCAATTGCTGTTTTTTCGTGCACGGAAAACGTCATTTTGTGCCTGATCCGTCCATACGCCCGGAAAAAGAAGTAAAATAACGGAAAAGAGAAAAATGTTCCCGGGGAGGATAAGAAAATGAAAAGAACACATATCACAGCAGTCTGCAGTTCGATCCTGCTGGCACTGACCATGATGGCGGGAGTGGCTCTTCTGATCCTGAGCCATTGAATATGCACAGGGGAAGCTTCCTGTGATCGTACGGAAAAATCCGGAATTCTGACTCTTTTTTTCCTTTTTATCCTGTGGTATAATCATATTATGGATATGAACGGGCAGAACGGCGGACAGGGTATCCCGCCGCAGTATTATTATCAGCCGCACAGGCGTGGCAATGGAATGGCGACGGCATCGCTGGTATTTGCGATACTCGCCGTATGCTCCATCTGTACGGGGATCGGCCCGGTCTTCTTCGGAAGTCTGTCCATCGTCTTTGCACTGCTGTCCCGCGGGGGAGAACTCCGCTTTAAGGGAAATGCAAAGCTCTGTGCATGGCTGTCGGCCCTGAGCATACTGGCAGGCATCGTCCTGACGGGCGTGAGTGTCTACCGGATCAAATACGATCCGGCGATGAAAGCAGCGGTCGATCAGGCGTTTCAGCAGATGTACGGTGTGGATTATGATGAGTTCACGGAAGAAATGCAGCATTATTACGAAACAGGTGAGATGCCGGATTTCATGAAGGATATGTATCAGTAACAGCAGGGAAGCTATCCGGGAGGTTCAGACCTATGACAGTAGGAAGGATCGGATACGGCGGGATGGACGGACATTTCGCTGCCATGCAATATATGAATATCGGAGGGACCGGGGAAGTACGCCGTGCTTCGGACGGGCAGCCGCTGGTGGATAAGAGCGGGCGGCCCCTGCCGGATGGCATGGATGAACGGCAGGCCAAGCGGCTCGGCAAGATGGAGTGTGAATCCTGCAAGAGCAGGAAATACCAGGACGGTTCGGATGAACAGGTGAGCTTTAAATCGGCAGCTGCGATCAAGCCCGAGGCGGCCGCGGCCAGAGTGCGCGGTCATGAGCAGGAGCATGTCGCCAATGCCTACGACAAAGCGGAACAGAAGGGCGGCAAGGTGCTCCGTGCCAGCGTTACGCTGAAATATGCCATCTGTCCGGAATGCGGCCGCAGCTACTGTGCCGGCGGCGTGACGGATACGGCGATCCGTTATCCGAAGGAACAGGAAAAGAAGATGAATCCTTACGACAGGAATACCCTTGCCATGGGGCAGGAAGCGTTCCGCGGCAACAGACTGGATACGGCGGTATGACGGAGAACATGGAAGAGATCAGGAATGCCGCGGAATTAAAAGCCAGTGCCAGGTCGTACCTGCAGGGAAGATATGTACAGGCGATCCCCGTGCATCTTCTTTTTTTGATACTCAGCGGAGCTCTTACTTCCGTCAATCTGCGGCTGAGCGGAGGAAGGGGAGCCTTATTCCTTCTGGCACAGGCCGGGATCCTGCTGGTGGGATCGGTGCTGGCCAGTCTTCTGCATTTCGGACTCAGCCGTTTTTACATGAACTTCTGCTGTGCTTTTCCCTATGATGCAGGGGATCTGTTCAAGGGTTTCAGTTTCCGTGACGACCGGCCGGTAAAGATCGCGCTGCTCTTAAATCTTGTGATGGTAGGCTGTGAGCTGCCGGCGATGATCCTTTATGCCGTGTATCTTTCCACCGGCATCATCTGGTTCATGCCCCTGGCTTCCCTGGCACTCTGTGTGGGACTTACCGTCTATACTGTTTATTATCTCGGCATGTCGCAGTGCTTTTATCTGCTCCTGGATTTCCCGGATAAGAAACTTGATGAGATCATCAGCATGTCACGCTGGCTTATGAAAGGACGGCGTTTCCGTCTTTTTTACCTGTATGTGAGCTATATTCCCTTATATCTGCTGGCGCTTTTAAGCTGCGGCATCGGCCTGATCTGGGTCCTGCCCTATGCTGAGACGTCTTATGTATGTTTTCATCTGAATCTTACCAGCGTTGCCGCATCGGGACGCTGAAATAATCCGGAGAGTATATGAGAAACGAAAATGATATGGACCAGACCGGTGAACTGGAAATGATCGATATTCACCAGAATCTGTCACGACGGGAAGCCACCGGGGAAGCGGAGGAACGCAGGACCGTGGTGAAAAAACGGCCGCCGCAGGATGACGTACCCAGGCAGAGGCCGCCGCAGCAGAGAACGGATGCACCCCGTCAACGGCCACCGCAGCAAAGGGCTGCAGCGCCGCAGCAGAGAACGGATGTACCCAGGCAGCGGCCGCCGCAGCAGAGAAATGCACCCGCGCAGAAGGAAGAACCCCGCAGAAAACGCGGCGGAGGCGGGATGATCGTTTTCACGCTGATCTTCCTGCTCACACTGGGCGCTGCCGGCTATATGATCTACCGGCTGTATGATAAGCTGAATACGGAGCAGGAAGCCCGTATCGAGGCGGAGGAGGCCCTGGAGAATCTGAAGAAGGAAGTGGCGGTCCCTCCGGAGGAGATCATCCTGCTTCCCACAGGAGATGAGGATACGACAGCTTCGGAAGAGCAGGAGCCGGCGGAACAGTTCTATACCCATGAACTTGTGGAGCAGCTGCTTGCACAGGCCAGGGCCGGCGAAAGGGATGAGGGTGCAAAGGAGAAGGAAGAGCAGATCCGGGAGATGATCATGTATGCAGCGACCCGTGAGGGCGGCGGTCCCTCGACGGCGGTACGTACCCTGGTCGATGACTATGCTTTCTACACGGTACCCGGCGGATACAGATTTCAGAAGCTGCTGGACGAAGTGCCACGGAATACTGTGGACTGGGACGACCTGGTCCGGGACGAAGAAGACGATTCGATCCGATATATGCCGGGGGGAACGGAGCATTCCTGGCCCATGATCGATGTGTCGGCTTTCCAGAAGGAGATCGACTGGCAGGCCGTGGCGGATTCCGGTATAAAGTATGCCATGCTGCGGGCCGGCTTCCGCGGTTATTCCAAGGGAGCGGTCTTTGAGGATGATTATATCGAGGCCAACCTGCAGGGAGCTACCGAAGCGGGGATAAAGGTCGGTGTTTATTTCTTCACGGAGGCCATCGATGTTGAGGAAGCGAAAGAAGAGGCGCAGCTGGTGATCGACAGGATACGCCCCTATCAGATCGACCTGCCCGTGGTGATCGATATCGAGCGTATCACGAACGATACGGCCCGTGCGGATCAGCTGGACAGGACGACCCGTACCGATGTGAGCCTTGCCTTTCTGGATGAGGTGGAAGCGGCAGGATACAGGCCCATGATCTATTGCGGGCTTTACACCTATTTTGAACAGCTGGATCAGAGCCGTATCTGGAAATACCCGCTCTGGTATCCTTATTATGAGCCGAAGTTCTATTTCCCCTATAAGGTGGTCTGCTGGCAGTATACGGACAAGGCAAAAGTGCCCGGGATCGACGGCGCCGTGGATATGAGCATATGGCTGGAGGATCCCATGGGAGGGAACTGGTAAATAAATTAAGGGAAAACCAGGTCCGTCCCCATGGTTTTCCTGGTTTTCGCCACGAAAAAAGCGGCCATCGGGCCGCTTTTTTGACTGTGAAGTTTTATTCCCCGGCTTCCTTGGTGACCATGCGCCTCGGAGCGCTCTTTAAGATCGGACTGAGCTGTTTGTATATGGCGAGACAGATGATCGAATCGGCGGCGCCCTTGATCAGGTTGAGAGGGGCGACGCAGGCAACAACAAAGCTGACGATACCGCCGCTGGCAAGTGGATTGACCGCTGCGCCCATTTCGAGGATCGCATCCATGGGCATACCGTAGAGGGCGGCAAAAGCGGGCAGCAGATAGAGTGCGTTGAAGGCCGTTCCGAAGATGGTCATAACGAGCGTTCCGCTGATCAGAGCTGCTACCGCGGTCTTCTTCGTCTTTTTCAGTGCATAGATCATGCTCGCCGGCAGGATCAGGCTGCAGCCCACGGCAAAGTTGGCAAATTCACCGACAAAGGCGGTGCTCGTATTCTTCAGCACCAGCTTGATCAGGACCTTCAGAAACTCCATGACCACGCCGGCCGCGGGACCGTAGGCAAAGCTGCCCACCAGCACCGGAAGCTCGGAAAAGTCCAGCTTGTAAAAGCCGGGAGCGAAGGGCATCGGGATCTCCAGCAGCATGATCACGCCCGAGAGCGCGGCAAACATCCCGCACATCACGATCTTGCGTGTCCCGAAGACGCGGCCGCTCTCTTTGTTCTTTTTCCGCACCAGGAATTCAAATACGACGGCCAGCAGAAAGATGGCCACGATGATCGCCAGGATCCCGGCGACATAGGACCAGTTTGCGGACAGATTTTCCAGTAAACTCTTTTTTTCTTCCATTTTTCATATCCTCCTGAGATAAGTAAGTATGCCGTTTGCGACATGCCGCGTGACAGCTGATCTTCCCGGGGCATTTACCGTAAAGATCACTATGCGTAACGCAGCGAAGCAGTGTGCAAACTCTCCGGCTTTTACTGTAAGGATATGCGAAGCGCTTTCCTGCAGTAAAAAAATCCCGTGTGCCAGCCACGGGATGATGATACAGAACATATGAAAAAAGTCCTGCAGCTTCTCTCATCCAGACTTTGCAGCTAAAGCTGCTTCACTGTCGGTTCCGGAATCTCACCGGATCGGCCGCCAAAGCGGTTCGCGGACTGTACCGCCGGTGGGGAATCGCACCCCGCCCCGAAGTTTGCAGTAGTCATCATACATCGGACGGAGAGGCTTGTCAAGTGCGGAAAGTCTCCGGATCAAAGCAACGGCCCACAGCTGTGCGGCAAGTGCGCGGCAGGGGGCCGGACAATAACGGCGGAAAAGCATTCCGCCGCCTCCGCACTGTCAATATAATGGCTGAACTTTTTGTGCAATAATTACAAAAAGTCCGCACAACTTGGAAAAGTTTTTGACTGTTTTAATGATATGCAGTATAATATACAGAACATCGGGAGACCATCGGGGATCCCGGAATTATATATGCAGGAGGAGAGAAAATATGGCATACACGAACAGAACGAATGTCTCATCCGGATCCGGAGGAAACGCCTCAAAGCTGAACATGCGTATCACGCTGATCCTTTTTACTCTGATCCCCCTTATCGTGACCTCGGTCACCATCGGGATTGTTTCCGTCAGCAAGAGCAAAACGGAGATCAAGTCCTATACGCATGATTCCCTGGTCCAGGTGATCGAGGGTGTGGGTAATTCCTTCGATGCGATGGTGGAAACAAATAAGGATATCCTTAAGGCTTACTCCGTGGCACCGGTCCTGACGGAGGTTCTTCATAATCCGACGGAAGCAGCGAAAGCTTCCGCGCAGCAGTACACCCTTGATTATTTCGGGAAACTGGATGGCTGGGAGGGGCTTTATTTGGCAGACTGGAATTCGGTGGTGATCACTCATCCCAATCCGGCGATCATAGGTGTTCCTCTCCGTGAAGGAGATTCACTGGCGGCCCTTCAGAATTCCATTCTTACCGCAAAGAACGGTGTGTATAATACCGGTATCATGGTGAGCCCGGCATCCGGTGAGCTGATCATGTCCATGTACGTGCCGATCCTGGAAGAAGGGAATCCGATCGGTTATGTCGGCGGCGCTTTCTTTGTTTCGAAAATTGCGGATAAGCTTTCGGACGTTTCCGGTCTGGGGCTTAATTCGGCATACGTTTATTTTGTGGATTCCAAGGGCACGATGCTTCATCACCCGGACGCATCCAAAGTCGGAAATCCCGTGGAAAACGAGGCGGTGAAATCCCTTGTGAGCGGTCTGCAGCAGGGAAACAAGCCAGCACCGGACCTGATCGAATATGAATACAAGGGTGCCACCAAATACGCAGGATATTATATCGGGGATGAAGGGCATTACATTGCGGTACTGACTGCCGATGAGGACGATGTGCTTACGGGTGTGGGCGAGATCCGCACGACCATCATCATCATCTGCCTGACCTGCGTTATCCTTTTTGCGGTGATCGCACTCCTGATCGAGCGTGTGATCTCGGTTCCGCTCAAGAAGATCGCCGATTCCCTGAACGGGCTCAGCACCGGCGATGTGACGGTGGAATGCGATGCCCGCTCACATATCAGGGAGACGCTCAGCATATTAAATTCCTTCCATGTATTGAAGGAAGCTCTCGGGGGCTCCATGAGAGCCGTAAAAGATGCCGCAGGCGAACTGAACGGTTCGATCGTGAGCGTGGACGGTATGACCGGAAAGAATGCGGAGTCCATCTCGCAGATCAATTCGGCAGTCAACGAAGTGGCCGAGACTTCCCAGAGCGTGGCGGAAAGCGCGCAGACCATGGCGGAGAAGGCGGTCAGCCTCGGAGAGAACATCGAGCAGCTTAACGATAATGTGCAGAACCTTTATAATGCGTCCCAGACCATCAAGAATGCCAACAGCGATGCTACCGACTGCATGAGGTCCGTATATGCGGGTGCGAATGAATCCGTATCGGCAATGAAGGAGATCAGCGGCAAGATCGCCGAGACCAACTCGGCCATCGGTGATATCGGCTCTGCGATCCAGGCCATCGAATCCATTGCGGCCCAGACCAACCTGCTGTCCTTAAATGCGTCCATCGAGGCGGCACGTGCCGGTGAAGCCGGCCGCGGTTTCGCCGTGGTGGCGGACGAGATCCGCAGCCTGGCCGATTCTTCGGCCGAATCCGCAAAGGAGATCAAGCAGATCATCGAAAACGTGATCGTGCTCTCCAACGGGACCGTCGATATCTCCAACCGTGTCTTTGAGGTGATCAGCCGTGAGCAGGCCGATATCGAACAGGCGCAGGAGAAGTTCAATATCCTTTCCGATTCGGTGGAGGCTTCCATCAGTGAGATCGAAACGATACGGCACATGGCGGGTACCCTGGACGGCATTAAGGTGGAACTGACCAATGCGACCACCGATCTGGGAGCGATCTCCGAAGAACTGGGTGCATCCGCCCAGGAGGTGGCAGCTTCCTGCCAGAGCGTGAGCGAAGCCTGCGCCGATACACAGGTTTCCACGGCGGAGATGAGAAAGGTCAACGAAGACATGAGCGAAGCGATCTCGTTCTTCAAACTGTCATAAAGATAAGGAACAGGGCAGAGGAGAGGAAACTCTCCTCTACTTGTTCTCTGAAGTGTTTTCTGCTATAATAGCGTCGGGTTTATACCCGGCGTTATTTTGTTGCGGCAAAAATCCGGCAGAAGTACATTGCACGGGTGAAGGAGAGTCTTTTGGACGGAGTGGAAAACACGGAAGAAAAAGAGCCGGTGGAAGCGGCGGCAGGGGCGGAAGAAGCGCTTTCCGGCGGAGCCGGTACGGAAACGGAAGCAGCGGCTGCGGAGGAGAATGCAGTGGCAGCAGAGGAGCAGGAGAAGGTGCAGGAAGGGCCGGATCTCTCTTCGGAGGAGGCGGAACTGGAGCTGGAGATCCGGATGAATACCGGCGTGCTCTATGATTATCTCCTGCGTCATGTATATACTTCATTGAGCGGGCCTCTCGGGACCTGTCTGGGTCTGGCGGGGATCGCATATTTTGCATACAGCAGACAGATTCCCTATCTCGTGATCGGGATACTGCTGATCGTTTATCTGCCCTTCAGCCTCTGGCGAAGGTCGGCTACGCTGATGCTCACCAATCCGGCTTATAAGGAAGCTTTGCATTACCGCTTTTCGGAATCCGGATTTACGGTCTCACAGGGAGAAGTGAGCGGCAGCGTGAAATGGGAGCAGTGTACGAAAGCGGTTTCCACGGGAAAGAGCATCATCATATATACCGGAGCCAAAAACGCTTCGATCTTTCCGAGAAAGCAGATCGAGGGGGGCGCGGAGACGCTGATCGCCGTGATCGCCCGGCATATGGAGCCGAAGCGCATAAAGATAAGATATTAGATGAAGGAATACAGGAGTAAAAGTGCCGCGGAGACCGCGGCTATAGCGGAAGAGATCGGCAGACATGCCGCAGCGGGAACGGTGCTGGCACTGAAAGGAGACCTGGGGGCCGGGAAGACGGTCTTTGCCCAGGGCGTGGCCAGAGGGCTCGGTATCGGCGAACCCGTGGATTCGCCGACCTTTACGATACTCAAGATCTACGAGGGAGGAAGGCTGCCGCTGTATCATTTTGACGTCTACCGTCTGGAAGACGGGGACGAGATGGCGGAGCTGGGGCTCGACGAATACCTGGACGGAGACGGGCTGTGCCTGATCGAGTGGGCGGAACTGGTCCGGGATATACTGCCGCCGGGGACGAAATATATCACCATCGAACGGGAGGAGGACGGCGATTTCGATCATCGCCGCATCAGGATAGAGGAATGAAGCTGATCGCGTTGGATTCCTCCGGAGGAGTTGCCTCGGTGGCACTGCTTACGGACGGAAAGCTTTTGGGCGAATACAGTATCGATCATAAGAGCACACATTCGCAGACGCTGCTGCCCATGCTTGAGGAGCTGTGCCGCCGCACGGATTATGACCCGGCGGAAAGCGATGCCATCGCGGTGGCCTCGGGCCCGGGTTCCTTTACGGGGCTCCGGATCGGCGCCGCGGCGGTCAAAGGCATGGCAATGGCGCTGAATATCCCGGTTCTTCCGGTGCCGACACTGGAGGGGCTTTGTTACCGTGCCATGGAATGGCAGGGGCTGATCTGTCCCATGATGGATGCCAGAAGGCAGCAGGTCTACAGCGGGATCTTCCGCTTCGAAAAAGGGAGCCTGATGAGTCTGTATCCTGCAGAAGCCCTTTCCGCGGAGGAACAGCTCCGCCGGCTCAATGAGGCGGGAGAGGCGGTATATCTTCTCGGTGACGGTACGGATGCCTGCCGGGAGCTGATCGCTTCGGAACTGAAATGTGAGTATCGTATCGCCCCGCAGCCGCTCAGATATCAGAGTGCGGCAGCAGTCGGGCTGCGTGCGTCGGAACTGGGAGAAGCGGCCTTCGTTTCCGCAGCTGCCTTTGTTCCCGTATATCTGAGGAGAAGCCAGGCGGAGAGGGAACGGGAAGAGCGTCTTGCAGGAGAAGGCGCATGAGCGCTCTCTGTTTCCGGCCGATGCGGGAAGAGGATCTGGATGCGGTGACGGCCCTGGAGGCGGCAGCCTTCAGCCGGCCCTGGAAAAGGGAAGACTTTTCCTCGGCTCTGGAAAAAGAAGAGTATCTGTATTATGTGGCTGAAGAGGAGCGTATCCTCGGCGTGGCAGGCCTGATCTGTACTCCGCCGGAAGCGGATATCAGCAATGTATCCGTAGCGGAGGAAGCAAGACGCAGGGGGATCGCTGCCGGGCTTCTGAAGGTCCTGCTTTCGGAGGGACGAAAGCGCGGGATCCTGGATTTTACCCTGGAGGTGCGTGCTTCCAATGCTGCAGCCATAGCCCTGTATGAGGGGCTGGGTTTTATCTGCGAGGGCAGGCGGAAAGCTTTTTACAGCGCGCCCCGTGAGGATGCACTGATCTACTGGCTCAGGGAAGGCTGAGCCGGACGGGGGATGCCCCCGGCAAGATATCGTATTGAGGAGAGAAGAAGATCCATGCTGGATGTGTGTCTTTTGGGGACAGGTGGGATGATGCCGCTGCCGAAGCGCTTTCTCACCGCACTCCAGGTCCGTTATAACGGTCTGAGCATATTGATCGACTGCGGGGAAGGTACGCAGGTAGCCCAGCGTGCGGCGGGCTTCAGCGCCAATCCCGTGGGGATCATGTGTTTTACGCATTATCATGCGGACCACATCAGCGGTCTGCCCGGCATGCTCCTTAATATGGGAAACGCGGAGCGTACGGAACCGCTTCTGATGATCGGTCCCAAAGGTCTGGAACGGGTGGTCTCCGCGCTGCGGGTGATCGCACCGGAGCTGCCCTTTGAGATCCGCTTTCATGAACTGACGGAAGCGGAAGAGAGTATCCCTCTGGAAGGCGGGCGCATCATCGCGTTCAAAGTGAATCATAATGTGACCTGTTACGGCTACAGCATCGAGATCGACCGGCTGGGGCGTTTTGACGCCGCAGCGGCAAAGGCGGCGGGGATCCCGCTGAAATACTGGAACCGCCTGCAGCACGGCGAGACCATAGATGAGGACGGGCAGCATTATACGCCCGATATGGTGATGGGGCCTGCCAGACGCGGGCTGAAGGTGACGTATTGTACCGATACAAGGCCGACGGAGAGCATCGTAAAGCATGCGGGCGGCGCGGATCTGTTCATCTGCGAAGGGATGTACGGAGAGGCGGACAAGCTTCCGAAGGCAAAGGAACACAAGCATATGATGTTTTGCGAAGCGGCACGGATCGCGGCGCAGGCGCAGCCGAAAGAGCTGTGGCTGACCCATTTCAGCCCGGCCCTCTTTAAGGCGGAGCCTTATATGGATGAGGTGCGCAGGATCTTTCCCAATGCATATGCGGGGAAAGACGGAAAATGCGCGGAACTGAAGTTTGACGAAGCGTAGATGAAGAAATACGTAAAGACAGTTATCATAATGCTGGTCGTGGTGGGGATCCTTGTGGGTTTCTATCTTTTCCTTTCGCGCCGTAACGAGCAGGAGACCTCCACGGAAGCGACGGCCGACCGCCAGGTGCGTGATATGACCGCGACACAGAAACTGATCGCGGAGGCGGCGTACAAACCTTATCCGGTCACGCCCGTGCAGGTGCTGAAATATTATAACGAGATCCAGGTATGCTTTTATAACGAGGAATACTCCGAGGAAGAGCTGAAACAGCTGGGAAGTATCAGCCGCAGGCTCATGGATGACGAACTGGTGGCGCAGCAGACCGAGGAACAGTTCTATGCGCAGCTGAAACTGGATGTCGCCAATCTGAAAGCCCAGGGAGACCATGGGACAACGATCTATGATATCGAGGTGACCCCGTCCATGGATGTGGAATACTTCGATCATGAAGGGGATGAGTGTGCCAGACTGTACAATTCCTATACGATGAAGCAGATGATCGAAGGAAAGCTTTATTATCCCGTGATACGTTATGTCTATGTAATGCGCAGGGATAAGGAGGGCCACTGGAAGATCCTGGGCTTTAAAAAGGATGAGGAAGGGAGCAGCGGTACGGAGAAGCCGCTGGCGGGGTCTTGATATGGTAAGGATACTGGCGATCGAATCTTCCTGTGATGAAACGGCAGCGGCTGTGGTAGAGGACGGCAGACGCGTCCTTTCCAATGTGATCAGCTCGCAGATCGAGACGCATGCGCTGTACGGCGGCGTGGTTCCCGAGATCGCATCGAGAAGGCATACGGAATGCATCAATACCGTTACGGAGCAGGCTCTGGCGGAAGCGGGGCTTAAGCTTCCGGAGGTGGATGCGGTGGCGGTGACCTACGGACCCGGACTGGTCGGGGCGCTGCTGGTGGGCGTATCCTTTGCCAAAGGCCTGGCGTTTGCGGCGGGAAAGCCGCTGATCGGCGTGCATCATATCGAAGGGCATATCTGTGCCAATTTTATCGACCGGCCGCAGCTTGAGCCGCCTTTCCCCTGTCTGGTGGTATCCGGCGGTCATACGACGCTGGCGAGGGTAAAGGCATACGGGGAATATGAGATCCTCGGACGAAGCCGTGACGATTCGGCCGGCGAGGCTTTTGATAAGGTGGCCCGGGCAATAGGGCTGGGCTATCCCGGAGGACCGAAGATCGATAAGCTTTCGGACAGCGGCAATCCCGAAGCCATTGTCTTTCCGAGGGCGAAGGTGGACGGTTCGGTCTATGATTTTTCCTTCAGCGGCCTGAAATCGGCGGTGCTCAATTATTTAAACGGCTGCCGTATGGCCGGGACCGAAGTGAATGCCGCGGATGTGGCGGCTTCGTTCCAGAAGGCCGTGGTGGACGTGCTGGTGGGACATTCCATGCTGGCCCTGGAACAGGGCGGTGAAAAACGTTTTGCGCTGGCCGGCGGTGTGGCGGCCAACCGGCATCTGCGGGCGGCTTTCGAGCTGGCCTGCGCGGAGCGCGGCGTGGAGTTTTTCTGCCCGCCGCCGATACTCTGTACCGATAATGCGGCGATGATCGGCGCGGCGGCTTATTTTGAATATGAGAAGGGGAATTTCAGCGGCCTTGACCTGAATGCCGTGCCGGGACTGCGGCTGGGAGAACGCGGATGAAGACGGCAGCTGTGGTCCTGGCGGGAGGAAGCGGAAAACGGATGGGAGCGGAGGTGCCGAAGCAGTACCTTTCGCTTGATGGCCGGCCGCTTGTTTTTTATTCGCTTAAGGCTTTTGAAGACAGCTTCATCGATACGGTGGTACTGGTGGTGACTGCGGGAGACGAGGACTACTGCCGCCGGGAGATCGTGGAACGATACGGATTTCGAAAGGTCGCGGCTGTCGTCAGCGGCGGAAAGGAACGTTATCATTCCGTGGCAAAAGGCGTGGAGGCGGTGGCGGAGGATGTTTCCTGGATCTTTATCCATGACGGGGCGCGGCCGTTTCTGAGCCGGGAGGTCCTTGAGAGGGCTTTTGAGGATGCGAAACGGAGCGGCGCCAGTGTTGTGGCGGTGCAGAGCAAGGATACGGTACGCCTGGCGGATGCGGAAGGTTTTGTGCGCGAGACGCCCCCGAGGGACGAGGTGTGGCAGATGCAGACGCCGCAGGTCTTTTCCGCGGAGCTTCTGCGCAGGGCCTGCCGGGAGCTTTCGGAAAAGGAAGGGGAGCTGCTTGCCAAAGGCATAAGGATCACTGATGACGCGATGATGGTGGAGCTTTTATGCGGGCAGCGGGCGCATTTGGTCACGGGCGACTATGAGAATATCAAGATCACCACACCCGGGGATCTGGAGTTTGCCGAAATGCTGATAAAACGGAGAAAGAACGCGGCAGACCGGGCTGGTAAAGGCTGGTAAAGGATGCAGGGGTATGTTATAATATTATGTCTCTGGTGACAGCACGAAAGTAAAGGATAATGCTATGGATGATTTTATCAATCTCATGAGCGGTATGGGCGGCAGGGCGGATTACACGCTGGAAGAGATCGAGGCTGCCGAAAAAAGAATGAAGAAGAAGGGCGGGACGCTGCAGGAAAACCTGCAGGCTGTGAGAGGGCAGGCCTCTTCACCGCGCCCCGCGACCATGACGGAGCTTTTTGCCCAGCGGGTGAAGAGTGATAAGAAAGCGGCTGCCGCCGCCGCAAAGAGCAGCGACAGCGCGCTGAAGATCCTGGAAAAGAACCAGAAGGAGCTGGACCGGCAGCTGAAGGAACTGAACCGCAATCTCGCGGAGGATTTCGGTGTGGGGCCTGCGTCTTACGAGAGCCCGAAAGCCGGCGTGAGCAGCGCTGCCGCAGCGGCAAAGACGGAAAGCCTCCCGCAGGAGAAGGAGAAGCCGGCCGAGGCGGAGCTGCTGAGCGGAGACGCGGCCTATGCGGCTTTTGACGGGATCTCTGCCGTTCTGGAGCAGAGCGTCTACGGGCAGCAGGAGTTTCTTCGGAAGCTGGTGATCGCCTTCAAACGTCCGCTGGTATCGCCGCCGGAAGGAAAGCGCGCGCTCAATGCCATACTCCTTACGGGCCGTGAGGACAGCGGCAAGCATGTGGCACTGGAGGCCCTGCTTGAAGAACTGAAAAAGCGCAGGATCCTTGCGAGCGCGGAACATAAGACCATCGATCTGGGCATCTATACCGATGCTTCGATGGAAAAGATCTTTTTACAGGATATGTATTCTGCCCTGTCCGGTACGGCCGGGGTGATCGTTTTCGAGCATTTTGAGGAGTGTCATCCTTCTTTCCTCAACCACGTGGGAGCGCTGGTGACGGAAGGGGCATTCCGGCTTTCCGAGCGCTATGTCATGCAGAAGGGGCAGCTGGTGAATGTACAGAATTCGCTGGCGCAGGAGACCGTGGGCGAACTGAACGCCCGCGGACGTTATCTCGTCTTTATCACCAACAAATCCCTGGAAAAAACTGCAGGTATCATGGGAGCGCCCTTTGTGGACGCCCTGGGTGATATCTGCGAGACCAGTGCACTGGACGACGGAGCCATCGGAAAGATCGCTTCGCGGGAAATGGAAGAACTGAAGAGCAGGGCCAAAGAGCAGTTCGGCTTTATCATAAACGCGGATGATGCTTTTCTGGCCTACAGTGCCGCAAGGAGCGGAAAGCAGGCAGGCGTTAAGGGCGTGCAGGATTTTTACGATTCGGTGATGCGGGCTCTGGCACAGATGAAGCTGGAGGGAGATTATCCGAAGGATACGGAGCTTACGCTGAAGATGGAAGGGGATGTGCTCTGCGCACTGCGCGGGGATGAGCGCATTGACCTGAGCGTATATCTGCCGAAGCGATTCCGCGGGGAGATCGATGAGATCCGCCGTGAGATGGACGCCATTGTGGGTCTTGCGGAGGTCAAGAAATATGTGCTGGGTCTGGAGGAGTATTACCGGGTACAGCAGCGCAGAGCCGAGGAAGGCTTAAAGACCGGCGAGGTCAACAAGCATATGATCTTTACCGGCAGTCCGGGAACCGGCAAGACCACCATCGCGCGCATCATCAGCAAATATCTGAAGGCCATAGGGGTGCTCAGCGGCGGACAGCTTGTGGAGGTATCCAGAGCGGATCTGGTGGGTAAATTCGTGGGCCATACGGCGCCGCTCACGTCCAATGTGATCAATTCGGCCATCGGCGGCGTGCTCTTTATCGATGAGGCATACAGCCTTTACCGCGGCAAGGACGACAGCTTCGGTCTGGAGGCCATCGATACGCTGGTGAAGGGCATCGAGGATCACCGCGACGATCTGATCGTGATCCTGGCGGGCTATTCCATGGAGATGCAGGAATTCCTGACCGCCAATTCCGGTCTGAAGAGCCGTTTCCCGAATGTGATCCATTTCCCGGATTATACGGGAGAAGAGCTGCTGGCCATCGCCCGTTCCATCGCGTCCTCCAAGGGCTATACCATCGCCGAAGAAGCGGCAAAGCCTCTGACGGAGTATTTTGATGAAGTGCAGGCCTTCCGTGCATCGGATGCCGGAAACGGCCGTATGGCAAGAAATATGATCGAAGCCGCCATCGTAAAGCAGTCGCGCCGTCTGGCCACGGAGCCGGAAGGGGAGCTGTCCGTGCTGCTGCTTAAGGATTTTGAGGCGCTCTCGCAGTATCTTCCCGAGGAGGAGGCGGCTGAACTGCCGGAAGCACCGAAGGAGGAAGCGGAAGTACCGGGATATGAAAAAGAGGAGAACGCAGAGGAAGTGACGGCGGCAGCCGCGCCGCTGACGGAAGCAGCGGCGGAAGAAAAAGAAGAAGCCGAGGAGCTGACGGAAGTACCGGCGGAAGAAAGCCTGAAGCCGGAAGAGGGAGCTTGCGCAGAAAGGGAGAATGGGGAGGCGCCGGAAGAAACACCCGGCGGAAAGGATCACGAAAACTGAGCCCGGGAAATGCGCAGCGGCTAAGGAGCATCGGGATAGAGAAAGGCCGGGACCCGCGGAGGAACGCGGATGAAAGGAGGAGCAATGAAAAAGAGACTGGTGGCTGTCATATTGAGCATTGCCATGCTTTGTGCTTCCTGCGGATCGGATCCGCAGGTCGGTAAGGATACGCCGACACCGACGGCGGCAGCGGAGGCAGCGCCCACCGAAGTTCCGGCGGATGCCGGAAATGCCGGCATCAGCGGAGGAAAGATCGCTGCGGTCATGAACAATATCGTGGTGCAGCGGCCGAAGCTTCTCGGGGATGTGCTGCAGGAATTCTGGGATCCCGCCCTGCAGCCCTCGATCGCGATGGATGCGGTGGCTTTGGATCTCTCCAATGTGAAGTATTCCGGGCGTTTTGCGTATATGTTCAACGGGGAGTCGAAAGTCTATGCCCCCATGGCCGAAAAACTTAAGGAGAACCAGTTCTGCGTATTTCCGTCCCAGAGTTACAGTGAGTATTTCGATCTGTACGAATATAACCGTTATGCGGAGTTTCCCAATTTTGTGACGGTAGACTCGCTGATGCATACCTATCATCTGTATTTCGCTTATCTTATGAGGCAGACGGAAAAATCGTATCTTGCGCCGGATCTGGCCGGACTGAGCAGGACCATGACGGATGTAAGCATGCAGCAGTACAATGCCCTGAAGGGGACAGCCTGGGAAAGTGCTGCAAAGAGGGATGTGGCATATTTCTACATTGCGGCGCGTCTGCAGGATAAGAGCTATGGGGCGCCCCTTCAGGACGCGGACTTTACGGCGCTTGTAGATGCCGAGCTGGAACGCATAGAGAGTGCTTCCGGGATCGGGACCTGCGGCATCACGGAAGACTACGAGGATTATACCCAGTACAAGCCCCGCGGCTATTATGAGGGTGACCCGCAGCTGGAAGACTATTTCCGTGCCATGATGTGGTACGGGCGTATCAACTTCCCCTGCGACGATATCGATATGATGCGCAGCGCTGCCCTGATCAGCAAGTGCATCGATGTGGGCGGCAGCAGTAAATGGTCCCGCATCTATGACGTGACCTCTTTCTTTGCGGGGGCTTCCGATGACCCCGGCTATTATGAGACCAGAGCGGTCTTTGAGGATGTATACGGCGGCGTTCCCGATACGCAGACGCTGGCGGGAGATGAGGGACAGTTTCAGACCTTCTGCGGAAAGCTGATCGGACTTCCGAAGCCGCAGGTCAATTCCGTGCCCGTGGATGACGGGGAGGATCCCGTAGTGCCGGGCTTCCGTTTCATGGGACAGCGTTTTACCGTGGATGCGGCTATCATGCAGCAGCTGATCTACAGCGCGGTAAAGGAAAATCCCGCACAGGATAAGCGCATGCTTCCGGATACACTGGATGTGACGGCGGCTCTCGGTTCGAAGGTATCCCGGGATATCCTGAAGGAGCAGGGAGCGTTCGATTTTCAGAATTATACGGAGAATATGGATAAGGTCTCGGCAGCATACAATAACGACGATCCGGCGATCTGGAACGCAAGCATCTATTCCGCATGGCTGAATACCTTAAGACCGCTGCTTTCCGGCCGGGGGGAGGGCTATCCCCTGTATAAGCGTTCGGAGGAGTGGGAGAAGAAATCCGTAGAGACCTTTGCGGGTTCCTTTGCCGAGCTGAAGCATGATACCATACTTTATTCCAAGGCCGTGATGGCGGAAATGGGTGGCGGCGACGACGGAGAGATCGTGGATGACCGCGGATATGTGGATCCGGAACCCGAGGTCTACAGCCGTTTTGCAGCGCTGGCCGGGCAGACCGCGGCGGGGCTGAAGGGCTATGGCATGCTGGCCGGAAAGGAAGAGGAAGATCTTTCACGCCTGAAGGATATCGCAATGATGCTGCTGATGATCTCGGAAAAGGAACTGCGCTCCGAAGGTCTTACGGACGAAGAGTACGAATTTATACGCAGCTACGGCGGCGAGCTGGAACATTTCTGGCTCGAAGCCAATCAGGATAAAGTGGATGAACCGCTGTACAAGAGTGCGCAGGCACCCTGCCAGATCATCGCGGATATCGCGACCGACCCCAACGGTGCGGTACTGGAAGTGGGTACGGGAAATGTTCATACCATGTTTGTGGTCTTCCCCATTGACGGGGAGCTGCATGTGGGAAGCGGCGGCGTGTACAGCTTCTACCAGTTTGCACAGCCGATGTCGGAACGCCTGACGGATACGGAGTGGCGGAAGATGCTGCAGCGCTGGTATCTGGATGACGATATGAACCCGGTACAGAACGATACGGTTCCCGTCCAGCCCGGCTGGACGCAGAGCTATCGCGCAGAGGAACAGTGACGAAGAAAAGACTGCTCGTCCTTATCGCGATCCCGGCGGCTGCAGCAGTGATCGTGGCCGCTGTCTGCATTTTTCATGCAGCGGCTTATCCTTCCGGAGTGACATGGAGATCTTTTTCGCAGGAGCTCTCCGGGGGACGCAGGCTGGTGCTTTCAAAGAAAGCCTTACGCCTTGTTTCGGGGGAAGAGAGCTACTGGCAGACCGATGAAGCATGGCTCATTGAGGATGTGCTGGTCACGGATATCAACCGTGACGGTGCCGACGAGCTGCTTCTCCTTCTGTGGAAGCGGGGACGCTATGGAAAGCATAAACCCTCCTGGGTAGAGGAGGATGAAGATGAATGGTCGCAGCACATCTTTATCTACAGCCTGCCGGAAGGGACGGAGACACCGAAGCAGCTCTGGTGCGCATCGGATATCGGACGTCTCGTGAAGCACTGGGAACCGGCGGAGGGCAGACCCTGGCTTCTGATCCTGGATGACGATAAAGGGGAAAGGACCTGGTGGATCTGGGATTCCTGGGGCCTGAAGAGCGTAGAACAAAAGTGAAGCAGACTGCCGCGCGGCCGTAAGGCCTGCGGGGAGCAGAGTAAAATGATCTATTAAGGAGAAAGTATCATGAGCAAGGTAAAAGATTTTATGAAGCGGAAAGACATCGAGATCTCACTGAAACGCTATGGGATCGACGCCCTGGGAGCTATGGCACAGGGACTTTTCTGTTCGCTTCTGATCGGAACGATCATCAATACGGTGGGGACCCAGTTTAATATTTCGTTCCTGAAGGCGCCGGTGGCTACCATTGCCGGCACAGAATATACGGTAGGAGGTCTGGCATCCGCGATGAGCGGTCCGGCAATGGCCGTTGCCATAGGATACGCTTTGAAATGTCCGCCGCTGGTCCTTTTTTCGCTGGTCTCGGTGGGGTTTGCATCGAATGCCCTGGGAGGGACCGGAGGGCCGCTGGCGGTTCTCTTTGTAGCGATCCTTTCCGCCGAGCTTGGTAAGGTGGTGTCGAAGGAGACCAAGATCGATATCCTGGTCACGCCTCTGGTCACCATCGGCAGCGGTATCTTTTTCTCCTGGCTCATAGCACCGCTTCTGGGAGAGGCGGCGGATACGCTGGGTGTGGCAATCAAGTGGGCAACGGTGCAGCAGCCGCTGGTCATGGGTGTCGTGGTTTCGGTGATCGTGGGCATGGCGCTCACACTGCCCATATCTTCGGCAGCAATCTGTGCAGCCCTTTCCCTGACGGGACTTGCGGGCGGTGCCGCAGTTGCCGGCTGCTGTGCACAGATGGTCGGCTTTGCCGTGATCTCTTTCAGGGACAACCGCTTCGGCGGGCTGGTCTCACAGGGCATCGGCACTTCGATGCTGCAGATGGGAAATATCGTAAAGAATCCGCGGATCTGGATCGCGCCTACGCTGGCTTCCGCCATTACGGGGCCGCTGGCGACCTGTGTTTTCAAGCTGGAGATGAACGGCCCGGCCATATCTTCGGGTATGGGGACCTGCGGACTGGTGGGCCCGATCGGCGTATATACCGGCTGGAGTTCTGCCATTGATGCCGGAACGAAAACGGCGATCACTGCGTTTGACTGGGTGTCACTGCTCCTGATCAGCATTGTTCTTCCCGCCGTGCTGTCCCTCATTTTCCATCTGATCGTGAAAAAGCTCGGCTGGGTGAAGGACGGCGATATGAAGCTGGCCGCATAAGCTGTCCTGTCCGGAAGTGCTGTGAGTGTATGCCGCGTTACTATTTTTGATAACAGATCCTGAGAGCATTTTATGTTACGGTGAGAAGAACGGGATAAGCGGAGAAGATGTTAAATATTGAACTACAATCCTGCAGCCTGATCATGCTCCTGATCCTCCTCCTGATCTTTATCAGGGAGAAGGGTCTGGATTCTGTCAGCCGTCAGCGCTACGAAAGGGCGCTGCTGTCCTGCATATTCTGTCTTACCATGGACATTTTGTCCGTTTATCTGATCTATGATGCTGTCTTTGAGGGCGGTTATGTGTTCTTTGCCCGTATCGTCTGCAAGTTTTATGTACTTCTGCTCATGTATCAGGCCTATCAGGGCTTTGTTTATGCCCTGGGGGATTATTTTACCGGAAAACGCCATCGGAAGCTGCGGCTGGTCTTCCGGATCTGGATCGTTGCCGGGCTGATCGCCGTCGTCATACTGCCGACGGATTTCTATATGGAAGGCATGGATGTATATTCCTATGGCCTGTCCAATTATGCGGCCTATTTTGTGGTCGGAGCCCTGATCATCACCTGTATTGTTATGACTGTTGCACATGTGGGTGTCACATCGGAAAGGCGCCGCTGGGCCATCCTTTTGTGGCAGGGCGGCTGGCTTGTGGCAGCCATCGTCCAGTTCATCTGTCCCACGCTGCTGATCTCCGGCTTTGCGGCCGCGATGGGTATGGTACTGATCCATGCCGAGCTCGAGAATCCGAATGAAGGGATCGACCGCACAACGGGACAGTTCAGCGCCAATGCTCTGATCAGCTATGTCACGGACCGTTATCTGCATGGTATGAGTTTTGCTTCCATGCATGTACGTCTGCGTTTCCTGAGCCGGAATGTGGATCTGGAGACTGTCCAGACCGTACTCCTGCGCTGTGCCAATTTCCTGGCCCAGTCTTCGGCGGTGAAGGTGTTTCGTATGACCGATGATACCTTTGTCGTTCTTATGAAGAATGCGGATGAACTGGAAAATGAGTACCGGCGTATCTCGGACGGTATTGAAGCGGCTGTGGGACTGCCGCTGGAGTACAGCTTTATACGCATGCCGGACAGTGATATCGTGAATTCCGCAGAGGAGTATTTCCGCCTTCATCATTATTACGATAATCTGTTTACCGGAAGGATCTCGGAAGTGGTGGATAAAGCTGCGGTGGAGAGACTCAGACGCTACGACCGTGTTCAGGAACTGGTCCGCAGTGCTCTGGATGACGGCAGGGTGGAAGTATATTTCCAGCCTTTCTACGAAGTGGCTACGAAGAGTTACACCTCCGCCGAGGCTCTGGTCCGTATCAATGACCGGGACGGAACCGTCATCAGCCCCGGTGAGTTCATAAGCATCGCCGAGGAAAACGGTCTGATCGTGCCGCTGGGGATCGAGATCTTCCGGCAGGTCTGTGAATTCCTTTCGGATGGCCGCGCAGCGGAAGCGGGACTGAAATCCGTTGAAGTGAACATTTCCGTGGCACAGTTTGACCGGGAGAATCCCGCAGAGTTTGTGATGAGGCTTCTGGATATCTATCATCTGGAACCGGGGCTGATCAATCTTGAGATCACGGAGACGGCCTCCAGTATGGCCAGACAGCTTCTGATCAGCAATATGGAACGCTTGAGAGAAGTCGGCGTGAGTTTTTCACTGGATGATTTCGGTACGGGACGTTCCAATCTGGATTACTTTGTGGAGATGCCCGTGGAAAGGGTGAAATTCGATTATTCGCTGACGCAGCAGTATCTGGATAATGACCGGGCCCACTGCGTGATCGAGAGTGTGGTGGAGATGGTGCATCACATGGGCCTGACGGTAGTATCGGAAGGCGTGGAGACAAAGGAACAGCTGGATGCCATGTGCGGTCTGGGCGTGGAGTTCATCCAGGGCTTTTATTTCTCGAAGCCGCTGAAGAGAGAGGAATTCATAACTTTCCTGAGAGAAAAGAACGGGAAGGGGAATGCGGGATAATGGAACGTTTTACGATCATCGCGCCCTGCCATTTCGGGCTGGAAGCGGTGCTGAAAAGGGAGATCACGGATCTGGGCTACGATGTGACGGCCGTTGAGGACGGCCGTGTGAGTTTTCTGGGCGATGCCGAGGCCATCTGCCGTGTCAATATCCATTCCAGGACGGCGGAGCGCCTTCTGATCAGCCTGGGCAGCTTTCATGCGGAAAGCTTTGAGGACCTGTTCCAGGGAACAAAGGCTTTGCCGCTGGAGCATTATATCCCGAGGGACGGTCGTTTCTGGGTGGCCAAGGCCGCCAGCGTAAAGAGCGCGCTGTTCTCGCCCTCGGATATCCAGTCGGTCATGAAAAAAGCAATGGTGGAGCGTATGAAGGAGCACTACGGGATCTCTTATTTTCCCGAGACCGGTGCAGCGTTTCCGATGCGCGTATTTATCAAGAAGGATACGGTGACCCTCGGGCTGGATACCAGCGGGGACTCGCTGCATAAGCGCGGTTACCGGCTGCTTGCATCCAAGGCACCGCTTGCGGAAAATCTTGCGGCGGCTCTGATCATGCTCACGCCCTGGCACAGCGACCGCATCCTTGTGGATCCTTTCTGCGGAAGCGGGACGATACCCATTGAAGCCGCGATGATGGCAGCGCACATCGCACCCGGTGCAAGGCGCAGCTTTACGGCCATGCAATGGGAACATCTGGTGCCGCCTTCCTGCTGGAAAGACGCAAAAGAAGAGGCGCTGGAGGAGGAAACACCGGAGGTGGAAACGGATATCCAGGGCTATGATCTGGATCCTGCCATGGTGCGTATCGCCAGGGATAACGCGAAGCGCGTCGGAGTAGAGCGGCTCATTCATTTCCAGGCCAGGGATGTGGCGCAGCTTTCCCATCCGAAGCGTTACGGCTTTGTCATCACGAACCCGCCATATGGTGAACGTCTTGAGGAAAAAGAGGCTTTGCCGGTGCTTTATTCGACCATAGGAGAGCGTTTCCGCAGTCTGCAGGACTGGTCCATGTTTCTGATCACTTCCTACGAACAGGCGGAACGTGACCTTGGAAGGAAAGCGGATAAACGGCGCAAGATCTATAACGGAATGCTCAAAACTTCCTTCCTTCAGTATATGGGAGCAAAGCCGCCGCGGAGAGAGAATAATGAACGATGAAAAGGAGCGGAAGCGGCTTCCGGCTGAAATAAAGGAGTTTCTGTTCATGTCGTTCCTGATGGCGGGGCTTTGTGCGGCAGCCTTTGTGCTGCTCCTCCGGGATCCTGCGGAGGGAGAAGTTTTCCTGGAAAAACAGCCGCTGAAGGAGCAGGAGGCGGAAGAGGAAAAGACGGAGCTGAAGCTGTTATTAGAGCCCGGAAACGAGCCCTCGACCATACTTCTGCCATGGTCTGCCGCCGGGAAAGTCAGCTGCGACACTGCGGCGCGCAGGCTCGTTGTAAGCCTGCAGGGGGCAGAGGAGGAAGAACTGCCCCGGATCACTGCCGATCCGGAGCTTTTTGTTTCGGCCTCGCTTTACCGCAGCCCGGAGGAAAGCCTGTATGTTTTTGAGCTGCGCGACATGTGTGTTGCCAGCAGTGAGACCGTGACGGAAGGTTTAAAGATCCGCATGGTGCCGGTCACGGAACTGGATCCCCACTGCTTCGTGCTGATCCTGGAATGCGGGAGCGATGCCGTAGCCGGGGAGCTTGCGCGGCGTGCGGATGAAAAGCTCGCGGAAACAGGAGAGAATATCGTACTTCTCCGGCTGGGGGCGGAGAATGCAGCGCGGACGGCAGAGGAACGCAAAGCGCTGATCCAAAGCTGCGGCGCGGATGCCCTTATCCGGCTGGAGATGGCGGAAAAAAGCGTGAGAGGATCCGTGACACAGGCCTTTTGCAATACGCAGTATTATATCCCGGGCCTGGACAGCGTCGTGCTGGCGGATCTCTGTGAGAGCGGGGTGCTGGCGGAGATCGGCGGGCCGGCCGGAAATATAGCGGAACTGGCGGAAGACGATCCGCTGCGGGAACTGAAGCTTCCGGTCTGTGTGCTGCGGATTGGGAGAAGTGCCGCCGATGCGGAAAACGATGTGAAAAAGCAGAACGATTATCTGGAGAGGGCAGCGGCGGGACTTGCGGATGCGATACGAAGAGCGGCAAGATATTGAAAACGTAGGAGAGACGAAGTAAAGCGGAGTTTGCGGAGGAGGAGTGATATCATGGCAGACAGACCCAGGGGCAGAGAGAAAAATGTAAGCGGCAGCGGTGCCGGTGTACACCGCAGGGGCAGCGGCACGGGCGGCGGCCCCGTAGGCGGCGGGCATGGAGGATTTCCCGGCGGCGGAAGCGGTGGCGGTGGCTCCCACCGCAGCGGAGGAAGCGGCGGCAGCGGCGGCGGTGGTATGATCGGCATCATCATAGCAGTGGTGGTATTGCTTCTGGGCGGCGGCGGTCTGAGCGGTCTTTTCGGCAGTTTCGGCGGCGGCGACGACGGCATCTCGGACGATGGAGGGAGCATTCAGAGCAGCCAGGGCAGTTCCCAGGGAAGTTCACAGGGCAGTTCACTGGGGGGCGGCTTTGGCGGTCTTTCCGCGGCGCTTCTGGGAGGTTCTTCTTCCGGCTGGAGCGGATCATCCAACAGCGGCACGCTGAACCGTGATGTGGCGCCCGAAGCACGTATGAAATATACGGATATCCTCGGCGGCGGCAAGGATACCATCACGATGATGGTCTATATGTGCGGTACCGACCTGGAATCCAAATACGGCATGGGTACCAATGACCTGCGGGAGATGATGGCGGCGAGCCTTTCCGACAAGATCAACCTGATCGTCTATACCGGCGGCTGCAAGAGCTGGAAGACCAACGGTATTTCCAATAATACCCATCAGATCTGGCAGATCAAAGGCGGACGTATGTCGAAGCTGAAGGATAACGCCGGCAGCGGGGCTATGACGGAGCCCTCCAACTTAAGCAGCTTTATCCGTTACTGTACGCAGAATTTCCCGGCCAACCGCAATATGCTGATCTTCTGGGATCACGGCGGCGGTTCCCTTTCGGGTTTCGGTTATGATGAGCTTTATTCCCGCAGCGGATCCATGTCCCTTTCGGGCATCAATACGGCACTGAAGGATGCGGGGATCAAATATGACTTCGTGGGCTTTGACGCCTGCCTGATGGCAACGGTGGAAACGGACCTCTGCATCGCCAATTATGCGGATTACCTCATCGCATCGGAGGAAACGGAACCCGGTGTGGGCTGGTACTATACGGACTGGCTGAACGCACTGTCGAAAAATACTTCCATGCCGACCATCGAACTGGGGCAGATGATCGCCGATGATTTCGTACGGGAATGCGAGCGGAGCTGCCGTGGCCAGAAGACGACCCTTTCGGTGGTGGACCTTGCGGAGCTTTCCCAGACCATCCCCGACGATTTCAAGGCCTTTTCCACGAGCACCGCAGAGCTGATCCGTGCGGATCAGTACATGCAGGTATCGGATGCCCGCAGCTCCAGCCGCGAATTTGCACAGTCTTCCGCCATCGATCAGATCGACCTGGTCCATTTCGCAAAGAACCTCGGGACCAAAGAGGCAGAGGCCCTGGCGGATACGCTTTTGAGCGCAGTCAAATATAACCGTACATCTTCAAATATGACGAATGCATACGGTATCTCGGTTTATTTTCCGTACCGCAAGAATTCCAAGGTGAACACAGCGACAAACCTCTACCAGCAGATCGGTCTGGATTCGGAATATTCCGAATGCATCCGTGCCTTTTCCGGCCTGCAGTCGGCGGGACAGGCAGCCGGTGGCGGACAGGATTCCTCTCCTTTCTCCATGCTGAGCGGTCTTGGCGGCGATTCGATGCCGAGCCTGGACAGTATCTTAAACCTCATCTCGGGCATGGGCGGCGGAAGAGGCCTGAGCGAAGAGGAGATGGCAGATTATATTTCCCGGAATCAGCTGGATCCCTCGCTTCTGACATGGAAGAAGGAAGGCTCGGACTATTGCATTCATCTTCCCGAGGAGCAGTGGAAGCTCGTGCATTCCGCGGATCTGTGCCTTTTTGTAGACGACGGCAGCGGCTATGTGGATATGGGCCGCGACAATCTTTTCTCGATCAGCGATCAGGGGGATCTGGTGGCGGATGTGGACGGCAGCTGGCTTTCCATCGGCCGTCAGCCCGTAGCCTATTACCATCTGGATACCGTGGAGGACGGAGACAGCTATACGATCAGCGGCCGCGTTCCCTGCATGGTGAACGGGGAGCGCATGAACCTGATCCTGCTCTTTACGGATGCGCAGCCGGCCGGCTATATCGCGGGATACACGCCCGATTATGATGAGAGCGTGACCGAGACCATCGCCCGGGGGCTTATTGAACTGAAGGACGGCGATAAGGTGGATTTCCTCTGCGACTATTACAGCTACGGAGGAGCTTACCAGGACAGCTATATGCTGGGCGAACAGTGGGTGGTGAGCGGAACGCCGCAGATCAGCAATACCTATGTGGATGCCGGCTATATCGCCGCATACCGCTTTACGGACATCTATAATAACAGCTACTGGTCGGAGCAGCTTCCGGGAGGAGGAAAATGAGGACCATTGTATTTGCTACATCCAATGAAGACAAGCTGAAGGAGATACGCGAGATCCTTCCGGAGGCGGAGCTTCTCACCATGGGAGGCATCGGTTTTCATGAGGAGATCGAGGAGAACGGGCAGAGTTTTGAGGATAACGCGCTGATCAAGGCAAGGGCCGTGGCGGATTATATCCGCAAGGCGCGGCCGGATCTTTCGGACGCGCTGGTGCTTGCGGACGATTCGGGACTGGAGATCGATGCCATGGACGGGATGCCGGGAGTGCATTCCCACCGCTGGCTGGGAGAGCGCACTTACCGGGAGGCGATGGAGGACATCATCGCAAAGCTGGACGGACTGCCCGATGAAAAGCGGGGCACACGTTTTGTATGTGCTATCGCTGCAGTGCTGCCGCGTACGGAAGATGCGGAGGAAGGCAGGGAACTGGTATTGCGCCGGACCGTGGAAGGCATCGTTGCCCGCAGTATCCGCGGAGAGGGCGGTTTCGGCTACGATCCCTTCTTTTACGTGCCGGAATATGGCTGCACCACGGCAGAGATGAGCAGAGAGCAGAAAAATGCCATCAGCCACCGCGGAAAAGCCCTGCGGGCCATGCGGGAGGAACTGCTCCGGGAGGGTCTGCTTTGAAGATCCTGGTGATCAGCGATACCCACGGACATATCGAGGCTCTGTCGGATGTGCTCGACATCGAGGGACAGCCGGATGCCGTGATCCATTGCGGGGATATCTGCGGGGATGAAGAACGGCTTCAGAAACTGGCGGGATGCCCCTGTTATATGGTGGCGGGAAATATGGATTTTTCCTGGGGGCTTCCGAAGGCGGAGCTGGTGGAAGAGGAAGGCGTGACGATCTTTTTCTGTCACGGCCACCGGCTTGGAGTGAATTTCGATACGGAACTTTTAAAGGATGAGGCGCTGGCCTCCGGAGCGGATATCGCCCTGTACGGCCATACCCACGTGCCCGAGATCCATGAGGATGACGGACTGATCATCATGAATCCGGGATCATTGTGCTTTCCGAGACAGGCCGGACGTAAAAAGACTTACGGCACCATACTCCTGAAAAAGGGAGAGGCGCCGCGCTGCGAACTGCATGAATTATAAGCAGGCATGTCGCGGGTGATATGTCTGCGACATGCCTGCGCAGCAATTTCCCATACAGAAAAAAAGACGCTGAAGCTTCAGCGTCTCTCGCGCCTGGCCAGGAGCCAGGCCATTACGTGAACGGACTGTGCGAACAGCCCGTTTTTTATCATTTCTTCGATCTCACCGGTGGGATGGAGCTCCACGCTCAGGAACTCGGTCTCGTCCAGAACCTGGCCGGTAACGTGCCGGCAGTCCCTTGCCAGAAAGATATGGGCGGTATTGTCGGCGATGGTGGCGTTGGAAGGGATGCTCAGAAGATGTTTCCAGTCCTCCGAAATGTAGCCGGTCTCTTCGGCAAGCTCACGCTTGGCCGCCTCCAGAGCGCCTTCCGCATCTTCATAACCGCGTCCGGCACGGTATTCGCGTCCGTCCGTCCGTTCGATGCCGCCGGCGGGAAATTCCACCGTGATGCGGCGTATCCCCTGACGGAACTGGCGTACGCAGATGTACTGCCCATGTTCGTCTACCGGTACAACCACCGCATAATCCCGGCGGCTGTAGCTGTAATAGGGTTCAAAAACAGAGCCGTCGGGCATACGGTAGACCGAGCGCCGGAAATCGATCCACTGGTCTTCCACGATATGCTCGCGGCTCACTTCCTCCCATTCCAGGGAGGCGTTGATCTCTGCCTCGCTTTTCTTTTCCGCCATCACTCAGAAAAGATTCTTTACGGCATTGACGGCACCGCTGATCTTGTCGCTGGCCAGCGCACCCTTGACGCCGCTGACGATCTGGTCTTCCACGCCGTCGGGGATATCCACGCCGATGATACCTTCCACGGTCTTGACGGGATCTTTCTGGAAGGATTCCAGGAGCTTGGGGTCACTCTTTACTTTGGTAACGATCTCATTGATCTTTGCTTTGATGTCCATAATGTACCTCCTGCGTTTTTTGGTCTGTAATGATCCGCCATCCCGGCAGATCATCCGTATAAAATTTTAATCGTTTTGTGTCGTTTTTTCAAGGGGAGATTCGCCACCCAGATTCTTTATGATCAGCAGCACTCCGACCATCAGGGCCAGGGATAAGGGAAGCGTGATCAGCCAGTTGCGGACAAAGCCGGTGAGGACATAGCCGGCCAGGGAAACGCCTGCCGCCGTGAGTGCATAGGGCAGCTGCGTGGATACGTGCCGGATGTGGACACAGTCCGCACCCGCGGAAGCCATGATCGTGGTATCCGAGATGGGCGAGCAGTGGTCACCGCAGACCGAGCCTGCCATGCAGGCGGAGATGGAGATGATCATCAGCTCGTTCGAAGGGTCGCTCCCGAAGGCAGCCACTACGATAGGGATCAGCAGGCCGAAAGTTCCCCAGGAAGTACCTGTAGCAAAAGAAAGGAAGGCGCCGATCAGGAAGACGAAAGCCGGCAGGAAGGACATCACCATACCGTTTTCCGCCACCTGGCCGACAAGACCGGCGACATAATCACCGGCGCCGAGCGAATCGGTCATGCTCTTTAAAGTCCAGGCCAGGGTCAGGATCAGAATGGCGGGAACCATGCTCTTAAAGCCCGCGGGGATGGTCTCCATGCATTCCTTAAAGCTGAGCACGCCGCTGATGAGATAGAAGAGGATGGTCAGGATCAGAGCCACGGCCGAGCCGTAGACCAGACCCACCGAAGCATCGGAATTTGCGAAGGCATCCACGAAGCTTTCGCCTTCGAAGAAGCCGCCGGTATAGATCATGCCGATCACGCAGCAGAAGATCAGGGTCAGGATGGGAAGGACCAGATGGATCACTTTTCCTTTATCGGAAACACGAAGAGCTTCGGGATCCTTCACATCGGTATCTTTCTTTTCCTTTTCATCGTTGGCTTCCGCTTTTCCTTTCCGGAGCATCTCCTCGGCCTTCTTCATGGGACCGTAATCAAAGCGGCCGATGCAGAGCACCAGCATCATGGCGATCGTAAGGAAAGCATAGAGATTGTAAGGAATGGCACGGATGAACAGGGCGAGGCCGTTCGTACCTTCCACAAAGCCGGTGACCGCCGCGGCCCAGGAGGAAATGGGGGCGATGATGCAGATCGGTGCTGCCGTCGCATCGATGAGATAGGCCAGTTTTTCGCGGGAGATACGGTTTTTATCCGTGATGGGCCGCATGACCGAGCCTACGGTCAGGCAGTTGAAATAGTCATCGATGAAGATGAGTACGCCGAGGGCGACAGTCGCAAGCTGGGCGCCCATGCGGGTCTTCACATGCAGTGAGGCCCAGCGCCCGAAAGCTGCGGAGCCGCCGGCGCGGTTCATCAGTATGACGATGCTGCCCAGGATCACCAGAAAGATCAGGATACCGACATTCCAGGGATCGGAAAGCTGTCCGATCATCCCGTCGGAAAAAACATGTTCCAGCGCCGTGACCGGGTTGAACTCGGCGTAGAGCAGTCCGCCGCAGACAATGCCGACGAACAGTGAAGAGTATACTTCTTTGGTGATCAGCGCCAGGATGATGGCGACGAGCGGAGGCAAAAGCGCCCAGATCGAGTTAATGAACATACGGATCCCCTCCTTGAATTTTTTTAACTCCCCTGCGGAGCGTTATGGTATGAGAATACCAATTGCGTTTACTATATCATAAAAGTATCTTCTGTGCTACTGCGGAAGCCCAAAATACAGCTGAGCCGGGTTTCTCCCATTCTTTACAGTGGCCGGCCGTCATGGTATAATGAGCATTGCGGTCTGCCGTGCGGCAGGGCCGTAATGCATTTTTTTGGGAGGAAAAGATGAACAATCCTTTTGACAGAAAAGTTGTGGATACGGTACCGAAGTATCCCATCGGGAAGTATGTGCGCATCGCGATCATCGCCGTGATCCTGATCATCCTGGGTTACAGCTCGTTCTATAAAGTGACCGAGCAGCAGAACGCGGTAGTAACGATGTTCGGGAAGGTGATCCGCACCGATACCGCAGGTCTGTATTTCAAGATCCCGCTGATCCAGCAGGCGCATATCGTGGATGTGACGACCCACGGAACGGGTGTCGGCTATACCATCAGCACCGAAGGACAGAATATCGCCGATCCCGGCAACGGTATCATGATCACCTCGGATTTCAACCTTCTGGATATCGATTTCTATCTGGAATACCGTGTTTCCGATCCGGTAGCCTATCTCTACAGCTCCGACAACCCGGAGGAGATACTGAAAAACATCGCGCTCTCCAGCGTCCGTTCGGTCGTGGCGGATTACACCGTTGATGAAGCAATGACCACCGCCAAGGGGCAGATCCAGGCGGAGGTGAAGGAGGATATGCTGCGGGAGCTCAATGAGCATAATATCGGCCTGACCGTGGTGAACATCACGGTACAGGACAGCGAACCGCCCACGGATACCATCAAACAGGCCTTTAAAGCCGTGGAAACGGCCAAGCAGGGAGCCGAGACCGCGCGGAACAACGCCCGGGCTTATCAGAACGAAAAGCTTCCCGGTGCCGAGGCGGACGCAGACAAGGTGGTACAGAATGCGGAAGCGGACAAGGCGGCCAGGATCGCCGAGGCCGAAGGCCAGGTGGTGCGTTTCAATGAAATGTACGAGCAGTATAAGCTGTATCCCTATATCACGAAGAAACGTCTCTTCTATGAGACCATGGAAGATCTTCTGCCCGGGCTGAAGGTGATCATCACCGACGGACATACGGAGACCATGCTGCCGCTGGAGAAATTCCAGTAAGAGACGGAAAGGTAAAGGGAGAAAGAGATGAAGAAAATGAAGATAAAAAAATCACTGATCATACTGATCGTAGTGCTGGTACTCGGACTGGTGGTCTTCGGTGCCTCCGTATATACCGTGGATTACAATGATGTGGTGATCGTAAAGGAATTCGGACGTATCGTAAAACTGGAATCGGAGCCGGGCCTGCATTTCAAGGTGCCCTTCATCCAGGACACGCTGGCGATCTTTGACGGAAGCCGTATCTACGATATCCCGCAGAGTGATGTCATCACAAGGGATAAAAAGTCCATGATCGCGGACGACTACGTGATCTGGACCGTGGAGGATGTGGTGAAGTATTACCAGACACTGGGCGGAGCGAGCGCCAGGGCGGAAGAACGAATCGATGCGGCGGTCTACAATGCGACCAAGAATACGATCTCTTCCATGACCCAGGAAGAGGTGATCGCGGCCCGCGGGATCACGCTGACCAACTTGATCACGGCGGAAGCCAATACCGATATGACGGGCTATGGCATCCGTATCCTTACTGCCGAGATCAAGGCTCTGGATCTGCCCGAGGATAATAAGGAAGCTGTCTACGAGCGCATGATCTCGGAACGCGGCAATATCGCTGCGGGTTATACCGCAAAGGGTGAAGCCGAGGCACAGAAGATCCGCAACGAGACGGATAAAAATGTGACCATTACCCTTGCGAACGCAAAGAAGCAGGCGGAGACCCTGCTGGCGGAAGGCGAAGCGGAATACATGCGCATACTCTCGGAAGCCTATAACGATCAGGATAAGGCGGATTTTTACAATTTTCTCCGCAGTCTGGATGCACTCAGGGAATCGCTGAAAGGGGAGGACAAGACCCTGATCCTGGACCGGCAGTCGGAACTGGCGCGTATCCTTTACGGCGATCTGATCGACGAAGCGGAAACGCCGGAGCAGCGGACGATGCCTGTGGAAGAGGCAGTGGAAAAGGGAGAAGATGAGTAAGGAAAAAGGGGACGCCGTAAAAAAGGATACAAAACGCAGCATCCTCATACCGCTGATCGTGGTGGCGGTCTATGTCGCCGTACATGTCGTGCTGATCCTGAAGCATGAGATCTGGCGCGATGAAGCTTATGTCTGGGTCCTGGGAAAGAACGGCTCCCTTTCGGATACTTTAAAAGAGATGTCCCTGGTGGGGCATCCGGGGCTGTGGTTCTTTTATCTGCGCATCTTTGCGCTTATCGGCTTTCCTTTCCGTTATATCGGCTTTTTAAGTCTGATACCCATCGCTGCCGCACTGTGGATCCTTCTGCGCGATGCGCAGCTGTCGGTCCCGGTGCGTTTTCTTCTTTTTGTGAGTCCCCTCTTTATGTTTTTCAATGCGGTGGTCTGCAGGCCGTACTGTTTTTCCGTTCTCTTTCTGGTATTGCTGCTGCGCTGGTTTCCAGAGCGGGCGGAGAAGCCGGTCCGTTACTGTATCGCGGCGGCACTCCTGGCCCAGACTCATGTGGTCTTTGCGGGCTTCTGCCTGGGCATACTCATCGAACTCCGGGGCTATGGGAAAAAGAAAGGGAAAACGCCTTATGCCGCGATGGGCATCCTGCTCGCGGGACTGGCGGCCCTGACGCTGCAGCTGTGGCAGTGGGATCCGGAGAATACGACAAGACAGGTCAATCCTGAGACCCTGCTTGATAAATTCACGGTCTCGAATATACGGGAAGGTCTGGAATCCCTTTTTCTCTACAATATCCGTTTTGTGGGCTGGTTCCTGCTCGCGCTGACGATCCTGCTCCTGGTCTATTTTTCACTGGCTGCCCGGCGGCATCGGGGAAAAGACCGATTCCGGGCCGTGATCCCCGCGGTCTATGGCGTGCTCTTCTTTATCGCGGTGGTCTGTTTTATCCGGCCGGTAGAGCATGAGCAGATGGGGATCTGTCTGCTGATGATCCTTTTCTTCCTTTTTGCCGCGTCTCTCACGGGCTTTAAGGGAAGCGGTACAAAAGAGCAGCTGCTGGCCTTCTGTTTTCTGGCACTCTTTGTACTCTCCGGCGCGCGTTATACGCTGAAGGGGGCCTGGCAGGATCTGACGCAGCCTTATTCCGGCAGTCTCGAAGCTGCGAAGGAACTGGAAGCGGAGCTTCCGGAGGGCGCGGTGCTGGCACTGGTGGAGGACCAGTCCATGGAGGCGCCTTATGCCTATCTTTCGGAAAAGCGCGGAGATATCCGTTATTATAATGTGGACCGGCAGGAGGATTACAGCTTTTACCGCTGGAAAGGCGGAAAGGCAGAGCCCGGGGAGCGTCTTGCGCGTCTTGCTGCGCTCGAAGGCAGCAGTGTTTATCTGCTGAGCAATAAGGCGCTGCCGGAAGAACTGGGGCAGGAGGCGGCTTTTCGGAGCAGCCGGCCCAGCAAATGGAACGAAGATTACTATTTATACCGTATAAGATAAATTTCAGAAGCTGAAAAGCGGGAGGTTTTTATGGGTGGATTTTTCGGAACGGCATTAAAGGAAGACTGTGTATTTGATCTGTATTTCGGTACGGATTATCATTCCCATCTGGGAACCAGACGTGCGGGCATGGTGGTCTACGGGGAGAACGGTTTTAACCGTGCGATCCACAATATCGAGAGCGCACCCTTCCGGACCAAGTTTGACAAGGATACTCACGAGATGAAGGGTAATCTGGGGATCGGCTGCATCTCCGATTATGAGCCCCAGCCGCTGATCGTGCGTTCCCATCACGGGACCTATGCCATCACTACTGTGGGAAAGATCAACAATGCCGATGCACTCTGTGAGCGTATCATCAAAAACGGCAGCCACTTCATGGAGCTTTCCGGCGGTACCATCAACGCCACGGAGCTGGTGGCCACGCTCATCAACCAGAAAGACAATATCATTGAAGGGATACAGTATGCCCAGTCCGAGATCGACGGCTCCATGTCCATGATGCTGCTCACCTCAAAGGCGGTGTACTGTGCCCGTGACCGCCTGGGCCGTACGCCCGTGATCATCGGGAAAAAGGAGGAGGGCTACTGCGCCTCCTTTGAATCCTTTGCTTATCAGAATCTGGGATACAGCACCTTGCGGGAGCTGGGGCCCGGAGAGATCGTGGCCATGACACCCGAAGCGGTGCAGACCCTGGCAAAGCCCGGATCAAAGATGCGGATCTGTACCTTCCTCTGGGTCTATTACGGTTATCCTTCCTCGGTATACGAGGGAGTGTCGGTGGAAAAGATGCGCTACAACTGCGGCGCAAGGATGGCGGCGCGGGATATGGAGAGAAAGACCGGCGCGGATATCGTAGCCGGAGTGCCGGATTCCGGTACCGCCCATGCGGTAGGCTATGCGAATGCCTCGGGCATACCTTTCTCCAGGCCCTTCGTGAAATATACGCCCACCTGGCCGCGTTCCTTCATGCCCACGATCCAGTCCAAGAGAAACCTGATCGCGCGCATGAAGCTTCTGCCGGTCCATGAGCTGATCGACGGGCACAGCATCCTTCTGATCGACGATTCCATCGTGCGGGGAACACAGCTTCGGGAGACCACGGAGTTCCTGTACAAGAGCGGTGCCGAGGCCGTGCATGTGCGTCCGGCCTGCCCGCCCATCATGTTTGGCTGTAAGTACATCAATTTTTCTCGTTCCAATTCCGAGATGGAGCTGATCGCGCGCCGTGTGATCAGCCGCGAGGAAGGGGATGAGGTGAGCCGCGATATCCTGGAGGATTATGCCAATCCCGATTCCGACCGCTACCACCGTATGCTGGAGGAGATCCGCAGGGAGATGGGCTTTACGAGTCTGGCCTTTAACCGTCTGGACGATATGATCGAGGCCGTAGGCATCGAAAAGGATAAGCTCTGCACCTACTGCTGGGACGGCAGGGAGTAAAACGCTACGGAGAAGGAAATGCTTAAGGACCGGCGGATAAAAGGTGTACTCTGTATTCTTGCGGCGGCGCTGGGCTTTTCACTGATGACCTTTTTTGTAAGGCTGTCCGGCGATGTGCCCACGATGCAGAAGGCTTTTTTCCGGAATGCCGTGGCTGCGGTCATCACCATCATCCCGTTGCTGCGCTCGAAAGAGGGCTTCCGCATCAAAAAAGGCTGCTTTTCCGATATTGCCTTCCGCTGCATCTTCGGGACCAGCGGTCTGATCGCGAATTTTTACGCCATTGACCGTCTGGGCATCGCCGATGCGAATCTGCTGAACAAGCTTTCGCCTTTTTTTGCGATACTGCTGTCGATCCCCATCCTGAAGGAGAAGCCCTCCCTGACGGATATGATCGCCACGATAGCGGCTTTTACCGGCGCGCTGTTCATCATCCGGCCGGGATCCAATCTGCAGCTCGTCCCGGCCCTGATCGGTCTCTACGGAGGTTTTGGCGCCGGTACGGCTTATGTCTTTGTACGTAAGCTCGGAGGAAAGGGGGAGCGTACGCCGGTCATTGTTCTGTGCTTTTCACTCTTTTCCTGCATGGTCACGGCGCCGGCACTGATCCTGGATTTTCATCCCATGAGTGCACAGCAGTGGCTGTTCCTGATCCTGGCCGGCTGCGGTGCGGCACTAGGGCAGTTTTCCATTACGACGGCTTACCGTTTTGCTCCGGCAAAGGAGATCTCGGTTTTTGATTATACACAGGTGATCTTTGCGGCGATCCTGGGAATGCTCTTCCTCGGGGAGCTTCCCGTGACACTCAGTATCATCGGATACGTTATCGTGATCGGGACCGCAGTCGTGCGCTGGCAGATCACGATGAGGAAACAGGAAGCTTAGCATTGAAACATCACGGCAGAAGAGACTGGAGGAAAGATGGCGGACTGGGTAGTCGTAGTTGATGATGATGTTACAAATCTGAAAGCCTCGGGACTGATCCTGGGTCATGCGGGGATGCGCGTTACGGCCCTTGCTTCCGGGAAGGCGCTGCTGGAATGCGTAAAAAAGAAAGGTGCGCCCTCGCTCATCCTTCTGGATATCAACATGCCGGAGATGGACGGCTTTGAAACGCTCAGAAAATACCGTGAGCTGGAGAAGGAAAAAGAGATCCCCGAGGTACCCGTGATCTTTCTGACGGCGGATGATGACAGCGCATCGGAGAGCCGGGGCTTTGACATGGGCGTTTCGGATTATATCCGCAAGCCCATCAATCCGGATATCCTTGTGCGGCGTGTCGAGAATATCGTAAAGACGCACGGACAGATGCTCCAGTATGAGGAGAATGCGCGGATCGACAAGCTGACGGGCTTCTTAAACAAAGCGGCGTCAGAGGAACGTATCAGTGAACTGTGCGGAAGTGAAAGCGGCTGCCTGTGCATCGTGGATCTGGATTACTTTAAGCTGGTCAACGATCTGTACGGCCATGATGCCGGGGATCAGGTACTGGGCGCGTTTGCACGGCTCATGAAAGACAGTCTGAAATACCGGGGGACTTTCGGAAGGTTTGGCGGCGATGAGTTCCTGATCTTCTGCCACGATATGACGAGAGAGTCGGAGATACGGCTTTATACGGAGACCATCAATGCGCGCATTCCCGAGGAAGCACGGCGTATCCTGGGGGACAGGATGGAGATCCCGCTGGGAGTCTCCATCGGTGCCGTATTTGTGCCGGAGAACGGTACGGTCTTTGAAGAGCTTTTCCGGCTCTGCGACAAAATGCTCTATGCCGTGAAAAAAGACGGGAAACATGGCTACCGCCTATATTCACCGTTTGCGGCGGGAGAGGATGCGAAAGAAAAGAGCGGCGAGATCAACCTGGATTCCCTGACGCAGATCCTGGAGGAGAGGGGAACCCCCCGGAATGCGATGTGGATCGGCCGGGAGGCCTTCGGGGATATCTACCGCTATATGATCCGCTATATGAAACGCTACAAGGGAACGGCATATAAACTGCTGGTCACGGTGGAGTTTCCGGAGGCGAAAGGAAATACCGCGCTGAGCGCGGAGGAACGGGAAGCTGTTATGGAACACGTGCGTATGCTCCTGCAGCAGTCCCTTCGCAGCAGCGATATCATGATGCAGATCGGGGACGATCATTTTTTCCTGCTCCTTCCCGGGATCAGTCCGTTTTCCTTAAACGGGGTGCTGGAACGCATCAACAGCGGCTGGGAAAAAGAGAAAGACGCAGAACATATACGTCTGAAAATGGAAGCGGAGAGCATATGATGCTGCCGGGATCTCAAGCGTTCCGATCGCGGAACGCTTATTTTTTTCCGGATGAGCGGCGGCTCCGGAGCCGGAAGACCAGGGCTGTGAGCTGGTAACTCACTTCGGCCAGCAGCACGCCGGAGAAGACATCGGCCAGCACGTGCTGTCTCATGGTAAGGGTTGAGAGGCACACCGCCAGCGCCATCAGAACGGACAGAAGCTTATACCACAGAGGTATGGCCTTCTGGCTGCGGACGGCGATCACGCAGAACCAGCTGGTGAGACAGTGGATCGACGGGAAGAGATTGTCATTGGGATCGAAATCATAGAGCCAGCGCGTTGCCGCGGCCCAGAAGCCGTCACCTTCGATAACGGGACGCGTCATCGTTGTGGGGATAGCCAGAAAGCAGATGCAGCAGACGATCTTGGCAGCGATCTCGGAGATCAGGAATTTCTTCGCCTCCCGTTCGTCATCCTGCAGGCAGGCGCAGGCATAGTTCGCAACCCAGAAGGCATAGCAGCCCAGATAGATCGTGATGGTCCAGGGAAGGACAGGAAAGAAAGCGTCCGCCTCTATGGTCATATCATAGTGGTACATGTTCGTATTAAAGATACGTGTACAGTTATATACCGTGAGATTTAAGGCGAGTGCCGAAAAAAGCCAGATATGTACGGTACTGTGAAAAAAGCGTTTTAAGCGTCTTCCGAGTTCCTGAAGCATTTCAGATCAAAGCCTCCCCGATCCTTACGGGGATCTCGTCACCGTCTTTCTCCCGCATCGCGATGTCCGGGGACAGGGTGATGCGTTTTTTCGTTAATACGATGATCGTGGAACCGCCATATTCAAAGAAGCCCTTTTCCGTGCCGGCGGATACTTCCGCGGGCAGGGGTGAGAGCGGCTGATTGGAGATCTTTCCCACCAGCATCGCGCCCACTTCCATCTGTACTACAGCGCCGAGTTCTTTATTCTTCATCACGATATATTCCCGGCTGTTTTCCGTAAATACGGGGAATTTCTCCAGCGCCAGGGGGCGCACGCAGTGCAGTATGCCCGGGATCTTTCGGACGGCGGCGACAGTCCCGCCGGCGCAGAACTGATAGCGGTGGTAATGCGCGGGCGTAAGGCGGAAGATCAGGGCGCTGCCGCCGCAGAATGCCGCCGCCAGTTTTCTGCTGCGTAAAAGTCCGGCAAGACTGTAACGGCTGTTCTTGATCGAAAATACGCTGTCGCTGTCAATATCGGAAAGTGTCAGAAGCGCGTCGCAGGGAGAAACGAGCGGCGCATTGCACCTGATCTCAAAACTCTTTTTCTGTTTCCGTGTGAAAAAATCATTAAAAGAACGATAGCCCCCCTTCGGGACTACATAGCGTTTAAGCTCTATGCCGTTTTTCCGGATAAAAGGCCCGGTCATGGGTGCCGAAACGGCGGAAGAAAGGAATTTGGCACAAAAACGTGATAATGAAGGGGCTGTAAGCAGTTTCAGACACGCTCTCCCGGGACAGGTCCCGTAGAGAAAACGTATCGCTGCGGATTCTTTCATAACAGATCCCATCCCAGGAAGAGTACACCTAAAGCTTCAATGAGGCCCACGACGATCAGGCAGATCTTGCCGATGACCTTCGGTTTTTTGATCTCGATGGGAAGAAGGAAACCGGTGCCTACAAGGATCAGCAGCAAAAGATAAGGGAACATCCCGCTGATCACCTTTTTGCCTTCCAGCAGATAGACCACAGGCAGCACCACCGCAATGGTGGTCACGGGAACGCCAAAGAAGACGGAGCGTTTATCCGTTGTGGCTTTCTGACGTTCCTCTTCACAGACATTATAGAATGCAAGCCGGATGAGGGCCGCGAGAACAAAGCATGCACCGATGATCCCGGCCATCAGGTTCTTGTCACAGATCATATAGACGAAAAGGGCGGGGGCGACGCCGAAGCTCACCAGGTCGCTTAAGGAATCGATCTGGATCCCGAAACGCTTTTCCGCATCGCTTCTTTTCTTGTTGGTGGATGCGATGGCCCCGTCAAACATGTCGCAGAGACCGGAGATCATCAGAAAGATCAGGGAATCCCAGAAGCGGTAATTCAGCGCCATCAGGATCGAGACAAAGGCACAGATCATCCCCGTATATGTCAGTATCACCGTATAATTATAAAAGCCTATAGCCTTGGGTTTCTCCATAATCATTCTCCTTATCTGATCAAACCGAATATGAGACTGTATGCCAGTATACACCAGGGTTTTCCCAGTATGATGATCCAGATGAATTTTTTTGCTTTCATCTTGATCAGACCCGAGAAATAACACAGAAAATCGTCCGGAAACAGCGGCAGCAGCGTTGCGATAAAAAGGAAAAGTCCATAGGATTTCTTTTTCTCGATGATGCTCGACCATTTCAGGTACTGCTTCTCGGGAAAGAAGGTGAGCACAACGTTCATGCCGAACTTTCTGGCGATATAATAGGCAGCGATCGAACCCAGGGAAATGCCGATGTAGTTACACAGAAAACCCGGAAACCATCCAAAGGCAATGGCACCGACAACACAGCCGGCGTAACCGGGAAGTATGGGTACGACCACCTGAAAGGCCTGAAAAACCGTCAGTATCAAAGGACCGGCCGGTCCGAAACCGGCGATGTATTTCTGAAAATCTTCGATCGAGGTAAGCTTCTGGCCGGCAAGCTCCTTTACGATAAGGCAGGTGATCACGATCAGGATGACTATTGTCCAGATCTTTATTTTTTTCCCAAGTGCCAGCCGTTTTTCTTCCTGTTTTTCATCCTCCTGGAGCTGTTCGTTCTGCAGCGCTTCCGTCTGCTGCTGTTCGTCCAGGCTTTTTTCCTGCTGCATATCGAATTCCTTAATTGAAGAGTTCTGCCCCCCCTCCGGGCGGCGCATCATTCACCGTCTGCCCGTATCCGATTACTTTTATATCATTTTTCACAGATTAAGACAACATTTTTATGTCATTTTTTCAAATTTTCTTTACATATAGCGTAAAACTGGGATAAAATCATTCATGTTATGATTCGGAGGATAAGCTATGAGAAGGATACTGATCACAAACGATGACGGGATCGGATCGGACGGGATCCTGCGTCTTGCGGAAGCCGCAAAGGAATTCGGGGAGCTGTGGGTGGTGGCTCCCGCCCATGAGCGGAGCGCGGCTTCGCATTGCATCACTCTGAGGGAGCCGCTGTATGTGAAGGAGTGCGATTTTCCCGTGAGCGGTGTCCGGGCTTTTTCCTGCAGCGGCATGCCTGCGGACTGTGTGCGTGTGGGGAGCCTTTCCGTGATGCCGGAAAAGCCCGACGTGGTGCTTTCCGGAATAAATTACGGATATAACGTGGCCAGCGACACGCAGTATTCCGCGACGGTAGGCGCGGCACTGGAAGGGGCGTTTCAGGGTTTCAATGCCATCGCCTTCTCCGAGGAATCGGTGCCCTGCCATGATACGACAGACGCCTATATCCGGGAACTCCTTGCGGAATACATCGATCGTGTGCCGGAGAGAAACAGCATCGTGAACATCAATATCCCGGGCTGCCCGCGCACGGAGTGCCGCGGGATACTCCGCGGCCGCATCACCTCCGCCGGCTCCTTCTATCATGACCGTTACAAAAAGCTCGGGGAAGAGGAGGACGGTACAGTCATTTATATGGTAGACGGGATCTATAATGAGGAAGCGGAAGAAGATACGGATTTCCGCGCGGTCGTGGATAAATACATCTCGGTGGGGATCGTAAGGAATCTCGGCTGAGTGATCATACGGATACTATGGGTGCGGAAGAGAGGAAAACAAAGGCGGATATCTCCGCGGCGATGAAACGTTACAATCTGCTCCGGGGGATACTCGCGGTCTGGATCGTCTTCGGCCATTGCAGCGATTACATGACGGTTCCGCCCGGGATCCTTTTCTGGGTAAAGCGCTTTAACCTGGTCTGTGTCGGCATCTTTTTTTTCCTTTCCGGCTTCGGGCTGGAACATTCCCTGCAGACGAAGAAGGACTATCTCCGCTTTTTCCTGCTGCGGAAATGCGGCGGGCTTTTTCTGATGGCGGTGGTCCAGTATATCTTTGGTGAGCTCGGCTGCTATGCCATGCACTATTATGTACCTTATAAAAATATACGGGATCTGCTGCACCGTTTTGCGAGCGGTGTGAACTGGTTTGTCTGGGAACTGATGCTTTTTTATCTGCTCTTCTTCCTGACGGCGCGCTTTATAAGGCAGCGGCATATCCGCATGGGCGTGATGCTGATCCTCTGTATCGCCGTGATCGCAGTGCTGAGACGGATGGGAGCCGGAAACAGCTGGTATTACAGCAGCCTGGCTTTTCCCGCCGGGATGGGACTCCGGATCTGCCGGGATGAACTGGAGAAGCGCATACGTTTCTGGCCGGCAATACTCATTCTTCTTTCCGCTGCAGCGCTTTTCGGGCTGCCCGCTTTTCTGATCAGAGACGACGGGCTGCTTTCCGTATACGGAAAGAATCTTTTCTGCGTATTTACGGCGCTTTGCGGGACGGTGATCCTGACGAAGCTTCCGCTTAAGGGGAAGCTGCCGGCATTTCTTTCGAAGATCTCTCCCGAGATCTTTCTGTACCAGTTTTCGGCGGCGAGTTTTATGCTGATCTACGCACAGCACCATCGCTGGACGGAGCGGGGCTACGGCTTTGTGCTCTGCAACGTGCTGCTGACACTGGTCCTTGCGGTCGTCTTCTGCGGGCTGCGGCTCCTGATCACGAAAGGCTTCCGGAGGCTTCGTAAAAAAACGGATGGCGGTATGCATTCGGCGCAGGAGCGGACATAAGAGCTGCCCGGCGACGTAATCCGCACTGCTGTCTTATGTCCGCTCCGTCGCCGGGAGCATATGCCGCTATGGAGGGAAAAATGCTTTCTTCTTGAAAAAGAGCGGGAATCGTGCTAATATAATATGAATTTTCTGAAGTGAATGCGGGAGGAAATACGAATGAGCGGGAAATACAGAACAGTTAAGCTGAACGAGATCGGTGAGGACAGGATCGGACAGCAGGTGAAGCTGGCCGGCTGGATCGAGAATATACGCGACCATGGCGGCGTGTCCTTTGTCGATCTGAGAGATATGTACGGCGTGGTACAGGTGGTGATGCGTGATACCTCATTGCTGGAAGGGCTGACGAGAGAGGACTGCGTGTCCATCGAGGGACCCGTACAGAAGAGGGATGAGGAGACCTACAATCCCAAGATCCAGAGCGGTACCGTGGAAGTGGAGGCGCAGAGCGTCGAGATCCTCGGCAAGGTATACCGGCAGCTGCCCTTCGAGATCATGACCTCGAAGGAGACGCGGGAAGAGGTGCGTCTGAAGTACCGCTATCTCGATCTGCGTAATGCGAAGGTCCGGGATAACATGCTTTTCCGTTCGCAGGTGATCGCCTACCTCAGGCAGAAGATGACGGAGCTGGGCTTTGTGGAGATACAGACGCCGATCCTCTGCGCGTCTTCGCCGGAAGGCGCCAGGGACTATATCGTTCCTTCCCGCAGATATAAGGGAAAGTTCTATGCGCTGCCCCAGGCGCCGCAGCAGTACAAGCAGCTGCTCATGGTCTCGGGCTTTGACCGCTATTTCCAGATCGCGCCCTGCTTCCGCGATGAGGATGCGCGTGCGGATCGTTCTCCCGGCGAGTTCTATCAGCTGGACTTTGAGATGAGTTTTGCCACCCAGGAGGATGTGTTCGCGGTGGGCGAGGAGGTGCTGGAGGCCTGCTTTAGGAAGTTTGCGCCGGAAGGCTCGGAGGTGACGGCGGCACCGTTCCCGATCTATTCGTATAAAGAAGCGATGCTGCAGTTCGGCACGGACAAGCCGGATCTGCGCAATCCGCTGCGCATCATCGATGTGACGGAGTTCTTCTCCCGCTGTACCTTTAAGCCTTTCCACGGCAAGACGGTGCGCGCCATCAACGTGCACAGCCAGATGAGCAAGGGCTTTCACGAGAAGCTCCTGAAATTTGCCCAGGGTATCGGTATGGGCGGTCTCGGATATCTGGAGGTCCAGGACGACTTAAGCTATAAGGGACCCATCGACAAGTTCATTCCGGACAATATGAAGAAAGAGATCCTGGAACTGGCGGGACTTTCTGCCGGAGATACGATCTTCTTCATTGCGGATAAGGAAAAACAGGCGAGTCTTTTTGCGGGCCAGATCCGCACGGAGCTGGGCGAGAAGCTGGAGCTCATCGAAAAGAACGCATACCGTTTCTGCTACATCAATGATTTCCCGATGTATGAATATGATGAGACGGAGAAGAAGATCGGCTTTACCCACAATCCCTTCTCCATGCCGCAGGGCGGCCTGAAAGCGCTGGAGGAAGAGGATCCGCTGACGATCCTGGCCTACCAGTACGATATCGTGTGCAACGGCGTGGAGCTTTCCTCCGGTGCCGTGCGTAACCACGATATGAAGATCATGGAGAAGGCTTTTGAGATCGCCGGTTATGACAAAGAGGTGCTGGCGGCAAAATTCGGTGCGCTCTATAATGCCTTCCAGTTCGGCGCTCCGCCTCATGCAGGCATGGCACCCGGCGTGGACCGCATGATCATGCTGCTCCGGAACGAAGAGAACATCCGAGAGGTGATCCCTTTCCCCATGAGCGGGACGGCGCAGGATCTGATGTGCGGTGCTCCTTCCGAGGTGACGGAGCTGCAGCTTCGTGAGACGCATATCAAAGTGAGGGATTAAAGATGGCAAATGTGATCAGTGACGAAACGATCGAGTATGTCGGTATCCTGTCCAAACTGAAGCTTAATGATGAAGAAAAGGAACGGGCAAAGAAGGATCTGGAAGAGATGCTCGATTATATCGACCAGCTGGGTGAACTGGATACGGAGGGCGTGGAACCCATGAGCCATGTGCACCCGCAGGTGAACCGCTTCCGCGAGGATGTGGTGACAAACGGGGATATGCGTGAGGATATCCTTGCAAATGCGCCGGAGGAACGCGACGGGGCTTTTGTGGTACCCAGGACTTTTGACTGACAGCAAGGCGGTATATGCGGGAAAATATCTCAATAGCATTATTGGTACTGATCAGTACGGCCGTGATCTGCTTCATCATCATTGAGGCATATGATATCACGCGGCCGTACCGGGATAAGGAGGAGCAGAGCATTGTTTCGGCAAACGGAAGCACTGCTCCTGTTTTAGTTGCGGATAAGCAGGGAGGTGGGGAGACACCGCTGCCTTCGCAGATCCCGGAGGGGCCGGAGCCGGCAAAAGCAGCGCAGCCTGCACCGTCAGGCGTGACGCCGACGCCCGTACCGGGAGCGGAGAAGGATACGGAGGAGCCGGAGCCGACCAAAGCGGCGCATCCCACGCCTACCGAAGGCGTTACACCGACGCCCATGGCCATGATACTGGATATGGATTACAATTCCGATGTGGATGACGTGGCTGCGCTGCGTGTGGCGACCCAGCTGTGCCGTCACGGGAGGATCGAGCTGCGGGCCGTCATGGCTTCCACCGCAGGGGACAAAGTATGCAAGGCGATGCATGCCCATCTGAATTACGACGGTTTCGGGGATGTGCCCGTAGGGATGGCGAAGGGAAATGTGGTGGCCGGTTCGCCTTACTGGAAGGATATGACTGACCAGCATTTTGCGATGCACAATTACCGGGTTTATGACAGTGTCGTTCTCTACAAGACGATATTGCGGGAATATGCCGCAAGGGAGAAGGAACGGCAGGAGAAACTGAAGCAGGAGGAAAAGGAGAGACAGCGGCAGGCGGAAGAAAACCTGCTTCCGGAGATCGAGGGGGAAGGCAATACCAGCGGAAATGACCGCCGCACCCAGGAAGAGAATGAGCGCCGGAAAAAAGCGGAAGAAGAGGCACAGGTGACCAAGGTACGGATCGTGACCACGGGCTTTCTTGTCAATATCGCAGCGCTCTTAAGCGACCCGGAGGGCTATGTGCTGGTACGTGATTATGTGGATTCCATCTGGATCACGGGCGGTGTATACCTGCAGGGAAACGATTATAACTTCTGTTACACAAAGGAATGCGGGGAAGCGGCAAATTACGTTTCCGTACGCTGTCCCGTGCCGCTCGTATACAGCTCCAGCCTTTCCGTGGAGAATGAAAAAGGCATGATCAGCTGCGGCAGCAGCATCATGAAGACGGCGTCAAACCGGCTGGATCCGGTAGTGCTGGCATTTACCTGTTATGGAAAGGCCAATAATGTGAGCCTTATCGGCGGACGTATCGCCTGGGATCCGTTCTGTGTCTGGGCAGCTTCGCTTCCGCCCGAGGAGACGCATACGCATCTGGAACCCATCCATATGGCGCTGGATACTTCGGGCTGGAATGTGTTCAGCAGGAATCAGCCCGCCAACTGTCAGTTCATCGTGCGTGACAATGATGGTATGGGCTGGTATGCGGGGCAGCTGGATATGTGGATCGACGCGGGGTTAGCACGTTAAGATATTGATCATTATTCAGGGACCGACTGGTCGTTGAACGTAGCTTTCATTGACAATATCGACGTTTTGCATTAAAATTATATCACTATCTTTGTCAGCGGGGTAAGAGGTACTCCGCAATTTTTTTCAAGGAGGAAAAGGATATGGGTTTTTTAAAAAACATCAGTGTACGAGTAAAACTATTGATCGTTTCAATCCCGCTGGCAGTTGCACTGATCTTTTCCGTGATCTTCATGGCGGTAGAGATCAGCGGCACCATGAAAGATGTGACAAACGTCTATTATGACATCCTCTATACGGTGAACAGCAAGCTGTTGAACGGTGACCGTGACTTTTACCAGTCCATGAAGGCGGCTATGCAGTATTATGATTTCATCAACGGGTTTACGGGAGCTCCCCCGGAATTTGCCCAGACACAGCTCCCCGGGGCAATGGAGGACTACGAGTCCAACAAGAAACAGGTTTATGACAATGTTTCCAGTGCGGCGGAAGTGGCCAAAAAGAGTGAGAGCCTTTATACCGGGGTGAAATCCGCCAACGGCTATACCTATTCCTCGGCGGTGAGTGAGTTCAACGATAACATGAAGGCCTGGGAAGCGTCCTTCAACGTGAAGGATAATACCGGTGACTGGGAAGCTTTCCATAACACCTTCAGCACATCCCGCGACATGATCAATGAGATGCAGGAGATCACCGAGACCTGGGCAACGCAGGAATATGCGGCACTGACGAAGGAGATCCAGACCAAGGTGCTCATCATCGCGATCCTCTTTGCGATCCTGATCCTGGTACTGGGCGTGATCATTGTGGCCGTGATCCGTGGTATCCGCCGCGGTATTGAAGGCGTGACAGCCGATCTGGATGAACTTGCCAAAGGAAACCTTACCATCGAGCTGCCTGACGAAAGGACCCTGGGCACCGACGAGATCGGACGTATCCAGAAGAGCTCCATCACCCTTTCAAAGAAGCTGCGTGAGGTGATGACACAGAGCCATAGGATGGCTGAGGAACTGACCGCCGCAGGAACGGATCTGGCGGATTCCGCATCCCAGGCATCCCAGGCCAGCGACCAGGTGACGGATGCCGTGACCGAGATCAGCAAGGGCGCCGTAGCCCAGGCCGAGAGCGTGGAGAACGCAGTGGGCAATACCGACGAAATCGGAAAGAATATTGAAGCGATCACCGGAAATGTGAACGAGATGGACAGCTATTCCGAAGAGATGAAGGACGCCTGCGACAAGGCTATGGCATCACTGGAGAAGCTGATCCGCCAGAGCGATGATGTGAAGGCTTCCGTGCGTGAGATCGGCGACACCATCAATTCCACGAACGAATCCGCAAAGACCATCAGCGCCTTTACCCAGGCGATCACCGATATCGCAACGCAGACCAACCTGCTTTCGCTGAATGCCTCCATTGAGGCGGCGCGTGCAGGCGATGCCGGCCGCGGCTTCGCTGTGGTGGCAGACGAGATCCGTCAGCTGGCCGATCAGTCCAGCGAGAGTGCGGACAAGATCAAGAGCATCGTGGAGCGCCTGCTTGCGGATTCCGCATCCAGCGTGAGCGTGCTGGAGAAGCTGAACGAAAGCTTCGGTGTGCAGGGAGAACAGCTGGATTCCACCAAGGCAAACATGGTGAGCATGAGCGGTAACGTGACCAGCGTGAAGGATACTTCCACAAGCATCAGTAAACAGGTCAGTGCACTGAATGAAGCAAAGAACAGCCTGATGGAGATCATCAGCGACCTCTCCGCCATCAGCGAAGAGAATGCGGCATCCACGGAAGAGACCAACGCTTCCATGGAGGAGCTGAATGCGACCTTTACGATCATCAGCGAGTCTGCTGTGAAACTGCAGGGACTTTCCACGGATCTTACCAGGACGATCAGCTACTTTAAGGTATAAAATGATCCGGTGATACGCAGGCAGGTACACGATGCCTGGAGCACCGGAGTTTCAGAGCTGCCGCCCGGCAGGAAGCAGATCCGGCATGGCGGCAGCTTTGTTGCGGTCAGCAGGCAGACGCTGACCGGATGATCACGGGGAGAAAGCTTTATCCCCGCTGTTATACGGGAGAGAGAGATATGGAACTGAAAGAACTTACGGCGGTGGAACTGGGAGAAAAGATCGCCGCAAAGGAAGTAAAGGTGCGGGAAGCACTGGATTCGGTCTTTGCGGAGATCGATGCGAAAGAGAGTGAGATCCACAGCTACATCACACTGGACAGGGAACGTGCCTACGAAAGGGCGGACAGGCTGCAGCAGCTGATCGACAGCGGTGAATGCAAAAGCCCTCTGGCCGGGGTTCCGGTGGCCATCAAGGACAACATGTGTACAAAGGGCCTGCTGACGAGCTGCGCGTCAAAGATCCTGGGTAATTTTGTCCCCACCTATACCGCGACGGCTGTGGAAAGGCTGGAAGCCGCGGGGGCCGTGATCGTCGGAAAGACCAATATGGACGAATTTGCCATGGGTTCCACCACCGAAACGTCCTATTACGGCGTGACCAGGAATCCGCGCGATACCGGGCGTGTGCCGGGGGGCAGCAGCGGTGGTTCCGCAGCGGCCGTGGCGGCAAACGAATGCTTTTATGCGCTGGGCAGCGATACCGGCGGATCCATACGCCAGCCTGCGGGTTATTGCGGCGTTGTGGGGATCAAGCCTACTTACGGAACGGTTTCGCGATACGGTCTGATCGCTTACGGTTCCTCGCTGGACCAGATCGGGCCGCTGGCAAAGGATGTGCGGGATGCGGCCGCGGTGCTGGAAGCGATCAGTGCTTATGACGAAAAGGATTCCACTTCGCTGGATCGTAAGGATACTTCGTTTACCGCGGCATTGAAAGAGGATGTAAAGGGACTGCGCATCGGGATACCGGCGGATTATTTCGGAGAAGGTCTGGATCCGGAGGTTGCGTCGGCCGTAAAGGCTGCTGCAAAGGCGCTTCAGGATGCGGGAGCCGTGGTGGAGGAATTCCCTCTTGCCCATGTGAAATATGCGATCCCTGCTTACTATACGATCGCAGATGCCGAGGCAAGTTCCAATCTGGAGCGCTTTGACGGTATCAAGTACGGTTATCGTACGGAAGACTATACGGATCTGCATGATATGTATAAAAAGACCCGCTCCGAGGGCTTTGGTACCGAGGTGAAGCGGCGCATCATGCTGGGAAGTTTCGTGCTTTCTTCGGGTTATTATGATGCCTACTATCTGAAAGCACTGAAGGTAAAGGCGCTGATACGGAAGGCTTTTGATGAGGCCTTTGCGAAATATGACCTGATCATCGGACCGGTGGCACCCACGACGGCACCGAAGCTGGGCGAGAGCCTTTCCGATCCCATGAAGATGTATCTGGGTGATATCTATACCATTTCGGCCAACCTGGCGGGGATCCCGGGGCTGTCGATCCCCTGCGGAAAGGATGAGAACGGCCTGCCGATAGGGATGCAGATCTTTGGCGACTGCTTTAAGGAGGATCTGATCTTCCGGGCGGCGTATACCTACGAAAAGATCCGGGGAAAATTTTAATCTGGACGCTGCGGCGATCTGCTGCGGGCGGAAAGAGATATCAAAAGACAGGAGGAAAAAGGAATGAAGAAGATCAAAGCTTATTTTGCGGATTTCGAGACGCCGGTGACGACTACCAGACGCGCGGTATTTTTCGAGATACTTGCAGCACTTCTGGGCGGTATCATCCTGGGGATACTCATCGCGCCTCCGAAGAAGGTGAGATTGGGATGCAACAACGGCAACACGGTCATAAAAGGTGATAAGAAGGGTGAAGATCAGGACGGCTGTGAGTGCTGCTGCGAATGTGACTGCGACAGCAAAAAGGAAGAAGAGAAATAAAAGGGAGAAAGACGGATGTCCAGAGAGTACGAAACGGTCATAGGCCTGGAAGTTCATGTGGAACTTGCAACAAAGACCAAGATCTTCTGCGGCTGTTCCACGCAGTTCGGCGGTGAAGTGAATACCCACACCTGTCCGGTGTGTACCGGTATGCCGGGGTCCCTGCCCGTTCTGAACAAACAGGTGGTGGAATATGCCATTGCCGTGGGACTGGCAACAAACTGTGAGATCACGAGATACGGGAAGTTTGACCGTAAGAATTATTTTTACCCCGACAATCCGCAGAATTATCAGATCTCCCAGCTTTACCTGCCGATCTGCAGGAACGGAAAGGTAGAGATCGAGACCGAAAAGGGCGGAAAGAAATATGTGGGGATCCATGAGATCCACATGGAAGAGGATGCGGGAAAGCTGATCCATGATGAATGGGGCGATGTTTCGCTGGTGGATTATAACCGTTCCGGCGTCCCGCTGATCGAGATCGTTTCGGAGCCGGATATGCGCAGCGCCGAAGAGGTCATCGCTTATCTGGAAAAGCTCCGTATGTTCATCCGTTATCTCGGGGCTTCGGACTGCAAGCTGCAGGAAGGGAGTATGCGTGCGGATGTGAATCTCTCCGTGCGGCCCGTGGGCGAGGAGAAATTCGGTACCCGTACCGAGATGAAGAACCTGAATTCCTTTACCTCGATCACTCATGCGATCGAAAATGAGAGAGAGCGTCAGATCGATATCCTCGAAAGCGGCGGCAGCGTGATCCAGGAGACGCGGCGTTTTGACGATAACAAAGGGGAATCCTATGCGATGCGCAGTAAGGAGGATGCCCAGGATTACCGTTATTTCCCCGATCCGGATCTGATCCCCGTACAGATCTCCGAAGAGTGGATCGAAGAGATCCGGAGCCGTCAGCCCGAATTCCGTCCCGAAAAGATGGCGCGTTACGCAAAGGAATACGGGATCCCGGAATACGATATCGGCATCATTACCGACAGCCGGCATATGGCCGATCTTTTCGAAGAGGCCAGCCGCCTGTGCGGGCAGCCGAAAAAGGTTTCCAACTGGCTCATGGTGGAGACCCTGCGTCTTTTGAAGGAAAAGAATATGGATGCCGAGGATATCCGTATCTCCCCGCAGCATCTGGCTTCTCTGGTGGAGCTGACCGAGAAAAAGGTGATCAATTCCAGCGTGGCCAAGGAAGTCTTCGAGCAGATGTTTGAGGACGATACCGACCCCGTACGTTATGTAGAAGAAAAAGGACTGAAACAGGAAACGGACAGCGGAGCGATCCGCGCGATCTGCGAGCAGGTGATCGCGGATAATCCCCAGTCCGTTGCGGATTATAAAGCAGGTAAAGAAAAGGCCATCGGCTTCCTGGTAGGACAGACCATGAAAGCCGCAAAGGGAAAAGCAGATCCGGGAACCGTAAACAGCCTCCTGAAAGAACTGCTGGGATAAGGCTTTTCATAAAGCACACCCACAGCCGCGCAAAGGAGTGCGCAGCATAATGAAGGAGATCGTATGTCCCTGCGATTTGTGATCGGCGCCGCCGGCGCCGGAAAAAGCCGTGTGCTGCAGGATGAGATCATCGAACGCTCGCAGAAGGATAGCCGGCGGCAGTTTGTCGTAGTGGTACCCGAGCAGTTCACGATGCAGACACAGAAGGAAATAGTGGAGCGCCACCCGAGGCACGGCATCATGAACATTGATGTACAGAGCTTCGGAAGGCTCTGCTTTCGTATCGCGGACGAGGTGGGGGCGAAGGAGCAGAGCGTCCTGGACGATACCGGGAAAAATCTGATCCTGCGCCGTCTGGCCGGAAGCATGGAGGAAAAGCTGACAGCCATCGGCTCGGGCATCTGCCGCCGCGGTTCGATCCAGGAGATCAAGTCGGCGATCTCGGAATTCATGCAATACGGCATCGGACCGGAAGAGCTGGGCCGGCTGGCGGAATTTGCATCCGAAAAAAAGCTTCTTTCACAGAAACTGAAGGATCTGGGACAGATCTATGAGGCGTTTCTCCGCTATCTCGGAGAGCGTTTTATCACCAAGGAAGAAAAACTGGATATACTGGCGCAGAATATACGGAAGTCCCGTCTGCTGCGCGGAAGCATCGTGGCCTTTGACGGGTTTACGGGGTTCACACCTGTGCAGAACAATGTGATAAGAGAGTTGCTGTGCTGCTGCGAGGAAGTGATCGTCACGCTGATCCTGCCCGGGGAAGAACTGGAGAGCTATCGGGAAAATGCGGACGAACACCGTCTTTTTTCACTGAGCATGCGGACCATGCGCAGCCTGGAGCAGCTGGCGGAGGAAGCGGGGATCGGGCGGGGCGAAGATATCATCCTGAGCGGAGAGCCGCGGCGTTTTTCGACAAGCGCCCCTCTGGCCTTTCTGGAGAGGCATCTTTTCCGCGGGGATGATGCGGTCTTTACCGAAGATCCGGGAAAAGCGCTTACGGCCTTTGCGGCGAGGGATCCCGAGGAGGAGATGCGGGAGATCTTCCGCCGCATACGGCGGCTGACGCTTACGGAAGCTTTTTCCTACCGGGATATCGCCGTGATCACCGGGGATCCGGAACGCTACGCCCCGTACGCGGAGGAGGCGGCAGCGGCCTGCGGCATCCCCTGTTTTATCGACCTGAACCGTAAGCTGGAGCACAATCCGTTTACGGAATTCCTCCGGAGCGCCCTCGAGTGCGTGGAGAGGGATTTTGCCTATGAAAACGTGATGCATTTTCTTCGCTGCGGTATGAGCGGCCTCCCGGAGGAAGAGATCGATGCTCTGGAGAATTATCTCCTTGCCACCGGCGTGCGGGGTTATTCCGCCTGGAAGGAAAATTTTGTGCGCCGCCCCCGTTATATGCGCGACAGTGAAGCGGATATGGAGATCATCAACCGGGTGCGGGCGCGGGTGCTTACGCTGCTTTCGCCGCTGCTTGCGGCCGGACGGAAGGCAAAGGCGGAGGAATTTGCCGCAGCACAGTATGAGTTCATTGTTTCCGCAGGGCTCTATGAGCAGCTGGAGGCCTATGTCCGGAAGTTTGAAGAAGAAGGGGAGCAGGAGCGCGTAAAGGAATACAGCCAGGTTTACGAGCAGCTCTGCCGGCTGCTGGAACAGATCGCGGAGCTGCTGGCCGGTGAGAAGCTGGAGCTGAGGGAGTATACCGAGATCTTTCTGGCCGGCGTAGACGAGATCAAGCTGGGGGTCCTGCCCCAGGATGTGGACCGTGTCGTGCTGGGGGATGTGGAACGTACCCGTTTAATGCCGGTACGGGTGCTCTTCTTTGCGGGACTGAACGACGGGATCATCCCGGCAGCCCTAAAGCGGGGAGGCATGATCTCGGATATCGACAGGGAGTTCCTGGAGGGGAGCGGTTTTGCGCTGTCTCCCACGCCCAGGCAGCAGATGTTCATTCAGCGCCTGTATCTCTATCATATGCTGGGCAGGCCTTCCGAGAGACTGGTACTGTCTTTTTCACGTACCGATGAAAAGGGTGAGGCGATACGTGAATCCTATATCGTCGGAAGGCTGAAAAAGCTGTTTAAAGAGCTGCGTTTTGTGCCGCTGGACCGCTGTGAGGACGAGACACCGGAGGCCGGTGAGATCGCGCAGCTCCTTTCCGCCTATGCAAGAGGCATACTGCCGGAAGAGGAACGGCTCTGGTTCGGAAGCTGTTTTACGGTCTTTCGAGAAAAGGAGGAAGAAAAGGCAGAAAGGCTTGCGGATGCGGCCTTTTACCGCTATCTGCCTCCCAGGCTGTCTGCCCGTGCGGTAGCGGCGGCCTACGGCAGGGAGCTGCGCGGCAGCGTAAGCCGCATGGAAAGCTTTGCTTCCTGCGCCTACGCGCACTATCTGAGTTACGGCCTGCGCCTTATGGAACGGGAGAGCTCGGAGCTGCTGCCGCCCGATCTCGGAACGATCTATCATGATGTACTGGAGCATTTCGGAAGGGAAATGAAGGAGGAAGGGCGGCAGTGGGCCGAAGCGGACGAGGCCCTGGTGGAGGAACGTCTGCCGCGGCTTCTGGAAGAAGCAGTGGCGGAATACGGAAGCCTGCGGCTTCATCAGAATGCACGCAGCGCCTACCGCCTGAAGCAGATGCGGCGCATTTTGAAGCGGAGCATCCTCACCGTGGGGACACAGTTAAAGCGCGGGGATTTCGTTCCCTATGCTTATGAGAAGCCCTTCTTACGGGAACTTAGTGAGGAACTTCCGGAGGGAGCGCCCAAGATGCTGCTGAGCGGAAAGATCGACCGCGTGGATCTGCTTACGGACGCCGACAGGGTCTACGTCAAGCTCACGGATTACAAATCCGGAAGAAAGAAGTTTGATATCCGCGAACTGTATGACGGACGCCAGCTGCAGCTGCCGGTCTATCTTTCGGAGGTGCTCGCCGCGCTCAGAAAGAACGACCCCGGAAAGCGTTTTATCCCCGCAGCCGTATTCTATTATATCCTGCGTGACCCCATCGTCAAAGGCGAGGATATCGGGGAAGACGGTGTGGAAGCAGTACTTCGCAGGGAACTGCGGCTTACCGGACTGATCAGCGGGGATGAGAAGATCGTACGCGGACTGGACCGGGATGATGCGGGAGATGTGATCCGTGTGAGCAGGAAGAAGGACGGAAGCTTTACCGCGGCCTCGGAGGTGATCGAGCCCGAAGCACTTGAGGCGGTGATGCGTTTTGCGGAAAAGAAGCTCGGGAGTCTCGGAAGGCGTATCGCGTCCGGCGAGATCGGCGCCGGACCTCTGGATGCGGACAGCTGTAAGTGGTGCCCGCACAGCGGGGAATGTCCTTTCGATCCGCGCACGCCCGGCTGTGCCTACAGGGGCGGTGCGGGATCGGCGGAAGCGGCATGGAACGGGATCATGAATGGGGAAGAACGGGATGGCAGGGATCAGTTACACGGATGAACAGAAAAATGTGATCGAAGCACGCGGCTGTAATCTTCTGGTCTCGGCGGCCGCCGGGAGCGGAAAGACGGCAGTGCTGACAGCGCGTATCCTGTCGCTGCTTACGGATCCCGAAAAGCCTGCGGATATCGACCGTATGCTGATCGTGACCTTTACCAGGGCGGCGGCTGCCGAGATGCGGGAACGCATCGGGAATGCCATCGCGGATTATGCGGCGGAGCATCCCGGGGACAGCCGCATGGAGCGGCAGGCGACCCTGCTTCATAATGCGCAGATCACGACGATCGACAGCTTCTGTCTTTTTGTGGTACGGAACAATTTTTCGGATATCGATCTGGATCCGGCTTTCCGCATCCTGGATGAGGGTGAGAAGCAGCTCCTTCTGTCGGACGTGCTGGACCGCGTCCTGGAGGAGGAATATGCGGAGGAACGGGAGGATTTCCTGCATCTGGTGGAGAGCTATTGCACCGGCAGCAGCGAGACAGCCTTAAGGGAGATGCTCCTGACCCTGTATGAATATGCCGAAAGCCATCCCGATCCCGAACGCTGGGTCACGGAGGCTGCAAAGGATGCCGGCCCGGAAAGCATGGAGGAGACGGAAAAGAGTGCCTGGTATCTATGGGGAAAGGAAAGGGCGGAAGAGACGCTTACGCGCATCCTGCAGCTGATGGAGGAGGCACAGCGACTTGCGGAGGATCCGGCGGGCCCGGCGGCTTATATCCCTGCGATCTCGCAGTTAAAGCTTTTAGCTTCCATGCTCCTTGTGGAAGGATCCTATGAACGCCGCGTGCAGATCCTTGAGGCGGAGCAGCTCATGCGCCTTTCTTCGGGAAAGAAAAAAACCGAGGATCCGGCGATCCGTACAGCGGCAAAGCTGAGGATCGACGAGGCAAAGCGGCTTTACGCTTCCCTGCGTATTTTTTATCCCGACAGTCCGGAGAATCTTCTTGCGCAGAATGCCTTCTGCAGAAAGAGTGCCGCGGCATTGTCACGCCTCTGCCTGAAGCTTATGGAGGCCGTTTCGGAAGAGAAGCGCAGCCGCGGGGTGGTGGATTTTTCGGATATGGAGCATTACGCGCTGGGCATCCTTCTTCGTGAGGAGGACGGCCGGCTTGTTCCGAAACGCGCGGCGGAGGAATACAGGGAATACTTTGAGCATATCTTTGTGGATGAATACCAGGACAGCAATTTCGTTCAGGAATATATCCTGAAGAGCATCGCCAGAGAAGATGATTATTACTGTGTGGGCGATGTGAAGCAGAGCATATACCGTTTCCGCCAGGCGCGGCCCGAGATCTTCCTGGAGAAATATGAGCGTTTCACGGAGACGGGGATCGACCGCAGGATCGACTTAAACCGTAATTTCCGCAGCCGGCCCGAAGTGGTCGACTTTGTCAATCTCATCTTTTCCACCATCATGAAAAAGAGCAGCGCGGGCATGGATTACGATGAGAAAGCGCAGCTCTATGCGAAGGCGGATTATCCGAAAGCGGCCGGGGACGAATACGTCACGGAGCTTAACGTGCTCCTGACCGAATCCTGCGGGGATGAGGACGAGGAGGAAGAAGAAGCGCTGCCGGCCGGTGAGCGTCCGCCCGGAAAGACCGAGCTGGAGTGCCGCATGGTGGCGGAGAGGATCCGCAGTCTCATGCGGGAAGGCTTCAGGGTCTGGGACAGAACGGAAAAGCGGCTGCGCCCCGTCCGCTACAATGATATCGTGCTGCTGGCGCGTTCCACGACAGCTTATGAAGAAGCGCTGCGGCAGTGCTTTGCGGAATATGAGATCCCCTTTTTCTGCACAACAAGGAGCGGGTATTTTCAGGCCTGGGAGCTGCGCTGTCTGATGGCGGCGCTTAAGGTGATCGACAATCCCTGTCAGGATATGCCGCTGCATGCGGCGCTCGTTCATTTCCTTGAGCTTATGAGTGAAGAGGAGCTGGCACTGATCAAAGCTGCTGCCGGGAAGACGGCACTTTATGACGCACTGTGTGCCGCGCAGGAGGACGAAGCACTTGATGCCGGACTACGGCAGAGGATACGGGGATTCTTTGAATGGCTGGATAAGTACCGCTCGTATGCCCGTTATATGAAGGTACGGGAGCTGCTGCAAAAGCTGCTTGCCGAGAGCGCTTATACCGACCGGGTGAGCGCCTATGGGGACGGTGCACGCCGCCGGGCCAACATAAAGCTTCTGATGGAACGCGCCTCGGATTACGAAAAGACCAGCTACCGCGGTCTCTTCCATTTCATACGCTATCTCTCCCAGATGAAGGAGCAGGAGCTGGATTACGGGGAAGCGGGAATGACGGATGAAAATGCGGACGTTGTGCGCATGATGACGATCCATAAGAGCAAGGGACTGGAATTTCCTGTGGTGTTCTGTCTCGGCCTGTACCGGAAGTTCAACCGGAAGGACAGCAGCGCCGCGCTGCTTCTGGATACGGAGCTGGGGATGGCGCCGGAAGCGGTGGATCCCGGAAAACGGATCCGTTATCCGGGTCTGAAACGCAGGATCCTGGGTGAAAAGAACCGCGATGATTCCCTTGCGGAGGATATGCGTGTCCTTTACGTGGCACTTACAAGGGCAAAAGAAAAACTGATCCTTACGGATATAAGAAAAACGGAGCCGGAACTGTCCGAGCCGCCGGCAGCGGATGCGTTTTCGATCCGCGCCGCGGTCAGTCCCATGGATCTGATCCGCCTGGCCCTGGAAGCCCGGGGGCTGAAAGAACGTTTCCTGCACTTCGTCTCACCGGAGGACAGTACCACGGAGATGAAGGAGGAGGTGAAACGCGCCTTCGGGGACAGGGAGCTGCTCTTTTCCGGAGATCTCCCCTGCGATCCCCGGATCGTTGCGGCACAGAGGGCCTTTTCGGAAAGGTCTTATGCGCATCCAGAACTGAAAGGACTGTTTACCAAGACCAGTGTTTCCGAACTCAAGCATGAAGCCTATGCGGATGAAGAGGAAGCGGCGGTATTTGAGACCGATATCCGTTCCGCCTATATCCCCTCCTTTGCGGGGAAGAGCGAGGAACTCGGAGGTACCGGCCGGGGAAGCGCCTATCACCGTTTCCTGGAACTTCTGGACATCGCAGCCTGTCCCGAAGAGGGACGGAAGGAGTGGCTGGAGAAGGAACTGGCCGCGGAGCGGGCATCGGGACGCCTTTCGGAGGAATATGCCGCGCTGATCCGTCTGCCCGCCATGGAACGCTTCCTGGACCATTCCGAAAGCGGACGTATGCGTGCCGCTGCGGGGGAGGGGCGTCTGTACCGGGAACAGCCCTTCTTTATGGGGATCCCCGCATCAAGGCTCAGGGAGGGCTTTCCGGAAGGGGAGACGGTCCTGATCCAGGGGGTGATCGATGCTTACTGGGAGGAGGAGGACGGCCTGGTGCTCCTGGATTACAAAACGGACCGTGTCGACAATGCCGGGGAACTCTTTAAGCGCTACCGCACCCAGCTTGAGCTTTATGCTCAGGCGCTGACGCAGATCCGGGATCTGCCGGTGAAGAGCATCCTGATCTATTCTTTTGCCCTGGATCGTTTTATCGAGCTGGAAAAAGAGGGCTGAAGCCGGAACGGAGCACGGGCAGACATGATCCGGCACCAGTTCCTTCTATTTTGTCATGATCAGGATAGATTTTTGAAAGGTATTCTGTTATAATAGCCTCTGGCTGTTTTGTAGCCCGGCGTATGAACCCGGTTTCATAGAGGAGAAAAGCAAACGATGCAGATGAGCGAAGCGGAAAAGGGCCTGTTGGAGATCGGCTATTCGATGGCCACGGAGTCCAGCTTTTTCCTGCTTTTTGATACGATACTGGATGCCTGTATGCGTTATACCAACGCGGACGGAGGTACTTTATACATGGTGGATGACGAGACGGACCGTCTTGTTCATCTCCTGGATGTGAACCGTACCCTCGATACGGAGGAACACCAGTCTGCATCCCAGGCCGATATGCAGATCGCGGAAAACCGCGATACCAACATCTTCACCTATACCTATCATAAGCGTAAGCTTCTTAATATAGAAGATATCTATGAAGTAAAGGGCTTTGAGGTGCGCGCGATCAAGGAATTCGACGCGAGGAACCATTACCGCACCCGCTCTGTTCTGGTCAGTCCCATCAATGTGACAGGTAAAAAGATCCTGGGCGTGATGATGCTCTATAACAGTCTGGACGATGAGGGAAATGTGATCCCCTTCAGCAAGGACTGTGAAAGGACCGTTGTATCGCTCACTTCACAGATGGCCAATACTCTGACCAACATGATCCTGATCCAGGAGATGGATGAGCAGCTGGGAAGCTTCGTGCAGAGCCTTACGACGGCTATCGACGCCAAGACACCCTATAATGCCAATCACACGCGGCATGTGGAACGCTACTGCATGCAGCTCGTGGATTATATCAACGCCCAGCATACCAAGGGCCTCATCGACGTCTATATCACGGATAACGACCGCGAACAGCTTTCCATGGCAGCGATGCTCCATGATATCGGCAAGATCATCACCCCGCGTGAGATGCTGAACAAATCCACGCGTCTCGGACAGTTCTATGAGGCGACGGTCAACAAGCTGGAAAAGATCCGTCTCATGATGAAGATCGATATGCTGGAAGGCCGCATGGACAAGACGGAGTGGACCATGGAGGATCTGCGGGTCTCCAATTTCCTTGCGGAACTGGAGCGCCTGAATATTTCGGATACGCTGTCGGATGCGGATATCGAGCGTATCGATGATATCGGAGCGCGCAGCTACCACCCGCAGAAGGGGGCGCCGATCCCTTATCTTGATGAAGAAGAAAAGAAATATCTGCATATCCGGAAGGGAACCCTGACGCAGGAAGAGCGTGAGGTGGTGCAGCAGCACGTGGTCTACACCGACCGTATCCTTGCGGATATCAAGTTTACCGATAAGTATAATAAGGTGCGCCGGATCGCGGCGAGCCATCATGAATATCTGGACGGGAGCGGCTATCCCCAGGGGCTGCGGGGGGAGGATCTGGATCTGCTGACCAGGATCCTCACGGTCTGCGATATCTTCGACTCCCTGACAGCCGACGACCGGCCCTACAAGGGTCCCATGGATCTTACGGAAGCCCTGACGATCCTTCAGAAGATGGCCGAGGAAGGCAAGCTGGATCCCCAGGTCGTCTCTTATATCACAAAATGCATGAAACCTGAATGATCAGGAAAGGGCGGCTCCGGGGCCGCCCTTTGATCTTGTTTATCCTCTTATCTGTTCAGACGCTGTATGGTTTTGGAGAAACGTCTTCTGTCTTCCGCTCTGTCCTCAGCTTTCCTTTTTGACGAGGGTCAGCGCCTTCTTTACCGGAGGCAGCAACAGGATGATCACCGTGATCAGCGCTTCACCGGCGATGTAGGCATAGTTGTAGATGACCGGATAAAGAGCGGCCAGGGACTTCGGAAATTCCTCGGGCATGTAGTCCATCCAGTAAAGATAGCCGCCGATGGAATGGAAGAGCCCGCGGAGGAATACTGCGACAAGATAACCGATGATCAGACCGTTTTTGCGGTTCTTGAAAAAGCCGGACGCACCGAGTGCCGTAAAGGCCAGCAGGTAATCAAAGAGCACCTGCGGAAGCGAGAGCATATAGCCGCTGCCGCCCTGTATGAACTGCAGCAGGCTGTAGGCAAAACCTGCGGCAAAACCGACGCCGGCACCGTACCAGTAGCCGATGATCGTTACAAAGAACATGGAGCAGAGTGTGATGGAACCGCCCCAGGGGAAATGGATGAGCTTGATGTAGGACAGCGGGAAAGCCAGAGCCAGGGCCATGGCGGAGAATACCAGCTGTTTTGTGGAAAAGGCCGCGATCTTTTTGTCTTTTCCCTCGTTTCGTTTCTTAACGGTGACAAAGATCCCTATGCCGACAGCGATCAGCGCGATGTAGAGAATGAACATCACGGCGGTGACGCCTTCGCCTGTCAGGGCATAAGCTCCGTCTTCTTCCAGATACTCAATGTACTTGTCCATAAAAAAATACCTCCTGTGGTTTACAGGGGGTGGCGTTGTGTCCGCAGTCTTTCGAGCAGACAGGCTCATCGGACCTGCGGGTCTGGCTCTGCCTTCCTACGCCGGCATTATCCGGTTCAGGTCGGAGGGTCCGGCGGTATCACATGTGCGATCCGCGCCGTCTCAGCAATAAACGCGCCCCTGGCAAATTGGTTTTGTACGGCGGTATCCCCGCCGCTTATAAAATACTCTTGCTAATATAAAGATTTCGTGGGAAAATGTCAAGCATGTACCGGTATATTTTATTTGATCTTGACGGAACGCTTACGGACCCGAAGGAAGGGATCTGCGGCTCTGTGCGCTATGCCCTGGAAAAAATGGGGATCGATCCGCCGCCCGCAGATGAACTGAAATGTTTTATCGGGCCGCCGCTCAAAGACAGCTTCCGTAAGTTTTTCAATATGGATGAGGAACAGGCCGATGCGGCCGTGAAGTTTTACCGCGAGCGTTTTTCCGAACGGGGCTGGTCCGAAAACGAGGTATATCCGGGGACGGAGCAGATGCTGGGCCGGGCGAAGGCTGCAGGCTGCCGTCTTGCGGTAGCTTCTTCCAAACCGACGGTCTTTGTGGAACGCATACTTAAGCATTTCGGCCTGCGGCATTATTTTGATGCAGTCGTCGGCAGTGAGCTGGACGGCAGCCGCAGTAAGAAAGAAGAAGTGGTACGGGAGGCGCTTGAGCAGCTGTATGGCAGGCGCGGACGGGGAAAGAATGCGGAAAGCCTGAAAAACCTTACGGCCATGGTCGGGGACCGGAGCTTTGATATGGAAGGGGCAAGAGCGCTCGGCGTGGATGCCGTGGGCGTGAGCTTCGGTTATGCAGAGCCCGGAGAACTGGCTGCCGCCGGAGCCGATGCCATTGCCGGAAATATGGAAGAACTTGCGGAGCTTTTGCTGGGCGGTGAGGAGCAATACTGCAGGGAAAGGCGGATCGCGCGGGAAAAGAAGGATGCGGAAACGCAGATCCTTCCGATGCCGGAGAACGGTCTGCTGCGGCCACTCTATGTATTGCTTCCGCTGATCCTGTATTTCCTGAGTTCACAGCTTCTGTCCCGTGCGGCCACTGCGGTGGTAAGCGGGCTGAGTGAAAAGTACCCGGGAACGGCAGGCGTGTGGATCACGGCAAATTCCAGACTCGTGAGTGTCTGGATCAACGTCCTGGTGATGACGCTCTGCGCCGTATTTCTCTTCTGCGCTTTCCGGAAAAAAGAACCGCTTCATTTTCTGCCGCTCTGGGAGAAGAAGGATGCACTGCTGCGTACGGTGGGGATCCTTCTGTGCGGCTGCGCTCTGGCGGCGCTCTTAAACGTCCTGCTCACCATGGCTGCGGAACAGATACTTCCCCTGTTCTTTTCACCCGATGAGGTGCAGCGCTTTTTTGACCGGGCGGGTTATGATCATTCCACACCGCTCATTTCGGGGATCGTGCTCTATGTGATCGTGTCCCCGCTCCTGGAAGAGATCGTATTCCGCTGGCTTCTGTTTAACCGGGTCGGAAGGCTTTTTCCGGGAACGCTGGGCATTGTGATCACGGCTTTCTTTTTCGGCTTTTATCACGGTAATGTGCTTCAGGGGATCTATGCCTTCCTGATGGGACTGGTGATGGGGAAGCTGATGCAGAAGGAGGACGGTCTGCTGGCTCCCATACTCTTTCACATGTCGGCAAATGCTTTTATCTTTCTGAGCGTGAGCCTGCAGCGCTGAGTCTGCGGGCATCGGAACCGGAGCCCTGCGGCATCCGGTGGGGATATTATGAAGAAACTCTGGACTTTTTTCGGGAATTACAAAAAAGAATGTGTGCTCGGGCCGCTCTTTAAGCTGCTGGAGGCTTCTTTTGAGCTGTTCATACCGCTCCTGGTCAAACAGATCATCGATGTGGGGATCCCTTCGGGAGATAAGGCCTATGTCGTGCAGCGCATGCTGCTGATGGCGGCGCTGGCACTGGTGGGACTGGTATGCTCACTGACGGCACAGTTCTTTTCGGCGCGCGCCGCAACGGGCTTTGCCGCAAAGGTAAAGGCGGCGGTCTTTTCCCATGTGCAGACCCTCTCTTACAGAGAACTCGATTCGGTGGGAACTTCAACGCTGATCACGCGGCTGACCAGTGATGTCAATACGCTGCAGGGCGGCGTGAATATGAGCCTGCGCCTTTTCCTGCGCTCGCCTTTTATCGTTTTCGGTGCCGTGTTCATGGCGTTTACGATCGATGTACGTATCGCGCTGGTCTTTGTGGTGACCGTGATCCTTCTGTCCGTGGTGGTATACGGGATCATGCTGCTGACGGTTCCCATGCACAGAAAGGTGCAGAACGATCTGGACCGCGTGACGGCGGATACCCGCGCAAATCTCAGCGGCGTGCGTGTGATCCGTGCCTTCGGACTGGAGGAGTCGGAGGAAGAAAACTTCGGACGGGCCAATGCGGCCCTGGTGCGCATGCAGATCATCGCCGGACGTGTATCGGCATTGTTGAACCCGCTGACCTTTGTGCTGATCAATCTGGGGCTCTGTGTGCTGATCGAGCGCGGGGCTGTTGCGGTGCATTCGGGACGCCTCAGTCAGGGCGCAGTGGTGGCGCTGGTCAATTATATGTCGCAGATCCTCGTGGAACTGATCAAGCTGGCCAATCTGATCGTGCAGCTGAGCCGGGCGCTGGCCTGCGGCTCCAGGCTGTCTTCGGTGCTGGAGCTTGAGTCTTCGATGCGGGAGGGGACGGAGTCTCCCGCCTGGAACGGAGGCGCGGCGGCCGTTTCCTTTGAGCATATCTCCTTCCGCTACGCGGATGCCGGCGAGGATGCACTCAGTGAAGTGGATGTGAGCGTGCCTGCGGGAAGCACCCTGGGGATCATCGGCGGGACCGGTTCGGGAAAGAGCAGTCTGATCAATCTGATCCCGCGTTTTTACGATGCCACCGAAGGAAGGGTCTGTGTGGACGGCAGGGATGTGCGCAGCTACCGATATGCTTCCCTGCGGGAGAGGATCGCGGTGGTCCCGCAGCGATCCGTGCTCTTTTCCGGCACGGTGGCGGATAACCTGCGCTGGGGAAAAAGGGATGCCACGAAGGAAGAGATGGAGGAAGCGCTGAAACAGGCGCAGGCCTATGATTTTGTGATGGCGAAGGAAGGCGGCCTGGAGGCGGAGGTGACTCCGGGCGGCGGGAATTTTTCGGGAGGACAGAAGCAGAGACTGGCACTTGCGAGGGCGCTGATCCGCCGGCCGGCGATACTGATCCTCGACGATTCCACCTCCGCACTCGATTATGCGACGGATGCCGCGGTGCGAAAGGCGATCCGCGGGCTGAAGGAGCGTCCGACAACGGTGATCGTATCGCAGCGCACGGCCTCCATCATGCAGGCCGACCGCATCCTTGTGCTGGAGGACGGCAGGGTGGCGGGCCTTGGCACGCACGAAGAGCTGCTGAAAAGCTGCAGTGTATATAAAGAGATCTACGATAGTCAGTTCGGAGGAAACGATGCAGGGGAACCGGGCGATCATTAAAAAAATACTGCATTACCTGAGGCCCTATACTTTCTTTATGGCCTGTTCGGTACTTGCGGCGGCGGTGTCGGCGCTGCTGGCGCTATACCTGCCCGTACTCACCGGTGACGCCGTGGACCTGCTGCTGGGGAAGGAAAAGGTGGATTTCTCCGCCATTGCCGCGATACTCTTTAAGATGCTGGTGATCATCCTTGTATCCGCAGCGGCCCAGTGGATCATGAACAGCTGTAACAACCATGTGGCCTACTGTACCGTGCGGGATATACGGAAAAGCGCTTTTTCGCGGCTGCAGCATCTGCCGCTTTCCTATCTGGACAGCCATCCGGCAGGGGATTCTTTAAGCCGCATCATCTCGGATGTGGATACTTTTGCCGACGGGCTGCTGATGGGCTTTTCCCAGTTCTTTACGGGACTTCTGACCATACTCGGCACGGTGGTGCTGATGCTTTCCATACACCGCCTGGTAGCCTTGGCCGTGATCGCGCTCACGCCGCTGTCTCTTTTCGTGGCGGCCTTTATCGCAAAGAATACGGCGGCACTCTTCCGGCAGCAGTCCAGTACCCGTGCGGTGCAGACCGGCATCATCGATGAGATGATCGGAAATGAAAAGCTGCTTCAGGCTTTTTCCTACGAAAAGGAAGCGGAGGAGCACTTTGGGAAGAATAACGAGGAGCTGCGGGGCATTTCCCTGAAGGCCATCTTTTTCTCCTCGCTGACCAATCCCTCCACACGTTTTGTAAACAATCTGATCTATGCCCTGGTGGCACTCTGCGGCGGTTTTGCGGTGATCAACGGCCATATGAGCGTCGGACAGCTCACCGCCTTCTTAAGCTATGCCAATCAGTATACCAAGCCCTTTAACGAGATCTCCGGAGTGGTTACGGAGCTGCAGAACGCCATCACCTGCGCGGGAAGGGTATTCGAACTGATCGAAGAGGAGGCGGAGCCTGCGGAGGAAGAGGAGGCGGCGCTGCCCGCGGAAGTAAAAGGAGAAGTGGAGATCAGCAGCGTGGCGTTTTCCTACCGCAAGGATCAGAAACTGCTCAGCGGACTGAACCTTCATATCGAGCCCGGAAAACGTATCGCCATCGTGGGCCCCACGGGCTGCGGCAAGACGACGCTTATCAATCTGCTGATGCGTTTTTATGATGTGGATGAGGGCAGCATAAGCGTGGACGGCTGTGACATACGGAAGATACGCAGAAAGAGCCTGCGCTCGCGCTACGGCATGGTGCTGCAGGAGACCTGGCTGAAGCCCGGGACCATACGGGAGAATATCTGTCTCGGGAAGCCGGACGCCACGGAAGAGGAGATGATCACCGCGGCAAAGTATTCCCATGCCCACAGCTTTATCAGACAGCTGCCGAAGGGCTACGACAGCGTGATCGGCGAGGACGGCGGCATGCTCTCCCAGGGACAGAAGCAGCTGATCTGCATCAGCCGCATCATGCTCTCGCTCCCGCCCATGCTGATCCTGGACGAAGCCACCAGCTCCATCGATACGCGTACCGAGATGAAGATCCAGGATGCTTTTGCGCGTATGATGCAGGGACGTACCAGCTTTATCGTGGCACACCGGCTTTCAACGATACGGGAGGCCGATACGATACTTGTCATGAAGGACGGAAATATCATCGAACAGGGAACGCACGGAACCCTGCTTGAGCAGAACGGTTTTTATGCACAGCTGGTCCGCAGCAGCGGCGCGGAGCTGTGAGGAGCCCCGCGATCGCGGGAATGGAGCAATTGAGGACAGGATATGCAGAATGAGCGTAGCGGATGGTTAAAATGGGTTCTGGCGCTGCTTCTGGTGGCCGGTGTAGCAATCTATGTCATCATCAGCAGGGGGCGGCCGAACAGGGCGGTGGCCGGTATTCCCGACCCTGTGCAGACCGAGGCGGAGGGCAGTGCCCATATCGATCTGGACGGCTTCGATATGACCTTTCACTATCTTTATTCCTACGATATCGAGGCGCTGGTGATCAGCACACAGAAGTATGACGGCGACAATATCGGCGACAAGCTGGCGCCGAAGGATCTGGCCCTGGCCTGGGGAAAGGTGGCGGAATACAACGACCGCATCGATTTCCACTGGAGCCAGTCCGGACGATGGTACCACTGGAGCGCAGACAGCTACGAAGCACTTTTGCCTGTGGGCGGCGTGGAAGGCGTTGCGACCCATTCCGCAAACTGCCATCTGATCGCGACGGACGCCAACGTGCGTGCGACGATACGCAAGATCCGTACCGGCGATCATGTACGCATCAGGGGCTATCTGGTCAACTGCGAAGGCATAAAGAAGGACGGCACCTATTTTACCTGGAACTCCAGCACCAGCCGCAATGACACCGGAGGCGGTGCCTGCGAGGTGATCTACACCACCTCCGCGGAGATCATAGATTAAGGGGATACTGATCTGCCCGGGCCAGCCGCATACAGGACGCCGGAAGCGGATCATCATATCCCGGCCGGCTGCATACAGGACGCCGGAAGCGGATCATCATATCCCGGCCGGCTGCATACAGGACGCCGGAAGCGGATCGTTGAATCCCGGCCGGCGCATACAGGATGCCGGAAGCGGATCATCATATCCCAGCCAGCCGCACACAGGATGCCGGATTCCGATTCCGTCGCTTTGCAGCTTTACGGAAACTGCCCCACGTTCTGACAGCTTACGGAACCGCGCCATATTCCGCATCCATGCCTCAGATGGCGCTCGCCCGGCCGTCCGGGCCGGGCGTTCCTGCCGTACTCAGCAGTTTCCGAAGCGGCATAAGCTCCTCCATAGTCACCGGCATTCCTGTATGCGGCCGGGCGGGAAAAAGGATACCGCCGCACCAGGCCAGCGTCCCTGCCGTACTCAGCGGTTTCCGAAGCTGCATAAGCTCCTCCATAGTCACCGGCATTCCTGTATGCGCTGGCCGGGAACCAAGATTCCGCCGCACCGGGCCGGCGTCCCGTATGCGGCCGGGCGGGAAGCAGAATACTGCTAACAACTGGCACAACAGATCAATATATGGTATGATGCCTATATGAAAAAAACGGGGATAAAAATCGGTACAAAGATCGGGACCGCACTGCTCGGCGCACTTCTGCTCGCGGGCTGCGGCAAAGGGGAGAAGAGCCTGACGGAGCAGGGGATGGATGCGGTCGCGCAGCAGGAATACCGCAGCGCCCTGGACTGCTTTTCCCGCGCGATCCGCGCCGGGGAGGACAAAGAAGAGAGCTACCGCGGCATGGGGCTGGCCTATATGGGGCAGCAGCGCTATGACCGTGCCCTGGGAAGTTTCTTAAAAGCCCTGCGGGAAGCCGGTGTGAGCCCCGGCGAGCTTGAATTCGATATCAATTACTATATGGCGATCTGCTATTACAAGACCGGGGAGTACGATGCGGCCATCTCCTGCTACGATGCCATCACCGAGCTGCGGAAAAAGGAGACCAGAGCCTGGTACCTGAAGGGCAGCATGAAGCTCTACCTCGGGGATCTGGAAGGGGCGCTGAAGGATTTTGATTATGCGCTCACGATCAAAAAGAATGATTATTCCCTTTATCTCGATATCTATGACAGCCTGCACAGCCACGGCTATGAAGCGGAGGCGGAGCAGTACCTGGCTGTGGTGAGGGACGCCGGCAGCAAAGAGATCAGCGATTATGACAAAGGGCGGCTGTGCTTTTATACCGGAGCCTACGCCCAGGCCTGCAATTATCTGGAGCGGGCCAGGAATGAGGGGCGGGCCGATGTGGAGCTGATCACGCTTCTGGGCGAGTGTTACCGCGAACAGGGACAGTTCGATTATGCCGCGGTGGTGTACAATGCTTATGTGGACGAGCATAACGATGCCGAGATCTGCAACCGTCTGGGGATGATGCTGGCCGGACAGAAGGATTATGAGCAGGCGCTGGAAGCCTTCCGCAGGGGGAAGGAGATCCGCGAGAACAATACCTGCATGCAGGAACTGCGCTATAATGAGATCGTCTGCTGTGAGTATCTGCAGCGCTATGAGGAGGCTGCGGAGCTTCTGCAGGAATATACGGAGACCTACGGCAGCACGGCGCTGCTGGATAAAGAACAGGCTTTTCTGCTCAGCAGATGAGCGTTTGCAGTCGGCACCACAGGATATAGATGTTCCGCAGTTACGGCTTCTGAATTATTATACAAATTTTTCTCTTTTTTTTCTGTAGTATTGTCCAATTGACCCACTAGATATGGTAGTTTTCGCGCTTGGTGAACATAATATCTTGTGTTTTGCAACTTGACTTTTCACAAGGCCTTTGTTATGATATCCATGCACGGTCAAAAAACGACTTATGTTAACAACTTTCGACAGTATCTGAGTAAGAAACCGGCATACAAATGCATAAAACAGGGATACGCGGAGCAGCTGTCTTATTTGCGACACACGAAAAAGTGGTTTACATAACATCGGATCGAGACCGGCGGGTGAGGGAGTGTACAAGCATAAGAGGGGAAACGGAAGTTATGTTCAATGTGATCAAGAGAGACGGGGAAAAGACGGATTTTATCTTAAGCAAGATCGGTGATGCGATCCGCAAGGCTTTTGATGCCGTTGAGATGCAGTACAACAACGACATCATCGACATGCTGAGCCTCAGGGTGACGGCGGATTTCCAGCAGAAGATCAAAGGCAGCGAGATCCATGTGGAGGAGATCCAGGACAGCGTGGAGAAGGTTCTGGAGACCGCAGGCTACACCGAAGTGGCAAAGGCTTATATCCTTTACCGCAAGCAGCGTGAAAAGATGCGTACCATGAAGAGCACGATCCTCGATTACAAGGATGTGGTGAACAGCTACGTCAAGGTCGAGGACTGGCGTGTGAAAGAAAACTCTACCGTGACCTATTCCGTCGGCGGTCTGATCCTCTCCAATTCCGGTGCGGTCACCGCAAATTACTGGCTTTCCGAGATCTATGACAACGAGATCGCCGAGGCACACCGCAATGCGGATATCCATATCCACGATCTGGCGATGCTCACCGGCTACTGCGCAGGCTGGTCCTTAAAGCAGCTCATCAAAGAAGGTCTGGGCGGCATCACCGGCAAGATCACTTCCGCACCGGCAGCGCATCTGTCCGTACTCTGCAACCAGATGGGAAACTTCCTCGGTATCATGCAGAACGAATGGGCAGGCGCACAGGCATTTTCCTCTTTCGATACCTATCTTGCTCCTTTTGTTAAAAAGGACGATCTGAGCTATCACGAGGTCAAGAAGTGCATCGAGACCTTTATCTACGGCGTAAATACCCCTTCGCGCTGGGGCACGCAGGCACCTTTCTCCAATATCACACTGGACTGGACCGTGCCGGCCGACCTGGCAGAGCTTCCGGCCATCGTAGGCGGGAAGGAGATGGATTTCAAATATAAGGACTGCAAGAAGGAAATGGATATGGTCAACAAGGCCTTCATCGAAGTCATGATCGAAGGCGATGCCAACGGCCGCGGTTTCCAGTACCCGATCCCGACCTATTCCATTACCCGCGATTTCGACTGGTCCGATACGGAAAACAACCGCCTGCTCTTCGAGATGACGAGCAAGTACGGCACCCCGTATTTCTCCAACTATATCAACTCCGACATGGAGCCCAGCGATGTGCGCAGCATGTGCTGCCGTCTGCGTCTGGATCTCCGTGAGCTGCGGAAAAAGACCGGCGGTTTCTTCGGCTCCGGCGAGAGCACCGGATCCGTGGGCGTCGTAACGATCAACATGCCCAGGATCGCTTATCTTTCCGCAAATGAAGATGAATTCTTCCGCCGCCTGAACCGCATGATGGATATCGCGGCAAGAAGCCTGAAGGTAAAGCGCGGCGTCATCACCCGGCTGATGGAAGAGGGGCTGTATCCTTATACGAAGCGTTATCTGGGAAGCTTCGAGAATCATTTCTCCACCATCGGACTTGTGGGCATGAACGAGGTGGGACTGAATGCCAACTGGCTGCGTGAGGACATGGTATCGCCCAAGACCCAGGCCTTTACCAAGAAGGTACTGAACCATATGCGCGAGCGCCTGTCGGATTACCAGGAAATGTACGGGGATCTGTACAATCTGGAAGCAACGCCGGCCGAGAGCACCTCTTACCGCCTGGCCAAGCATGACAAGGCAAAATGGCCCGGCATCCGCACTGCGGGACACGAGGGAGATACCCCTTATTATACGAATTCCTCCCATCTGCCCGTGGATTATACGGCCGATATCTTCGATGCGCTGGATATCCAGGACGAGCTGCAGACGCTGTACACCTCGGGTACCGTCTTCCATGCCTTCCTCGGTGAAAAGCTTCCCGACTGGAAAGCTGCGGCGACGCTGGTGCGTACCATCGCGGAAAATTACAAGCTGCCTTATTATACCCTGTCTCCCACGTATTCGATCTGCCGGGATCACGGGTATCTGGCCGGCGAAGTCAAGAGCTGCCCGCACTGCGGCAAGAAGACCGAGATCTATTCCCGCATCACCGGTTATTACCGGCCCGTACAGAACTGGAACGACGGAAAGCTGCAGGAGTACAAGAACCGTGTGGAATACGATATCGAAAATTCCTGCTTAAAGCGTCCCACCTCCGCGATCGTGACCGTGAGCGGCCTGGAGAACGAGGAGGCCGAGATCGAATTCTCGCAGCCGGAGGAAGTGCGTTACCTCTTCACGACGAAGAAGTGCCCGAACTGCAAGCAGGCGAAGGAGATCCTGAAGAAAATCCCTTATATCCTGATGGATGCGGAAGAGAATCCGGAGCTCGCCTATAAATATAAAGTACGGCAGGCGCCTACGCTGGTGGTGGTGAATAAGGATCAGGTATGGAAATATGCAAATCTTTCCAATATCATGCAGTACGCGCAGCAGACCGCACTGGTGGGAGTATGAGGATGAGTAATCCTTAAGAGAACATACATATGACCCGTCTTCGAAAGAGGGCGGGTTTTTTGAGGAATTAATTAGAGGAGGATATCATGATTGACCGACTGATCGAAAGCATCAAAAAAACCGGGGCGCCCATCGTTGTTGGACTGGACCCTACGCTGAAGCTGATCCCGCCGCAGATCACGGAGAAATACTATAAGGAAATGGGAAAGACGCCGGAGGCCGTGGCCGAGGCGATCGTCGAGTATAATAAAGGACTGACGGATGCGATCTGTGATGTGGTCCCCGCGGTGAAGCCGCAGATCGCCATGTATGAGGCTTTCGGGATCCCGGGGCTCATCGCTTTTGACCGTACCGTGAAATACTGTAAGGAAAAGGGACTGATCGTGATCGGCGATGTGAAGCGCGGGGATATCGGCTCCACTTCCGAGGCTTATGCACAGGCGCATCTCGGGCATGTGACGATCGGCGATCAGCGTTTTGCGGCTTTTGATGAGGATTTTGCAACGGTCAATCCCTATCTGGGCAGCGACGGCGTAAAGCCTTTTCTAAAGGTCTGCAATGAGGATAAAAAGGGCATCTTCGTGCTGGTGAAGACTTCGAATCCTTCCAGCGGCGAGTTCCAGGACCGTGAGATCGACGGGATCCCCCTGTACCGACTGGTCGGTGAGAAAGTGGCCGAATGGGGCGAAGAGGCCATGGGAGAAAACGGCTACAGCCGTGTCGGCGCCGTGGTGGGCGCGACCTATCCCGAGCAGGGTAAGGTGCTGAGAAGAGTGATGCCGAAGAGCTTTATCCTGGTGCCCGGTTACGGGGCCCAGGGAGGAAAGGGCGCGGATCTCGTGCATTTCTTCAATAAAGACGGGCTCGGTGCTATCATCAATTCCTCCAGGGGGATCATCGGTGCCTATCAGCAGGAGCGTTATGCTTCATACGGGCCCGAGGGCTACGCGGCAGCCGCAAGGGATGCGGTACTGGATATGAAGGAAGATATACGGAGCAGTTTGTAAATATCTGCCCGAAGAGTAATACGTTGAAAACTTCCCGAGTATATGATAGTATGTTTGAGGTTTCGAAGAAACAATTACAGCGACTGCGAACAGAGATGCCCGAGAGGAGGAAAAAGATTTGGAGAGCTATAAGCAGGAATTCATCGATTTCATGGTAGATTCGCAGGTACTGAAATTCGGCGACTTTACCTTAAAGAGCGGACGGCGTTCCCCCTTCTTCATGAATGCCGGTGCCTATGTGACGGGCACGCAGCTCAGAAAGCTCGGGCAGTATTACGCTCATGCGATCAATGAGCATTTCGGCCTGGATTTCGATATCCTTTTCGGGCCGGCTTACAAGGGCATCCCCTTGAGCGTGGCGACCGCCATGGCGATCAGCGAGCTTTACGGGAAGGATGTGCGCTACTGTGCCAACCGTAAGGAAGTGAAGGACCACGGGGATACCGGCATCCTTCTGGGCAGCAGCTTAAAGGACGGCGACCGCGTCGTGATGATCGAGGATGTGACCACTTCGGGCAAATCCATCGAGGAGACTTATCCCATACTGAAGGCCCAGGCGGACGTGAACATCGTGGGCCTGGTCGTGAGCCTGAACCGCATGGAAAAAGGGAAAGGCGAGGAGAGCGCGCTGCAGGAGATCAGCAAAAGCTACGGCTTCCCTACCGCGGCCATCGTGGATATGAAGGAAGTCACGGAATATCTTTACGGCAGGGATGTGAACGGCACGGTCCTGATCGATGATGAGAGAAAAGCCGCCATTGACGCGTACTACAAAGAGTACGGGGCGGTGTGTTAAGGATAATACAGGATAAGCTGAGCGCAGGCGGGACCGCGGGTATCGTGAACGGTCATAAGAGATACGGACGGATCCGCAATGCGGACAGTGATGACAGAAGAGAAAAGGAGCAGGGATCATGGAAGAAAGAACTTATACGGTGATGAGCCGCACGGGCGGCTGGAATATCGCGATCGGGATCGTCAGCATGGTGGTGGGCATCACCGCGGGCGTGCTGCTGATCATCAGCGGCTCCAAGCTTCTGATCGGAAGATCCAAGATCATGTTTTAAACAGGGATAAATGGCACTTCTCACAAAGTATAAGTTTACCAACAAGAAGCATCCGCTGAAATCCGTGATGGCGGTGATCCTGGCCGTGATCGGCGTGGTCACCGTGCTTACGGTGATCATCCTTGCATGGAAGAACGGGGGCGTGGCCGGTGCGAGGTCGGCGCGCGCGCTGATCCTTGCGGAGGTGATGGCGCTGGTGGGGCTGGTGCTTGCGATCATGTCCAGAACGGAACCGGACCGGTATTATTTCTTTCCGGATATGGGGATCGTTCTGAACGCTCTGGTATTGTGTGCCGGCGCGGTGATACTTGCGCTGGGGCTGGATCTGATATGAAGGAAAGAATGGAACTGGCGCTGGGACGCCTGAAAGAGATCGTTTCGGAAAAACCGGAACTGCCGGGGGACTGGCGGGATTTTTTTGTGGCACAATGCCGTTTTCTGCTGCTTCTGGATGAAGCAGGCAGGGAGCAGGCCTGGGATGCTGCGAAGAACCGCCGCCTCTATGAGGACATCCTCCCGGAAAACTATGAAAAGAGCTGGTGCGATCCCGCAAAAGCCTGTGCGGCTTTTGGTAAGGAATACGGGCAGCTGGCAGCAGCGGTGGCGGCGGAAATGCGCGCCGCGATCCCGGCGGCTGTCGAAGGCAGTACCGAGAGCCTGCTGATCCGCATGGAGCTTTTGCTGCAGCTCTACCATATGACGGAGCGGAGCTTTGCGGAAGAGCAGAGCGCGCCGCCCGCGGAGCAGATCCGCGAAGTCTTTGCTTCCTATGTGAGCGATTATTATGAGACGGAATGCGGGCTGCGGATCCGGCAGCTTGTGGATGCTTCGCAGGATTTTGCGCTGCGCATCATCCGCGGGGCGGATCTGTCCGATCCGTCCTACCTGTACCGTTTCGGTGAGTATATCACGGAGAACGAGATCGAGCTTGCGCGTTATATCAATGCGCTGCCCGAAGAGAAGGTACGCCTGATGGCGGATACCTGGACGGAAGCCTACCGCATGGGCTTTATCACCACAGGCAAGGATCTGTCGAAGAAAAAGAGTGTCAATATCGAATATCCGCTGGGCTTTGAGCGGGTGGTACGGCTTGCGGTCGGGAATTTTGAAAAAATGGGCCTGCGCAACGTGATCTTCCGCGCGGCGGCCTCGGTCTTTCACGGCTACAGCGTGAGAAAGCGCGGTTACTACGGGGCTGATCCCAATCCGCAGTATACGGAGGACCACAGGGAGGACAGTGCACTCATCCTGAACGGCCAGCTGGTGACGAGACATCTCGAATGCGTTACGCAGGCTTATGAGGCCGTGAAGGAGCTGGCTGCGGGACATGCCGGCCCGGCCGTGATGGAGAGCTTCGGCGAGAAGCCTTTTGTGCCGGTGGAAAAGCCGGAAGCCTGCCGCTACAGTGAAGAGCAGCGTGCCCTGGATACCCGTTTCCGTACCGAGAATTCCGTCATCACCAACCGTTACGTTCCGGGAGAGGAACGCAGCTTTACGATCATCGCCTTTCCGGTGCCCGCCATCGGTAAGGATTTCCCGGGGATCTTTGATGCTACGATACGCATCAATACCCTGGATTACCGTACCTACCAGCGCATCCAGGCGTCCATCATCGACGCGCTGAACGACTGCGTAAAGGTACATGTGCAGGGCATGAAGGGCAACCGCACGGAACTGTCCGTTTCACTTTATCCCCTTACGGATCCCTCAAAGCAGGCGATCTTTGAAAACTGCGTGGCGGATGTGAACGTTCCCGTGGGCGAGGTGTTCACGACGCCGGTCTTAAAGGGGACGAACGGGCGTCTGCATGTGAGCCGAGTATTTCTGAACCAGCTGGAGTTTAAGGATCTGTGCATCGAGATCACGGACGGGCTTGTGAGCGGCTACGACTGCGCCAATTATGCTTCGCCGGAGCAGAACCGCAAATATATCGAGGACCATCTGCTCTTTCATCATAAGACGCTTCCCATGGGAGAGATGGCCATCGGGACCAATACCGTGGCCTATGTCACGGCGGAAAGATTCGGGATCGGCGCGCTTCTGCCCATCCTGATCGCCGAAAAGACGGGGCCGCATTTTGCTTTCGGCGACAGCTGCTATTCCCATGCGGAGGATGTGGCCGTATTCAATCCGGACGGGAAAGAGATCGTGGCGAGGGACAACGAGATCTCGCTGTGCAGGAAGACGGATATTTCCAAAGCCTATTTCGGCTGTCACACGGACGTGACACTGCCTTATGACGAGCTGGGTCTCCTGGAAGGCGTGCGCGCCGACGGGAGCAGCGTGTGTATCATACGTTCCGGACGCTTTGTTCTGCCCGGGACGGAGGAACTGAATAAAGCTTTCGAAGAAGCAGCGATCAACTGACAATACTTTATTTTACAAAGGAGGAAAAAGTATGCCGCAGGTGGGGATCGTAATGGGCAGCGATTCGGACATGCCCGTAATGAAAAAGGCCGCAGAGGTGCTGGAACGCTTCGGTATCAGCTTTACCATGCGTATCATCTCGGCGCACCGTGAGCCGGACGTGTTTTTTGACTATGCGAGACAGGCCGAGAGTGAAGGGGTCAAGGTCATCATCGCCGGGGCCGGTATGGCGGCACATCTGCCCGGCATGTGTGCGGCGATCTTCCCGATGCCCGTCATCGGAGTCCCGATGCATACCTCATCGCTGGGAGGGCGCGATTCCCTTTATTCCATCGTGCAGATGCCTTCGGGCATCCCCGTGGCTACGGTAGCCATCGGCGGCGGTACCAATGCGGGTATTCTGGCGGCAAAGATCCTTGCGGTCTCCGACAAAGCCCTTCTGGAAAAGCTGAAGGAATACAGCGAGGAGCAGAAGAAGTCCGTCATGGATAAGGACGCGAGACTGCAGCAGAGCGGTTACCGGGATTACGAGTAAGGAACGGATACCGCAGGGGGCATAAAGCAGCAGACTGCGGCAGCGGCATCCGGCCGGAAAGGACCGGATATCAACGTAGGATCACAGAGGAGAAAAGATATGGATTACAAGAATGCAGGTGTGGATATCGAAGCGGGTTACCGCTCGGTAGAGCTCATGAAGCAGTATGTCGCAAAAACGATGCGGCCGGAGGTGCTTGGCGGGATCGGAGGCTTCTCCGGAGCCTTTTCCCTGGAAGCGATCAAAAATATGGAAAAGCCCACGCTGGTCTCGGGTACCGACGGCGTCGGCACCAAGATCAAGCTGGCCTTTCTTCTGGATAAGCATGATACCGTGGGGATCGACTGCGTGGCCATGTGCGTGAACGACATTGCCTGTGCAGGCGCGGAACCCCTCTTTTTCCTGGATTATATTGCCTGCGGCAAGAATATACCCGAAAAGATCGCTTCGATCGTAAAGGGCGTGGCCGAGGGCTGTGAACAGGCGGGCTGCGCACTGATCGGCGGCGAGACCGCGGAGCATCCCGGACTCATGCCCGAGGAGGAATACGATCTGGCCGGCTTTGCAGTGGGCCTCGTGGATGAGGGAAAGATGATCAACGGAAGCAGCATTGCTGCCGGAGATGCGCTGGTGGCCATCGCGTCCAGCGGTGTGCATTCCAACGGTTTTTCGCTGGTCCGTAAAGTATTTCCGATGAACAGCGATGCGCTGATCCGGTACAACAACGAACTCGGCCGTTCTCTCGGCGAGGAGCTGCTGACGCCGACACGCATCTATGTAAAAGCCCTGCGTGCGCTGCGCGAGGCAGGGATCGGGGTGAAGGGCTGCAGCCATATCACCGGCGGCGGTTTTTACGAGAATATCCCGCGCATGCTGCCGGAAGGCATCGGCGCCCGCGTGGAAAAGGGAAGCTACGAGCTTCCGCCCATCTTCTCGCTTCTTCAGAAGAGCGGGGATATCGACGAACATGTCATGTACAATACCTACAATATGGGCGTGGGCATGGTGCTGGCGGTAGATCCCGTCTCGGCGGATGCCTGTGTCCGGACACTTACGGAGGCCGGCGAAAAAGCCTGGATCCTCGGTGAGACCACTGCAGGAAGAAAGGAAGCCGTTATATGCTGAAGATCGCAGTGCTCGTATCGGGCGGAGGGACCAATCTGCAGGCCATCATCGATGCGGTGGAGAAAGGAAAGATCCGCGATACGCAGATCGTGAAGGTCATCTCCAACAAGGCGGATGCCTATGCGCTTCAGAGAGCAGAAAAGCATGGGATCCCCGCGCAGGCCGTGGTACGTAAGGATTACCCCGACAAGGCGGCGTTTCATGAGGCGCTTCTGGCGGCCGTGGATGCGGCGGGAGCGGATCTGATCGTGCTGGCGGGCTTTCTGGTGGTGCTGCCGCCCGAGATGATACGGAAATACCGCAGGCGCATCATCAACATCCATCCTTCGCTGATCCCGTCCTTTTGCGGGGACGGCTTTTACGGACTGCGCGTTCACGAAGCGGTGCTCGCGCGCGGCGTGAAAGTCACCGGGGCAACGGTGCATTTTGTGGATGAAGGCACGGATACCGGTCCCATCATCGTACAGAAGGCCGTCGAGGTGAAGGAGGGCGATACGCCGGAGGTGCTTCAGCGCCGTGTGATGGAGGAGGCGGAATGGATACTGCTCCCGGCGGTGATCGACGATATAGCGGCAGGCAAGCTCAAGATCGGAGGGGAAGAGTAATGAAGGTTCTGCTTGTTGGAGGCGGAGGAAGGGAGCATGCGATCGCCATGGCGGTGGCACGCAGCCCGAAATGCGAAAAGCTGTACTGCGCTCCGGGAAATGCAGGGATCGCGCAGATCGCGGAGTGTGTGAACATCGGCGTGATGGATTTTGGCAAGCTCGTCAGCTTTGCTCTGGAAAAATCCGTGGATTTTGTCATCGTGGCGCCGGATGATCCGCTGGCTGCCGGGCTGGTGGATGCTTTTGAGGCTGCGGGCTTAAAGGCCTTCGGGCCCAGAAAGGATGCGGCCATCCTGGAAGGAAGCAAGGCGTTTTCCAAGGATCTCATGAAAAAATACGGGATCCCGACGGCGGATTATGAAAATTTTGACGATGCGGACAAAGCGCTGAAGTATCTGGAAACGGCGTCCTATCCGCTGGTGCTGAAGGCTGACGGTCTGGCACTGGGCAAGGGCGTGCTGATCTGCAGGGATCATGAGGAAGCGGCAGCCGGGGTGAAGCAGATCATGCAGGAGCGGAAATTCGGTTCTGCGGGCAACCGCATGGTGATCGAGAGTTTCATGACCGGCCGCGAAGTTTCCGTTCTGACCTTTACCGACGGAAAGACCATACGCGTCATGGCCAGCGCGCAGGATCATAAACGCGCGAAAGACAACGATGAGGGACTGAACACCGGCGGCATGGGAACTTTTTCGCCGAGCCCCTTCTATACGGACGAGATCCACGAATGGTGTGTGGAACATATCTACCAGCCCACCGTGGACGCCATGCGCAGCGAGGGACGCACTTTTAAAGGCGTGATCTTCTTCGGGCTGATGCTCACGGCGGAGGGACCGAAGGTGCTGGAATACAACGCCCGTTTCGGTGATCCCGAGGCACAGGTCGTATTGCCTCGCATGGAGAACGATCTGCTGGAGGTGATGGAAGCCTGCGTGAACGGAACTCTGGACCGGATCGAGCTGAGCTTCCGCAAAGAAGCGGCAGTGTGCGTTGTGCTTGCTTCCGACGGCTATCCGCTTTCCTATGAGAAAGGCAAGGTGATCAGCGGGCTTGAGAACTTTGAAGGAAAAGATGACTGTTTCTGCTTCCATGCGGGAACGAAGCTTTCGGACGGCGAAGTGCTGACGAACGGCGGCCGTGTGCTGGGGATCACCGCGCTGGGGAGCGATCTGAAGGAGGCGCGGAAAAAAGCCTACGAGGCCACGGAATGGGTGAAGTTTGAAAACAAGTATATGCGCCACGATATCGGAAAAGCCATCGACGAGGCGTGATTAAAAAAAGCTGGAATTTTTCGAAGCGTTGGTATATAATGTAGAGTTGGTATGGGCGCGCAGTCAGTTCTGTGCGCAAAAAACGGCAGTATAAGGCGGTTTGCGGAAAAAGACCGTCGGGAAGGAACAGAAAAATGGAAAAGAAGAAGCAGAACTACATCGGCAGATACGGACTTGCGTTCCTGCTGGTCGCCCTGTTGTTTGTGGCAATGCAGATGATGGTGCATGCCACGGCAGATGATGAGGGCGGGCAGACCGCTACCGTAAAGGCAGGCAAGACCGGCATCAATGTGCGTTCCAGCGCGGGGACCAATGGCGCTGTGGTCGGCAAGGTTGACGGCGGCGAAACCTATGACGTGATCGGTTCCGCAAAGGACGGAGAAGGAAAGACCTGGTATGAGATCAGCGGTACCAAGAACGGCGGGCAGATCAAGGGATATATCCGCGAGGATTTTGTAGATATCAAGAAAGCGGAACCGACACAGGCTCCGGAAGACCCCGGAACAAGTGAAGGAGACGATGCACCGACGGAACCTTCCGGCGGCGATGAGACCCCGGTGACGGGCAATACCGTTCAGGGCAGTATCCTGGCCATGGATCCTCCCGCAGGTGAGGACGGAGCAGATCCGAAGCCGCCCGTGCTTCCCGCAGGTTTCTACGATACCCGCATCCGCGTGGGTGACCGTGAGGTTCAGGCATGGACCAATGATACCTTCTATATCTTTTATGCAAATTCACCTTCCGGCAACGTTGGCTGGTTTCTCTATGATTCCGCAGAAGGCCGCTGGGTACGTTTCATCGATTTCCTGATCGAAGAGGGCGGGAACACAGGAAGTGCATCCGCAAACACGGCTTCCGGTGGCGGCGGAAAGGGTATCATCATTGTGCTGATCATCCTGGTAGTGCTTCTGGCAGGCGCCTGTGCATTCCTTGCGATCAAGGTCTTCGGTGGCGGCAGGGACGATTATTATGATGACGATGACGATGATGATTACCGTCCGGCAAGACGTCAGGCATCTTCCAGACCGGCACAGAGCAGACCCACGCAGTCTTCCGGCCAGCGTGTGGTACAGTCCCGTCCCCAGAGCGGAACGACACAGCGTCCGGCAGGAGCAGCCGGAGTACAGCGCCCGGCGGGAGCACGTCCGGCAGGAGCACCCGGGGTACAGCGTCCGGCAGGAGCACCCGGAGCACAGCGCCCGGCAGGGGCACCCGGAGCACAGCGTCCGGCAGGAGCACCCGGGGTACAGCGCCCGGCAGGAGTTCGTCCGGCAGCACCTGCAGGACAGCCGGCAGTGCGCCGTCAGAGTCAGCCCGGAGGAGCACCGGTGACCAGACGTACACCTCAGGGAGCGCCGGTACAGCGTACGCAGCCGGGGCGTCAGAGCCGTCCGATGGATGACGACGAAGAGTAAGAAGCAGTTGACAAACAATCTCCGATGTTATATTATACATATAACATCGGAGATTTTCTTTTTGTATCAAAGATCGGAGGTAGCATATGACGATTGAGATCAATTTTAACAGTGAAAAGGCATATTATATGCAGATCCGTAACCAGGTGATCACGCAGATCGCGTACGGACAGCTTAAGAAAGGCGAGTCCCTTCCTTCGGTGCGCCAGCTTGCGGAAGAGATCGGCATCAACATGCATACGGTAAATAAGGCCTATTCCCTGCTCCGTCAGGAAGGCTATGTCAAGATCGACCGCCGCCGCGGGGCAATGGTCGATATCGAATATGATCAGAAAGCCGATCTGCAGGAGGTCAGTGAAGACCTGGATCTGCTTGTTGCGAAGGCGCGCTGCAAAGGGATCAGCAAGGATGAGCTGCACCGGATGGTGGATGAGCATTACGCCAAAGGGGACTGATGATGTCCTCTGAATTTACTGCAAAAGCGCAGACAGCCATCAGTCTTGCGGAGAAATTTTCCAATGAGATGCATGGCGCCTATGTGGGTACCGAACATTTACTCGTGGGACTGATCCGTGAAGGCACCGGCGTGGCAGCGGCGGTCCTGAGGGAGTGCCAGATCTACGAGAGCCGGCTGGTGGAACTGATGCGGGATACGATCCCCGCACGGGGGACGACCCTTCTTAAGGAAAGAAGGGATTATTCAACGCGCGCTACCGACGTGCTTCAGCGCAGTCATCTCATCGCAAAAGAGACCAGGGCTCCCCAGACCGGGACCGAGCATATCCTGCTGGCCATCGTTGCCCAGCAGGATTGTGTTGCTTTACGGCTGATGTCGGTATGCGGTCTGGAACTCGGGAATTTCTACAAGACCGTGCTCCGCTTTATGGGAGACGGCGCCTCCGAGTATGTGAAAAAGGCGCTGCACCAGAAAAACCGCAAGCGCGGCCGGCAGGATGCACCCCAGATGCTGGAGCAGTTCGGCAAGGATCTGACGGCGATGGCCGCGGAAGGAAAGCTGGATCCGGTGATCGGCCGAACGGAGGAGATCCGGAGGGTGATCCAGATCCTGAGCCGCCGTACCAAAAACAATCCCTGCCTGGTAGGGGAACCCGGTGTGGGAAAGACAGCCATAGTGGAAGGCATCGCCAATGCCATTGTTGCCGGGGATGTTCCCGATACGGTGAAAAACAAGCGCCTGGTGACCATGGACCTTTCGGGTATGGTGGCGGGAAGCCGTTACCGCGGTGAGTTTGAAGAACGCCTGAAGCGCCTGATGAACGAAGTGATCGACAGCGGGGATGTGATCCTCTTTCTGGACGAGATCCATACGGTGATCGGTGCCGGCGGTGCCGAAGGTTCCATCGATGCTTCCAATATCTTAAAACCCGCACTGGCCAGGGGAGAGATCCATCTGATCGGAGCGACCACGGTAGCCGAATACCGGAAGTATTTTTCGCGTGATGCCGCTCTGGAACGCCGTTTTCAGCCGGTCAGCGTGGAAGAGCCTTCCATTGAGGAAGCCATTGCCATTTTGCAGGGCGTGGCGCCCCGCTATGAAGAACATCACGGCGTACGCATCCTTCCGGAAGCACTGGAGGCTGCCGTACGTCTTTCCGAACGTTATATCAACGACCGTTTTCTTCCGGACAAGGCCATTGATCTGATCGATGAGGCAGCATCGGCCAAAAAGATCGGGACCATGAGCATGCCCGTAAAGTTCCGGGAGCTGAAGGATGAGATCGCCAGAAAGGAAGACCAGATCGAGCGTTCCATCCGGATCGAAGCCTTTGCCCAGGCCGGGGAACTCAGGGCGGAGCAGGAAAAGCTCAAAAAGAAACTGAAGAAGCTGGAAGAGGAGAGCCAGAAAAAAGGAACAGGCAGCAGTGCCGTCGATGAAAATGATATTGCGGGGGCGGTAAGCCTCTGGACAAAGATACCGCTGAAGAAGCTTGCGGAAAAAGAAAGCGAACGGCTGCTGAAACTGGAAGACGAGCTGCACAAGCGTGTGGTCGGCCAGGAAGAGGCGGTAGGTGCCGTGGCCAGGGCGATACGCCGCGGCCGGGTGGGGCTGCAGGATCCGAAAAGACCCATCGGTTCCTTCCTCTTTCTCGGTCCTACCGGAGTGGGGAAGACCGAACTGTCCAAAGCCCTTGCGGAGCTGGTCTTCGGTTCGGAAAATGCCCTGATCCGCGTGGATATGTCCGAGTATATGGAACAGCATTCGGTATCCAAGATGATCGGTTCGCCTCCGGGCTATGTCGGTTACGAGGAAGGCGGACAGCTTTCCGAAAAGGTGCGGCGCAACCCTTATTCCGTCGTACTTTTTGATGAAGTGGAGAAAGCACATCCCGATGTGTTCAACGTGCTCTTACAGGTGCTGGATGACGGCCATATCACGGATGCCCAGGGACGTAAGGTATCCTTCAAGAATACGATACTGATCATGACTTCCAATGCCGGGGCGCAGAGGATCATCGCGCCGAAAAATCTCGGCTTTACGGCCAGGAGCGATGAAAAACAGGATTACGAACGCATGCGGGAAGGCGTGATGGATGAGGTACGGCGCCTGTTCAAACCGGAATTCATCAACAGGATCGATGAGATCCAGGTATTCCATCCGTTGACAAAGACGGACCTGAAGCGTATCATCACGATACTGACGAAGGACCTGGTGCGCCGCTGCAGGGATCAGCTGGATCTGAAGCTTACGATCAGCGCGGGCTTAAGGGAATACCTTGTGGAAGAGCATACGGATATCAAAATGGGAGCAAGACCTTTGAAACGCGCGATCCAGACGCAATTGGAGGATCCGCTTTCGGAGGAACTTCTGGCCGGCAGGATACGGCCGGGAGATGCGGTCACAGCCGGCCGCAGGAACGGAAAGACGGTATTTACAAAAAAAGAAGAAAAGTAACAAAGAACTTAAGGACCAATGGAGGATGAGAAGATGCCGGTGATCAAAGAATTGCTGCGCGGCGAGAGTGACGGCAGCATCAGTTTCGGGGATTACAGCCTGGGAAGCAAGTCCAAGCTGGAGGATTTCAAGCACGGGAACGATGTGCTGAAAGTAAAGACGTTTCAGGAGATCACGCGTCTGGAAAAGAATGACAGCGTGCTCTACGAGTCGGTACCGGGAACGGCGGTCACATCTTTTGTAGAGACGGAAAACGGTGTACGTTTTACGGTGGAAGGACCGCAGGACGCACAGATCACCGTAGGGCTTCTGCCGGATACCGAGTATGAAGTACTGGTGGGATCCGCCGATGCGGGACGCATCAAGACCAATCTCGGCGGGAAGCTTTCGGTGAGCGTAGAGCTGGCCGGGGCCGGTGAAGTGCCTGTGGAGATCCGTAAGAACTGATGGCGGTAAAAAAAGTCAAGAGCGTCTTTTTCTGCAGCGAATGCGGAAATGAGTCGCCGAAATGGATGGGACAGTGTCCGGCCTGCCATGCCTGGAATACCATGGTGGAGCAGGAAGTGACGGCATCGGAAAAGCGGTCAAAGCCGCGGGGGGCTTCGGAAAGGAGCGTGCCTGTGGCGCTCAGTGAGATCTCGCTGGGAGAAGAGGATCGTGTCCGTACCGGGATCGGGGAGCTGGACCGTGTGCTGGGCGGCGGTGTGGTGCCCGGATCCATGATCCTTGTGGGTGGGGATCCGGGGATCGGAAAATCCACGCTGCTCCTGCAGGCCTGCAGGGAGCTGAGCAGCCGCGGGCAGAAAGTGCTCTATATCTCCGGGGAGGAGAGCCTGAAACAGATCCGCATGCGTGCCGAAAGGCTGGGAACTTTTCCCGGGGAACTGAAGCTGTTCTGCGAGACCGATCTGAATGTGATCGGAGAGATCCTAAAGCAGGAAAAACCCGACATCGCAGTGATCGATTCCATCCAGACGATGTATAATGAGGAAGTGAGCGGCACGCCGGGCAGCGTATCCCAGGTAAGGGAGAGTACGGCTGTTTTGCTGCAGCTGTCCAAGAGCCTTTCGATCTCCGTGTTTATCGTCGGACATGTGACCAAGGAGGGGACCGTAGCCGGACCCAGGATCCTGGAACATATGGTGGATACGGTACTTTATTTTGAGGGAGACCGCCATGCCTCCTATCGTATCCTGCGCGGCGTCAAAAACCGTTTCGGTTCCACGAACGAGATCGGCGTGTTTGAGATGCGGGAGGACGGACTGGCCGAGGTGGCCAATCCCTCGGAATATCTGCTGGCCGGCAGTCCGAAGGGTGCCAGCGGTACGGTGACCGCCTGTTCCATCGAAGGGACGCGGCCCATCCTGCTGGAGATCCAGGCGCTTGTGTGCCAGACGAGCTTCGGGATACCGCGCAGGCAGTCGTCGGGAGCGGACTTAAACCGTATCAATCTCCTGATGGCGGTGCTGGAAAAACGTCTCGGTCTGCATCTGGGGCAGTGCGATGCCTATGTGAACATCGCCGGTGGTATGCGGGTGGTGGAACCCGCCGTGGATCTGGCGATCGCCATGGCCATTGCGGGAAGTTTCCTGAACCTTCCGGTGGAAGAAGGGCTTCTGGCTTTCGGAGAGGTGGGTCTGTCCGGGGAAGTGCGCGGCGTGAGCCTTCCGGAACAGCGCGTGGCGGAGGCGGCGAAGCTTGGATATAAAGTCTGCGTGCTGCCGAGGGTATGCGCAGAGCGCGCCGGGCGTGTAAAAGGGATACGCCTGATCGCGGTGGATTCGGTACGGGATGCCATCGCACTGATCAAAAAATGATGTGAGCTGTTCCAAGGGCAGGAGCTTTCGGGCAGTTACAGAATAAAGCAATGGAAAGAAGGGAAGAAAAATGACACTTTTGGATGAATGGCGGGCAATGGCCTACGACACAAAAAATCATGACAAAAAAGAGATAGAAAAGCTCTGGACCGAATATTTCCCGGAGGAGAAGAGGGTATATGCGGAGCTTTTGAAAAATCCCGATGAAGTGGTAAAGGGAACCGTAGCCGAGCTGGCCGAAAAGTTCGGTTTTTCCGTGATGTTCATGACGGCCTTCCTGGACGGCATCAATGAAAGCCTGAAGGAAGCCAATCCCATCGAAGAGATGGATGAGAACACGGAAGTGAACCTTGGCTTTGACAAGGAGCTGCTTTACAAGAACATGGTGGATGCCCGTGCGGACTGGCTTTACAAGCTTCCGGAGTGGGATGCCATCTTTACGGAGGAAAAGCGCGCCGAGCTCTTCAAGGAAGCAAAGAAGATGAATACGGTGCGTAACGAGAGCCCGAAGATCTATCCGAACGATCCCTGCCCCTGCGGCAGCGGCAAGAAGTACAAGAAGTGCTGCGGAAAGGCTGTGTAGGAACGACGGTAAAGCACGATGTGCGCAGCTGAAACGACTGTGCGGAACCGGAAAAAGCACAGTGAGCGCAGCTGAAACGACTGTGCGGAACCGGAAAAAGCACGGTGAGCGCAGCTGAAACGACTGTGCGGAACCGGAAAAAGCACAGTGAGCGCAGCCCCAGAAGTTATGTAAGAATGTTTTGCAGAGCTGCGCAGGAATGTTAAGGCAGTATGGAAGAAGAAAGAGAGGCAGAAATAAAATGACCAAGATCGATGTGATCAGCGGGTTCCTGGGTGCGGGAAAGACGACGCTGATCCGTAAGCTCTTAAAGGAAGCATGGAACGGAGAACAGGTAGTGCTGATCGAGAATGAATTCGGCGAGATCGGCATTGACGGCGGATTCCTGAAAGAAGCGGGCGTGGAGATCACCGAGATGAATTCGGGCTGTATCTGCTGCTCCCTGGTAGGAGATTTCGGAACGGCTTTAAGAGATGTGATGCAGCGTTTCAAGCCCGACCGTATCGTGATCGAGCCCTCCGGTGTAGGAAAGCTTTCCGATGTGGTAAGGGCCATACAGACGGCGGAACTGGGAGACGGTGTGGTGCTCAATTCCGCGGTCGTCGTTGTGGATGCGACCAAGTGCAAGCTTTACATCAAGAATTTCGGCGAGTTTTTCGTCAATCAGGTGGAGCATGCCGGAACGATCCTTTTAAGCCGTACCTCCACCATCACGGAAGAAAAGCTGAAGACCGCGCTGGGCCTTCTGCGTGAGCATAATGACAAGGCAACGATCATCACGACGCCCTGGGAGGAGATCACGGGGCAGGATATCCTGAAGACCATCGAAGGCGTGGATCTGCTGCAGGAACTTCTGGAAGAAGTAAAGAAGCAGCATGAGGAAGAAGAGTGCGACGATCCCGAATGTGAGTGCCATCACCACCATCATGACGGGGAATGCTGCCATCATCACCATGACGGGGATGAAGAGCATGAGCATCATCACCACCATCACGATGAAGATGATGAGCATGATGAGGATCACAAGCATCACCACGACCATGATGAGGATCACGATCACCATCATCATGAGCACGATCATGACCACGATGAGGAGCATGAGCATCATCACCATGATCACGATCATGACCACGAGCATCACCACCATCATCATGGCCATCATGCGGATGAGGTCTTCGGCAGCTGGGGCTTTGAAACGGCTTCCAGATATACGAAGGAAGAGATCGAGGCAGATCTTGCAAAGCTTTCCGATGCCGTCAGCTACGGCGTGGTACTGCGTGCCAAGGGTATGGTGCAGTCGGCGGATCAGGGCTGGATCTATTTCGATTATGTGCCCGGTGAGAGCAATGTGCGTGAAGGCGCCGCACAGCCTACCGGCAAGATCTGCGTGATCGGTTCGAAGCTGAATGAAGAAGAGTTGGAGGAGCTGTTTAAGAAATGAAGCCGGTATATATCATCAACGGTTTTCTGGAGAGCGGCAAGACCAGTTTTATCCGCTTTACCCTGGGACAGCCCTATTTCCAGATCAAAGGGACGACACTTCTGCTGCTCTGTGAAGACGGCGAAGAAGAATACGATGCAAAGACGCTTCGTGCGGCGAAGGCAGAGATGCGGCTGATCCCGGACGAAGCAGCCTTTACACCGGAGAATCTGCTGGCCATCGAGAAAGAAGTGAATCCCGAGCGTATCGTTATCGAATATAACGGTATGTGGAACATGAAGAATATGAAGCTGCCCTTCCACTGGAATGTGGAGCAGCAGATCACCTGCGTGGACGCCTCTACCTTTCCGGAGTATTATACCAATATGCGTTCGCTGGTGGCCGAGATGGTGCGGAAGTCCGAACTCATCATCTTTAACCGCTGCGATAACGTAAGGGAAAATCTGGGCAGCTACCGGCGCAATATCAAGGCGGTCAATGCGGAAGCGGCGGTGATCTTTGAGGATGCGGAAGGGGAGATCAACGAGATCTTTGAAGAGGATCTGCCCTATGATCTGCAGGCGGATACCATCGTGCTGGACGACAAGTCCTACGGGATCTGGTATCTGGATCTGATGGATCATGCCGAGCGTTATGCAGGCAAGACCATTGAATACGTGGGTATGGTGATGCACCCGAAGGGCTTCGGCGCGGACGCCTTTGTGCCCGGGCGTATGGCCATGACCTGCTGTGCCGAGGATATGAGTTTCCTCGGTTATATCTGCAAATATAACGGCGCGGACAAACTGAAGGAGCGCAGCTGGGTAAAGGTACGCGCAGAAGTCAAAAAGGAATTCCTTCCGGCGTATAAGGGTGAAGGACCGGTGCTATATGCCAAAAGCGTTGAAGCCTGCGCAAAGCCCGCAAACGAGATCGTAGGATTCTGAGCATGGGGGGACAGACCGCATGACGCTGATATCGGTGCATTGCTTTCTTTTTGCGCTGGCAGTGATCCTGCTTTATTTTGTTCTCCCGAAGAAATGGCAATGGCTTGTACTTGTTGCGGGTAATCTGTACTTCTATATATCCTTCGGTCTGCAGTATCTGTTTTATCTGCTTTTTGATGCGCTGATCAGTTATGGCGCAGCTCTGGCGTTCGACCGCATGAATCAGACAGCGGTGAAGGCTATGGAAGGCATGGATGCAGCCGGAAAAGAAGAGGCGCGCAGGCAGCTTCTGAAGCGGAAAAAAAGGCTTTCGGCACTGGCTATAGTGGCGATCCTTTTTTTCTGGATACTGATCAAGTACGGGAATTTCTTCCTTTCCAACCTGCAGTCGGTTCTTTCGTTTTTCTCTGCACCCTGGAGGCCCGGAATGCTGGAACTGATCCTTCCTCTGGGCATGTCTTTTTATACTTTTCATGCCATCGGTTATCTGATCGATGTCTACCGGAAAAAGTATCCGGCAGAAAAAAACTTTCTGAAGTATTTCTGCTTTGTTTCTTTTTTCCCGCATATGATCGAAGGACCTTTCAGCCGCTTCGATGATCTGGGAAGATCGCTCCTTCAGCAGCACAGCTTTTCCTACGAGCGTTTCTGTCAGGGAATGGCGAGGATACTCTGGGGTGTGTTCAAAAAAGTGGTCATAGCGGATCCGCTGGCGTCCACCATTACCATTATTCTGAGCCAGTATCAGGATTACGGCGGGATACATATCATTTTTTCACTGATCCTGTACAGCATACGTCTTTATGCGGATTTTTCCGGGTATATGGATATCGTATGCGGTTTCTGCAGGATCCTGGGGATTTCGCTTGCCGAAAACTTTGCCAGGCCGTATTTTGCGCAGTCGGTGGAGGAGTACTGGCGGAGATGGCATATCACCCTGGGACGCTGGTTCCGTGATTACGTTTTCTTCCCGGCTTCCATGAGCCGCGCAGGAACGCGCCTTTCCAAATGGGCACGGAAAAAATGGGGCGCGAAAATGGGGAAGCTGATCGCGGGATATTTTGCGCTGATCTTTGTATGGACCGCAACCGGACTGTGGCACGGGGCCAGCTGGACCTATCTGGTTTGGGGTTATCTGAATCTGGTCGTGATCGTTATATCCATGCAGCTGGCCGATTTTTATGCCCGATGCAGAAAGAAGCTCTCCATTTCGGACAGCAATCGGCTTTGGAAGGGTTTCCGTATCCTCCGGACCTATTTTCTGGTAAGCCTTTTTCGGTTCTTCGGTATTGCACCATCGCTTTCGGCAGCCTTTTCCATCCTGAAACACGGGATCACTGATTTCCGCCTTGGCGCAGTCACGAACACTTCCGGTTTTTTTGTGGGAATGTTCCGTGAAGAGATCCTGTTTATGGGGATCGGCGTGATCTTTCTGCTGGTGACGGATATCCTGCAGGAAACGGGCAAATGGGAAAAGTTCAAGGAAAAAAGTCCCATTCCTCTGCGGGCACTGGTGTACAGCGTTATGCTCCTTCTGATCGTACTCATGAGCAAAGGTGCTGATGTTTCACAGGGATTTATGTATGCAAACTTCTAAAAAGCTATTCATAAAACGGCTTCTGATGCCACTGTTTATCCTGGTGTTTTTCCTGCTCGGGGAGTATTTCCTGGGACGCCTGCTTACGCCCGTGAACAGTGCCGTGTATTTCAGGGATGAGATCCGAAAGATGAAGGAAAACGGAGAGCATGCGGACATCCTTTTTCTCGGGACTTCCCGGATCTACCAGTCGGTCTATCCGGAGATACTGGAAGAGAAGCTTGGCGTTAAATATGTGATCAACGGAGGGACCGCAACCCAGAGACCGGATAGCAGTTATATCTTTCTGAAGGATCTGTACAGGGAAGTGAAGCCCGGGGTGGTTGTACTTGGCGTGCAGTGGAGTTCCCTGATGCCGGAGGCTAATGAGGCCGGGGAGATTGAGAGTACGTTGATGATGTATGACAGGCTTTCAGCCTCAGGCAGGATGGAGTGTCTGCTGCGAAAGTTTGGAAGCAGTGTATGGTTTGATCTCTTTCCGATGTATCGTTACCGGAAAGAATTCCGTTTCGCTTCTATACGGGATAACCTGGAAAAATGGGAGAACTACCGGAAGAACGGTTTTATACCGAATGCGGAACTGGAGCAATATTATCACGGGAAGGGTTTTGTTTATTCCAATTCATCCAAGGCAAGCGGAAATGTACCGATCCAGGATGAAGGTGAGGCGAGATTCTCGGTAGATGATATTGTGCCGGAAAAACTGGCGGCCATTGATAATATTGTGGATTTTTGCAAAAAGAAAGGGATAAAGCTGTATCTGATCAGTCCACCGATGTCACTGATGAACCTGTATCATGTGGAGGGGTATCAGGAAGCCGTGGATTTTTATGAGGCTTATGCTGAAAAGAACGGTCTTGTCTATCATAATATGAATTATCTGAAGGATAGGGAAGACTGGCTGCCGGATGAGATGATGGCGGATTATGTCCATCTGAACGGGAAAGGTGCGACTTGTTTTACGGAGCGTTATGCCGAGATCCTTCGGAAAGACCTGAACGGAGAGGATACCGGAGAGTGCTTCTACCGTGATCTTGAAGAACTGAAGGAGACGGTTCGGAGAGTCGTGGCAATAAAGGCAGAATTCACGCCCGGAGACAGATCTGTGAGAATCGAGGCAAACTGTCTTTGCAATGATGATGTGACACCTTTATATCGTTTCGAACTGTCCACGGACGGAGGAAAAACTTATGAGCTTTTACAGGACTGGTCCGAGGAAGCGGAACTGATCTTTGAGCCTGCAGAGGGAAAATATCGTTTCCGTATCCTGGCGGCGCTGGATCCGGAGGATCCCAAACCAGCCTGGCAGGTATATGATCAGGAGTTTTAATGCCTGCGGATCGGATCAGACGGCTGCCTTAGGCATCTTGACAGTCGGATGCGGCGGCAGTCTGCGGCTTCCGACAACAGCGCTGATAGGCGAGGAGTACGGAAGATCTGACCCTTCCGCAATGGACAAATCCGTGTTTTTCCAGTATGCTTCGCATGATCGTATTCTGCGGATGCGTATAGATACGTACGCTGCCGCTCTGTGAGAATGCCCAGTCCAGACAAAAGCCCGCAACACCCCGGCCAATCCCGTTTGCTGCGATCCTGCCTACGGTAGCGTGGGGACCGTCATCCGGCCAGCTGCCTTCCTGCAGTTCGTCAAAAACGGTGTCCTCATTGATACTCATCCAGAACAGGCCGGCAGTCCTTCCGTCTTCAAGAACACAGCGGTAAAGCTGCTCTTTTTCGATATCCCGGCGTATGATCTTTTTCGGGGGATAGCTGTGCCCCCACTGGTCGGGATTTCCGTGTTCGGCCATAAAGAGCCGTGCGTCTTCATAGATCTTCAGGATTTCATCCCAGTCATCCATAGTACAGTGTTGTATGGAAAGCTTTTGCATGGTATCTTCCGTTTCTTTATGGTATAATATTCCAGATTATGTTTGTGTTACGGTGATGATTATAGCATGGCAGTATGCGGAAATCAATGAACGCCTGCGGCCGTTCCGGGCGATGGCCCGCGGCCGGACGATGAAAGCGGAAAGCGGAGCAGTGCAGACGTTTACAGAGGAGTATTATGAGAAATAGTATCTGCCGGCTGCTGGAGACAGCAGCGGACAAATGGCCGGGGCGTATCGCTCTGGCAGACGAGCAGGAGAAACTGGATTTTTCGGATTATCGGGAAAAGGCGCGAAGGATCGGCAGTGCGATCCGGAGACTTTGCGGGGATGCGGACAGAGGCGCGGTAGCGGTTCTGGTCGACCGCAGCATACGCATACCCTTATGTTTTCTCGGGGTGGCTTATAGCGGGAATTATTATGTCCCTGTAGACGGAGCAATGCCGGAGCAGAGACGCCGTCTGATCTTTACAAAGGCGGAACCGCTCCTTGTGATCGATGCACGCCGCAAGGCGGAGAAAAAAGAAGGAGTAGTTCTGCTGGAGGAACTTGTCGGGGATGAGGGCGACGATTGGCAGGAGGCTCTGGAGCAGCAGATCGATACGGATCCGCTGTGCGTGATCTTTACCTCGGGTTCAACCGGCGTACCCAAAGGTGTCCTGAAAACACACCGTTCCGTTCTGGATATGTGCAGCGTATTTTCCGAAACATTCGGCTTTACGGAGGAGAATATATTCGGCAATCAGGCTCCCTTTGATTTTGATGTATCGACGAAAGATATCTATAATTCGTTATATGCAGGTGCAAGATTGGAGATCCTTTCTCCAAAGCTGTTCCGTTTTCCGGGGATGCTGCCGTCGTATCTTACGGAACGCGGGGTGGATACGCTGGAATGGGCGGTCTCGGCCCTGCGTATCCTGGCGGAATGCCGTTGTTTTGACGGAAAGGAAGTGCCGCCTGTCCGGAACATCCTTTTTTCCGGAGAACAGATGCCGGTAAAAGTCCTGGCGTACTGGAGGGGCACTTTTCCGGATTGTCGCTTTGTGAATCTCTACGGCCCCACCGAGATCAGCGGTAACTGCAGTTTTCATGTGGTTGAGCGTGATTACGGAAACGGAGAAGCGTTGCCTATCGGACGCCCCTTTTCCAATACGCGTCTGTTTCTGCTGAATGAGAGCCTGGAGTATATCCGCAATGCCGATGAGACGGGAGAGCTTTGCTTCACGGGGGGCTGTATGGCGCTGGGCTATCTGAACGATCCGGAAAGAACTGCGGAAGCTTTTATCCCGGATCCCGAAAGCCGTACCGGTATATCACGGATCTACAGAACAGGAGATCTGGGCTATCGACGGCCGGATGGCGAGTTTGTTTTCGTCGGACGGAAAGACACGCAGATCAAGCATATGGGCCACAGGATCGAGCTGGGTGAGGTGGAGACCGCGGTAAATGGCGTGAACGGAGTGGAGATCTCCTGCTGTCTGTACGATCAGGAAAACTGCAGGATCGTCTGTTTTTATCAGGCCAAAGAAGAGTGCGGGAAAGAGATAGCCCTCACACTTGCAAAGGCGCTGCCGAAATATATGTGGCCCGCTGAGTATGTATATTATAAAAAACTGCCCCTGAATCGGACATCCAAGATCGACAGGGTGCTGCTCAAACAAAAACTTAAGGAGGGTAATTATGGAACAGCTGATCAGGATCATGAGTGAGGTACGGCCGGACATCGATTTTACTACGGCAACGGATCTGATCGATGAGGATATTCTTGATTCCTTTGATATCATCTCGATCGTAAGCGAAGTGAATGAACAGTACGGGATCGAGATCAACGTCAACGATCTGCTGCCGGAAAACTTCAATACGGCGGCGGCTTTGTATGAACTGATCCAGAAGCTCAAGGCATAAAAAGGCAGGGCTATGCAGCTTTATATCGATCCCGGTACGGGGAGCATGCTTTTTACGATCCTTCTGGGCGCGGCGACCACCGTGTATTTTCTCGCGCGCAGGCTCTGGATCCGGATGAAGTTCCGGCTCAGCGGAGGCAGGGGAGTAAAGGACAGTAAGCGTATCCCTTATGTGATCTTCAGTGAAGGGAAAAAATACTGGAATGTATTTGAGCCGGTCTGCGATGAGTTTGAACGGCGCGGCGTGGAGCTCGAGTACTGGACGGCGGATCCGGCGGATCCGGCGCTTGAAAAGGTGTATTCCCATGTGAAGACGCGTTTTATCGGGGAAGGGAACAAAGCTTATGCAAAGCTCAATTTCCTGAACGCCGCGGTCTGTCTTTCCACAACGCCGGGACTGGACGTCTATCAGTGGAAGCGTTCGCGCGATACCGCATATTATGTACATATCCTGCATGCCGCCGGAACTTCAGCCGGCGGCTATCGTATGTTTTCCCTGGATTTTTATGACGCGGTACTGCTCACCGGAGCCTATCAGATCGAAGAGATCCGGGAACTGGAACGGAAGCGTAACGAAAAGGAAAAGGAGCTGGAGGTGGTGGGCTGTACCTATATGGATGCGCTGAAGCGCCGCCTCGACGAAGCGGGCCCCGCATCGCATGAGGATACGGTAGTGCTTCTGGCACCCTCCTGGGGAAAGAGCAGCATACTCTGCCGTTTCGGTGAAAAGCTCATCGACTGTCTGCTCGAAAGCGGCTGCCGTCTCATCATACGCCCGCATCCCCAGGCATTTACTTCCGATAAGGATACCGTAGAGGCATTGCTTGAAAAGTATCCCGACAGCGCGATGCTTCGCTGGGACCGGGAGCCGGACAATTTTGCATCGCTTAACGAAGCGGATATCCTGATCTCCGATTTTTCCAGCGTGGTCTTCGATTTTTCGCTGATCTTCAACAAGCCTTTCATCTACGCGGAGGGCGTATTTGACAAAGGGGCCTACGATGCGGCCTGGCTGGATGAGGAGCTCTGGAAATTCCGTGTACTGCCCCGGCTCGGAGTTCCTTTAAAGGAGGAACAGTTCCCGCAGATAAAGGAAGTGATCGACGAAGCGCTTGCCGATACTTCGCTTGCGGAGGGACGGGCGGCGGCGCGGGAGGAAGCCTGGGCGCATATCGGGGAGAGCGCCGTTCGGGTCGCGGATCATCTGATCCGAAAATACGGGGAACTGACAGCGGCAGGGGAAAGCGAAGGCAGACAGCTGAAGAAAGCCGCTGCTGCAGGTTGAGCAGACATTTATACTCGCGAACGAAATTTAACGTCTGTTTCTGATCTGCGACCCCGGTATAAAGCTCTTTGCGGGTATAACAGCTCGCTGATTTCGGAGAGGTGAAGGAGGGAAAAATGAAAGCACTGATTTTGAATTCCGGCATGGGCAGCAGGATGGGCAGCCTTACGAAGGAGCAGCCCAAATGCATGACGGAACTTAAGGACGGCGAAACGATCTTAAGCCGGCAGCTGAAGCTTCTTTCGGAAGCCGGAGTAAAGGATTTTGTGATCACCACCGGCCGCTTCGCGGAGGTGCTGAAGGACTACCTGAAGGAACTGTCGCTTCCCGGCAGTTTCCGCTTTGTGCATAATGAAGCTTATGCCGAAACAAATTATATCTATTCCATCGCCCTGGCTGCGGAGGAGCTTAAGGATGACGACATCCTGCTCCTGCACGGGGATCTGGTCTTCTGCAAAGAAGCGCTCCTGCGTGTGATGCAGGCCGGACACAGCTGCATGGCGGTCAGTTCCGCGCTCCCTGTTCCGGAAAAGGATTTCAAGGCGGTGATACGGGACGGGCGTATTGAAAAAGTGGGCGTGGAGTTCTTTGAGGATGTACTGGCTGCACAGCCGCTCTATGTGCTGAAACGTGAGGACTGGCTGATCTGGCTGGACCGCATCATCGCATTCTGCGAAGCGGGAAACAGGAAGTGCTACGCCGAAAAGGCGCTGAATGAAGTGAGCGGCGAAATGGAACTCTATCCCTGTGATGTGGAGGAGCTGCTCTGCTCCGAGGTGGATGATCCCGACGACCTGGAGCGGGTGCGGGCAAGACTGTAAGAGGGGGCTGCGATCCCTGCAGTGTTTGCATAGCAGCAGTTCATCTGCGACAATCTGCAATGCAGTGCTGCAAGTGCAACACAGCATTGCCCTTGCGCGATGCCTCCGTATACAGCATGGAGTGGGAAAGCAGCTGCGCGGTATGATTATGCATACAGCGCGCTTCCGGTGACTCATTCCAATGGGAGAGCGAGTACTTGTGGGGGCAACGGGAGCAGAAACAGCAAGAGACCGCTGCCTTGCCGCAGCACTTAGTGAGTGTGAGCGGCCAACCTCGCTCGCACAGTTAAATCCTTTCATACCGCACAGATGCATTTCGAAAGAAATCCCTTAAAAATATACGAAATCCCTTTCCAAAAAATATACTTGACAAAGTACAGGAAATTGTTATAATCAAACATATGAATAGATGTTCATATGTAATATGCATCATATAAATCAGGAGGAAGAGAGACGTGAAGAAGAGTTACAAGATCGAAGTGGACTGCGCAAACTGCGCCAACAAGATGGAGGATGCGGCAAAGAAGACCGAAGGCGTGAAGGATTGCGTCGTCAGCTTTATGTCACTGAAGATGAACGTGGAATTTGAGGAAGGCGCGGATCCGAAGGCCGTCATGCAGGAAGTGCTGAAAAACTGCAAGAAGGTCGAAGACGACTGCGAGATCTACTTATAATAGGATTCCGGGGAGCCGTGTGCCGGCGGCACACGGCTGGCACCGATAGAAGCAGAGCGGAGATGCGAGAGCGCAAAGCACAAAGCAATCCGAAAAGCATCATAAAGCTAAGATCATAATATCCCGGGAGAAAAAAAACGTAGCTTCTGTGCGCGGGGAGCAGAGACGGGGCTTTGAAACGCTTACGGGAAAGCGTCGAAATGCAGGAAAAGGATAGCGGAAGACCGGTAATACAGAAAGCGGAGTCAGTATCCTTAAGAATAAAGAGGTACAAGAAGGGCAGCACATGAATAAGAAACAGAAGAAAATGCTGATACGCATCATCATAGCGGCAGTGCTCATGATCGCCCTGCATTTCGCTTATGAGTTCCTCGGAGGGAAACAGGCGGAAGACGGGACGGTGATCGAAGAAGCGCTGATACGGGAGCCGCTATGGTTCATTCTCTATCTGATCCCTTATCTGGTGGTCGGTTATGATATCCTCCGGAAGGCTTTTAAGGGGATACTGAAACGACAGGTCTTTGATGAGAATTTCCTCATGGTGGTCGCTACGGTGGGGGCCATCGCCGTGGCACTGGTAGAGCAGAACGGGGATTATACCGAAGCCATCGCGGTCATGCTCTTTTACCAGATCGGCGAACTCTTCCAGAGCTATGCCGTGGGCAAGAGCCGCCGCAATATCAGCGCACTGATGGACATCCGGCCCGATTATGCCAATCTGGAAACGGAAGACGGCTTTGAGAAGGTAGATCCCGATGAGGTCGCGATCGGCAGCATCATCATCGTACAGCCCGGGGAAAAGATCCCCATCGACGGTATCGTGACAAAGGGCCGCACCACCATCAATACCAGCGCTCTTACCGGGGAAAGCCTTCCCAGGGAGGCTGCCGAGGGCGATGAGGTGATCAGCGGCTGCATCAATATGACCGGCGCCATCTCCGTGCAGACCACGAAGGAATTCGGCGAATCCACGGTTTCAAAGATCCTGGAGCTGGTGGAGAATTCCTCCTCACGCAAATCCCGTTCGGAGGATTTCATCTCCCGTTTTGCGCGTTACTATACGCCGGCGGTATGCGGAAGCGCCCTGGCTCTGGCCTTGCTCCCGCCTCTGTTTCTGCTTCTTACCGGCGGGGATCCCGCCTGGGGAAGCTGGGTATACCGGGCGCTGACTTTCCTTGTGATCAGCTGTCCCTGCGCTTTGGTGATCAGTATCCCGCTGACCTTCTTTGCGGGGATCGGCGGAGCCGGAAATGCGGGTATCCTGGTAAAAGGCTCCAATTATCTGGAAATGCTCTCCAGAACGGGGATCGTGGCTTTTGACAAGACCGGGACCATGACCAAGGGCGTCTTTGAAGTGTGCGGCATCCATCATGCGAAGCTCAGCAATGAAAAGCTGCTGGAATATGTGGCGCATGCGGAGAGCCTCTCGACCCATCCGATCGCCAAGAGCATCGTAAAATGTTACCAGAGCGGTCTGGTCTGGAAGACAGATGAGAAAAGCGGAGAGGCCGTGCCCGTACCGGATGAGGGCATCAAGATCCATGTCGGGGATCACCGCATCCGCAGGGAGCGCGTGGAAAGCGTGGAGGAGATCGGCGGTAACGGCGTGGTGGCCAGAGTGGACGGCCATGAGATACTGGCGGGCAACCGCAAGCTGATGGATCTGAAGGGCATTGCCATACGCGAATGCCATTATACGGGAACCGTTGTACATGTGGCCGTGGACGGGGAATACTCCGGACATATCCTCATCTCGGATGTGATCAAGCCCACGGCGGCGGAAGCGGTACGGGCTTTGCACGAAGCGGGGATCCGCCGCTGCGTCATGCTCACCGGCGATGCAAAAGAAGTGGCGGAGAGCGTTGCAAAAGATCTTGCGATCGACGAGGTGCGCAGTGAGCTGCTGCCCCAGGAAAAGGTGAGCGCGGTCGAGGGACTGCTTGAAGAGAAGAAGGGAAAAGAGGCGCTGGCCTTTGTGGGTGACGGGATCAACGATGCACCCGTGCTTTCCCGGGCGGATATCGGTATCGCCATGGGAGCGCTCGGGAGTGATGCCGCGATCGAAGCGGCGGACGTGGTGCTGATGGATGACGATCCGGCCAGGATCGCCAAGGCGATACGGATCTCACGCAAATGCATGCGCATTGTATATGAAAATATCATTTTCGCGATAGGGATCAAACTGCTGTGCCTGATCCTCGGAGCCTTCGGCATCGCAAATATGTGGATGGCCATCTTTGCGGATGTGGGTGTGATGGTACTTGCGGTATTGAACGCGATCAGGGCGCTTTTTGTAAAGAAGCTGTAGTTTGTTATGGACGGTGGTCGGCCGGTATCACAGGCGGATGAAAGAGAAACGGAGCACTTTTTCGGAAAGGATCAGGATATGGAGAGAACGGAAGAGACAAAAAAAATAAGCGCAATGGCCGAGCTTTTCAAGCTTTTCGGTGATGAAAGCCGGCTGCGCATACTTTTTGCCCTGAAAGAACAGGAACTGTGTGTGGATGAACTGGCGGAAGCATTGTCCATGAGCCAGTCCGCCGTGAGCCACCAGCTCAGGATCCTGAAGGGCGGAAAGCTCGTGCAGGGGAGCCGGGACGGCAAGCGCATCATCTATTCGCTGGCAGATGACCATGTGTATACGATCATCGCGCAGGGCACGGAGCATGTGGAAGAAAGCATGTAGAAGCTGCCCAAAGAAGCGTACCTGCGGTATCATGGAAAATTAAAACAGCGGCCGGAAGGCCGCTGAAATGCTTTCTGTCCTTTACTGTGTGATGCCGAACCACGCACCTAAGCCCAGGGTGCAGCACAGCCCTACGATGACGCCGGCCAGCACTACACCGCATAACACGGCGATAACGCTTTCCCTGAATTTCATATCCAGCAGGCTGGCGGCCAGAGTACCGACCCAGGCGCCGGTGCCGGGCAGCGGGATGCCCACAAAGAGCATGAGAGCAAAGAAGAGACCTTTGCCGGCCTTTTCCTGCAGCTTCTGCCCGCCCCTGTGTCCTTTCTCAAGACAGAAGGTAAAGAATTTCTTCGTAAAACGTTTATCCTTGCCCCATTCCAGGACCTTTCTCGCAAAGAAGAAGATCACGGGTACCGGCAGCATATTGCCGATGGCGATGATGATATAGGCGAACAGCAGATTGAAATTTTCGGGATCCGCCGCGTGAAAACCGTATGCAAAAGGGATCGCGCCTCTCAGTTCGACGAGCGGGAGCATCGAGATCCCGAAAACGATAAGATAGTTCAGCATGATACAAGTTCCTCCAAAGCCCTGATCAGGCAGTCTGTTTCTTCTTCGGTACCCACGCTGATGCGAAGGTAGTTATCGATCCGTGCCTGCTTAAAATGCCGCACGTAGATCTCTTTTTCCCTGAGATACTGAAAGATCTCCGTGGCGGAAAGACGCTCATGTCTCGCAAAGACAAAATTGGTCTTGGAGTCGCCGAAGGAAAAGCCCAGTCTTTTTAATTCCTTTTTCATTCTTTCTCTTGTGGCAACGGTCTTTGCGGTGATCTCCTTAAAATACGCGTCATCCCTTAAAGCCGCCGCACCCACGGCGATTGTCAGCGGGTTGAGTGTATAGGAATTGAAGGAAAACTTCACGTCCTTTAAAAAGCCGATGAGCTTTTTCTGACCGAAGGCACAGCCGATCCGTATGCCGGCCAGGGCCCTGGACTTGGAAAAAGTCTGGACGACCAGGAGATTATCATATTTTTCAATAAGAGGCAGGGCGCTTTCAGCACCGAAATCCACATAGGCCTCATCCACGATGACGACACGATCTTTATTGAAGCGGACGATCTTTTCGATCTCCGTAAGGGGAAGCTCTTCGCCGGTGGGCGCATTGGGATTGGCGATGACGACGCCGCCGTTATCGCGGAGATAGTCTGCGCTCACGATACGGAAATCGCTGTCCAGAGCCTGTGTCTCATAAGGGATGCGGTAAAGCTCCGCCCACACATCGTAAAAGCTGTAGGTGATATCCGGGAAAAGGACGGGCTTCTGCGAATTAAAGAAAGTCAGGAAGGAAAGCGCCAGCACATCATCCGAACCGATGCCCGTAAAGATGTTTTCGCTTTTCAATCCATAGGTTTTCGCCAGTTCGTTCACCAGCTCCGTGGCCTGGGTATCGGGATATTTCCGAAGGAGCCCAGCATCGAAATCCTTTATGGCCTTTTCCACGAGAGGTGAAGGCGGATAGGGATTTTCGTTGGTGTTCAGCTTGATCACCTTACGGCTTTTCGGCTGTTCTCCCGGCGTGTAGGGTATTACTTTTCTGACATTATCTTCCCAGCTCATGATGATCCTTTCCTGAAGCATCTCCGGCAGGAAGCCATATGGCAGCTAAAGGCCCGGAGAATGCATAACAACCTATATAATATAACACATCCTGCTGCTCCGAACAACAGGTTTACATAATTTTGAACGTAATTTAAACGCCGAAACGGCGATGCACGGCTGCATTTCCGCCGGGGCAGTACTCTTTATGATGCTTACGGATTGCTTCGTGCTTCGCACTCTCGCATCTCCGCTCCGCTTCGGTCGGTGCCAGACGTGTGCCACCGGCACACGGCACCCTACGACCATTCGCAAGCGGTAACGCCCCCTCCCTTTGGTCGGCGG
>JAEEGL011223531.1_pt1 | contig 111512 bp, 115 predicted proteins | sample 9134231 | NCBI WGS metagenome assembly JAEEGL01 (sample SAMN16246548, study PRJNA631951) | gut metagenome | biome: gut microbiome; feature: rumen; material: fiber-attached | host: Bos | place: Iran: Karaj | collected 2018-10
TCTAAAATATATTTTCTAGCTTTTTCGGTTCTTTCAAACGCTTCTGCAATAATTTCATAGCTTAAACCGTCAACTTTAATATCTACCTGTATAGCTGTAATCCCATCTTTAGTTCCACCAACTTTAAAATCCATATCTCCGAAAAAATCTTCTATTCCCTGAATATCTGTTATAACAACATATTTGCTTGGATCATTTTCATCTGTAATTAAACCTGTTGAAATTCCTGCTACTGGCTTTTTAATTGGGACACCGGCATCCATTAAAGCTAAAGTTGATGCACAAATACTTCCTTGTGATGTAGAACCATTTGAACTTAATATTTCTGATACTACTCTTATTGCATATGGAAACTCTTCTACAGATGGTAATACTGGAACTAATGCTTTTTCAGCAAGAGCACCATGGCCAATTTCTCTACGTCCTGGTCCACGTGATACTTTAGCCTCTCCAACACTATATCCTGGGAAATTATATTGATGCATATATCTTTTTGCTTCTTCTGTATCTAATCCATCTAGCATTTGTTCTTCACTCTTCATTCCAAGAGTAGTAATTGATAATACTTGAGTTCTTCCTCTACTAAATAAACCACTTCCATGAACTCTAGGTATAACATCAACTTCACATGATAATGGTCTTATATCATAAATTCCTCTTCCATCAACACGTTTATGTTCTTCTAAAATCATTTTTCTAACAGTTTTCTTTTCTAATTTGTATAAAGCATCTGAAATTTTTACTTTATCTTCTTCAAATTTCTCTTCACCAAATTTTTCTATATACCAATTATTAACATCTTCTGTTAATCTAGCAATATTATTATCTCTATCTACTTTATCTGGTGTTTGAACATCTGTATACATTCTTTGACTAAAATCTGCAGCAATTAAATTATAAATTTCTTCATCAACTGCAAATGATTTATATTCAAATTTTGGTTTACCAATTTCATTTTTAATATTTTGAATAAATTCACATACTTTTTTAATCTCAACATGAGCTGCTTTTATACAATCTAACATTTCTTCGTTAGTTAATTCATAAGCACCAGCTTCAATCATTGCAATTTTATCTATTGTTCCTGCTATTGTTGCATTTAATCTTGAAATATTTCTTTGTTCTTCTGTAGGATTAATAATTGGTTTACCATCTATAAAGCCAACACTTACAGCTGCTGTTGGACCACCAAAAGGAATATCTGAAATAGAAAGCGCACAAGATGCACCAATCATTGCACAAACTTCTGGTGAACAATCTTGTTCTACAGATAATACTAAACAATCGATAACAACATCATTTCTAAAATCTTTTGGAAATAAAGGACGAAGTGGTCTATCTATTGCTCTTGAAGTAAGAATTGCTTTTTCTTGAGGCTTTCCTTCTCTTTTTGTAAAACTTCCAGGTATTTTACCAACTGCATATAATCTTTCATTATATTCTACAGATAATGGGAAAAAATCTATCCCTTCTTTAGGCTCTTTAGATGCTGTAGCGTTTACTAATACAGTTGTATCGCCATATTTTACTAATACACTAGCATTTGCTAAGCCTGCCATTTTTCCTGTTTCTACTGTTAATGTTCTTCCTGCTAATTCCATACTATAACTTTTAAGCATAGTTAAAATTCCTCCTAAATAAATAATTTTGTATTCATTTATTTGAATAGTAACCTCGAAAATGTAATATTATATTCTCTCTATAATATAACATTTTCCAAGCTACTTATACAAATATAATGAACCGTTTACATTTTACTATATTTACAATTAAAATGCAACAAATTTTTAAGAGTTTACCATTTATATTAATTATAATAAAAAAATATTCACTTGACCGTTAACATAATTTTTGATATAATGATAATGTATCAATCCAAGGGAACTTGGAAATTTTATTAGACTGGAGAAATAGACATGAAAGAAACGCATTTTTCCGACAATACAAATGTTGTCGAGATACCCCATAGAGACTATCGGGAAATAACAAAAAAAATCACTAAAATGTTCAAAAAGGACATTCCCTACATTCCTACAACGGTTGTATGGAATAAAAAATTATACATCAGTTTTTCTCCCGCATCTAATTATTCCTCTAAACCCACTTCAAGATCTAGTGAGCATAGCATCACTAAAGATTTGAAGTTCACAGATGACACCATGAATAAGCAAATAACCTATTTCGTGGGAAGGGGGATGCGGTTATCTGCAATGTACATTCACGCAGATAACAAACAAGCCACTTGTACTTTTACCTCTTTTTAAGCTAAAGTAAAAGTGCAAACGAAAAGACTTCAGCCAAAAGCTGAAGTCTTTTTGTTATTTTCTTAATCCTAATTTTTGAATCAAATCTCTGTGTCTATTTAAATCTTTTTTAGCTAAATAGTTAAGTAAGTTTCTTCTTTTACCAACCATTTTAAGCATTCCTCTTCTAGAGTGATTATCTTTTGGATGAACCTTTAAATGCTCAGTTAATTCTTTGATTCTTTCTGTTAAAAGAGCTACTTGAACTTCTGGAGAACCAGTGTCTTTTTCTTCTCTTTTAAATTCATTAATGATTTCTGTTTTTCTTTCCTTTGTCATTAATTATTCCTCCTATTATTTATATTTGCCATAAACTGAGATATAAGTAGGTATTTTCTTAAACTAAGTATATGGTATTTATTACGTTTAGTATTATACAGCAATTTTAAATAAAAATCAATAGTTTTTAAGTTTTTATTTTTTTATAATAAAAAACTGAAAAGCATTCAAATTAAATGCCCCGAGCAAATAATTTGAATGCTTAACAGTTCTTAGATAATTTTCCAATAAGAAAAAAATTAGCTTTTTCTCTTACAGAAAACTTTATGTTTAGTGTAACTAATATATATCATTTTATTATACGTTTGTCAAGCATTTTTTAATAAATTATTATACAAATGTATACTTTTTTTATTTTCTAATTGATTTTAACATTCTTAAAGCATTTAAAATAGCTAGTATTGACACTCCAACATCCGCAAAAACTGCCCACCACATATTTGACATTCCAATAGCAACTAAAATTAAAACTAAAATTTTTATTAAAATTGCGAAAATAATATTTTCTTTAACTATTCTCATTGTCTTTTTAGAAATTTTAATAGCATCAACTATTTTTGATGGCTCATCATTCATAATAACTATATCAGCAGCTTCAATTGCACTATCACTTCCTAATGCCCCCATAGCAATACCAATATCTGATAATGCTAAAACTGGACTATCATTTACACCATCTCCTACAAAGAATAAAGTTCTGCCTTTAGATTTTTGATTTAGTAAATTCGTAACTTTCTCAACTTTATTTTCTGGTAATAATTCATAATATATATCTTTTATAGTAAGTTTTTTTCCTACCTCATTTGCTACTTCTTTTTTGTCTCCAGTAAGCATAACAATTTTATTAATTCCGTTCTTTTTTAAATCTCTTATAGCAACTTCAGAATCATTTTTTATTTCATCTGATATTAATATAAATCCTGAATATTTTTTATCTATTGCTATATAAAGAATAGTACCTACTTCATTGCATTTGTTAAATACTATATTATTTTTTTCCATTAATTTTTGATTTCCAATTAATACTTCTTTTCCTTTCACAGTAGCACAAATTCCATGTCCAGCAATTTCTTTTGTATCTAATATTTTTAATTCATCTATATTTTTTCCAAATTTCGATTTTATTGAAATCGCTATTGGGTGATTTGAATAATTTTCTGCATATGCTGCATACTCTAATAATTCATCTTTGGAAATATTTATAGCATTTATTTTTTGTACTTCAAAAACACCTTTTGTTAAAGTTCCTGTTTTATCAAAAACAGCGATTTCTGACTTAGAAAGAGCTTCTAGATAATTACTACCTTTTATTAGAATTCCTTGTTTTGAAGCACCTCCAATTCCTCCAAAAAAGCTCAGCGGTATTGATATTACTAATGCACAAGGACAACTTACAACCAAAAATGACAAAGCCCTATAAATCCAATCTGTAAATTCAGTATTAGTAATTATAGGAGGAATTATCGCTAAAAATACTGCAACAACTACAACTATTGGAGTATAATATCTCGAAAATTTGGTAATAAAGTTTTCTGATTTTGCTTTATTACTACTAGCATTTTCAACTAATTCTAGTATTTTGGTTACTGTTGATTCACCAAATTCTTTTGTTACTTTAATTTTTAAAATACCCTCACCATTTATACATCCACTTAAAACCTCATCATTAATACCAACAGATTTCGGTACAGATTCACCTGTTAAAGATTTTGTGTCTATCATTGAGTTTCCATCAATCACAATTCCATCTAAAGGAATTTTTTCTCCAGGTTTTACAACTATAATATCTCCAATTTTTACTTTATTTGGATTTTCTTTTTCTAATTTATTATTTTTTTCAATATTTGCATAATCAGGTCTTATATCCATAAGCTCTGCAATTGACCTTCTAGATTTATCAACTGCATAACTTTGAAACAATTCTCCAATTTGATAAAAGAGCATTACAGCAACAGCTTCAGGAAACTCTCCTATAAGAAAAGCTCCAATAGTTGCAACAGTCATTAAAAAATTTTCATCAAATACTTTTCCTCTTTTAATGTTTCTTAATGCTTTTTTTATAATTTCAGTTCCAACAGTTATATAACTAATAATAAAAATTATTTTTGAAACCCAAATATTAATTTTTAATTTTGAAACAATTATTGCTAATATAAATAAAATTAAAGCAATAAAAATCTTATTTCTCTTCTTTTTCATTTGGCTGTACTCCTATAATTCTTCAATAGTAACATCTGGTTCTTCTTTTTTAATTACTATCTTAATTTTTTCTAAGACATCTTCTTTTATAGTTTCATCACAATCAATTGTCATTTTTTCTGTCATAAAAGAAATAACTGCTTCATTAATTCCATCAACTTTTTGTATTTTACTTTCAAGTTCTGCTGCACAATTTGCACAATCCAATCCTTTTATTTTAAAATAATACTTCATAACTTTTACCTCCTATTTTCTATGCTCAATATGTTCAAATCCAACTTCAAAAACTTCTTGAACATGTTCATCATCTAAAGTATAAAAAACTTCTTTTCCGAACTTTTCTACATTTTACTATTCCACATCTTCTTAAAGTTCCTAATTGGTGTGATATAGAAGATTTGCTCATATTTAAAACATTTGCGATATCACATACACACATTTCACTTTTATCAATAGCATATAAAATTTTAACTCTAGTTGTGTCACCTAATATTTTAAAAAACTCAGCTAACTTATTAAAACTATTTTCTTCTGCCATTAAATTTAATACTTTTTTTACTACATCATCATGAATAATATTACAATCACAAATAAATTCGTTTTTAGACATATAATTTTCTCCTTATCGTGTTTTTTAAATATAGTTGAGCAATTATTCAACTTTCTATTTATATTATAGTTGAATAACTATTCACTTGTCAAGTTATGTAATAAAAAAGAAATAGAATATTTTTAATAAAAATCTTCTATTTCTTATATTTTTATAAACCTAAAATATTTGCCTTTAATAAGACTTGTGATATTTTATTTTTTTCACTCATAGGTATATCCCATCTGCTAGCAACAATACTCCTTCCCCTAACATCCTCTTTTGTTGGATTACCAAGAATTTTTAATAACTGTTTTTGTAATTCTACATTAGTTGTATATATAGAAATAACTTCTTTCCAATATAAAACATTAATTACAGTTTCTTCTTCAGTTATATTAGGCTCTTTATATATTCTTAATTTTTTACTTTGATTTTGCTGACCTACAATTTTCATCATCATTTGCAAAGCCTTTTTTTCTTCTTTTTTGCTTTTAGAAGAATCTTTTCCATTAGTTTTTTTGGAAACAGAAATTATAGTCTTTTCTTCTTTTTCAGTTGCTTTTACAATTTTTGTTTTTTTCATAAACATCCTTTTCCCTTTACTAGTCAATAGTTGCAATATAGTATTTTCCGTTTATTTTAACTATCCAAACATCTAAATCTGTATCAGTTGATTCCATATCTTGATATTTTATTATTACATCATAAACATAAAAGTTATCTGCTTGAATATCAGTATAATTATCTCCTTTTTCAACTGTATCAATATATGAATCTGGTTTACCTGTAAGGTTATCTAATATAATATCAATCTCTTCTTCTTTTTCTTCTTTCATTTCTTTTAATCTTTTTACTATTTCATCATTAAATTCAATATCCTCTTCTTTTAATGCTTTAACAAAACCTTTATAATTTTCTTTAATATATTTTGTACCTTTATCTAAGTTAAACATCATATCATATGTTTCGTTAAAATCTAAATCCATATCTGTAAGAAGTTCACATGTTACCATAGCTTCTATATTAAAATATTTTTTAGCTTTATCTAAATATCCATTTCTTACTTCATCTTCATAAAATGCTTTCATAAGTTTTTGTGGTGTTTCTTTTCCAATATAAGGAACATTGTTACTAGATTTTTCTTTTTTATAATCCCCACAAGCAGTTAGAACAAAAAGTACTCCAATCAATATTAAAATAACAAATAAAATATTAAAAATTTTCTTTTTCATTTTTTATCTCCTTTTAAACATATTTATAAATATAAGATTTTAAGGAATAGAAACAATATAATATTTTCCATCTAATTTACAAGTCCATATTTCTATATTATGCTTTTCCCCATTACCATAATCTAATACAGCATCACAATGATATAAATCTTTACAATATGAATATTCCATTTTTTCTTGTTTTATATTTGATATTTTAGCATTTGGATATTTTTTAAAAAAGCTTAAAGTATCATCTATAACAACATCTCCCAAGCTTATCATTTTACTTATTGTATCGTGTAACCCAATAGTTTGAACACCTGCTTCTTCAAATTTTTTAATAATATTATTATATTTCTTGTTAATATAATCATCACCTTTATCAATATCTAGAATAAAGTGATAAAGATCTTCAAATTCAATATCATAAATATCACTACTAAGCATAAGTAAAGTTACATATGCCTCTTTATTAAAACATTGCTCCATTCCATCTTTATTTCCTTTTGAAGCATATTCAAAAAAAGAATTTATTACATTTTCTGATGAATTTTGATTAACTTTTTCATTTTTTCTTGAATATTGTGATTTTCTCAATAAAATTACAGATACAAAAGCAAAAAGTGCAATTATTAATATAATTATCAAAATTGAAAAATATTTCTTCATTTTTCCTCCTATTAAATATTATTCTAATTCAAAAGCTCCAGTGTAAAGCTTGTAATATATACCTTTTTGTGCAATCAAATCATTATGATCTCCACGTTCAATTATTCTACCATGATCTAATACCATAATAGCTTTAGAATTTCTTACTGTAGATAACCTATGTGCAATTACAAAAACAGTTCTTCCGTTCATTAATTTATCCATACCATCTTGAACTATTTTTTCTGTTCTAGTGTCAATACTTGATGTAGCTTCATCTAATATCATTACTGGTGGATTATTTATAGCAGCTCTTGCAATTGATATTAGTTGTTTTTGGCCTTGTGATAAACTTCCACCATTTCCATCTATAATTGTATCATATCCATCTGGTAGCATTCTAATAAAACTATCAGCGTTAGCTAAACGAGCTGCTTCATATATTTCTTCATCAGTAGCTTCTAAATTACCATATTTAATATTTTCTTTTATTGTTCCTGTAAATAAGTTTACATCTTGAAGAACCATGCCAAGAGAACGTCTTAAATCAGCTTTTTTAATTTTATTGATATTTATTCCATCATATCTTATTTTTCCATCATCAATTTCATAAAAACGATTAATTAAATTAGTAATTGTTGTTTTTCCAGCACCTGTTGCTCCAACAAAAGCAATTTTTTGACCAGGCTTTGCATATAAACTAATATCATGTAAAACAGTTTTTCCTTCTTCATATCCAAAGTCAACATCAACAATTTCAATATGTCCTTTTAATTCAACATATTCTAATTCACCATTAGTATGTGGATATTTCCAAGCCCAAATTCCTGTATATTCTTCTGTTTCTTGCAATTTTCCATTTTCATCTTTTTTAGCATATACTAATGTAACATATCCATCATCTTTTTCTTCTTCTTCATCTAAAAGCGCAAATATTCTTTTTGTTCCAGCTAATGCCATAACTATCATATTTATTTGATGAGAAAGCTGTGTTATTGGCATTGTAAAATTTTTGCTCAAATTTAGAAAAGATGCAATCATTCCAACAGTTAGGCCACCTATTCCGTTTATTGCTAAAATTCCTCCAACTGTTCCAATTAATACAAATTGTAAATTTCCTAAATTTCCAAGCATTGGTCCCAATATATTAGAATATATATTGGCATTTGTCATATCATCACAAAGATTACTATTAATTTTATTAAATTCAGCAATTGCTTTTTCTTCATGATTAAATACTTTTATTACTTTTTGGCCATTTATCATTTCCTCTATGTAGCCATCTACTTTAGCTATTGATTGCTGTTGTTTAATAAAATATTTTGCGCTTTTACCACCAACTAATTTTGTCGCTCTAAGCATAATAAATAACATTACCAAAACAAGTAAAGTTAAATATACACTTGTAAATAACATTGCAAAAAAAGTTGTTACAATTGTTATTGTAAGTCTTATAATTGAAGGCATTCCACGAGATATTAATTCTGTTAGAGTGTCAACATCATTAGTATAATAACTCATGATATCTCCGTTTGTATGAGAATCAAAAAACTTAATTGGTAATTTTTGCATTTTCTCAAACATTTCATCTCTTATAACTTTTAAGGTTCCGCTGTGCAATTCTAGACATCATTCTTTGATATACATAATTTGCTATAATTCCTATTAAATAAATGACAATCATTATTAATAAAGCTTTAAGAAGAGGTGCAAAATTAGGTGATTTTACTCCTACCATAGGAGTAATATAATCATCTATTAATCTTTGTATAAATAATGAACTTGCAACACCTGTTAGTGCTGATACAAGTACCAAAAATACTACAAAGAAAAATCTCCATTTATAATACTTGAAAATATAGCTAAAAAGTCTTTTAAAAGTATTTTTATCAAATTTTGGTTTAGACTTTTTCTCCATTTTTATCCTCCTCTGGTTTAGTTTGTTCTTCATATATATCTTTATAAATTTCATTTGTTTTTAGTAGCTCTTCATGTGTTCCCATAGCTGCAATTTTACCACCATCCATAATAATAATTTTATCGCTATTTTCGACAGATGCAACCCTTTGAGCAATAATTATTTTAGTCATATCTGGAAGATATTCATTAAATGCTTTTCTAATTAAACTATCTGTTTTCGTATCAACAGCAGATGTTGAATCATCTAGTATTAATATTTTAGGTTTTTTTAATAAGGCTCTTGCAATACATAATCTTTGTTTTTGACCTCCAGATAAATTTGCTCCACCTTCTTCAATCATAGTTTCATATTTATTAGGGAAACCTTGAATAAAATCATCTGCTTGAGCATATTTACATGCTTTAATAATTTCTTCATCACTTGCATTTTCATTTCCCCATTTTAAGTTATCTTTTATAGTTCCTGTAAATAATTCATTTCTTTGTAAAACCACACTTACTGCATCTCTTAATGTTTTTATGTCATAGTCTTTTACATTATTTTCGCCTACTTTAAGCTCTCCTTTAGTTACATCAAAAAGTCTTGGTATAAGGTTAACTAAAGAAGTTTTTCCACTACCTGTTCCGCCAAGTATTCCAATTGTTTCGCCTGAATTTATAGTTAGATTAATATTTTCTAAACATAGTTTTTTCTCGTCTTTTATATAACTAAAATCAACATTTTTAAAATCTATTTTACCATTTGATACAACAAATATTGGATTTTCTGGATTTTGAATATCTGGCACCTCATCTAAAATTTCAACAATTCTTTTTGATGATTCTGCAGCTATTGTTACCATGACAAATACCATTGAAAGCATCATTAATGCTGTTAATATTTGCATAGAATATGTAATTAAACTTGTTAATTGACCAGTAGTAAGACTTCCTGCTACAATAAATTTTGCGCCAAACCATGATATAAGAGTAAGCGTAGCATATACTGCAAGCTGCATTATAGGCATATTAAATGCAAGTATTGCTTCTGCCTTTGAAAAATCTTTATAAATTGAGTTAGATACTTTTTCAAATTTTTCTACTTCATAATCTTCTTTTACAAATGATTTTACAACTCTTATTCCTTTAACATTCTCTTGAACTACATTATTTAATGTATCGTATGTTTTAAAAACTCTTTCAAAAACCGGATGTGCTTTTTTAGCTATAAGAATCAAGAAAAAACCTAAAACAGGCATAATTGCTAAAAATATTAGTGCTGCTTTTTTGTTAATTATAAATGTCATTGTAAATGCAAAAATTATTGTTAATGGGCTTCTTACTGCAGCTCTGATTATCGCCATAAATGCATTTTGTACATTAGAAACATCTGTTGTAAGTCTAGTAACAATACTAGATGTACTAAATTTATCTATATTATAAAAGGAAAATTTTTGTACTTTTTCATATAAATCTTGTCTTAAATTTTTTGCGAATCCGCTTGAAGCTTCTGCTGCAAATTTACCAGCAAGAACTCCAAACGCAAGTGAAGTAATTGCTGCTGCAATAAGTTCTGCCCCTACTCTCAAAAGCACATTTATGTTCCCAGCATTAACACCCTCATCTATAATCTTAGCAAGTAAAAATGGAATCAAAATTTCCATAAAAACTTCTCCTACCATACATATAGGAGTAAGTATTGTTGCCTTTTTATATTCTCTTACTGATTTTAAAAGTTTTTTTATCATATTATTAATTTCGCCTTCTTATTTAATTTTTACCTAGTCAATATTATCATATAGATTAACAATTTTCAACTTTCATCTAAAAAATAATCAAAAAAGAGATGTTCTCTTTTGAAGTGAACTTTTTGAGTTCACTTCTGATTTAAGCATCTCCTTTTTATATACTATTTTTTATAAACCTGGTTCGTCAGGCCCATCACTAAGATTAACCTGTTTTGGTGTAATCTTTTCTTGATTTATTGAAGTAGCATTATCAATATATTCTTTTATCGTTTTATTAATATCATCAACACTGTTAAAAGCTCCTGTTTTTATTAAATCGGATTTTATTCCTATATAATACTCTGTATCATTATTTATAGCCTTTAATATTTGTTCTCTTTCCTCTTCAGATGGAATCGCATATTTTTTAGCATTTTGCATCTTTTCTGGATAAAAATTATTATATGATTTTAAAACAGCACTTTCGATTTGAGCAAATGTTATATCAGGATAAAATCCTTTTAATCTTCTATATAATTCTAAAGTAGATAATTTCTGAACAGGTGCGACTAATTTTTTTCTAAATGTATCCATGTCTACTGTTTTACCTGTTTTTACTAATAATACTGATCTAGATTGTATTGACAAACCGTATAGATTAATTTCTTTTTTTTCATGTGATTGTGAAAAATCCTTTTGCCCTTCTAAATGGCAATTTGCAAGATCTTTCTGAAATAAATTATCTGACAACACATCTTGCATTAAATGAATTAAAACCGCTTTACCATCGGCAGTTTCAAAAAATTGACCATTTTTTTCTTTTGCTAATTCTATATCAGTAAATCCATCTGCTCCTTGCCTAGACATGCCCACTGGAATAAACATCTTGTCTTCAGGATAACTCTCACATTTTTTTAATACTTCACCACTTATAAATATCATATAAGCACCATCAGTAAAATGTGATGGTGGTCTTAATGCTTTTTGAGTATTACTATCTGGTTTTACAAGTGGTCTAATACTATCTGGTAATGTAAAATAAGCTCCTAATCTTTCAATATATCTAAGGTTGTCTTCAAGTGTATAACCTTTTTTAGCTAATAATATCATATCTGACATAATATGTTCATATGCTTGCATATTTATTATCCTCCTATAATAATAAAATTAATTATCTATTATTACTTCATTTACAACTGCAGGGAATTTTGTATATCCAAATGATATTTTATACATTCCACTTCTATCTAAAGAATTTAAAACACCTTGAATTGCTGAGCTATATTCCGCAGGATTATTGTTATAAGTTATAGTATTTCCATTATATGTTAAACTAGGTTTTGAATAAAATGGATCATCACTGTTTTCTATTAATTTTTGAAGTACTGCCTCAACACCATCATAATATTGATCTCCTTCAAATAATAATATTGACATATCAAAATTATATTCATTATAATTTGGAACACTATGATAACCCTCTTTAAAAGACTCTATTCCATATTTAACAGTTGCTTTTGTTTTTTCCCAAAGATTTTTTAATCCGGTTTTTATTTTACCAGTATTTATTGAAGATGAATTCGTTACATTATTTATAATTGAAGAGCTTTTTGAACCATTATTTAATCCGCTATTTGAACCATTTTCATTACCAATATCTAGCATTCCATTTTCTAAATTTCCATCATTATTTATTTCTGAATTGTTACCTTGATTATTTCCAAAATTAGAACTTGAATTTGTTCCTTTTCCAGAGCCATTATTTCCGTTTAGTTGTGATTTTGAACCATTTTTATTTAAGCCATTTTCAGTTTGTGAAGTTTCTGCTAAAACATTTTCATGTTTTTTATCATATATTTTTGCTTGCACTAAATAAACTCCAGCAACTAAAACTAAACATACTATAGCAAATACTATAAACTTTAATAAATTTTTAAATTTTTTTATCATAATAAACATCCTTTTTATTTATAATACGTTTACTATTATACCACAAATTTCCATAAAAATCAATTATAATACGTCTTTTATTGCTTCACCTATCATTTTATTAATATCTGCAACCATAAGATTAAATCTAACCTCTTTATCAAAATAATCTTTAACTTTTGGCTCTTTAACTAAAATTTCATATAGTTCGCCTAATTTTTGCATTTTTTCATCATTTTGCTTTTCGCCTTGCATAGCTAAAAGCTGCTCTTCATATCTTATTCTTTCGAATTCATCGACCTTTTCCTTTAGACCTGGTTCTTTTTGAATTATCTCTTTTATATCTTTAAATTCAATATATTCTCTACTAGATTTAATAGCTGCTGTTAGAGCTTGGCATTTATCATAAACATTCATATTATCCATAGTTATTATCCTCTCATATTTTAAATATATATCTTATAATCAATTTCTGGAAAAATATCATCTTTTAATTCAATATCTTCCAAAAATCTTTCATTGATTTTTCCCTTCTTTAGTTCATAATAAAGCTTAGTAAATCTACCAACGCGCTCTTTGATTGCCTTATGTGCATATTCTACCATAGTTCCATTTGTAATGATAAATAGCCAATCACTACTTTGCGCAAGCAATACTTCTCTAGCACATTGATTTAATGCACGAATTTTAATTGGATCATTTTCATCTCTAAATTCCCAAGCAAGTTCACACATTCTATTTCCTAATTTATGCAAATGTCTATGTGCATAATCATTTGATTGATTAAGCCATACTTCACTATAACCATTTGCTCCCCAACTAGATCTACAAGGTTGAGATACCTGAATATTAGGAAACTTATCTATATATTCACTAGGAGTTATTAATTCAAAATTACAATCATCATAATATATTTTCTTAAATAATATATATAACCAATATGGGCCTTCATACCACCAATGGCCATAAAGCTCTGCATCGTAAGGACATGTAATAATTGGTGGAACTTTCATATAATTTGATAGTTTCTTTATTTGAGCAGTCCTACAATCCATAAAATGACCAGCTTGGCGTTCTGCAGAATCCTTTGCCCATTGCACATCATAATAGTCTTTTGGACAATCTTTTCCTGTTATTCTATAATACTTAATTCCTGTATTTACCCTTACACCATTATGAGCAATATATGGTTTAATATATTCATAATCTAAATCATAACCAATATCTCTATAAAATTCACGATAATTATAATCTCCAGGATATCCGTTTATTGAACTCCATACTTGTCTAGAACTTTCTATATCTCTTCCAAATGCCACTAAATTACCTGGCGATACTATTGGTGCAAAAGTGCCATATATAGGAAGCGGATCTGCATACAGTATTCCATGAGATTCAACTATTGCATATTCTATTCCAAATTCTTTCAAATATTTATCTGCTTCTGGAACATATCCACATTCTGGAAGCCAAATTCCACGCGGATGTTTTCCAAAGAATTTTTCATAACTTTTAACAGCCACACCAATTTGAGCTCTAATAGTTTTTTCGTTAACATATAAAATTGGAAAATATCCATGTGTTGCACCACAAGTTATAATTTCCAAATATCCTGCATCTTGAAAATGTTTAAATGCGTTAATTAAATTACAATTATAAATATCTTTAAATACATGTAAATCATTTGTATATCTATCTAAATAATAATGTGATAATTTATTTAGCCTATCATCATATACAGTTCTTTTTACTTCTTTTTGGCATAACTCAATATGCTTTTTCAAATATTTTATATATCTATCTTGTAAAAGTTTATTATCTAACATATTTAAAAGAGGAGGTGTCAATGTCATTGTAATTCTAAAATTAACACCTTCTTCTTCTAATTTTTGATAATTTAAAATAAGAGGAATATAGGTTTCTGAAATAGCCTCAAATAGCCATTCTTCCTCTAAATAATTTTCACTTTCTGGATGATGTATATAAGGTAAATGTGCATGAAGTACAAAATTAACATAGCCTTTTATTTTCTTCATATAATTTCCCTTTCTTCTCTAACGATTAATCGCATCATTTCTTACTTAATGAAATAGAGAATATTTTACTACAAACAAGAGTAATACATTCTCTATTTTTTTATTTTATAAATCCTGAAGCAGACATAAATCCAGATGGTGAAGATAAACTACCAGAGCTTGGATTATTTGCTCCTATATTTTCTTGTTCTAATTCTGATGAATATAATACTTTATATAATTCTTTAACACTATCGGTTGAATACGTTTTTTCAAAATCTTTTAATAGTCTTCTAACGTCAGTATCATATTCATTTCCATTTTTCATATTTCTATATCTTACATGATCAAAAAACTTTTCAAATAAAATATGATCATTTGGAATTTCTAGTTTGTTTGAATCAGTTATATAAATAAAATCATTTTGCAAATTAATATGCTCATCTCTAACTACATCATAATTATAGTAACCTGATTCAGAAGTATTTTTAAATTTTCTTCCAAGTTGTACAACATAATTGTTTTTTGGATCATTTATATCAACATACCAACTATTAGCGAAATCATTAATAGGAACTTCAAATGTATAGTCCATTTCCTCATTATGAACTAATAATACAGGATAAGTCTTCTCGAAAAAGTCATCTCCAAATGCTTTTATATAAGCTTGTCTATCTTTATCTGAAACATCCCAATAAACAAATAATTTTTTTGGAGTTTGGGCTAAAATTGTTACTATTGTTTCATTATATCTATATGGTAAATCATAATATTCTTGAATAAATTCTGGCTTTTTTTCTCTCTTTTTTGGTTCAACTTTTTTTGCTGGCTTTGCTTCCTTTTTTTTGGTTTCAGTTTTTTTTGCTGGTTTAGTTTCCTTCTTTTTGGTTTCTATCTTTTTAGTTGTTTTAACTTCTTTCTTTTTTATTCCAGCTTTTTTTGCTGGTTTTATTTCCTTCTTTTGGGTTTCTATCTTTTTAACTATTTTAACTTCTTTCTTTTTTGTTTCAGATTTTTTAGTTGCTTTAGATTTAGAAGCTTTTGTTTTTTTAGAAATCTCTTTTGAAGTTGTCTTTTTATCCTCTTTTTTATTTATTGCTTTGCCTTTTTTTTCTACAACTTTTGCCTTTTTTTTATTTAATTCTTCTTTTTCCTTAACCACTCTAGGCATAGCTTCCTCCTTAGTAAAATATATAACTCATCAATATATATTAATATATACTAAAACAAAATAAAATACAATAGAAAAAATGAAAAAAATGTCAAAAATAAATGTTACAAAAAAGTAACAATTATTTTGTCAAAATATGTTTACTTTTCTAATTTTTTCGTATAAAATGTTTAAAGATATTATAAATATTTTACAAAAGATAATTGAAGTATTTGAAAGGAGCAAAAAACGAATGAAAATATTAATGCTATCATGGGAATATCCCCCTAGAATAGTTGGAGGTATTTCAAGAGTCGTTTATGATTTATCACACAAATTAATAAAAGATGGTCATGAAGTTACTGTTGTAACTTATAAAGATGGTGATGTTCCTTATTTTGAAAATGATGATGGTGTTAAAGTTTATAGGGTTGACAATTTTATGATTGCACCAAACAATTTTATTGATTGGGTAATGCAATTAAACTTTAATATGATAGCCAAAGTCGGTGAATTAATATCTCAAGGTGAAACATTTGATATTATTCATGCTCACGATTGGTTAGTTGCATATGCTGCAAAAACACTAAAATTCTCACATGGAATTCCAATGATTTCAACAATACACGCTACTGAAGCTGGTAGAAACAGTGGTATTCACACAGATGAGCAAAAATATATCAATGATACTGAATGGATGCTAACTTACGAGTCATCTGAAGTAATTGTAAATAGTAATTATATGAAATCTGAACTTCAAAGATTATTTGGCCTACCTTATGAAAAAATTAATGTAATCCCTAATGGTGTTAATCTAACAAGTTTTAATAATGTTTATAGAGATTATGATTTTAGAAGACGTTTTGCGATGGATAATGAAAAAATAATTCTTTTCATGGGACGTCTAGTTTATGAAAAAGGAATTCAAAACTTAATTGCTGCTATGCCAAAGGTTTTAGATCATTATCACGATGTAAAACTAGTTATTGCTGGAAAAGGTGGCATGATTGATGAACTTAGAAACGAGGTTAATGCTCTTGGCATCTCTGAAAAAGTATATTTTGCTGGATATCTAAAATCAAATGATGTTAAAAAAATGTATAAATGTGCAGATATATCTGTCTTCCCTAGTACATACGAACCATTTGGAATTGTTGCAATTGAAGCAATGTTGTCTGGAACACCTGTTGTTGTATCAGATATCGGTGGTTTAAATGAAATAGTTGATCATGGTATTAATGGAATGAAATCTTATGCAGGAAATCCAAATAGCTTAGCAGACTCAATTTTAACTCTTCTATTTGATCATAAATTAGCAGACGAAATTGTTAAAAACGCAAAAGCAAAAGTTAAAGCAGAATACAATTGGGCTAAAATAACTACAGATACACATTTTGTATATCAAAAAGCTATTGCTGAAACTATGGCTGAGCGACAAGCAAAACAAATTGCACAAGAAGACGCTTTAAAAAGCAAAAAGAAAGCAACAGAGCAAAAACAACAAAATCCTATTTCAAATCTATTGGATTTCAATCAAAAGCGCCAAGCTTTAGCATAATAAATGAATAAATAATATGAGCTAACAAAAGTTAGCTCTTTTCTTTTTATCTTCTATGAATAATAATTAACATTTTGTTTATACTAGTTTTTATGGAAGATATTTTGATTTCAGAAAATAAAAAAGAACAAGTTAATTATTGGTTAATAATAACATATTTCATTATTTATAGTTTTATTGGTTTTTTATTAGAAACAATATTTGGATTAATGTCAAAAGGAGTAATAGAAAGTAGACAAAGTTTTCTATTTGGACCATTTTGTGTTATATATGGCATTGGCGCTATATTAATGATTGTATATCTATCTAATGAAAAAAATCTATTAAAATTATTTTTAGCTTCTTGCATAATTGGAATAATAACAGAATATTCTATGAGCTATTTTTGTGAAAAAATATTTCACTTTAAATGGTGGGATTACAGTCGGCATGGCCTTAAACATTAATGGAAGAGTATGTCTTTATTTTGCAATTATGTGGGGCTTTTTAGGAATAATTCTAATTAGAATAGTTAATCCATTGCTTAACAAGCTCATAAACATAATTAAAAATAAATTTAATAAATCAATACTAAAAATTACATTATCTTTGTTAATGTGTTTTATTGTTTTTGATGCTGCAATATCAACAATAGCTTTAAAATCATTTTATACCAAAATAGTAACAGATTTTGATTTGGATTTAACTGCTTCTGAATATTCATTTTTTCATGTAGAAAATGAACTTTTTAATGAAAACAACATGCTCCTTACCTACCCCAATTTACAAATCGCTCGGAACGAAATATAACAACACTTATGTTGATAATTTATATAAAAACAAAAAAACTTACTTTATAAAGCTTTTTGCTATAAAGTAAGTTTTATTCTATTTATAAAATTCATCTCCAAAGAAGCTATTGTTCATAGTCTTTAAACCATTTAAAAAATCACTATATCTTTCTGAATAAGGTTTTGATGTATCATTAGATATATAATAAAATTTATTGTAACACTGCTCTATCCCATCTGCTACTACATTTCCGTTAAAATCTAATATTTTTAAATTCATGTTTTCTGCATAGTCATATGCATTAAATGAAATTGCATCTTTGCTTGTTCCAAAAACAAATAATCCAATACTTATTAATGAAGTATCAACAAAATCCCACTCAGATTCAAACACTTTTTCAAAGTTTGAATTAATAACCATATATTTATTTTTACTATTTTTAACTAGAAATATATCTTGACCACATATAAATATTTCTTTATAAATGTCTGAAACAATTTCATCCTTATTGTTAATAAAATAAACCGTATTATTATTATGATTTTTAATTAGTACATTGTCTCCTACGATTTCTAAAATCTGAGCTTTTCCAGTTAAAACTATTTTATTTCCATATCTTGTAAACCATCCCTGCTTTTTACTAGAAACATCATAAAATGGTATATTGCCATTGCTATATACGTATAAATAATTCTCGTCATAAGCTAAATGTTCACACTCTAGTTTAATTCTAAAATCTATATTATCTTTTCTAGCAAGTTCGTATGTATCACCAAAACCCAAATTAGATTGTGTAATAATAACATCATAATCATTGTTATAATTGTATCTATATGTGTATGAAGGATTTTGATCTTTATAAGCTAAAGCAACGTATGAATTATTAAAATTAGTATCTATTTCAAAATGCATTGTTTCAGTTTGCTTAAATGTATTATAATAAATATTTTGAATTTCTTCTAATTTTGCTTCAAAATCTTCATCCATCGATTCACTTCTATAAGTTAATACTTTACGTTTGTTTTTTAAAATTATTTGTGATGTTCCATCTTTGCAAACTAATGCAAATTGAAAATTCTTATTATACATAACAATTGGCACAAAAGGACTTGCATAATCATATTCAAAATCTATTACTACATTTCCAGAAGGTGTAATATATCCGTATTTACCATTTGATTTAACATTAATATAAGGCTCAGTAATTTCTAACTCAGTAACATATCTAAAATAATCTGATTTATAACTAAGTTCGTTTTCATTCTGCTTGTTTAAAATATAAGCTCCTAAACCTTTATATATGAAACAAGAAAAAATTGATAAAACACAAACAGCAATTATAATTCCAATAATAGAAATTGCTGTAATACTATTTGCTTCAACCCATTGTTCTTTTAATGTTGAAATCATTATTATTATTGAAGATAAAATACTAAAAATAGCAATAGGCCATTCTTTGATAAATATAAAAGAAATAGAAAAAATTGCTAATAAAAAACCTAATTTTCTTGTTCCATTTCTACTATTTAAAAAATAATAAATAATATTTAAAAAAGTTGTAATTCCTATTATAACATAAACTACAATTTTTAAAATTTTAACAATATTAAATTCTTGAACTGTCAATTCAGTTATTTCATTTGGTATTTTATAGATATAGACTAAAATAGTTGCTCCAATAAATAAATTGAGCAGTCCCATAAAAAAGTTAACAATTTTACCTCTCAAACTTTTTCTCCTTTTCTATATAAACCATTTTGATTAATATAATCAATTATAGAAGGAGTTAAAATATCTTTTGTACTCTCTCCATTAATTATTAATTCTCTTGCAATACTTGAACTAGCTTTTTGATTAAAATCTATGTATTGAATGTTTGATGATATTATTTGGGGTACAATATCAAATCTTTTAAAAACAATATAATTTCTATTATCTAATAATTCTTCTGTATTCTTCCAAGTATTAATTTTTGAAAAATTATCTATTCCCATAATAAAGAATCTTTCATCATTTTTATATTTTTTATCAATAATATTAAATGAATCTATAGCAAAAAATCTTTGACTTTGATTTTCTTGCATTTTAGATATTTCTACTTTAGAATTATTATTAAACAATAATTTAAGCATTTCAACTCTATCTTTAAATGATATTAAATCCTTTTTTTCATATTTATCTCCCATTGGGATTATTATTAATTTATCAAATTTAAATGTTTTTAAAGCTACATTTACAATTTCAAAATGTGCAATTGTTGGAGGATTAAAGCATCCTCCAAAAAAACCAATTTTCATTTATTCATCATTCCAATACAAATTTTTTCGCTTTTTCTCTTAATTCATCTAAAGTACCATCATTTTCAATATAATAGTCATATTGATAATTATCTACGTTTGCATCTGAAGAATTTGTAGAAATTTTTTTTACTCTATTGCTAGTAATAAGTAAGGTTTTAGCATTAGTTAATAATTTAACTTTCTCTATTTCACTTATTTCTCTAATATGAATGAACATGATTTTTTCATTTTCATTTGCTTCAAATTCTTTAGCTTGTTCTTGAATATATATTACAGGATAATTATTATATTCTATACTCATTCTTTTCAAATCTGATAATAGTTTTCTACTCTTATCATCTTTTTCACCATTCCAATTTACTAAAGCTTTTGCAGCCTCTTTTACTTTATCAACTGAGGAAATATTTTTAACACCAACAAATTCTCCACAATACTCTACAAAGGTGTCTTTGCCTACTCCTCCAGATCCATTTATTATTACAATTTTTTTATCCATGTTTTCCTCCAGATATTATATTCTTGAAAATAATGGTTCTATTCCTTCTAAATTTATTTCAGGTTCAATTTTTTCTATAACATTCCATGAAGCATCTTCAAGTTTTAAATAATTTCTTAATTTTTCTGATGCTTCAGGCATAACTATACTAAATAAATTAGATAAGTTTGCAATAACAATACTACATGTATATATGATATTGTTAAATTCTTCTATATTATCTTTTGCACGTTTCCAAGGTTCTTTTTCATCATAATATTTATTTGCTTTTTCTACTAAAATCATTATAGTTCTGATTGCATCTCTAAATTCAAGCTTTTCAATTTGATTTCCAGCATTAATATAAGTTTGCTTTATTGTTTCTAACATTTCTGGATCTAATTTTCCATTAGGAATATGTGTTAACCCTTTAAATCTTAAAGTTCTATTTACTAAATTTCCAAATTTATTAAGAATTTCGTTATTGTGAACAGCTGTAAACTCTTCTGGAGAAAAATTAGTATCTTTTTTCTCTGGTCCATTTGCTAATAAATAGTATCTTAAAGAATCAGAATTATATAAATCTAATGCCTCTAAAGCAGTTATTCCTATACCTTTTGATTTAGAGAACTTTTGGTTATTATAGTTTAAGTATTCAGCAGAAACTATAGTGTCGACCAAATGGAAATCATCTTCTTGTCCTAAAAGAAGTGCATTTAAAATAATACTATGAAATACAATGTTATCTTTTCCGTGACACATATAAATTATGTTGTTGTGTCCATTTTTCCAAAAGTCATTCCAATCCATATCGTTTTCTTCACATATTTTCATTGTATCTGTAATATATCCTAAAACAGCATCAACCCAAACATATAGTCTTTTATCTTCATACCCTGGAATAGGAACATCTACTCCCCAGTCCAAATTCCTTGTAATCGCTCTATCTTTTAATCCTTGTTTTAAGTACTTAGCAGTTTCATTTTGAGCATTTATTCTCCAATTACTTTTTACATTTTCCGTATGCTCTTCTATTTGTTTTTGAAATTTAGATAATGCTAAGTATAATACTTTATTCTTTTTTTCAGATACCTTTTTACCACATTCTATACAATATCCATCTTTAATTAACTCTTCAGTTGTTGGAACATGTAAACAATTATCACATTGATCACCTTTTGTTTCTGCTCCGCACTCTGGACAAGTTAATTTTATTTCTCTATCTGATAAAAATCTATTACAAGTATCACAATAAGGTTCTTTCTCTAATTTTTCATAAATATATCCATTGTCATATAATCTTTTTACAAACTCTTCAACTTTTTTCTTATGAAATTCATTATCAGTCTTAGAATATAAATCATATGAAAATTGATATCCTTTAAACATTTTCCTGAATTCTTCATCATATTGACTTGATATCTCTCGTGGACTTCTTTTTTCTTTTCTAGCCCTCTCTGTAATTGGTGTTCCATGGCAATCTGACCCAGATACATAAAGAACATTTTCTCCTTTTAGCCTATAATATCTTGCTAAAACATCCCCTGAAATAAGTCCAGCGATATGGCCTAAATGAAGAGAGCTATTAGCATAAGGCCAAGCTCCTCCAATAATAATATTCTTTTTTTGCATAAATGTTATTTCATCTCCTAAACTTTGTTCCAAAACCAATTTAAGCTGTCATCATAACTCTTAATATTTTTGGCTTTAGCTCTTATACTATCAATCCATAAATAAGATATAAAAGTCAAGAATAACAGTATTAAATCAGCAGCTATACAATGATATGTGTTTGAAATTAAGCTACTATCCTTTTGCAAGTTTTCTAGTGTTACAGAATGGAATATTAATAATCCTATAACAGCTACAATTAATGCTATAAGTAAAGCTGTACTTTTAGTGCTTTTACTAACTAAAATAACTCCTACTATAATTAGAGTATAAAGTAATATTATAAATGGATTTGATGTGTTTAATAAAATAAGTTCCATAATTTCCTCCTTGGTATATTTATTTTTAAAAGAATAAATCTTTTATATACTTTTTAAAAACGTGATCTTGGGTTACTCCATGGTCCCCAATCATCATCATCATCATATAAATTTCGTTCTGTTCTGCCTATTCTACTATTTACATTATCTGTTAAATCCTTAACATTTTCTTTTGTTTTATCAGTTATTTCTCTTTGATTGTCAAGAGCATTATATTTGTTATCAATTTGAACTCTAGTTCTCATTGCATTTTTAACTCTAATCCAATTTTCTCTTGAACCATCTTTTTCATATTCTTTAATTGCTTCTCTTAATTCTTCATCTGCTTTTCTAACTTCATCTAGGTATCTTTCTCTTTCTTCTAAAAGCATATCTTGTTTTTCGCCATTATTTACAAACTTTTCGGTAGTTACAGCTCCTATTTCATCTATTTGTGTCATAACAGATTCATTTTCATTTTTTCGAAGTGGAATTCCTGTATCTCCACCATCTCTTCCAGCAGTTATTTTATATCTAAAATAATCTTTAAATTCATCTACATTAACTAATCTATTTTCTTTTGTTTCAATAAATCCTTTAGCATCAATTGTAAGTCCAGTATCTATTTCAGCAAGAAAAGTTCTATATCCAAATTTATAAGGAATTCTAACTGCTACAACTTGTCCTGGTTCATATTTTCCATTTAAATCAATACCTGAATCTTCTTTAATTCTATCGAAATCTTCAATAACTCTTGTATTTACAACTGCAGGACTAACATGATTAATTCTAGCAATTTTATGAATATAGTCTTCTTCTGGAGCTTTTTTGTTTTCAATTTCTTCTTGTGGAGCTCCATCACCAACTTCACCTTTTCCCTCAGAACTTAAAGAAGGCTCTTCTATTTCTTCTTGTTGTTGTTCATCTTTTTCTTTTTTATCTTCCATTTGATACTCATTTAAGTTTTCTTCTTGCTCTAGAGTTGAAATGTCTTTTCCAGTATTTGTTCTTGTTTCAATTCCCTTTTGAACTAAAAATTCATCTATTCTATCAGGTAAATATCTTAATGAAAAATCTCCAGATTGAACAAGTGTATATACTTGATCTACAGTTTTAACAGAAAAAGCATTTATTATTTCTTGAACATCAATCTGTCCATCTTGAATTTGTTTAGAATAATTAACTTTTAAATAATCTTCTATTCTTTTTCTAAAAGCTGCAGATAATGAAACATTTTTCTCATCAATTACTGTATATAAACTATTTCCTTCAACATCATGAATAATTAAAATCTCAACTTCTTTTTCTGTTTTTTCATTTCCCACAAATACTTCTTGCTTAACTTTATGTGGAATCATATAATAATTTGAAGCTGCTTCTAATTGTTCTTGTTCCTCTTGATTGAATTGTTTTTCAGTATCTTGCTCTGCTGTTTTTCTTAATTTATATTCTGCCAGAGTATAAATTTTATCTAAAGTTTCATCTGATGTTAATTCTTCTTGTGACTTTGAATTTTCTTGAGCTGCAGTTGCAATATATATTCTTTCAAATCTATCTATTTCTAATTGTTTAAGTAAATCTTGAATTGTTACAATTGATTCAATATCTACTTGAGGCTCATCTTTTTCATAATTATTACCAACTTTTTTTAATGCAGCATTTAAACCTTCTTCTATATCAAAAAAACCTCTTTCATTCGCCATATAACACCTCTCACATATTATTTAGTTTTATTTAATATGTTTCCTATAACGCTTCCACCAACATCCTCTATATTAACTTTTGCTTTAACAACATTTTCTAATTTTGTCTTTCTCTCTGAAGAAACTAAAATTGAATACTTTGATATTTTTGCAATCGCCAAAGTATTTGGTGACTCTAAAACATTGTCAGAATCAATAATAACTACATCATATAATTGTTCTAATGTTGATAATGTTTCTTTCATTTTTGGTTCTTCTAATAATTCTGTCAAGTTACTCATTTTACTTCCAACTGGCAAAATACTTAAGTTATTTATTTCTGATTCAACAGCGTATTTTTCAATAAATTTATCTTGTCCAAGTAAAAAATCTGATAAACCTTTTCCATTATATTTTTTTATTAATTCATTTTCATTTTTAGTCAAATCCAGTAATATAACCTTTTTTCCAAGCATTGCAAATGATTTTGCTAAATTTTCAGCTACAAAAGTTTTTCCATCTTTCTTTTCTGGGCTTGTAATAAGAATTGTTTTACATTCTTTAATATTTACTCTTAAAATCTTAAATTTTTCTGATATATCTTCATCAGTATTATTTATTTTTACTAAAGTCTTTAGCTTTGTAGCATTTTCTAAATCCTCTTCTGTTTTAACGGTTTCATTAAAAAGCTCAAATACAACAACTATTCCACAACCAAGAACAAAACCAATTACCGCAAATAAAACTATTTTTTTGATATTTATACCTTTATTTGTAGATTGAACAATCTCACTGGTTTTGACATCAATGTGATCACTAAGATTATTTATTTCACTCTCAGATAAAATATAAGGTTCGTCTACAACAATTATTCCATTAATACTATATAATTCATTCAACTTAGTGTTTAATTCACTTAATAATACTTGCTCTATAGATATTGCTTTTTCTTTATCATTATATGAAACTATTATTTTAAAAAAATCATCATAATTTTCGTTAATAATTAATATTTTTGATTGTAAATCTTCTGATACTATATTCTTTAATTCTAATTCAGTAATAACTTTATCTAAGACAGATTTTGAAGTAACCATATGGTTAAGAGTTGAAATAAACTTATCATCTATATTTACATGATTTTCAGTTTTAACAGTTGAAGAAACAGGCACAACAGTTCCATTGTCTAACATAGTTTGTCCATCTGTTTGTGTTATTTTTTCTTCTTTTCCAATTATAAAAGAAGCTTGTGAAATGTATATTTTATCATTATTATGTTCAATAACTGTTTGTTTAGTTTTATTAAAAACTCCATACTTTATTATTCCAAAAAATGCAAAAACAATAGTTATAATTATTATTATCCATTTTTTCTTCCATAAAGCTATAATTAAATTTTTAATATCAATTTCTTCTTCCATATATTTCCTCGCATTTCTAATTAACATCCTTATTGTATAAATATATATTTATACACATTTTGCATTATAACAAATAAACTATATTTTTTCAATAAAAAAACAAAAAATAAAAAATAAAAAAGCCAGTTTTTAACTGGCTAATTTATACTATTCTTAAATATTATAATCAGATACTTTTTTATAAGCATAAATAGCAGAAACTATTAAAGCTAAAACTATAAATACTATTGAATAATTAGAACCTGTATAAGGTAATGATTCTGTATTTGATAAGTTAGCATTGTTTCTATATGAACTTATAGTTGAAGTATTATTTGTTGTATTTGCTTTTTCTACAGTGTTAGTATTGTTACTTGTAGGTGTTATTGAAGTGCTATTTGTATTTGTTGTAGTAGGTGTAATTGTTGTTGAAGCTTTATTCTCATTAGCAGTAGAATTTGAATTTGCAGTTATTGTTGTAATTGTTGCTGGAGTACTATTTCCTGATCCTTCTGTTGCAAATACTGAAACACTTAATATTGCAAATATAGCAATCATAACTACTAAACTTATAACTATTCTTTCTTTTCTCATTTTAAAACCTCTCTTTACATTTTCATATTCAAATCTATTTCTATTATAAACTAACAAATTATATAATGCAAGTAATTTTTATTATTTTTTTATTTTTTAATAATATTTTAATATATTCTTAATATTATTTTAATATTTAAAATCATTGTTAACAGAAAATATAGATTTCTAATTTATGTTATCCCTATACATTAAATCTAAATAATACTATATCTCCATCTTGCATAATATAATCTTTTCCTTCAGATCTAACTAATCCTTTTTCTTTAGCAGTCACCATCGAACCACCACATGTCATAAAATCATTAAATGATATTACTTCTGCTCTAATAAATCCCCTTTCTATGTCAGAATGAATTTTACCGAGCAGCGCCGAGGTGCTTTTGTTCCAACTTTAATTGTCCAAGCTCTAACTTCTGGTTCTCCAGCAGTTAAAAAACTCATTAAACCCAATAATTTATAACTTGCTTTTATTAATTTATCTAACCCAGATTCTTCTAAGCCAAGTGCTTCTAACATTTCTTTTTCATCTTCAGCATCTAATCCACTTAACTCTTCTTCTATTTTTACGCATAAAGGAATTACTTCAGACTTTTCAGTTTTAGCAAATTCTTTTAATTTTATAATGTTTGGATTTAAATCTGGATTTTCTATCTCATTTTCTGAAATATTACCAACATATAGCATTGGTTTTGCAGTTAAGAAGAAACTATCCTTTATTATATCCTTTTCATCTTCATTTAATTCAAGACTTCTTATTGGTTTTCCTTCTTCTAGAATTTTACAAATTTTTTCAAACAAATCAACTTCAATTTGAAATTTTTTGTCTGCCTTTAATGATTTTCTTGCTTTATCTAATCTTTTATTAGCTGTTTCTAAATCAGCTAAACATAATTCTAAATTAATAGTATCAATATCTCTTATTGGATCAATACTTCCATCAACATGAACTATATTTTCGTTTTCAAAACATCTAACAACTTGAACAATACTATCAACTTCTCTTATATGAGATAAAAACTTATTTCCTAAACCTTCGCCTTGGCTTGCCCCTTTAACTAAACCAGCAATATCCACAAATTCAATCGTTGCATAAGTTACTTTTTCTGGCTTATAAATTTTAGCTAACTCATCAATTCTTTCATCAGGAACTGTTACCATACCTACGTTTGGTTCAATTGTACAAAATGGATAATTTGCACATTCAGCTCCAGCTTTTGTAATACTATTAAATAATGTACTTTTTCCAACATTTGGAAGTCCTACAATTCCTATTTTCATAATAGTTTACCTCTTTTACTAAAAAAATAAAAACCGCTTATTAAAAACAGTTTTTGGAGCCACCTGTCAGATTCAAACTGACGACCTATTGATTACTAATCAATTGCTCTATCGGCTGAGCTAAGGTGGCAAATTTTTAACAATCAAATTGTACTATAATATTATTAAAATGTCAATGATTTTAATAATATTATTATTCTAACATCATAAAATTACCCAGCATAAACAAAATATTTATGCTGGGTATTGTATTTATTACTCTAATAATTTTTTCTTATTGCTTCATAGCCATCCAATTCTATAGGTTCATCCAACCAATTGCCTTGTTTATCGATTGTAACTGTATAATATTTTAAATTTTGTCCTTGAAACAACACTGTGGATTTTCCGTTTTTAAAATCTAAAGCTTCATAAACATTTTTATAACTTGAGTTCTGATCATTACTACAAATAAGAGCAGTTTGTCCATATTCGTCTACAAACCAAATTCGTGCTCCTCCAGCAGTTAAATTTGAACCTTTTACAGCAAATAAATAACCATCAGAATAATCTCCACATTCTGAAATATTTACATTATTATTGTTACCATTTTTATCTTCACCCATTTCAAAAAATTCACCAGTGCTTCTAACATAAAAATATCTATCATAATAAGGATTTTCTAATAACATATTTCCATTATTAAATACCTTTGTTGACCAATCTCCACCATAACCTATTTGTCCGTTTTGTGGAATACTTGCCAGCTCAGTTCCAGACGTATCAAATATTTTTACTTCACCATAATTAATTCTTGTATACATTTCACCAGTATTTTTATCTATTGGGTTATAAGTTACTGCAACAATTCCATCTTCATAATCTCTACAAGTTCTTATTTTATCTGTTAATGGTATAACCCATTCACCATTTGATCTAATATAACCTTTTTTTATTCCAGAATAATCAGATACAGTTACCCAAGCTATACCATCTTCACCGAATTCACCATGTGACTCATATTCTGAAAAGTCAAAATCTATTTTTACTTTATTTTTGGTTTTATTGGATTGATTAAGCACAGACTTTGAATCATCATCTTCATTTTTATTTGAAATCTCTGAAACACTAGATTTAATTCTATTTTTTCCAATCACAACACCAATTTCAAAACATTCTGAAACAAATTTACTTGATTTATCTGGATAAGCTTCATCTATAATACTTTTAAAAGCTTTTGTAACCTGAGTATAATCAGCTCCAGAATTTAGCAATGCTACTGATCTAGTATATATATGAAATATTTCATCAGTAGTAAATCCATCCTTCCACATTAAATATGCCAAATGGCTTATTACGCATGCGTTTTTATGAACATCTATTTCTTCAAGGTTTCCTCCGTTGTTATTTACTGCATTTACCCACCATGATTTTAATACATTAGTTTTTGAATAGTATTTTCCATTAACAGCAGATGGACAATTATCTTCTTCTGGATTAGCTTGTTGTCTATTTCTTATATGAATACTACTTAACGTTTCTCCTATTGATAGATTAGGATCATTTTCAAATGTTAAATTTTCATTAGCATTACTTAATTTGCTTTTTTCAAAATAATAATTTTGAATAATATTTCCAATTACATCTGCAAATCCTTCATCTAATTCTATCATATCGAAACCATTTCTTTGACCGTTATGCATTACCATTGAAACATACACATGCATATATTCATGAGCAAGTGCATCTATTGTATCTGCATATTCTTCGCCATCAGTTCCTAGTATAATTATAGGTATATCATTTTCAAAACATGCAAGTGCATTTTTTTTATATTTTTTATAATTCAAATAAATATTTAATTTTTCTCCATTTAAAACATCAATTTTTTCTTTTACATCAAAATAATCATAAATTTTTGCAATATTATTTAAAGTTGAAACAGCAGTCGTGTTATCCCATTTATTCTTATCATTTGACGTTACAGGATTATTATCATTTATTTTATTTGAATTATTAAGTTCATAAATTTGAATGTTTCTTTCTTCATCAAATAACAAATATTCATCATTATTTTTTGAAATATTAATATCAACAATCTCATTTTTTTGGTTTTCAGCTGTTGCCAAAAGTCCTAAACCTATTGGAACTGCTTTTATTATTTCTCCATCTTTAGCATTTAAGTATATATAGCAGCTCTCAGTAAAATCAGTATCATCATATAAACTATCAACAGTTATTAAAGTTTTCCATGTTAATATCATATTATCTTCTTCATCATTTGTAATAACTAATTCTGTTTCTTCAAGATTAATGTCATCAGCTAATTCTTCTTCAATAATATTTTCTAATTCTTCCTTTTCAATTTTTGGAACAATATTAATGTTTGATATGTTTTTATTATATGTAGAAACAATTCTGTTTACATCACCATTACTTGATACATCAAAAATTATTTGACATCCTTCTACTAATACATCTTTATAATATTGTTGTAAACGATAATACTTTTGATTATCAATTTTAACAGTATTTACTACTTTAAACTCTTTTTTAGGGTCAGATATTCCATATAATGATTTTAAATTATTTAATTCAGATATTGCCTCATCAATGCTATTTACTTTGTTTTTTAAAAAATTTCCAGAAATAATATAAGGTGTACTATTATCTTTATCATATTCTATAGAAACATTATCTAATTTTTCTAAAGTTTCTAACGATAACAACTCATCATTTTTATTATTATGATATTTTTTCAATACAAATATCGCAATAAAAATTCCACCAATCAAAACAATTATAACTAAAAATTTTATTAAAAAGTTTAAAATTCTTTGACCAATTCCAATATCATTATTCTTTTTCATCTTTATCTCCTTATTTATAATTATTCTGAAAATAATTATATTTAAAATAAGATTTTTTTACAATATAAAAAACAAAAAACTCCAAATATTTTTCATATTTGGAGTTTTTATTTTTATTTAGCATAATCTATTGCTCTAGTTTCACGAATTACATTTACTTTGATTTGACCAGGATATTCCATTTCGCTTTCAACACGTTTTGCAACATCACGAGCCATAACAACCATTTCACTATCAGAAACTTTTTCAGGTTTTACAATAAGTCTTACTTCTCTACCTGCTTGAATTGCAAATGATGTTTCAACACCTTCAAATGAATTTGCGATTTCTTCAAGTTTTTCTAATCTCTTAATATAAGCTTCTAATGTTTCACGTCTTGCTCCAGGTCTTGAAGCAGAAATTGCATCAGCAGCTTGAACTAAAATTGCTTCAATTGATTTTGGTTCAACATCGCCGTGATGAGCTTGAACAGCATTTATAACCATATCATTTTCTTTATATTTTTTCAATACTTCAACACCAATTTCAACGTGTGTTCCTTCCATATCGTGGTCTAATGCTTTTCCAATATCATGTAATAAACCTGCTCTTCTAGCAATTTTAGAATTTATGCCCAATTCATCTGCCATTAAACGAGCTAAATTTGAAACTTCTATAGAGTGATTTAATACATTTTGTCCATAACTAGTTCTGTATTTTAATTTACCAATCAATTTAACAATGTCTGGATGTAAGTTATTTACACCTGTTTCTAACAAGGCTCTTTCACCTTCAGATTTAATTATTTCGTTAACTTCTTCTTTAGCTTTTTCAACAACTTCTTCGATTTTTGCTGGATGAATTCTTCCATCATCGATTAATTTTTCTAAAGCTAAACGGGCAACTTCTCTTCTTAATGGATCAAATCCAGAAATAATAACTGCTTCAGGAGTATCATCTATAATTAAATCTATACCTGTTAAAGTTTCTAGAGTTTTTATATTTCTTCCCTCTCTACCAATTATTCTTCCTTTCATTTCATCGTTTGGAAGTGAAACAACAGATACTGTAGTTTCTGAAGTATGATCTGCAGCACATTTTTGTATAGCTAGTCCTATTACTTCTTTAGCATTCTTTTGAGCTTCTTCTCTAGCTTTTTGATCTAAATCACGAATTAACGCAGCTTTTTCATTTGTTAATTCACTTTCTATATCATTTAAAAGCTGTTGTTTTGCTTGGTCTACAGTTAAACCTGAAATTCTTTGTAATTCTTCAACTTCTCTTGCATACATTTCTTCTAATTCTTGACGTTTCTTTTCATTTTCAGTAAATTTTCTTTCTAAATCTTTTTCTTTTCCTTCAAAAATTGATGTACGCTTTTCAAGATTTTCTTCTTTTTGAATTAATCTTTTTTCTTGTAATTGAATTTCGCCTCTTCTTTCTTTAATCTCTTTGTCTAAATCATTTCTTATTAGTAATATTTCTTCTTTTGATCTTATTATTTCTTCTTTTTTTAAGTTTTCGGCTTCTATTTTAGCATTTTCAATAATTCTTTTAGCCTCTCGTTCTGCACTTTGAATTTTAGATTCTGCAATTTTTTTTCTAATATATATACCTACAATAGTAAAAATTACAGCTGAGACAAGAAAGATAGCAACATAAATAAGTCCTTGCATATTTTTTACCTCTTTCTATTAAATTTTCAATGTACAAATAAATTACTTTTCTTACTTTTTATATAATTTATATTGTATTTAATGTTAATTTATAACAAGTATATTTTATATGTATTATGCAAACTTGTCAAGTGCTTTTTAAAACCAAATAAAAACAATTATAAATTGAAATCATTTATTTCCAATTCACAATTGTTTTTACAAGATTTATATTTTAAATTTATAACTCTAATTTATGAAAAACTTTTTTGCCTTTTTTCAAAATTGTATATCCATCTTTAAAATCTTTTTCTGATAATCTATATTGTATATCTTCTATTTTTTCGTCATTTAAAGATATTCCTCCGCCAGCAATAAGCTGTTTTGCTTGGCCTTTTGAAGGAGCAAGGCCAGATAAAACAATGGCATCTAATATTGATATATCAGCTTGCTCTATTTTAGTAGTTGGCATATTATCAACGTTTCCTCCATTACCAAATAAAGCATCTGCTGCATCACGAGCTTTAATAGCCTCTTCTTCACCATGAATTAGTTTTGTTATCTCAAATGCTGCAATTTTTTTGGCTTCATTAATTTGTTCATCTTTTAAATTAGATAGTCTATCTACTTCTTCATCTGGTAAAAATGTAAGTAATCTTAATACTTTATTTACCTCTGTATCTCCGATATTTCTCCAATATTGATAAAATTCATATGGGGATGTTCTTTCTGGGTTTAACCATAAAGCACCTTTTGCAGTTTTTCCCATTTTCTTTCCATCTGCTGTTGTTAAAAGCTTGAATGTTAACCCAAAAGAATCCTCAGCTCCTATTTTTCTAATTAAATCAACACCACCTAAAATATTTGACCATTGATCATTTCCACCTATTTGAAGTTTGCATCCATATTTGTCATGTAAAAACAAAAAGTCATAGCTTTGAAGTAATAGATACCCCATTTCGAAAAATGTTAATCCTTCTCCCAATCTATTTTTATAACATTCTTGTGCAAGCATTGTACTAACAGTAAATTTGCTTCCTATTTCTCTCATAAAATCTATATATTTTAAATCTAATAACCAATCTTTATTATTTACTATAATTGCTGCATTATCTCCCTCAAATGAAACAAATCTTTCTGCTTGTTTTTTTATTGCTTCAACATTTTCATCTAATTGTTCTCTAGTTAGCATTTGTCTCATATCAGTTCGTCCTGAGGGATCTCCTATTGCAGCGGTTCCTCCACCCATTAAGATAATGGGTCTATGACCTGCTTTTTGTAATCTACTTGCAACCATTAATGCAACAAAATGTCCAATATGCATACTGTTTGCTGTAGGATCTATTCCTATATAAAAACTAACACTACCTTTATTCAACTCTTTTTTTAGTTCTTCTCTGTGTGTAAGTTGCTCTATATATCCTCTATTTTCTAACTCATCTATAATATCCATAATAATTCCTTTCTAAACAAAAAAGCCTAGAATCACAAAATTTAGTAATTCTAAGCTATATAATCTTTTTAATTCCTAAACTTTTGTTATTATTTCACTATCAGTGTCTATATTATTTCTTAAAGTTTCTGGAATATAAATATTTTCAAATTCTTCTGCAGATAAAAGTCTGTTTAAATTTTTCATTGTTATTCCAGTATTTGCAGAAATATCTACTTTAGTCATATTTTCTGCATCATAATTATAACTAAAATAATTTCTTAATTTTCCCATATCTTTATTATCTTTAGCAATACAACTATTACATACATCATTTACTGTTTCAAAGAATTGTCCACAACGAGCACATTTTTTTATTTCCATAACATAGACCCTCCAATATCTTCTTTACTATGTTAAATATTTTATCATATATTTATGAAAAAATAAACAATATTTTACAACTTTTTATATTTTTTCTTATTTTAACATATTATCTGTTGCAATAATTGTTACAATTAATAGAATCATTGAAACTAAAAATGTATAGTTTCTTAATAAAAACTTACTATCTTCATTTAGTTTAAAGTTTTCTTTTTTAACCTCTTTTAATTTTGGTAGATTCTTTAATAATATCACTCCTCCAAAAATAGCTAATGCAATTACTATATTATTAAACATTGAATATACAACAGTGCCTTCTTCTAAAATAGTCAAAATGCATGCATATAAATTATTTAAGAAATGTAGTAAAACTGTTAATTTAATGCTTCCAGTTTTTATTGCAATTATTCCAAACAATATACCAATTAAAAATGCAAATATTGCTTGGTTCAAATTCATATGGTATAGTCCAAATAATAAACTTGAAAAAATTACTGCAAAAAGCGAACCATATTTTTTAGAAATATTTAAAATCCATTTCCTAAATAACAATTCCTCAAAAATAGCAGGAACTAATGCTAAACCAAATACTAACAAAATATTTCCCCAAAAACCATTATCTGGTATCATATTTACAGAATCAAATATATTATAATCTAAACCTATCTTTGGATAGATCAAATTTAAAACTACTTGAATAAGTGCAATAACAGCAATTCCCATAAATATTATTTCAAATATTATTTTTCCAGATAGTGTTTTAGTATTTTCTTTTTCAACTGTTGGTGAATAAAACTTAATAAATGCTGCAGTTAAAGATAAACTGATAATTAAGCATAATGTATTTTCTATCATCATCATAGTTCCAATACTTACTTTATCTGCTAAGACACTTGGAATCACCAATGCAAAGATAAATGAAGTAACAGTTTCTAAGAAAAATAGAAGAATCATAGCCATACCAATAATAAAAGCATATTTTTTTGCTTTTGTTTTTCTTAATTCATAATCTTGTTTTTCTCTTAATCCAAGTTCTTTCTTTTCTGGCTTTCTAAATAAACCTTTTTTCTTTTTACTAGATGTATAGTCTAAAATTCCATTTTTAAAATGCTTTGCACATATATTAAATAATAATGGTACTGATAATATTAACAAAACAAATGAAATTATTATTTGCATTGTTGTTGATTGACCAATTATCATCATTGAAGGTACAAAAAATGTTGAAACAATTGGTAAACAAGAAATAATATACATAAATGTTGAAACCTTCGTATATGGTGATATTGCTCCAAGACTAACTACATAAAGTATCACAACCACCATAACTAATAACATTGTAGTATTTCCAGCCTCTGAAACAGATGTTGTTTTTGCAGATAATGCAGCTTGTATCAAAGTCATTAAAAATACTGTAAATACTAAATAAGCACACATTGCTAAAACATAACTAATTACACTTGTGTCAACTATTCCTATAGCACTTACAGCTGCTGTTGAAAGTGAAGCATCTGCGAACAAAGATGATACCATATTTCCTATTACATAATAAACAAAAGTATATAATAATTGAATCAAAATAGTTAATGTTGCGCTTAAAACTTTAGCCAACAAATATTCTTTTTCAGATACACTTGTTAGAACATACTCTATTGACTTTGAAACTTTTTCTTGTGCAATTTCATTAGCTATTCTACCTAAAACAATTAAAAGTACCATGTAAACAATAATTATAGAAAACATTTTTATCATTTCTTTTGTTTCTGAATTTTCTACATTTACACCAAGCATTTCTCTTTCAACATCAATTTCTTCGTTTAAAATATTCAATTGTTCAAGTGTTATTCCATTATCTTCAGCAAACACTTTACTTCTTGTTTCCATTAAACTATCATAAATTGCTTGGTATATACTATCATCAATTGCTTCTTTAGAAACAATTTTAACGGCAATTATTTTTTTGTCATCTCTTTTTATTTCAACTAAAACTGTGTTATCTTCTGGAACATTGTCTTTTGAATATTCATTTTTTTCAACTTTTTCAATTTTAAAGTTTTCAAATTCTTTATATTTTTCTACAAAATCATCATAAAACAAATTATCTTTATCTAAAATCTGTATTGATACTTCGTCTTCAGTCAAAATACTAATATTGTTATCTTCTAAAAATTTAGAGATATTTGACCAGTTTGTAGCAATCAAAATACCAATAAACATAACTACATTTAATATAACAAACCATTTATTTTGAATACTTTTTTCTATATCAAACTTTACAATTTCTTTTACTTTCTTGACATTCATAATTTGAATTCCTTGTTATTTTATTTAGATTTTTATGGATTTATCTATAAACCAAAATTTTAATTCTTTTTATCAAATGCTTCAACAGCATCAATAAAAATATCATTTAAATTATTATTTTTCTTTCCATTGATTTCGTAATTTTCTTTTATTTCTTTTAAATTTCCCTTTAAAACTGTTTTTCCTTCATTTAAGATAACAATTTCATCACAAAGTTCTTCGACGTGATCCATTCTATGAGAAGAAAAAATAATTGTTTTTCCTTGATTCTTTAGCTCTACTACACATTTTTTTATTTCTTCTACACTAATAGGATCTAATCCTGAAAATGGTTCATCTAAAATTAAAAAGTCTGGATCATGTAAATTAGAGACTATAAATTGGATTTTTTGTCTATTTCCTTTTGATAAATCCTTTACTTTTTTATTTAAATATTCCTCAATATGAAATTTTTCAAGCCAATTTATCAATTTACCTCTAATCTCGGAAATATCCATTAACTTTAATGCTCCATAATATTCACATAATTCTAAGACAGTATATGAAGGAATTAAACTTCCTTCTTCAGGTAAATATCCAAATCTATCTAATATTTCTTGATTAATTTTTTGACCATCATATAAAATCTCTCCGCTAGTAGGTTCAATTATTTTTAATATCATTCGAAATGTAGTTGACTTTCCAGCGCCATTTCTTCCAACTAGTCCAAAGATTTTTCCATTTTCAACTTTAAATGAAAGATCATTAACTGCTTTAATGGTTCCAAAATCTTTACTAATTCCTTTTACTTCTAACATAAATAGCTTCCTTTCTATATTAAAAATTTCAAAATCATTTTATCACTTTTGCTAATTGTTGTAAATACAAAATAGTTTAATCATATAAAAATTTAAAAATTCCAAATCTATATAGATTTGGGATTAAAACATTATTATTCACCTTTTAATACAGATTTTGCCTTTTCAAGCTGAGTATCTGTTTTATCATTTTCATCTTCTGGAAGCTCAACTTCATAATCTGGAGTTATTCCAACTTTTTGAATTTTTGTTTCATTTGGTGTGAAATATTCTTGTGTTGTAAGTTTTAAAACACTGCCATCAAATAGTTGATAAACGTTTTGTATAACACCTTTTCCATATGTTTTAGTTCCAACAACTTTTGCTACACCATTATCTTTTAATGCTCCTGTTAGTATCTCTGAAGCACTTGCAGAATACTCATTTACTAAAAGAACAACACCAACATTATATTTTTTATCAGTTTTTGATTTTGTAGTAACTTTAACATCTCTAGATGATTTAGTAATTAATTCAACAGAATCTTTATCTAAAAATAAGTCTAAAATTGAAAGTGCTTCATTTACTAATCCACCAGTATTAAATCTTAAATCAATAATTACTTTATCTGCACCTTGCTCAATTAAACTGTCCATTTCTTTTTCAAACTCTTTGCTACAACCATCATCAAAAGTATACAAAGAAATATAACCAATATTATCTTCTAACATTTCACTTGCAACATGATAAACTTTTATTGCTTCTCTATTTAAAGTAAAATCAATGTTTTCAGTGTCTCTTAATACAGTAAGTTTTACTTCTGTTCCTTCCTTACCTTTGACTTTATTAGATACTTCTGTTGGTGTTTTTCCATACATTGATTCATCATCTACGGCAATAATATAGTCTCCAGATTTTATACCTGCCTTTTCAGCTGGAGTATCTTTAATTGTAGATTCTACAATTATATATCCAACTTCTTTATCTAGCCTCATATATATTCCTACACCAACATAATTACCTAAAGCACTAGCTTGAAATTCGCTCCATTCTTTTGCTGTCATATATTCTGAATATTCATCTCCAATACCTTCTACAAATCCTTTTAATGTTGAATCTATTAGCTCATTTTTATCTATTTCTCCAATATAATTTGCATCAATAAAAGCAGCAAAAGTATTTAATACATTAGTAATGTCATCTATTGTTTCAGAAGCTTCAACTATTTCTGAAACATTATTTCCATCTTCATCTATTTTTTTGGCATTTGAAGTAGACATATAAAATTTTTCATATTTTTTTCCAACAGCTATATAATAAGTAATTGCTGAAGATGCAACGCCAACCAAACAAGCAATTAATATTATTATAATTATTGATTTATAAATCCATTGTTTTTTTAAATATTTATAATCTTCTTCATTTATTTCAATTACATCTTGTTCATTATTATTCTCTTTCACTTTTTATCTCCTTTATTATGGTAAATATTGACTTGGTTCGACACACTTTCCATTAACTCTAACTTCAAAGTGTAGATGTGGACCAGTTGAATTTCCAGTTGAACCAGAAAGCATTATCGTTTGTCCTTGTATAACTTCATCGTCTTTCTTTACTGTTCTGGAGTTTGGTAAGCCATGAGCATATAAAGTCATTGTTCCATCATGATGATCAATGACAACATATTCTCCATAACTTCTATAACTACCATTTGCATTTTTTAAGCAATCAGAAATCACAACAGTGCCAGATTTTACGGCAACAACTTCTGTACCACTTTTTATAGCAAAATCGACACCAGTATGTCCTCTGTATCCATTGTATGTTGTAGTTATATTAGCTTTTGTTCTTCCAATTAATGGCGAAATATATCCGCTTTTACTTGGCGTAATAGATGCTTTTATTGCATTTTGTCTTGCAAGTTCTTCTAATTGTTTTTCTATTTCTTTTTTATCAACTTCAAATTGTTCTAATTGATTATTAAGTTCGATTTCTTCTTGAGAAAGATTAACTATTAATTCATTTTTGTCTTTTAATAATACATCCATTGCATCTGTCTTTGATTCTAATAAAGTTTTTGTACTTTCAACCTCATCTCTTTTGCTTTCCACAACAGATTCTTTTGTTTTTACTACAGTTTGATATGTATCTAAACTATTTAATAAATAACTATCGCATTCAGCAATTTGTTCAAGCATATAATATTTTGAGAGAAAATCTGATAAGTCTTTTGATGAAAGTAAAATATCTAAATATGTAGTTTTACTTGACTCATAAATTGCAATTAATCTTGTATCCAATATTTTTTTCTGTTTATTATAATCTGCTTGAGCAGATTCCAATTCTGCTTTTTTAGCTTCTAATTCAAGATTTAACTCATCTAATTTTTGGCTTGTATCTTCTAAAGAATCTTCACATTCCTTTATTTGAACATTAAGTCTATTAATCTGATTTAATGTCGTATTCATCGATTCTTGAATTCCTGCAATTTCAGTATTTGTATTGCTTATTTGTTCTTCAATTTCATTTTTCTTATTATTTAATTCTTTTTCAGTTACTGCATATGCTTTTATAATACTAATAGATAATATTGCTAAACTAATAAAAACATATGCAATTAATTTAAAGTTATTCTTCATAAGTTCTCCTTTAAATTTTCTCTATTAGTATTTTAATTATTTAAGTCTATTGTTACTTTTTCTATATCTAAATCAGTTTTACCATTATCTGGTGAAACATAATCTAAAGGATTTAGATATTCTCCATTTATTCTAATTTCAAAATGTGCATGAGGACCAGTAGAATATCCTGTTGAGCCAACCTTCAAAATTGCTTGTCCTTGCTTGACCTCATCACCTTCATTAACTAATATTTCAGAACCATGCGCATAAAGCGTCATTACTCCACCACCATGATCTATCATTACCATATTTCCATAAGCAAAATTGTAGTCAGCTTTTACTACAACACCATCATTGCTTGCAATAAAATTTGAACCATAAGGTGCACCTATATCTACACCTGTATGTAATTTATAGATTCCTGTAATAGGATGAGTTCTCATACCAAATGGTGAGGTAATTGTTGTATATCCAGGAGTTGGCCAAACAAAATTACCTCCAATATATACTTTTCCTAAATTTTGAAGAGCAATTCTTTTTATCTCTTGCTCTATATCTGAAATATGATTTCTATATTCTTCAATTTGAGCATATAATTTATTTTCTTCTTCATTTAAATTAGCTACTTTATTATTTTTTAAAATTTCCATATTAGAAAGAGAAATTTCATATTTTTCTTTATCTTGCTTATCTTTTTCTAATTCTTCCTTTTTTTCTTTTAATGCTTGTGTAATAGCCTCTGTTTGCTCTTTATCATTCTTAACATTTTTAACAAGTTTAGAATCTGCTTTTCCTATTTCAGATAGTAAATAATATTTTGAAAGGAAATCTGAAATTCCTCTAGATTTCAATAATACATCTAAAAATTTCGTTTCTCCCATTTCATACATTACTACTAATCTTTTTTCAAGTAGCTTCTTTTCTTTTTCATATCTTTCTGAATATTCCTCTAACTTTTTTTCTTCGACATTAATAAAATTCATTAATGATATTTCTTGTGTTTCTAATGCAGAAATTTCGTTTTTCTTTTCTTCTATTTTTGTACTCAAAACTTCTATTTCTTCTAGTGTTTTAGATAATGTTCCTTCTACTACACCAATTTGAGCCTCTTTTTCAGAAATTGAATCTTCAAGTTCACTTTTTTTATTTTTTAAGTTTTCAATTTCTTGTTCAGCTCTATTTTCTTCTTCAATATTATCTTCTTGTTCTAGTGTGTTTTCTAGAGTACTTAAATTTTCATCATTTTCAGCAAAAACAAAAATGTAAGAATGGCAAAAAAGGAGAATAAAAACTATTACTATGTTTAAATATTTTTTCATAATTTAATTCTCCTTTCTTATAATCTTTTAATTAAAGGTTGGATTTTAAGCAATACAATCCAACCTCTTTAGATATTTACTAAACTTCTAAGTATTTTTTCATTGAAATTGAACTTCCTACAATGCCTATACCAATACCTAATGCTAAAAATACTATTCCTATAACTTGTGCCATTTGATTAAATGTTAACAAGTTTAATTGCATTGTTTGAAGTACACTAGAACTACTTATTTTTTCTATAACTAAATTATATGAAGCAGCTAAAGCAAGTAGTGTAATTCCTGCTGCAGCAACACCTATTATAATACCTTCTACAACAAAAGGTCCTCTAATAAAACTATTTGTAGCTCCTACATATTTCATAATAGATATTTCTTTTCTTCTACTATGTACTGTTAATTTTATCGTGTTAGCAATAATTGTTACTGCCATAATCAATAAAAGTATAAAAATAACAATTACAGCTAGTCTAACGCCATGTGCTATTTTTATTAATGTATCTATTGTTTCATTACTGCTTCTTATTTTATCTATATTATCTAACTTAGCAATTTGAGTCTCGACCTCTTTTGAATATGATAAATCTGTTAACGTAACAATAAATGAGACAGGAAAAATATTATTTTCTCCTTCATATCCTTCAAAAATCCAATCTGCATCTTCAAATGAAGATTTCATTGATTCTAATGCTTCTTGTTTTGAAACGAATGTAACTGTAGCTATTTTATCTGTTCCTATTGCCCAAATCTCAGATTCTAAAGTGTTAATTTGTTCATCTGTTGCATCAGCTAGCATAAACACTTGCATTCCTTGTGAACTTGATACTTGCTCTACAACAGAATTTGCGTTTTCTCCTATCGCAAATACTACTCCAAAAATAAACATAGCACAAATCATTGTTATAAGAGATGCCAAACTAGATTTTTTGTTTTTAAATACATTCTTAAATCCTTCATTTATTAAATATGTACTACTTGCCACTATATCCACCTCTCTTATCATCTCTAACTATTATGCCTTTATCTATTTCAATAACTCTTTTTTTCATTTTATCTACTATATCTTTAGCATGTGTTGCCATAACAACTGTTGTTCCTCTTGCATTTATCTCATTTAATAAGTTCATTATATCCCAAGCTGTTACTGGATCTAAGTTTCCAGTTGGCTCATCTGCGATAATCATTGATGGATTATTAACAAGTGCTCTTGCTAAGGCTACTCTTTGTTGCTCTCCGTCCTGATAATTCGTTTGGATACATTTTTGCTTTATTGCTCAATCCAACAAGTGAAAGCACCATAGGTACTTGTCTTCTTATATGTTTTGGAGTTGCTCTTACTATATGCATTGCAAATGCAACATTTTCATATACTGTTTTATCTGGCAAAAGTCTAAAATCTTGAAATACTACTCCCATACTTCTACGCAAATATGGAACTCTTTTTCTTCTTAAATATGTAATATCTTTACCATTTATTATTATATTTCCTTGACTTGCTTCTTCTTCTTTTAAAATTAATTTAATCAAAGTTGATTTTCCTGAACCAGATTGTCCAACTAAAAATGCAAATTCTCCTTTATCTATTGTGAAAGTAGCATTATGAACAGCTTCAGTTCCAGTTTCATATATCTTTGAAACATTCTTAAATTCAATCATTTAATTTCCCTTCCTATTGCATAATAATACAATTTATAATTCTTTATCATCATACTATTAAACATAAAAAAAATCAATAGGAATTTTTACAAATTTCCACTAAAAAACTTATATTTTTATTATAAAAAATCATATATTAAAACCGTTAGTCTGCACTGGAGGCACGTAAAAACATGGTATAAAACCTTGCCATGTTTTTATCCTCCCATTCGATTTGACAAGCCTTTTTTTATAATTATAAAAGCCTTGTCAAATCTACTCGACCACACTTTTTTAATATATGATTTCTTATTAATTAAAAATTTTCTTAAACAAAAATTTTAAAAAAATATGTTATTTTTTGAAATTCTCAATTATTTTTTGGACAGTTAAGCCATATGCTTCTAATACCTCATCAGCCTTTCCAGATGTTCCAAATTGATCTTTAACTCCCATTTTTATTAATCTTCTAGGATAGTTAGAAACAAGAATATCAGCTATTGCATCTCCTAATCCTCCATAAATACTGTGATCTTCAATAGTAACTAATTGATTTGTTTCCTTAGCACATTTTAAAACCAATTCTTTATCTATAGGCTTTATTGTGTGTAAGTCTACAACTCTTACTTTTATATTATCTATTTTTAAAAGCTCTTGTGCTTCTAATGCTTTACATACCATATCTCCAGTTGCAAATATTGTTCCATCTGTACCATCTCCGAAGCAAATACCTTTACCAAATTCAAATTCTTTATTTTCATCATAAATAATAGGTGTTGCACATCTACATAATCTTATATAAACAGGTCCTTCAATTTTGGCTGCTTCTCTTACTGCCCATTTTGTTTGATAATCGTCTGAAGGAGAAATAATCTTAATATTAGGTAATCCTCTCATTAAGCTTATATCTTCAAGCATTTGATGTGTTGCACCATCCTCACCAACAGTAAGACCACTATGGCTTCCACACAATTTTACGTTTAAATTAGGATAAGCTATACTTGCTCTTATTTGATCATATCCTCTTCCTGTTACAAAGACTGCAAATGAAGCTGCAAATGGGATTTTTCCACATGTTGCCATACCACTTGCTACTCCAATCATATTGCTTTCTGCTATTCCTATATCAAAAAATCTGTCTGGAAATTCTGCTTTAAAAATTGATGTCTTAGTTGCACCAGCTAAATCTGCATCTAATACAACAACATTTTTATTTTCATGCCCTAATTCTTTTAGAGCTTCACCAAAGCTTTGTCTAGTAGCTATTTTAATATCTTTATTCATATGTTTTCTCCTTTTACTAGATTTTTAATTCTTCTAAAGCTTGCAAATATTGTTCTTCATTTGGAGCTTTTCCATGCCATCCTGCTTGATCTTCCATAAATGAAACACCTTTTCCTTTAACTGTTTTGGCTAATATTAAAGTAGGCATTTCTTTGCAGTTTTTAGCTAAATCAAATGCATTAATTATTTCTTCTATATTATTCCCATCTATACAAATAACATTAAAACCAAATGCTTTAAATTTTTCATCTATTGGATATGGGTTCATGACATCACAAATTTTTCCATCAATTTGTAAATTATTATTATCAACTATAACACAAAGATTATCAAGTTTATAGTGAGATGCACTCATTGCAGCCTCCCATATTTGTCCTTCTTCTATTTCTCCATCACCTAATACTGTATATACCCTATAATCTTTATTATCTATTTTTCCTGCTAATGCCATTCCAACAGCAGCAGAAAGGCCTTGGCCTAAAGAACCTGTCGTCATATCTACACCATTAATATGCTTCATATCTGGGTGCCCTTGAAGAATACCGTTTACTTGTCTAAAATCTTTCATATCTTCTTGACTTAAAAAGCCTTTTTCTTTAAGAGCTGCATATAAAGCTGGTGCACAATGACCTTTAGAAAGCACAAAACGGTCTCTATTTGCATCTTTTGGATTTAAAGGATCAACTCTCATTTCTTTAAAATACAATACAGTAATAATATCTGCAACAGATAAAGAACCTCCTGGATGTCCAGATTTAGCATTATATATTAGTTCTAATAATTGTCTTCTAATTTTTGTAGCGATTTTAGATAATTCTATGTTTTCATTTTCACTCATCATATCTCTCCTTTACTTTATAGCTATTTTAATTTAAAAAAGGAAGTTGAACAAAAATAATATTTATTTATTCAACCTCCGATTAATTTCAAATTACCATACTCCAACAAATATTGTCCAAGCCCATAGATATGCCCACCATGGCACCGTTTTAGCAGCTACAGTAAACCTACCAAACATGCTACCAATAAATCTCATAGCTGATCCAAATATTCCTTTAATTCCTCCGCCGCTTATTCCTTTTAATTTATCAATATTTACATATTTACTAACATCTATACCAAATATATTTCTAGTATTTATCTCATAACCAAATACTTCAAAAGTATATTTCTCATCTGGATAATCATCAACTAAGCTTACTTTGTAGTTATCTATATATCCTGCATTAAATTTTAGCTTATATGTTTTACTTTCGCCAGGTTTTAAATCATCAACTTTCAAATAACGTGTAAGCGCAGCCTTATCGTTAGTATTTGTATATAATTCGTATTTTAAATATTTTCCATTAATAGTTTCATCCGAATTATTTTTAAGTTCAACTTCTACCTCTCCATTCATACGACTTGCTTTTGCTGATTTAACTGTTATATCTACATCTGAATTTGTTTCATTTATTACACTGTCAGAAGAACCATTAGCACTCTTTAATGGTGTATACATTTTTTGTATCAAGTTTTTTTCCAAAAATGTTGAAACCACAAAAAACAGACATATTACTAAGAAAGATTTTATTAATCTTTTATACTTAAAGGTCTCCATACTTTCCATCCTTATTTAATATTATAATTATTTTTTATCATTTGAACTTTTTAAATCTTTTTCATAATTACTTAATCTAATAACTAAACAAATTAATATGATAAACATTAATAGTGGAATTAATGTGCTTGTAAACTTAATTCTTAAAATTGCTATTAAACTTAATAATATTAAAATTATTACTATCAATTCACTTATTAATTTTAATATTGTAATCCATATTTTTCCATCATTTAATTTTCTGTATTTAAGTGCAACATAAATGCAAATAATAATTGCTGATATTATTGAAGGTACTATATAAGGTTTTACAATATCACGTATTCTAACCTTTGCATCTGAATAAAAGTTAAAATCTTTTCCTTCTTCTAATTCATCATATATTGTCTTTTCTTCTGCTTCTTCAATAGTTTCTTCATTTGAAGCATTTTCTTCTACTGTATCTTTTTCTGTTTTATATAAATCATTTAATTTTTCTAATAAAGCTGTTTTTTCATCATCTGTAATTGATGGACTTATAATGTATACTGCATCTGTAAATACTTCAACAGTTTTTATTTTATATTTTTTATTTTTAAATACTTCTTTACAAACGTTTTCTACATCATTTTTTTCAAATTTTTGGCTAAATACAAATTTTAATGTATCATGACTTTGTAAATCCAAGCTTACATTAAACCCTTTTAACATTACTACAATAATTCCTGATAATATTAAAAGTGCTAGTCCAAAAATAATAATTTTCTTATTTTCTAATTTCATGTTTTTCCCTCTCTATATTAACATTTTCTATTTTTCTTCTAATACGTATTTTACTACAAAAGTATTATAAATAATTTGTAATAACATACCCCAGAATAAAACTGATCCTAAGCCAGTAACAGTGGCACTAACAAAAAATGTAAATATGAAGGCTACTACTATAACTGGGAAGGTAATAGAATAAAACATTTTTAATGTTTCCATATAACTACCATCAACATTATTTTTCAAATTATTTAAGTAAATATTTAAAAATACTAAATTAAGTAATATATCTCCAAATAAAGCAACCATAGAACTTATTGAAATAGTTACTTTTACATATTTTATAACTAATATTATTAATCCAATTAATGCAGCATTTAGAATTCCAGCCAAAGCACCTTTTACTTTATACTTAACTGTAAATACTACAAAAATAACAACTAGACAAATAATTACTAACCAATAAAAAATATTCATTGTATTATCTGCTAAGTCTGATTCTATGAATAATGCTGAACCATTTTGAGTATACTTAACAGGGATTGTATCTTGATTTAATGCAAATGCAACATCTTCAATAGATTTTTGATATGAATTTAAATTATTTGCACTAATATTACTTGCAATTGGAACATTTAAAACTGCTTGTTCATAAGGTTCGCCAAAATATGTTTTCATAACAGAAGCACCGTCAACTCTTATAGAAATATAATCTGTTTTAGAATTTCCTTCACTATCTGTGTACTTAACATATTTTTTACTGATTTCTGTAATAAGGTCTGCACCAGCTTCGTCAAATTCTAATTGCAAATAAATAGTATATGAATTTGATTCTTGATCATAATTTGAAATTGTTCCTGCTTTTTTCAAATGAGTTTTATCTAATAAAACAACTCCTGTTTGTGCATCTATAATATCAAATTCACCTATTGCACTTAGTCCTACTTGATATAAATATCCTACATCATCATTTTGAGAAAGTTCAACCACAAGATTTCCTGTAATATTATCTAGTCTTATTGCGAATTCAGTAGCTCCTGCATTCTTTAATCTTTCTTCTATAATTGATTTTGCTTTTTCAAAATTTTCTTTTGTTAAAGCAACATCTTCATTTTTTTTAACTAGTCTTGTTTCAATATTAAAACCAGTATCATTTACAAAACTCTCTTCTGAAGAATCAGTTGAATTGCTAACCACTTCTCCTCTAATGTTTCCATTAGAATCTACATAAACTTGTTTTTCTTCTGCAGAACCATCTATTTTAAAACGATACTCTATTATTCCATCTACTTCTGCAGAAAGCTTATAATTTGGCACAATGTTCTTTAGTTTATTTAAATTTGGTAAATATATTCCTATAAATGCAATTACAATTATTGCTATAGATAATAATATTAATAAAATAGCTAATAATTTTTTAGTTAATTTTTTTTCTTTCAAAATGCTTACCTCCTACTTTATCCATTAGTATAAATCTTTATAGATTGTATACTAATTTGATATAAATTTCAATGTTTTTTTAAAAAAATATTGGAAGGGTTTGATTTTATTATAATAATTATTTCATTATTATATTTAATAGATTAAAATGAAAACTCATGTTAAAAATTGACAATTAAAAAAAACATGCTATAATCTTTTTGTCAAATGCTTTTTAGCATTGGCATATAACATCAGAAAGGAGTGAAAAACATGGGACATGAAGGAAGTCGTCTTTCCATGTGTGGTAATATGCCTCCTGGGGCTATTGCTGCACGTAATGCATGGGAACCGCGCTTGCGGAATCCAAGAAGGATTTCCACTGGAGGCAATCCTGAGGGAAACATTTCCAGTAATAGCACAAAAGGCTGGTCAACAAGAACAAATGAGACACAGCATTGTGCTAAGCGTAATCCCATGAATAACGGACATGGCTCAGTTCGAGATTTTGGGCATAACCCCGTTATTCATCGGGATTCCATGCCTTCCATGGCCAGTGCTGGTGCTCATGAAGCTTGCCAGTACCAGCATGGACACACTTGCTCCTGGCGTACGCATTATTAGTCAGGAAGCTCACACCTAATTTCTGGTGGGCGCCCCCTCTTGCAAGGGGGCGTTTTATTATTGTAAAACTCATATTTAAAAAATAAAACAACTAATATGTTAATTTTAAGATATAATATATTTTTTCTTCCATATTGGCTATAATAATAGAAAATTAATTAAATGTTACATTTTTGTTACTTTTTTGTTATTTTTTTGTTAAAAAACACTTGACAAATCAAAAAATCGTACTATAATAGTGATTAAGTCACGCAGCACGTCAAGCCACGATCAGATACTTGGCCGTGCTGCATCCAGCAGACGCTGGTGACTTATTCCGATGGGATTAAAGAAGAATTCCCCCGAAATGCGCACACAGGTGTACTGTACACTGTACGGGATCCGCTGAACTGACGACCAAGGAGGTAACCAATGAAGATCCAATGTATTTCTTTTGCTGGCTTCTCTGAAGCCAGCAACGGCATGGTTGGCAAGCGCGGGCACCGCTCGGCTAGCCACAACGCCGAGGAGGTTCTTTTCTGACAGTCGCCCCCACGGCCCTCGCCGTGGCGACCAGGCATTCTATTGCCACCAGGCTCTTCGTGACAAGGTCATAACTGGCAAAGCACTAATTCAATCATATAGTGTCTAAGTCAGCTGATATGTCCAACTACCCCGACAGACAACAGGAGGTAACCAATGAAGATCCAACGTATTTCTTTTGTTGGCTTCTCTGAAGCCAACAACGGCACGACTGGCAAGCCCGGGCACCGCACGGCTAGCCACAACGCCAAGGAAGTTCTTTTCTGACCAAAAAGGCCACAGAGGCCATTTTCTGAGTCAGCCGTCGCGCAGTTGCGCGCCATAGCATAGTCTCATGCATCCCATCGGCCGAAGGCCCCCTCTTCTCAAACAAGTGGGGGCTTTTGGTTTTTTAATTAGTTGTTAATGGGGACTTATTATAAAAAATAAAACAGCTCCTTGTTTTACACAAAGAGCTGTTAATTTTTATTATTTATTAATTTACAGAAATGCTTTCAACATTAAAACTGTATTTTTCGGCATTTACCCATTCACTATATGCTTTTTCTTCATCTTCACCATATGAATCATTTACATCATAAATAGTATTATCGCTTATTGAACCATCAGTTTTGGTTGAAAAGTTTTTAGCTATTACTGTAATATACCAATTATATGTAACTCCATTCTTACTTGAAGTAAATGGAACTCTTAATATACCTACTAACTTATTTGTATCACTTGCCCAAGAATCTTCTTTTTTTGTTAATAAGTACATAGAAACAAGTTCTGGTGTTCCAGCTGTTAAATCTTTATCATAATCATATCTATTTTCTACATATTGATAATCTGTATAATAGGCAACATACCATTTAGCATCAGTTGCTTTTGATTTTGCTTTTTCTACGAATAAAGATTTTATTTCTGATTTTAATGAATCAGTAATTTCTGAAGTATTATAAATATATGCAGCTTGACCATCAACTGTATAATCTGTTGATGTTTCTTTTAAAACATAGCCTTTTTCATTAGCCATATCTTCATCCCAGCTATCGGCTGTTATTGTTATTTTTTCTCCGTTAGAAACTCCTGATGTTTTACTTGCTTTAAATTTAACAGTTTTTAAAAATTCGTCTGAGCTTTCATTTGTAACTGAAATATTTATGTTAGGACTCATGCCTGTAATATTAACTTTCATAGCTTCAAAAGCATCAACTTCTGTTGCTTCTTCTAAGCCAGAAACTTTAACTTTTGCTGTATTTGATTTTAAAGAAATGCCATTTTCGTTTAACCAAGAATCTGATATAGTAATTTCTACTTCTGCATTTTTTCCGTTCTCTAATTTTCCATTATTTGAAACAGTTAAAACTATTTCTTTATTTAAATCTTTAAATACACTTTTTCCAAGCAATTCTTCTAAAGATTCATCTAAAGTTGCTGTAGCAGAAGCATATTTATTAAATCCTTTATATTCAAGAACTATATAATCAGATAAATCTAAACTTGAAAATTCCTCTAGTCCTTCAACTTTTATTTTTATTTTATTTTCTTTTAATTTTAATTTGTTTTCTTCTAAAAAACTGTCAGAAATTGTAACTTTAATTTTTATTTCATCACCATTAGAAAGGTTTTTTTCATTATCAGCTTCTAATTCTACTTTCTTAATAAATTTTTTTGCTACACTAGAATCTTTAATTACGTTTTTTAATTCTTTTTCATTAATTTCAATATCAGCACTAGCATAACCATCATAACCTTTGTATTCTATATCTATGTATTTTGCTAAATCAATTGTAGTTGCTGAAAAGAATAGAAAATAAACAAGACTACCTACAGCACCTGCTATAATTGCTAATAAAATAATTATAATAGATACTTTTAATCCAGTATGTTTTTTCTTACCTTCTTTTTGTTTCTTTTCTTTTTTCTTTTTTTCTTTTGACTCAGAAACAGGTTGAGAAGTATTAACTTTAGATGTTTCTGGAGCTGGATTTACTGTTGCAGTATTTGTTGAATTTGTTTCTACAGAATTTTCTCCGTACATTTTCATTTTTGTTTTCTTCCATTATAAAACCTCCTATAAATAACAGAATTATTTTTACATTTATATTATATTTAATAGGTTTAAAAAAATCAATATAAAAAATAAAAATGCCTCTATTTTAATAGAGACATTTTTATTTTATTATTATTATTTGTTTAAACCTTTTAATCCTGGATAAACAGCTATTTCTCCTAAATTATTCTCAATATTTAATAATCTATTATATTTAGCAACTCTATCTGTTCTGCAAGGAGCACCAGTTTTAATTTGTCCAGCATTAGTTGCAACTGCAACATCTGCTAAAGTGGTATCTTCTGTTTCACCACTTCTATGAGAAACAACTGCAGTATAGCCATGTTTTTTAGCAAGCTCTATTGCATCTAATGTTTCTGTTAAAGTTCCAATTTGATTTAATTTGATTAATATAGAGTTTGCAACTCCCATATCTAGTCCTTTTTGTAATCTTTTAGTGTTTGTTACAAATAAATCATCTCCAACTAATTGAACTTTATTTCCTATTCTATCTGTTAATTTTTTCCAATTTTCCCAATCTTCTTCAGCTAAACCATCTTCAATTGAAATTAGTGGATATTTTTCAGTTAAATATACTAACCAATCCATCATTTCATCTGCTGTTTTTAATTCTTTTGTTTTCCAGAAATAATATTTTCCTTCTTCTCCTATTTTTTTAGCCTCTTCATACATTTCTGTAGAAGCAATATCAGTTGCTAAGCAAACTTCTTCGCCTGGTTTATATCCAGCTTTTTTAATTGCTTCAACTAATAACTCTAAAGCTTCTTCATCATTTGCTAAATTTGGAGCAAATCCACCTTCATCTCCAACACCAGCAGCTAGTCCTTTTTCTTTTAAAATTCCTTTTAATGTATGATATATTTCTGCACACCATCTTAAAGCTTCAGTAAAGTTTGGTGCGCCAACAGGCATAATCATAAATTCTTGTGAAGAAACTGTATTTTCAGCATGTTTTCCACCATTCAAAACATTCATCATTGGAACAGGTAATGTTTTAGCATTTGTTCCACCAATATAATTATACAATTCCATTCCAAGAGAAGATGCTGCTGCTTTAGCTACAGCAAGTGATACGCCTAAAGTTGCATTTGCACCTAATCTTCCTTTATTTTCTGTTCCGTCTATTTCTATTAACTTTTTATCAATAGCTGCTTGATCATAAGCATTCATATATTGTAATTCTGGTGCTACTATCTCATTTACATTTTGAACTGCTTTTAAAACACCTTTTCCTAAATATCTTGTTTTATCCCCATCTCTTAATTCTACAGCTTCAAATGCACCAGTTGATGCTCCAGATGGAACCATTGCAACACCTGAAAATCCACCTTCTAAAACAACTTCAACTTGAACTGTAGGATTTCCTCTTGAGTCAAGGACTTCAAGAGCTTTAACCTCTTCAATACCTAAGTAATCTTTCATTTCATATACTTCCTTTCCTTGTTTTCTATTTTAACAAAAATAATTTTAACATAAAATAATAATAGTTTCAACGATTGGTTTCCATAATTCTAAAAACTAATTATTTTTTCCCATGGCAAATTCTCTTTTCCAAAATGGCCGTAATTTGTGGTTTGTCTATAAATTGGGTGTCTTAATTCTAATGTGTTTATGATTCCTCTAGGAGTAAGATTAAATGCTTTTTCAATTTTCTTTATTATTTCTTCTTCAGGAATAGTTGATGTTCCAAAAGTGTCAATGTAAATTGAAACTGGCTTTGCAACACCGATTGCATAAGAAAACTGTATTTCGCATTTTTGGCTATAATCATTTGCGACAACATTTTTAGCTATAAAACGAGCCATATATGCCGCAGATCTATCTACTTTACTTGGATCTTTTCCAGAAAAAGCTCCTCCACCATGACGACTATATCCGCCATACGTATCAACAATTATTTTTCTTCCTGTTAAACCACTATCTCCCAAAGGCCCTCCAATCACAAATCTTCCAGTTGGATTAATATAAAATTTTGTTTTATCATCTAATAATTCTTTGGGAACAACATAATTAATAACTTTTTCTTTAATATCTTTTTTTAATGTTTCCATTTTAATATCTGCTAAATGTTGTGTTGAAACAACTACAGTATCTACTCGAATAGGTTTATCATTTTCATATTCAACTGTTACTTGAGTTTTTCCATCAGGTCTCAAATATGGTATTTCTCCTGATTTTCTAACTTCTGTTAATCTTTTAGATAATTTATGGGCAAGAGAAATTGGAAGTGGCATTAATTCTTTTGTTTCACTACAAGCAAATCCAAACATTATTCCTTGATCTCCTGCGCCTTCTGAATCAACATCTTCTCCTGTTTTGTCTTCAAAAGATTTGTCAACTCCGTAGAGCGATATCTGGAGATTGTTTTGATATATTTAATAGAATTTTACATGTTCTATAATCCATATCAGTTTGTTCATTATCATATCCTACTTCTTTTATGGCATTTCTTACTACTTGTTCTATATCGACATCTGCTATAGAAGTTATTTCTCCTGTTATAACAATTAGTCCTTTTCCTGCTACAGTTTCACAAGCCACTCTAGCATTTGGATCTAGTGAGTAATAACTATCTAAAACACTATCTGAAATATAATCACACAACTTATCTGGATGGCCTTCTGTTACACTTTCTGATGTGAATAATTTTCTCATCTTTTACTCCTTCTGAACATTAATGGACGTTTCTTAAATGTTCATTTTTGAACATTTTGGGACACTCCTTAATATTCTATTTCATATTTTTTTAAATTTCAAACAAAACAAAAACTCTGCCTTTTAAAACAGAGTTTAAATATGACTTAATTGAATCATCATTCAAAGCCTCTGCTTTGTCGGTATTAGCACCTTGCCATAAAACAGGTTGCTGTGGAGTCTTCAAGCCGATTCTCTCGTCCACTCTTGATAATGTATATATTTTACTATCTATCTAGCAAAATGTCAATATATATTAGTTTTTTTCGTCTTTTTTCCATAAAATTCTATTATATTTTATTATTTTTGAGCCATACTATTATTACATTTTAAGAAAGGAATTATTTTTAAAATGGAAGAACATCAAAAAATAAATTGTACAGTTTCTAGCTGTTTATATAACGGAAAAGCAACAAAAGAATGTTTACTAACAAATATATTAGTTAAACCTTGTGAAAATTGCAATTCTGGTAATTCTTCAGAAACTGTTTGTGGAAGCTATAAAGCTAAACACTAAAAACTTTGTTACTCAAAAATTGATATAACAGTTTAATACAAAGTCAAAACAATATTTAATAAGACTCGGATTTCTTAATAGATTTTCGAGTCTTGTTCATTTAAAATAATTCTGTACTTTCAACATATCTTCTTATGATTTCATTAATATTTTGATTTTGAATTGCTATTTTTATTTCTTGAATTTCTAAATAAACTTTATTGATTTTATAAGAATTTTCATCCATAAAATCTTTGTTTTTAATTAATTCATTATATTGTTCTTCTGCTTTATTTATATTAATATTAGCAGAATCATAGTCGTCCAAAAGGGCAAAATATTGGCTATATAACAAACTACTCTTTATTTGAAGCAAATCTGCTAAATTTTTATCTTGACTACAATTAAAAAGATATCTAGGTAACATTGCATATAAATCACAGATTCTACTTAAAAAAGTATAAATATCTTTTTCATAAATTGCATTACTACATTCTAAAATGTATTTTTCTGTTACTAATATATCGTTCTTATCTATCTGCCTGCTTGCTAAATCAATAATTATAATACTTATACTGTCTTCAATTTTTTTAAAATCATCTGATAATTCATTCCATTTTATTTGATTATCATCTAAAAAATATTTACCAGTAAAATAATTTGTAGTTATGTTGTTTAAATTTTCATCTAGATAAAGCGTTTGTGCTATTATTTTTTGTTCTACTAATTCTTCTTGTGAATACTTTTCACATCCACATAAACAAACACAAATACCAACTATACAAATAATTAAAAAAAATTTTCTTTTTATCATTTTTTATTCTTTCATTTCTATAAATTTACAATTTATTATGCTCATAATTAATTTTTTTATGCTAATAATAAGTATAAAATAATATTATTATTGAAAGAGGTACAAAAAAATATATACTTTAAATTTATTTACTGAAAATTCAAATGATTTAAAAAACTTCTTAGAAAAGTTTTATGAAAAAAAGATTTCATTAAATGAAAACTTAAAATTTGAAAAAATATATGAAAGTCCTATTGATATGATAGAGTTATTTTCAACTTTGGTTGATAATAATGATAAATACAATATTGGCATTTGGATATCCTTAGATTCAGATATTTTTATTAACATTACAGATTTAAACATCAATAAAATTATTAAATATATTTATGAAAGATATCCATATTAAAAAATCCTAGATTATAAAATGTAATCTAGGACTCTTAATCATATTTATTATTGATTATTTGTTTCATTATTAACTTCTGAAGCTGATTCTGGAGCACTTTCAACAACAGTTACTTGTTTTGCACCACATTTTGGGCAAAATTCTGAATTTGTTGGAACTTTTTCTCCACAGTTTGGACAAACTTTTACATCTTTTAGTTTCAATATTTCATCATTTATAGCTTTCATTTCATCATTTAAAGAAATTATTTCTTTACATTTTTCAGAAATTACGTCTGAATTAATATCAACACCTTTTGTAAAATTAGAAAAAACTTCCTTTCCAATTTCAGAATAAATTTCAGATACCCTGTTTTTCTTTTCTGAAAATTGTGATTTTAATTTCATTTCACTTGAAATTTTATTTGTCTTATCCTTTGCTGATTGCATTGTTTCTGCAGCTTTTTTGCTTATTTGGTCAAAAAATCCCATAATAAACCCTCCTCTTTTTATATTTTTTATAATAAATTAAAATTTATTCTTCTTTTAAATTTCTAGTCATTAAGATATTTACTGCTTCTTTTGGATCTAAATTATTATATAACACATCATAAACTGCGTCAACTATTGGCATCTCTATATTGTATTTATGAAATAATTGGTATGCTACTTCAATATTATCTATACTTTCTATAACCATTCCAATTTCTTTTCTTGTTTCTTCAATTGTATGCCCTTGCCCTATCATAAATCCAGCTCTTCTATTTCTGCTGTGATTGCTTCCACAAGTAACAATTAAATCACCTAATCCTGTTAATCCATAGAATGTTTTAAAATTAGCTCCCATTGCTGTTCCAAGTCTTACTATTTCTGCTAGTCCACGAGTAAGTAACGCAGCAAATGTGTTATCTCCATATCCTAAACCAACAGAAGCACCCGCACAAAATGCAATTATATTTTTTAAAGCACCACCTAATTCAACACCTCTAACATCAGATGAATGATATACTCTCATTTTGTTACTTTTGAATAAATCTACTAATTTTTCTTTTACTTCATCAGATTCTGAAGCAATAACTAACGCAGTTGGAACTCCAACAGATACTTCTTCTGCATGGCTTGGACCAGATAGAACTCCATATTTAACACCTGGAAGTTCTTCTTCAACCACTTCATCTAAGGTTTTTAAAGTATCTCTTTCAAATCCTTTTGAACACATAACAACTATTTGATTTTTTGTTACAAAATCTTTATATCCTTTAATTGTGTCTCTTACAAATTTTGAAGGTGTGACATGAAGAATTACTTCTGCATCTTTAATTGCTTCTTCAAAACTATTTGTTGAAGTTACGTTATCTGGAATAATAGCTTCAGGCAAAAACCTACATTTGTGCTCATTATTTATCAAATCTTTTTCTAGCTCCGAAAAAGACCAAACGCAAACATTTTCACCTTTATTACCTAAATGAATAGCTAAAGCACATCCCCAACTTCCACTTCCAATTATGCATATTTTTTTCATTAGAATACCTCCTTTATTTTTGCTTTTTAAATGAAATTCTATTTTCAGTTCCTTGAGTTAATCTTTTAATATTTGTTCTGTGGTTAAATAATACAAAGCAAGCCATTATAATTCCAAAAATAATATAATTAAATCCTTCTGCTATATAATGACTTCTAATAAAAATTGTTAATACAGGAAATAATATTGCTGCAGTAATTGATCCTAAAGAAACCATTCTTGTTAAAACAATCATAATAATTCCATACATTAAGCAAATTAATCCAATTTGCCAATTTATCATTAATAAAATTCCTATACTTGTAGCAACACCTTTTCCACCTTTAAATTCAAAAAATATTGGAAATGTATGTCCTAATACAACAGCAAATCCAGCAATTTGACAAGCTATAGCTTGATTAACATCTCCACTAATTAATCTTGCAATTAGTATAGCAAGCACTCCTTTTAAAATGTCGCAAATTAAAACTATTGCTGCTCCTTTTTTTCCAACTGTTCTTAGCATATTAGTTGTTCCAGCATTTTTACTTCCTTTTTCTCTTAAATCAAAACCAGCCATTTTTTTGCTTAATATAACAGAAAAGTTTATACTTCCTATTAAATAACCTATGGCTGCAACTGCGAAATAAATTCCCATTTTTAATCTCCTCTTTTACTTTTATTTATCATTTTTTTCTCTAATTATCAATCTAACTGGTGTACCTTCTAATCCAAAATTATTTCTAAAACAATTAATTAAATATCTTTGATATGAGAAATGAAATAATTCTTTATTATTACAAAAAACAACAAATGTAGGTGGTTTAGTACTTGCTTGAGTTGCATAAAATATTTTTAATCTTTTTCCTTTATCTGAAGGTGGTTGCACTACAGAAATGGCCTCATTTAAAACTTCATTTACTACAGCAGTAGAAACTCTTAAAGCATTTTGCGATGCAACATTATTTATCATTTCAAACAAATTATTTACTCTTAATCCTGTTTTAGCTGAAATAAAAACTATTGGTGCATAACTTGCATAACTAAGTTTATCATATACATCTTTTTTATATTTTTCAAGTGTTCCTGTTTCTTTTTCGATTTCATCCCATTTATTTACTGCAATAATAATTCCTTTTCCTAATTCATGAGCTTCTCCTAAAATTTTTGCATCTTGATCTGTTACTCCATCTTTTGCATCAATCATAACTATTGCAACATCTGCTCTTTCAATAGCTAAAAGGGTTCTCATAACACTAAATTTTTCGATTCTTTCACTTACCTTAGCTTTTTTTCTTATTCCTGCAGTATCTATAAAAACATATTTTCCATGCTTGTTTTCAAATTCTGAATCTATTGCATCTCTAGTAGTTCCTGCAATATTGCTAACAATGCTTCTATTTTCACCTAATATTTTATTTAATAATGAAGATTTACCAGCATTTGGTTTTCCTATAATTGCAACTTTAATTCTATCATCTTCTATTTCATTTTCAGATTCTTCTGGAAATTTTTCATAAATTGCATCCAAAACATCACCAATTCCTAAAGCATTTGCTGCTGAAACTGGATATGGTTCTCCTAACCCTAAATTATAAAATTCATATAGCTCAGCTGGTGGCTCTCCGAAATTATCTGATTTGTTACAGACAAGTACAATTGGTTTTTTGGATTTTTTTAGCATAATACCAATATCCATATCATCACTAGTTACACCTTGTTTAATATCTGTCATAAAGATAATTACATCAGCAATATTAATTGCAATATTTGCTTGCTGCCTCATTCCTGAAGTAATTTCATCTTTACCTTCTTTTTCAATACCACCTGTATCAATTAAAGTAAATGTTCTTCCTCTCCAAGTAGCTTCTGCATAAACTCTATCTCTAGTAACTCCAGGTGTATCTTCAACTATTGATATTTTTTGTCCAACTATATAATTAAAAAATCTTGATTTTCCAACATTTGGCCTACCAACAATAGCAACTACTGGTTTCATCCATATCTTTATGTATTGCCCTAAAGCAAAACATAATCTCCTTTCTATTATAAAATCAGATATTATTATATATCATTTTATGTAAATTTTCAAGCTTTATTGAATTTGTTCAGATTTATCTTTTCTATTCATAAAGTAGTATATTACAAATAATACTGCACTTATTATAGAGAATATTTTACTATAATTCATTGTAGTAGTTCCAGTATATTTTACCAAAATATCTGACTTAGTAAGTTTATTTAATTTTATTTCTAAAAATCCATTTTCATTTTCATAAGAATGAATTTCACTTCCATCTAATAAAACTTTATAACCTGGATAAAATACATATGGAAGTTCCAAAACAGTATTATCTTCTAATACTTCTATTTCTGCAGATAACTTATTTCCTTCTTTTTTATAATTATTTATAATAGCTTCCCCTTTTAATGCTATTATTTTATTTTCTCGATTTGCTAAATAAAAAGAATTATTATATGCTTTCATAGGTAGATATTCACTTTTACCCATACCAATAAGAGTATCTGTATTTTTTCCACTAACAAAACCAATTCTTAAATCATTTGGTTTTGTTATATTATCTTGAACTTTTGGAATAAAATTATTTAATGCGCAAATATACACTATACATATTACACTAAGTATTATTGCATCTTTATATGCAAAATTCTTAATTACTATTCCTAAATTTATTCCACAAACAATACTAAAACAGAAACTACTAATAGCCAACATTCTCCATGGAAATTGAATAATAGCAAAAGCTTGTCCAAGTTGTTTCCATGGAAATACTTTTGTTGACATTATTGTTGAAATAATACCAATTACTAAAAAGAAAATATATTCTTTTTTCATTTCTGGTGTAATTCTTCTAAATACTGCTATTGTAAAGCATAGCATTATTAATATATGTGGTCCAAATTCAAACACATATGATCCATCATTAAATGTAACTACTAATTGTTTTATTTTTAGTGCATTTTGAGCTACAGAATTAGGAGTTCCCATCACTGATGATTTGTATGCAGTATAATTTGATGAAAATTTAGCTTCCAACATTGGAAACCAGAAAAAACTACTAATGCACAAAATAAAAATAATACATAATATAAAATTTTTTCTGACGTTTTTACTTTTGAATTTTTTAATTTTAATTAATGTATAAATAACTGAAATTATAGCAATAATAATAGTCATAAGATTGTGAGTAATAATAAGTCCGAACTGCTCCAATTACTAATGCAAAATTTATTTTTTCTTCTTCATATAATTTATATAACCCCAAAAAAACTAATGGTATAAAAATAAATGATAAAAATTCTCCCAAAGCATTTCTTAAATACATATCTGTTAAGTGATATGGCATTGTCATATATAAAACAGAAGTAAAAAGTGCTACATTTTTATCATCCGTTATTTTTTTTGAAAAAAAGAACATTGTAATTCCAGATAAAAGAAGTCCTAAATATAAAACTATTTTATATGATACAATAGCATTATTGGTTAATAGTGTAATGATACCAATACTAAAACTTGATAATGGTCCATAGAATAAATCCCAACTATAACCAAAACCATTGGCAAGTTTAGAAAGTACTAATGTTTTTTCTCCACTTTTTATTGCATTAGAAGTTAAAAATCCTCTTACTATATGTTGTATTCCGTCATCATAATATACATTTAAATTTTTCCAAAATAACGGTATGCATACTACTAATGAAACTAGTAGTATTATTATTGAATATTTTATTTTATCCTTCATTATTTATTCTCTTTTCATATATTTTTAATTAGTATTCAAGTTGTCCACGTAATAATTCATCATCATTTATCCAATCTTGAACTGAAAACATTTTATATTCATCTTTATTTATTCTTACATAAACTTTTTCTATGCCTGCATTTATAATCATTTTTCTACATAATAAACATGGTGCTGGAGCTTCTGCATATTCATGAGTTATTGGCCTATAACCTACTAAATAAAGTGTTCCACCTAACATATCATTACGTGATGCACTTATCATTGCATTTTGTTCACTATGAACACCTCTACAAGCATCATATCCACTACGATGTTTATCTGGAAAGAATTTTTTCTTTGTGCAATATCCAAGCTCTGTGCAATTTGCTCTACCTCTAGGTGCACCATTATAGCCTGTCGAAATTATTTGGTCGTGATTTACAATTACACTTCCCCATTTTTTTCGAAGACATGTAGATCTTTCTGCTACAGATTCTGCTATATCTAAATAATAATTTATTTTATCTCTTCTTTCTTCCATTAATATTATTCTCCCTATAAATAAAAATCAAAATCATTATATCATCATATATTTTTTTGTGCAATAATTTTTGTTTTTTAAATTCTGGTATTTTTAATTTAAACATATTATTTTTCATAGAAACATATATATTCTTCGAAGAATATATATGTTACTCTTTATAGGCAAATTTTATAATAAAACAAAGAATTCTAAAACTTAAATTTTTATTTATTTTAATTTGAAAAAATTGGATGATTAAAAAATGATTAAAAGCACAATATATATAATGAAATTACATTTTATTAAATATAATTTCAATTACAAATTTTTCGGAGGTGAAAAAAATGTCAAGTGATAGAACAAGTAAAGTAGTTCCAGAAGCTAAAGAATCATTAAACAAATTCAAATATGAAGTAGCTCAAGAAGTTGGTGTTGATTTAAAAAACGGTTATAATGGAAACTTATCATCAAGAGATGCTGGTAAAATCGGTGGAAATATGGTAAGAAAAATGATCGAAAGAGCTGAAAATTCAATGTTGAACAAATAATTTGTTTATAAATTATATTGAATGAATAGTAAAAGAAATGAAATATTAAATATAATTCAATTCTTTAAAACAGGGATGCTTGCCTTGATTCTATGTATGAAAACATACATAAAAAAACAGGGAGTTCTCCCTGTTTTTTTTATTATTTAATTATCTATAGCGTTCTTCTGACCAGATATCTTTTAAATAAATAGCTTTTCCGTTTGCTCCTTTTCCAAGACTAATCATACCTTTAGAATATCTAAAAAACTCACTAATTTTTCTTACTGAACTAACAGCATCTTCTTTTGATTCAGGATCAGAATTAATAATTCCTAATATTGTATCTGCTCTTTGTGCATTTTCAATTTTTGTTTTTAAACTAGCCATACTTTTTTGATATATTGTATCATTTGAAGTAGAAGCTATACTATGAAAAGAAAGTGCTTTTCCATATTTTTTCATAAAAATTAAATGAGAAATAACATCTGTAACAGCTCTTAACCTATCTATATCAATTCTACATAAATTTAAAAATACTTGTTGAGGATTATTAATAACAAATTCATCAGCTCTTTCTTGTAATAATAAACCAATTTGCATGTAAACTCTATTTCTTCTACTATCTGCAGTTGGACGATTAGATGGTTCATATTTACTTAATTGATCTTCTACTTCACTATTAATTAATGATTTAACTTTATTTGTATCACAATCATCTGATAAAATCTCTTGCATAATTTGTAATACTCTTTCAGAAGGTTCATTTATTAATTTACTTCTATCTTCATTACCTTTAAATTCAATAATTTTTCTTTCTATATATTCATTTCTATTTACAGATCCTACTCTACTAGGAAACAATTTTTTAGCATCTTCATTTAAAACTTGTAAATCTTCTAAAGTTTTAGCTTTTTCAACATTAATCGCTAATGCAGCTGAAAGCTTATTAGCTATTAAACTTCTTAACTCTCTAATTTTAACGTTTATTTCATCACTACGAAAAGGTGATAAACTATTAAAAGCACTATTACATAAATTAATATATAATCTTTTTAATATTTCATAATCCAAAGGAAAATCTTTAATTTTATTAATTAAAGTTATTGCAATTCCAGCTAATTTTATGTTTTCAGCTTTACTAGTACTTTCTATCATGCTTTTAGTTAATTTTTCTACTTGTGTCATTGTTAAATCTACTAATTGTTGTTCCTCTGGTGTTAATGCTTTTTTAGTATCAGCATTAGTATTTTTTGGATTCATTAATTGGATATATTTAGCTTTAAGAACACGTAATTTTTCATATGCTTCTTTTTGACTTTCTTGTTGTTTAGCTTCTTTAGCTCTTTCTCTTTGAGCTAATAGAGCTTTATACTCTTTAACTGAATATTCTCTTGGTTTTCTTTCTGTTGGTTTAGTTGTAGATGTAGATGTAGTTTCAGGTTGAGACCCAACTACAGCTTTTAATTTATTATCTTTTTCTGATCCTGAACCTTGTTTGGATTCTTGCTTTGATTCTTTTTCTTTAATAGCACTAAGCCTTCTATTTAATTCCTTTACCGAAATACTAAATTCACGAGAAACAGCTTCAACTCCAAATTCTTTAATTAAATTTAACAATAATTCTTCATTATAACTAATCATATTCTTTCCATCCCTTAAATAAATATCATTTATTAGTATTATTAAACAGTATTTATTAAAACTAACATCTAAAAATGTCAATACATTTGTTATTATACCACCAATTATAATTTTTTGCAAGTTTTTATGTAAATTACTTTAATATTTTTATTACAACAAGAACTCCCAAAAAATTTTTGGGAGTTCTTGCAAAATGTTTACACTTATACAACTATTGAATCAAATTCAGTCCTACTAGACTCATCATACTTTTCAAGAAATCATAGACATTAAATGGTTCAAGGTTATAATTTCCAGCAAATCTCTCAAGATACTTAAAAAAGTTCATCCTCATGTAAGCAGGATTTAAATTTTCTCCATATTGCTTTTTATCAAACACATCGTCAATTTTGACATTATTATTTTTCTTTAATAATTTCAAAGCAACATCAATGATTTTTCTAATTTCTTCTTGTTTATCTTCAGATACAGGACAATTAGAAAACATTGCAGTCAATGTTGCATTTACGAATTCTTCAGGATTACTAAAGCTACCTAAATTTTGCAAAAATTCTGGTGTTTGAGGTTTCATGCATTGAAAGTTAATTCTATTTACTTTTTGACTTTCTTGCCAAAAATCTTTATATCCTACCATCAAATGAACCAAACCAATAAAGGTGGTTTTGCAATTTGATGTGTTTGCTTTGGTTCTCAATTTAGTACTCATCTGAATAAAAATGCTTTCAGCACTTTTTCGAAGGTTTTCAGACATATGGGGAATGATAGCTTTCTTGCTTTTTAAATTTGGATTAGATGAAACGATTCCGACAACCTCGATAAAACCTTGCTTAACAATAGAGCCATTTTTACTAAAACCAATCCATTCTGCAACTTTTTGTACGAATTCCTCAAACGAATTTGCTTTTTCTGCAAACTGATTAAGCATTTTTACAGTAGGATTATCAGATTCTTCTCCTGCTTTAGGTCTTTCAGGTGTTTTAGCAGGATCTCCTCCCACTTTGGACTCCGCCGGTGCTTCAGCAGGTTTTTCTCCTGCTTCGGAACTAGCCGGTGCTTTAGCAGGATCTCCTCCCACTTTGGGTTCTGCCAGTGCTTCAGCAGGTTCTTCACCTGCTTCGGAACTCGCCGGTGCTTCTGCAGGTTTTTCTCCTGCTTCGGAACTCGCCGGTGCTTCTGCAGGTTTTTCTCCTTCTTTGGACTCTGCAGGTGCTTGGGGTTCACCTTCTGCTTGAGATTCTTCCGGCGCTTTGGGATTTGTAGTGTTATCATTCAATGTCAATTCGCTGATAGGAAATTTGGAAATAGCCTTGATTAATCCGTCTTCATCAACAGATTTCGGATCATACTCAGCTTCTATCTTCAAAGTTCCATCTGAAATGACCATTTCAACGTAAGATGTGCCCCGAGAAAGCCGAAACTTAAACAGAAACTGTAATAAGTTTTGTTGATCTTCCTTTTGTTGCGGGTCAGAAATTGCGCTGTTAGTTGGCAGGCTTAACCGTACTAAAAGTTTGCTGTTCATCTTATTGTGCTCCCTTCATTTTTAGTTTTTAAATAATTATTTAATAGATATAATCTAATCTAATATCTTGCTTTTGACCTGTTCTATTTGTTTCAAATTCACCACAACATTGAAATATTATTTGCTGGCGCATTCTTGACTTAGCTTTATCATACAAAATTCTTTCAACCCCGAATGTCACTAACATAGGTATAATGTCTGTTTTAAACCGATTTCGCTTTACATATAATTGAAAAAGCAATGAGTTTTTTCCTTCTTTTTGTGATTCTTCATCTTGATTTATTAATCCAGTTAGATGAACCCAATTAATAAACCTTTCTTCAGTTGATTTCACAACTTCTGCTTGCAAGTACAAAAAAATATCATTTCCAGAATTATGAGTAAAACTTCTTACCTGTCCATAAACAATTATATATTTTCCAACGCTTATTTCTGAATGATTAAGAATTAAACTGGAATCAATTATTACTTGAATTTTATTATATTTTTGTTTCTTTCTAGGTATTTCTAAATAAACTTCATATTCAAGTCGATTATTGCCGGTTTTCCGATGGATTATTTCTGAACTAACAATTTTCCCTGCTATTAAAGCTTCGTTTGATGGATTTCGGAATTGATAACTTGCATTTGCTCCTAATGCATTGGTTTTTCTTTCTTGAGCAATTTTTCTAAAATCATCAAGCAGTTCATCAACAGGCTTATTTTCAACTTTTAAGCCTGTACTGTCAAACCGCTCTATACTATTCACTTATAGGACCTCCTTTTTTAGAATAAATAGTTGTATTTAGTGTTCCAATAAAACTATGCATTGCAAATATATTTACTACTGCTATTGCATATCAAAACATTTGGAAATACCAATACGTAAGCATTATACTACGGTTTTTTTAGAAATGCAACAAAAAAGTGAACAAAAGGAATTTCTTCCCTTTATTCACTTTTAAGTTTATTTTTTAATCCAGTGTTTCTCTTTTTTATTTCAGTATTTTGAATCATACCATCTAAGACTTTATTATTACCTATTAATATTAATAACTTTTTAGCTCTAGTCATACCAGTATATAAAAGATTTCTTGTAAGTAGCATATTTGAAACCCATGGAACAACCATGATAACAACATCAAATTCACTTCCGTTGAGCTTTATGTATTGTTATTGCATAAGCAAGTTCAAGCTCTTCTAGCTCTGTAAATGCATACCATGCAACTTTACCATCATCAAATTCAACTTCAATATTTTTTTCATTATGATTAATTTTAATAATCCTTCCAAGCTCGCCGATTAAAGATTCCGGCTCCGTTTTCATATGTTTTTAAGTCACTGCTTGAACCTTTTTCCCAATAAATATCATAATTATTCTTAATTTGCATAACTCTATCGCCTTCACGAAATAGAATTGACCCATATTGTTTTTCATCTTTTTCAGGTGATTTCGGATTTAATTCATTTTGCAAACTATTATTTAATTCTTTGGTTCCTAACATTCCTTTTTTTGTTGGTGTTAAAACTTGAATATTTTTAAAAAAATCGTAATTTCCAAATTCTTTTAATCTCCCATTACTTAATGATAATACTTGATACAACATTTTTTCCTGATATTGTTCATTAATATAAAAGAAATCGTCTAAACTATCCTCTTCTTTTATTTTATTACCAATAAAACTGATTCCATTATTAACATTATGTGAATTTACTATTATTTTGCTTTTTGCTGCTTGTCTAAAAATTTTGTTTAATTGAACAGTTGCGAATTGCTCAGATTCAATTAAATCTTTTAAAACAGATCCAGGTCCTACAGATGGAAGCTGATTGCTATCGCCTACTAAAACTAATTTACTTCCTAAATAAATAGCTCTTACTATATAATTCATTAAAAAGCTGTCAACCATACTCATTTCATCAATAACAATTACATCACTATCTATTGGAGTTAAATTAACATCAACATTATGTATTTTATCATCTTCAATTTTACCAATTTCTAAAAGTCTATGAATAGTTTTAGCCTCTTCACCGTGTTGCTTCACTCATTCTCTTTGCTGCTCTACCGGGTTGGAGCACATAACGCAACTTTTCTTTTATGTTTTTTATATATTTCTAAAAGTACTTTTATAATAGTTGTTTTACCAGTACCTGGCCCGTCCAGTGATTATAGAAACATTATTATCATTTATTTGATTTATTGCTTCATATTGTTTATCTGAAAGCTTAATTCCAAGCTTTTCTTCTTCATCTTTTAAATCTTTTTCGAATTCTTTTATGTATTTAAAGTTTTTGGCATTTTTTAGATTTAATAGCTTTTCTGCAATATTTTGCTCTACTTTATACATTGGATACAAATAAATCCATGTTGTTCCATCTTCTCTTTTTTCTACTACAATTTCTTCTTGAACTTTTAAATTTACTAGGTTATTTTCAATCTCTTCTTCTGTAACTTCTAAAACTTGTAGTAAAAATTGTATTAAGTTTTCTTTTTGAACACACAAATGGCCATTATAACTTGAAGTCAAAAGTGCATATTTTATTCCACTTTTAATTCTATAATCGTTATCTTTTGGAATACCAATTTCTAATGCAATTCGATCAATTTTATAAAAATCCACTCCATAGACAATATCTACTAATAAATATGGATTTTCTTGTATTTTTTCAACTGCATCTTTTCCTAAACTATCATATACTTTTTTACTATTATTACTACTAACTCCAAACTTTTCTAAAAAGCCAACAATTTGCCAAAGCTCCCATTTTTCGTTAAATTCTTCACCCATTTCATATGCTTTATCTTTGCTAATTCCTTTAATTTCTGATAATCTTAGTGGTTCAAATTTAAAAATATTAATAGTATCATCACCAAATTTATCGACAATTTTTTTTGCAGTTACTGGACCTATACCTTTTATTGTTCCACTAGCTAAATATTTTTCTAGTGCTTTACTTCCTTCTGGCATTAGCTTTTCAAATGTATCTATTTTAAATTGCTCTCCATAATCCTGATGAACAACCATTTTTCCCACAAGTTTTAAAGTATCTCCTTCTTCAATAAACGGCAAATAACCGCACTATTGTTAGAGCGGTTTGATCATCTTTTACGAATTCAGCAATAGTATAACTATTTGAATCGTTTCTATATATAATTTCAACAATTTGTCCTTTTATTTCCATTATTTTGCCTTTCAACTAAGATGAAAAAATTTTTTTTATATTTTATAACAAATTTGCTTATTTTTCAAGTATTTGCTTAAATTATTATAACCGGAAACCCGCAGGACAAAAACTCCGTCCCCGTGTCCCGGTCCTCTTGTCTCGAATTTAATCTTCTAACGAAGAAATCGTTCTTTCACATAATAATAGTTTTAAATCTTGTTGAACAAAGAAAGAATATTTCTTTTTCCACTTTTCAATATTTGCGAATTTAACACCCGTCATCTTCTTAACAATATAATTAAATGCTGTATTAAACTTCTTATCTAGTGAATAATCAATTAAGAAACTATAGCTATTCTTAACATTTCCACATTCAAATGTTTCAATAAGAAGGTTTCTTATAGTATCTTCACCTTCTATTTCAATTAAGTTTCTTTCTTTTATTAGCAAAATTGTTTTAACAATTTTCTCAATGCTTTCTTTTCTATTTTCATCATCAATTAAAACTGTATTTTTATAATCACCTATATACCATTTATTTTTTTCAAATACTTTATAAATAAACTCTTTATCTTGATTATCTTTTCTCCACTCTTTATCATCTATTCCTGGCTCTTTGTATTTAAAGCCTAGTCCTAAATTAATAAATTTATTTATATAACTGCAAGCATTGTCGCCTTTAAATCCAATAACTTTTACTTTACCATTACTTTTTTTAATATCTTTAACTTCTTTTTCCGGACATAAAATATATACATTTTTATCCAAATTTACAGAGCCTATTGTAAATAAATCACATTCAGTTCCTCCATATATTTTTCCTTTAAATTTATTTAATGGAATACAAACAGCATATCTACAAGTCTCATTTGAAAAATAAGAATTCATGCAAAAATGTATGGAATTATGAAAATTTGTAGATAGTTCGACTGTATATTGCATACCATTTGTTAAAGATAATTCATATTCATCTTTTTCATTAATTTCACGTGGAGTAAGAATTTTATTTCCAAAAGGAGCAACATTTGAAGCATAAATCAAAACTAAATCTTTTTCAGATGTAATTTCTTTATCATAATTGTTTAATTCTAATACAACATCATCTGTGCTTAATACAAATTCTTCACCAGTTTCGTCAAAATATCTTAATTTTTGCATAATTGAACTAGAATTTTTTTCTTCCAACATTTTGGATTTATTAAAAATGTTTGTAAAAAATCTTTTTAAATTATAAACAAATAAATTATTTTTTTCTTTCTCATAAAAGTTTTCCATAAAATCATTCCTTAGTAAATTTATTTATAGATTAATTCAAAATGCATTGAATAATCTACTCTTATTCTTTCGTCACATTCGTAATACTTATTAGTTACTGCATTATACCAATATGCTTTTTTTCCATCTTTATCTTTTACTTTTGGCAACCTATAACAGCTACCTTCTTCAAATAAGTATCTTGATTTATTAACATTTAAAGCATCAAACGAAGTTGTCATCATCCATAAATTATTACCTTTATTATTTTTTATAGGTTCTTTATGCATATTTGGATTTACAACATTTTCATATAAATAATTTATAAAGTCATCTGTAGTCATATATCCATAATTACAAATAACTTTTGCCTCTAATGCTCTACATCCCACAAATAAATAATATGGCAATATATCTTTAAAATCTTCATATTTAAATAGATTATTTTCATCTTTAATTATTTCATATCTTGTTTCTGGCCAAGTAATGTTTTCTTTGAATCCGAAGATATTTGAAAGTATAACTGTTCCATCTGTTGTTAAGAAATCATTTGCTATGATATTAAAGAATTTTGTAGACATTATATGATAATGATTTACTGTTTCATAAACAGTTTCAATACTTTTAACTTTAGCAGAATATATATTTCCATTTTCATCAATTTTAGCAATCTCAGTTCCAACTTTAAATGCATTCTCATCATCAACTGATATAAACATATTTGAACTTATATCAAACACTCCATGAAATCCGGCTGTCTTCAAAATTGTTCCATCATCAAATTCATTTAATTGATATGATTCTACTAATTGTTCTTTTTCTATCCAAATAGGATAATCTGGAACTATTTTTCCTTCATCATAGCTCCAAACAGCTAGTAAATCTGTATAATCTATATCTTCTATATTTTTATATGTTCCATCATATAACCTTATTTTAGTTCCTTCTATTAAACAAATACCTCCGCCACCTCCAGTAGCAGATCCAGATATATTTATTTCCCCATCTACATTTCTAATTGTAAGCGCTCCAGACGAACTATCATAAGTGTATTGGCTATTATTTCCATTTCCTGCTGTTAATGTTCTTCCTCCCATTGTAACTGTTATTGAATTTGGTAGTCTATAACTTCCTGAAACGCTAAGGGTACAAGTATAATTCTGTCCAATATTTACTGTGCTTGCACCATTTGAAGATATATTAGTTAAATTTGTAGTAACATTAAATACCCATTCGCAAGACACTGGATTTGTTGCCATACATTTTCCTGATGACGTACCTGCTTCATTTATTTCTTGTTGAGTTGCAGTATTTTCATATTGATCAATTCCATATACTTTAAAATAATATGAAGCATCTTCTACTAAATTTGTAAATTCATATTGATTAGTCGTCACATTATCTATAACAGTCTCTGTATATGTGCTTTGAGTAGCTAATTTTTCATATTTAATAATTGTATAAGATGTTATATTTGAATCATCAGTTGCTGTCCAAGTTAGTGTTCCTTTTCCACGATCTGCATAAGTTGTAGTTTGACTAAATGATAAATTACTTATTACAGGAGCTTCAGTATCTACAAATTCTTGATATTCGTCAACATCTAATTCAACATAATCTGCAACTTTTGACTTTCCATTTGCAGATACAATAACACCTAGTGTTTGATGATTTGTAGATACTTTTGTTGGATCAATTATTTCTATATAAAAAGGAAATGTATCTTCTGAATTTGCTGAAATAGTTTGCAATCCTAAATCATTTCCAGAACTATCAACAACTTTATAATTGGATGATGAAAGTGAAATAGAAAAAGACACTTCATTTTCATAAGTAGAAATTACACTTAAAGTAAAAGGTGCTCTAACATTGCTACCTGTTAAATCTCCTGTTTTTGGCGCAAGCACTCCAGCTTCCAAACTAAAAGATTTTTCAATTTCAGATGATGTTGTTGCATCACCCTCTAAAGAATATGTTGCACCTTCTGTTGGGTTCATAACACTAATAGTTACAATTGCAGATGCAACTTCACCTGGTGAAAACACATATCCAGGAGTAACTGTGCCAGATATTGAAGTTTGAATTTCAGCATTATCATTTTCCAAACTGCTTACAAGATTAATTGATGAAAAGTTAAAACTGCTAAGAGAGTATTCTATACTTCCATTATTAGTAAAAGTAACCTCATAAACAGCAACACATTCTTGGGAAGAATCTGCATTTGTAAATGTTGTATTAAAATCTATACTATTTTCTGTCCATGTTGGTAAATTATTTGTATCAACATTACTACTAGAATTTAAAGTAACATTACTAATAACTAATTTTCCCATTTTAGGTATAGTTAAACTGCCAGTAATGTCTATTAACTTATTATAAGCAGCAAATCCAATTGTCATTCCAAAAAGAATAAAAATGGCCAAACCATAAATTAATATATATATATTAAATTTATGTTTAGCCATTTTCTTTTTCATTTTTATTTAACCTCTATTATAATTTTATTTTTGAATCTAATTTTGAAGACTGTAATATATAAATCCATGCCATATCATTATTAATTAATAAAAATAATGATTGTTCATTTTTCTTGTCTTCAAAGAAATTAATTGGCATTCTAACCTCATTATGAACATCTATTAGATCTGTAAATTTTGAAACTTTAATAATATTCAAGTTTGAAAAATCTAATATATGATCTGTTTTTACTATAATACTATCATAACCATTTAAAATGCTCTTAATACTCTTTTCATAAGCATTATTTGAATTAGAAATTTTAACAATATTTTTAGCAATAATAACTATTCCAATTATACTTAGTATTGTAAGTAAAATTCCAAATAATTTATACATTAAATGTGGTACATCATTTGCACTAACAAGAGTTTGGATTGTTTTTGTTCCATTTATGTTTGATGTATTTATTGTTGCTTCAATAGCTTGTTTTGAAAGTGGAATATCCATTTTAATATCTGAAGCAACTTCAGCTGATTTAAAGTTTTCATTACTTACATTTGCTTTTAAATGTAATACCACTTCTAAATTGCCATCTGTTCCTAAATTAAACTCTTTTTGGAATTCATTCATTAAATCATTATATTGATTATAATCAATTGGTAATGACTGTTCAAATGTTAGTGTTTTATATTTTTCAAAAGAACCTGTTTGCTTACCTAAAAGAGTATATTCTTTTGACCAGTATTCTTTCATATCTTTCTGAGCTTTCATAGTGGCTGTTATATAATAGCTATATTCACCTGAAACAGCCTCTGAGAAAGTAACTCTATAATTATAAAAAGTTTTAATATAATCAATTAGAGTCGTAATATAAGTACGATCCTTTCCTAATACATTTGTATCAAAATAAGAATTAGGTTTCAAAAACACATTGTAATCTAGTTCACAATTTTGTGTGTATTTTAATTCCTTAATTTCTTTACTTCTAAAACCTTTTATAGTTATAGAAATACCAACAATGCAAAGGATTACAAACATACAACATAAAAGCACATATTTAGTTAAACTTTTCTTTTGTGTAACCTTTTTCATATTATTCCTTTTCTATAAATTCACTGAAAACAACTGTTGGATAACCTATCCATTTTATAACATTTTCAGCTCTTCCTAAAACATCTTTACTATATACAAAACCGTCATCACCTGTATTGTTATTATCACCTTTTGTTTTGAAAAACACATCATCATTTGTCATATATTTTTTTACAACTCTGTGACAAATTATTTTTCCATCTCTTACAAAAACCAAAACTTCCCCAACATTTATGTTAGCAGCAGACGTTTTTTCATAAATAATAGCATCTCCTCTGTAAAATGAAGGATTCATTGAATTTGATGCAATGGCTATCATTTTATGATCAAAAATTCCAGCTACTAGTATGACTACAACCATTAGCATAGCAAAAGCAGGTAAAAATAGTATTTTATTGACTTTTTTATTTGTAATTACACTTCTTGTACCATATTGTGCAAGCATCTTATGAAGTGAAGCATAAATACTAAATGGAAATACTATATGAAGTATTGAACTTAAGAATGTATTTACCATTGGCACAAACGGAAAAATATAAATATAGATACTTGGCAATAAGTTATATATAAAAGCAGGTGTAAAACCTATATTATATGCAATATAACTGCATAAAGATTCTTTAGCTATTAAAGCTATTACTATAGAACAAATGAATTCAAATAATTCATAATTGTTCATACTATAATTATCAATTAATCTTAATAATATTTCAATGGTAATTAATAGTATTGTATAAATAATTATTGGTTTTTTATTTTCAAAACTATTTTTACAAATAATAAATCTAACAAGCTCGGTAGCCAAAACATCAATTATAGTAAGCCCTAAACCATTAAATATAGTTTTTGGATTTAAAGAAAATAATGATTTTCCATATCCAATGAATATTCCAAGAGCATAAAGTATAATTAATGTAATTAATATATTTACTATTACAATTAATACTGCATATTTTTTAAATAAACTATTATCTTTTTTAATACCAAATTTTAATGCAAATACAATTAGAGCAAAAACTGAAAATGCAACTTTTAACATATATTTATTCAATTGTGTATTCTTTGCTATTGCAGGATAAAAAACTGCAAACACAAGAATTAGTATTTCAAGCAAATATATGCTTCTAATATTCTTCTTCATATTTACTCCAATGTCCTCTTTAGTATCACTTTTTCAAAGAGGCTTAAACTGGCTTTAAGCCTCTTTGAAATAAAAATTAATTAAACACTTGCATAGTCAAATGTAACAGTTAAAGTTATTTGTTGATCTGCTTGTGGTAGATCATCTGCAGATGTTGGCTCTTTATATTCAACTCTTAATGTAACATCTTTTGTGTTTGAACCTGAAGTAGATGGTAAACTAACATTTAAACCTGATTGACTATCTGTATATTCAGTTCCACCATAATTTACTTTTGCAGTTACATATTTTTTTTGTTCAGTTGTTAATCCAGAAATTGTAATTCCTGTAAGTTTAGCATCTATTGTTCCATCATTAATTGCTTGAACAGTAAAATCTGCGAATTCTCCTATTTTATTTAGTGTAGTTGTAAATGTTACAGTATTGTTTTGTACACTTGGTGTTCCTATGCTTTGAGAACCTGTGTTTAGCTTATAACCATTTGTGTTATATGTTGTATTCCAATGAACGCTCCATGTTTGTTTTTTAACTGTTAAATTATTAGAATTTCCTCCAATTGTTAATGTAGTTGCATATGCTGCAAAACCTACTGACATTGCAGCTATTATTATTAATAAGATTACTGCAGTCCAAAGTATTCTTTTTTCTTCTTTTCTCATTTTTTCGTATCCTCCCTCTATTTTTAGACAAATATATTATAACCTTTTTAAAAGGCAATGTACATAAAGATTATATTACTTTTTATTTACATTTTTTCGTCATTTTGTAACATAAAAAAACAAAAAGCAATATAATAATATTGCTTTTTGTTTTTTATGTTTTTAAAATCAGCTTATTACCTAATTTTCTAAGTGTTTAACCGAAGAATCCTTTTTTCTTTAAAGTAGGCTGTTCATTCATTGTTTTTGCAAGTTCAACAAGTAAACTTCTTTGCTCTGCAGTTAATCTCTTTGGAACTTGAACTATAACAGTAAATACAAAGTCACCTCTCCAATTTCCACTTAATGATTTAAAGCCTTTATTTTTAATAGTAAATCTTGTATTAGTAGCTGTTCCCTCTGGAATTTTATATTTTTCCTTTGTTCCATCCACCATTGGAATCTCTATTTCTGCTCCTAATGTTGCTTGTGTAAATGTAATAGGAACTTCACAAAGTACATGCTCTGCTCTTCTTGAATATATAGAATTATTTTTAACTCTAACAACTATATATAGATCTCCATTTGGTCCACCATTTTTTCCTGGTTCACCTTCATTTTTAAGTACTATTGTTTGACCATCGTCAATTCCTTCTGGAATTTTTACTTTTAATTTCTTTAATTTTTTAACAAAACCTTTTCCTCTACAAGTTGGACATGGATTTGTTATTACTGATCCTGTACCACCACAAGCACTACAAGTTCTTTGTGTTGCCATTTGTCCAAAAGGTGTTGAAGCTACTTGCCTTACGCTTCCAGTTCCATTACAAGTTGTACATTTGGTTGGTTTTGTACCATTTGCACATCCTGTTCCAGAACAACTAGAACACTTTTCATTTCTACTAATTGATATTTCTTTTTCTATACCTTTATATGAATCCTCAAAAGAAATATCAACCGCAACTTTTAAATCTGCTCCTTTTGTAGCAGCACTTCTACTTCTTGAACTAGTTCTTCTACTTCCACCAAAAAATGATGAAAATATATCACCTAAATCTCCAAAATCTCCAAATCCGCTAAATCCATCAAATCCTGAACCATATGAATAATATCCTCCGCCATTTGAGCCCATGTTTGGCCCATCAAATCCATATGTATCATACATTTGTCTTTTTTGCTTATCAGACAAGGTTTCGTATGCTTCATTTACTTCTTTAAATTTTGCTTCAGCTTCAGCTTTATTATCTGGGTTTGCATCTGGGTGCCATTTTTTAGCTAAACGCCTATATGCCTTTTTTAATTCATCATCTGTTGCATTTTTATCAACGCCTAAAACTTCATAATAATCTCGTTTTTCAGCCATTTAAAGCCTCCTACATTTATTTAACATATTAATTTTAATTGTTATATAACTACAATAATCTTACCTATAAAGAGAAACATATATATCATTCGACGAGTCTCTAATGTTGAGACTTCCAGTATACTAGTTTGAAAAAATATTTTATGAAATATATTCTAATATCAATCAAAGAATGCCGATTATTAGAAATGAGGAAAATGATTATATATGTTTCTAAAAAATGCAATTATTTTAATTATATAAAAAATAAAATTTATTAAAATAGCTATATAGAAGCCAGATAATATCTGGCCTCTCTTATAACCATTTTACTCGTCTTTTTTATCATCATTTTCAACTTCATAATCTGCATTATATACGTTTCCATTTTCATCTGTAGTTGTTCCTGTTGTTTCTCCACCCATATTTGCAGCACCTTCTGCACCAGTGGCTGCTGCTTTTTGTCCATATAGTTTTTCTGATAATGAATAGAATACTTTTGTAAGTTTATCTGTAGCATCTTTAATTTCTTCAGTATTATTTGTTTCTAATGCTTTCTTAACATTTGCAATTTCTTCTTCAACTTTAGATTTTTCTTCTCCACTTACTTTATCTCCAAGTTCTTCTAAAGTTTTTTCACTATTATATACTAAACTTTCTGCATTATTTTTAACTTCAATTTCTTCTTTCTTTTTCTTATCTTCTTGACTATGAAGTTCTGCATCTTTAATTGCTTGATTAATATCATCTTCAGAAAGATTTGTAGAAGCAGTAATAACAACATTTTGCTCATTTCCTGTTGCTTGATCTTTAGCAGAAACATGAACTATACCATTTGCATCTATATCAAATGTAACTTCGATTTGTGGTACTCCTCTTGGTGCTGCTGGAATTCCTGTTAAATGGAATCTTCCTAAAGTTTTATTATATGCTGCCATTTCTCTTTCACCTTGAAGAACGTGAACTTCAACAGCTGTTTGACCATCTGCTGCAGTTGAGAATACTTGTGATTTTTTAGTTGGTATTGTAGTATTTCTTTCGATTAATTTTGTAAATACACCACCATAAGTTTCAATACCAAGTGATAATGGTGTAACATCTAGTAATACTAAATCTTTAACATCTCCAGAAAGTACTCCACCTTGAATAGCTGCACCAATTGCAACACATTCATCAGGATTAATTCCTTTATCTGGTTCTTTTCCTGTAATTCTTTTTACAACTTCTTGAACAGCTGGAACTCTAGTAGAACCACCAACTAACAATACTTTACTTAAATCAGATGCTTTAATTCCAGCATCAGCTAAAGCTTTGTTAACTGGTTCTGCTGTAGATTCAACTAAATCGTGAATTAATTCTTCAAATTTTGATCTAGATAAAGTTATATCTAAGTGTTTTGGTCCTGTTGAATCTGCTGTAATAAATGGTAAGTTAATTTGTGTTTGTTGCATTCCTGATAATTCAATTTTTGCTTTTTCAGCTGCTTCTTTTAATCTTTGCATTGCCATTTTATCTGATGATAAATCAATACCACTTGATTTTTTGAATTCAGCAACTAAATAATCCATAATTCTGTTATCAAAGTCATCACCACCAAGACGTGTATTACCATTTGTAGCTAAAACTTCGAATACACCATCACCAATATCTAGAATTGAAACATCGAATGTTCCACCACCTAAGTCATAAATCATTATTTTTTCATCTTGATTTTCTTTATCCATACCAAAAGCAAGAGCTGCTGCAGTTGGTTCGTTTATTATTCTTAATACTTCCAATCCTGCAATTTTACCAGCATCTTTTGTTGCTTGTCTTTGACTATCATTAAAATATGCTGGAACTGTAATAACAGCTTGTGTTACTGTAGTTCCTAAATAATTTTCAGCATCTGCTTTTAATTTTTGTAAGATCATTGCTGAAATCTCTTGTGGAGAAAATTCATCTCCTTCAATTTTTACTTTTTGTGCAGTTCCCATTTCTCTTTTAATTGAAATAACTGTATTTTCTGGATTTGTAACAGCTTGACGTTTAGCTATTTGTCCAACTAATCTTTCTCCGTTTTTAGAAAAAGCTACAACTGATGGAGTTGTTCTGCTACCTTCAGCGTTTGGTATAACAACTGGCTCTCCTCCTTCTAATACAGCTACACATGAATTTGTTGTTCCTAAGTCAATTCCTATAATTTTTCCCATAATTTTAACTTCCTTTCTTTTGGTACTATGACCATTTATATGATTTAAATTTTATTCTTATATTTATAATTTTTGCCAGAAGCAAGTTTAACAACGTAAAACAAAGCTTATCACAAAAATTAGTTGGCTACCATTACCATTGAATGACGAATTACTTTATTGCCTATTTTATATCCTTTTCTATATTCTTGAACTATTTCGCCTTGACCTTTTTCTGGATCTTCAATATGACTTACAGCTTCATGAAGTTCTGGATCAAATTTTTGTCCAACAGCTTCAATCTCTGTCATTCCAAAATTATTTAATACACCTGCTAATTGCTTAACTACAAGTTTGATTCCTTCTTGATAGCCAGTATCTTCCGTTTTAGCTTCAGCAGCTTTTTCTAAGTTATCCATAACAGGTAATATACTACTTACTACATCACCAGTAATTTCTATTCTTTTAGTCAAACTTTCTTTTTGTGTTCTTTTTTTGTAATTTTCGAATTCAGCAAAAAGACGTTTATATCTATCATTTAATTCTTCTAATTCATTTGAACTATCTTGAGCAGTCTTAGTTTCAACTGTATTAGTTTCTACTGTAGCATTATCAACATTTTCTTCTTGCTTTATTTCTTTTTTTACTTCTTCATTTGTATTATTGTTCTCTTCCATATTTTCCCTCCTCTCGCTACTTAATAACTCTAAAAGTTTTTACCCTTTTTATAATCATCATTAAGTTTTTTGCTAATATATTTCATAACAGAAATTACTTTTGAATAATCCATTCTTGTTGGACCTATAATTCCTATTGTTCCAATGTCTTTTCCTTCAATTAAGTGATTAAATGTAACAATACTAAAATTTTTTAATTCTTCTTTTTCTGATTCTTCGCCAATATATACATTTATATCTTTTGCAACATCTGTATTCATAACATCTGAAACCAAATCTTTAGAATTAAGTACATTTAGAAAATCTTTTGCAACATCTGTTTTTTGAAATTCTGGCATATCTACAACTTTATTAGTTCCTTCTAAGTAAACTTGATTTCCAGTTTCTTTTAATAGTTTATTTATTTCTTCAATTATTTTCTTAATAATATTAATTCCAGTTTTTATTTCAGTAGTAATAAATTCTTCTATAGGTACATTTATTTCATCTAAAGATTTTCCAATTAATTTATTTTTAAATAAAGCTGTTAAATCTTCTGTTTGCTCTTGAGAAATGTTTTCATCAAATTTAATAATTGATTCTCTTATTATTCCTGAATCTGTAAGAATTACAGCCATTAAAACTCTATTTCCAAGTAAAACAAATTTTATATCCATAATAGTATGTTGATTAACCTGTGGGCCAATAGCAACTGTCGTATAATGAGTTATTTCAGATAATGTTGTTGTTGCAATTTTAGTAAGTTCTTCTAAATCATTAACTTTCTGTTCTAATCTTTCTTTAATAAAAGCTATTTCACTTCTACTTAATTCATCTTCTCTTAAAAGCTCATCAACATAATATCTATAACCTTTTTGTGATGGTACTCTTCCGACTTGAAGTATGAGTTTTTTCCAAAAAACCTATTTTTTCAAGTTCAGCCATTTCGTTTCTAATTGTAGCACTACTGCAATCTAAATCAGAATTTTTAAGCAAATTTCCTGAACTTACAGGTTCTGCAGTTTCAATGTATCCTTCTACAATTGCTCCGAGTATTTTCTTTTTTCTTTCATCTAATTTCATTTTTATTTCCTTTCAAAATACAAACCTATGATAGTTTTAGAAATCTGTATCTATTTTAAGGGTTCGCTTTTATTATTATAACAAAAATTAGCAATCCTATTCAAGGACTGCTAATATATTATATCTTTTTATTTACTTTGTCAAGGCTTTTCAAATAATTATTTTTAAATTATTGTTTAAATATATTTTCAACCTTTATTTCTAAATTTTTTTGTCTTTCTTTTAACTCTGATGATATTTTTTTTAAATCTTCTATATTGTCTTTATCAAGATTTATCATTTTTCCATCATATGAAATAGTTCCAAACAATTCTTCTTTCATAACTACTCCTCCAATATTATAACTCTGGTTCACTAGTATTTTCTTTATAATCTTGTTCTAAATTATTTAGTTTTCTAGCTCTAGTATTATCGGCTTTATCTAAACCTTGTACTAATTCTTTTCCTGATTTTTCTATTTCAACTTTTTGTTGAGAATTACCATCTTCTATAACTTTCGCTAAACCTTTTTTCATCATCATATCAACTTTTTTGGTTGCAATACTTCTTAAATCTATCCTTTTGCCTTTATCTGCTTCTTTTAATCCACCTTGTTTTGCTTCCTTTTCATCATATCCAGATTTCATTTGATCAACTCTATCCAAATCATTTTGGATACTTTTTACAGAATATAATCCATGTGTTGCAATGACTTCATTTAAAACTTTATTTAGCATGTAATAATTATCACTTGCCTCTTGAATATTAGAAAAACTATCACTTAATTCTTCTTGGTATAACGTATCTCCTGAAATATTATCAGCAAATGATTCTAATAATGGATCACCATTTAACGATTCTCTATCAAATGTAATATCTTTGGTTCCACGTTTATTGTCTTTTAAATAAATACTTTCAGCAAGAGCTGCAACTTGTTCATCAGAAAGTTCATCAATGGAAGGTGTTTGCAATACTTTAGTAACTTTTTCTAAAAGCTCTCTATTTACTTTTCGACCTGCACTATTTTTCTTCTCAAAAAATTCATTATTAATTGCAGGTTTAGGAGCTTCTGGATCTTCTGGTTCAGGAATAACTAGTTTTCCATTCTCTACTGTAGCATTAGCCAAGAACTCATTAATATCTTCTTGAGAAAATCCTAAATTTTGTAATTCATTTTTAACAGCACTACTTCTAACATTTTCAAGTTCTTCTCTCATTTGTGCCATTCTGCTTTGCATACCATTTTCTAAAGAAGCTTCAAATGTTTCAACATTTTCCAATTTTCCAGCTCTAACGTCATCTAATTGCCTTTGTACATTTTCTGGAATAACCACACCATCTAAATCTAACAATGCATTTTCTCTATCTTCAGCAAATTGTTTTTCTGCTTTTGAAAGTATTTCTTTTCCAAGGGCAAGTTTTTTACTGTACATTTTTTCTTGATGCATTTCTGCTTTTCCTCTAGCAGCTTTATAAGTTCTTCCTATCGTCTTTGCTGTAAATTTTGTTAATGATTTTGTTACATTAAAAGCAGTTTTAATTCCTATCCTAGCAGCTGTTTCTGCTACTCCTACAGTAGTTATCCCCAGAGTCAGTGCTACTTTAGCATAAGTTGGCGTTTTATCAGTTACTAAAGCATTATATACTTTTTTTCCACGCAAAGCAGAATTTTCAATCATTTTTCCATCTTGTTTTAAACCTTTTTTTATAGTTTCAAATCCTTCCTTTGCAGTTTTAGCTTCTGTATTATCTTTAAATTCATCATCAACTTGTAATTCTCCAACTTCTTTTCTTTTAGGTACTTCTAATTCTAATCTAGGCAGTTTTAATGCTTCAACAACACTTCTAAATATTTCTTTGTTCACACCGTAATTTCTTAAAGTTTCAGCAATTTTACTTCTATTATCCCAATTTGGATTTTTTGCATATTCTGAAACATTTCTTGAAAAATCTTTCATAAATTTTTCTTTGGTTTCATTATCTGTAATTTGTAAGTCTAATTGTTTAGTAAAATTTTCGTTTTTATTTAAGACCTCATTAACTCTATTTTCACTTATTTCCATAAATTTATTTCTCCATTCACCAACTACTATCCAACGTTTTCATCAAAACTCTCACTAGAATAACCTCTAAGTTCTAACAATTCAGCAACAAAATCAATTGTATCTTCTCTCATTTGAGATACAAGCTCTTGTGAATCTATTTTATCTACTTTTTTAATAAAACCTGATAAAACCTCGCTATATCTTTTCTTTCCATTAAAAATATTACTAATGATATTTAAGAATTTTTGAAATACATTTACTTCTGTTCTAACTTGTAATGCTGTAGTTGTAATTAAAAACTCATCATTAATTCTTTGTTCAAATTTAGCCACACAAATTCCAAACTTTTCATTACATTTATCAATTATTTTATTATATAATTCATTTTTTTCTTTTAAATTGTTTTTAAGCTTATTATAATCTTTTCCTGATTGACTTCCATTTTCAATTTCATTTATTATCTTTTGATAGTTTGACATTACAACTTGTTTATTTAATCTAGCTTCTTGAAGTTCATTTTGTATATTTACATATTGACAATAAAACTCATCATAAACCATATTTAATTTTTGTTTATAATGCGAAATAATTAAATTTATATTCTCATAAAAATTTTCTTTATTTTGATGATAGTTTTGTGCTTCTATATCTAATAGCTTTGAAAGATATGAAATCTTTTCTTCTATTATTTTATTACTATTTCTAATAAACAAAGCTGCTTCTATTTTATAAATCTTATTTTGCAAATCAGCCATTTCATTAAAAATTTTTACAAGTTCTTTACTTATTTGCTCGCTCATCTTATCCTCCGTATTATAAAAATAATTATTTCCTAGATATAATAAATATATAAATAATTCAATTTTTTTTCAACAAAATACAAAAAACGTTACATAAATGATATATTCATGTAACGTTAGATTAAATTTTTTCTATACAAACTCTTCAAAAACTTGATTGGCTAAATCTAAACCTCTTTTAGTGAGATTAATATTATCTAAATCGACTTGAATTAAACCGCTTGTCAACAAGTTTTGAAATCTCAAATCTAAAATAAAATAGTGGGTTAATTCCAAATCTTTGCTCAAACTCTGAAATTGAGATTCCTTTTATCTTTCTAAATCCCAACATCATATACTCTTTCATTTGCGATTCTTTATTTTGAATTTCAAGCACTTCAATATTATCTATATTTTTATTATTATCAATATTTTCTATATATTTTGAATAATCACTAATATTTGAAAATCTAATATTTTCTAAATATGAATGACTTGCTAATCCAAAGCCTAAATATTCACATTGACTCCAACAATTTAAATTGTGTTTTGATTCAAATCCTTTTAAAGCAAAATTTGAAATCTCATAATGTTCATATTGATTTTGATTAAGTATCTTTTTAATCGTGTGATACATTTTTCTTTCGAGTTCATCTGTTGGCAATACCAATTTTCCTTGTGAAATTTCTTTTTCTAATACTGTATTTTCCTCAACTATTAATGAATAAATTGAAATATGATTTGGTTTTAATTTGATTACTTCTTTTAAACTTTCTTTTAAATCATCTACTGTTTGATTTGGAAGTCCTAGCATTAAGTCAACATTTATATTATTAAAACCAATATTTTTTGCCAAATTATATGTATTTAAGAAATCTTTAAAATCATGAATTCTTCCAAGCGTTTTTAACAATTCATTTTTTGAAGATTGAAGTCCAATACTAATTCTATTAAATCCTGCATTTAGATAATCTTCTAATTTTTCTTTAGTTGCTGTTCCAGGATTTATTTCAATTGTAATTTCTGCATTTTTTTCAACCAAAAAACTTTTCTTGATAGCATTTAATGTTTGAACTATTAGTTTAGAATCAATGCAAGAAGGCGTCCCACCTCCAAAATAAATGGTGTCAACAATAATATTTTTTAAGAATACTTCTTTTTGATTTGATTTTAATAATAATTCTTGCAATGTTTTTGGACTTTGATTTATTGATTTTATTAATGCATTTATATACTCGTTTTCACATTCTAATTTATTCTCGAATGAAATAAAATCACAGTATTTACATTTTTTAATGCAAAAAGGAATATGTATATAAATCCCTATTTTTTTCATATCTCTCTCCATTTTATTTTCTAAACTCTTCTGCTAAATTATGAATCTTTTTAAATCTATGATTAATTCCGAGATTTTCCAATTGGTTCAGCTAACATTTCTCCAATTTCCTTTAAAGAGCTTTCAGGATGTTCTAGTCTTAATAGTGCTACTTCTCTTAATTCAGGAGAAAGTTCCTCAAAACGATTTATTTTTCTTAAAAAGTTTATATCTTCTATTTGAAGAACAGCAGCGTCAACGGTTTTGTTTAAATTTGCAGTTTCACAATTTACTAATCTATTTACATTATTTTTCATCTCTTTAAATATTCTAATATCTTCTAATTTTAGAACTGCTTTATTTGCTCCAATACAAGCTAAAAACATTGAAATTTGATCAGTCTCTTTTAAATAAATCATATATTTATCTTTGTTTTCTATTAGTTTAAAATCTACTCCATAATTTTTGCAAAGATTTGAAATATACTCAGCATTCTTCTTGTTACCAAATAGTATTTCCAAATGATATGTTTTTTCTGGACTCGTTACAGACCCAGCTCCCAAAAAGGCTCCTCTAATAATCGTTTTTCTTACATCATCATTTATACTACTTTCTAATTTAGAAAATCTGTCTTGTACATCTTTTTTGGCAATTTTTGCGACAAAGCATTTTCCTCTAATTTCAGGCTCATACTCTATTTGTAAATTAAAAAGAATTTTATAAAACCTTTCTATATTGAATTCATTTTCAGTTACAAATTCAATATAATCTTCATTTTCTAAAACATTTCCTGTTAAAATATATCCCAAGAATTCTGCTTCTAATAAATCTTTATTTTTCCAATTATTAAAACTACTTAATTCTTCTTTTACATCTGATGAATAAGACATGTTTTCTCCTTTTCATTATTAAAATAAAACAATTAAATAATAATTTTTTAATTGTATTTTAAGCTAAATTCAAATTATATAAAGTCAAAATATAATTATACACTAGCAATAATTACTCTATCATTTCCTGAGTAATCTTCTAAACTTATTATATCTTTAAATCCGTTCTTCTCAAGTATTTGGATTACTTGTTGTCTTTGATTATAGCCTATTTCTAAAAACAGCATTCCTTCAAGGGTTAAATAGTTAAAGCTTTCACTGATAATTTTTCTATAAAAATCTAATCCATCTTTTCCACCATCTAGAGCTATTCTTGGTTCATTTTGTACTTCTATTGATAAATCACTTATCACATCTGATTCAATATATGGTGGATTAGAAACAATAATATCAAATTTTCCGACTATGTTTTCAAACAAATTAGATTTTATAAAATTTACTTCTGCTTTGTTTTGCTTTGCATTTCTTCTAGCAACTTCTAATGCTTCTTCACTTATATCTGAAGCTAAAATAGTAGTTTCTGGAATAAGTTTTTTTAAAGAAACAGCGATAGCTCCACTTCCTGTACACAAATCTAAAATCTGAGGATTAGTAATACTCTTTTTATCTAAATTATCAAATAATCTTATATTTTCTTTTCCATTAATGTGCTTAATATATTTATCAACTGCTTGAACCAAAATTTCAGTATCTGGTTGTGGAATTAAAACATTTTTATCAACATAAAAATTAAATCCCATAAATTCTTGATTTCCTATAATATATTGAAGTGGTTCTCCTCCAGTTAATCTATCCAATATAGAATAATACTTTATTTGAGTATCAATATCTATTTCTTCATAATCATGAGTTATCAAGTATTCTTTTGGTTGGTTTATGGTATAAGCCAAAAGTACTCTTGCTTTAAAAATACTATCTTCTATATTTCTTTCTTTAAGAACATAAATGCCATTTTTTAAAACTTCAGATATTTTCATATTTTATCATATGCCATATTTAAAACTTAAATATATACATACTCCTTTCAAATAATGCAATAATTTTATCATCATGTGCATAAAAAAGCAAGAAAATTAAAACCCCACGTTTAAGCCGTTCTCAGATGAATTTTTAATGGACCTGTACTCACACAGGTGGGTGCCTTCCCAAATACTCATGGGTTTCTTACAATTCATACGGTAAGCATACACGCCATATTCGGAGTTCGGGCTCCCTTATCCATAACTTGTAGGTTCTAAAAATTCAAGTCATCACGCACTACGCAGGGAAAATTAATAACTATTAAATTATATAAAATAAAACTTATTTGTTTTACTTTATAATTATTTTACCATATTATTTATAATAGTTCAAATTTGAAATTTTTCAAATTTTATTGTTAGATCTAATTATATGCACTCATTTAATTATAATCTCACTTTTTTAACTATTTTCTCATTTGCATTTTATATTTTTTATTGATAACATTTTTTATTATGAAAGAAATTATAAGGAAACAATCTTTTTGATGTAAAATAAATAATTCAAAATCTATATCTCCTTTATTTTTATAAAAACTTAGGAACATATTGTTCTTCATTATCTTCCAAATTTTGAATATATCCATTTTTTAAGTTCAATGAATATACAAAATCTTCAATTTCTTCAAATTCTTCTTCTGATAATTTCCTATTAATATCTATCTCATCTTTTGCTTTAAAGCAAGGAAAATATTGTGCCATTACACTTAAATAAACATTTTTTCCAAAGCTTTTTTTAATATACTTTAATACTTGTTTACTATTTTGGATATGATTTGGCAAAACTAAATGTCTTATTAATACTCCTTTTTTCATTAATCCATATTCATCATAAATATTTTGTGGTTGTTGTCTTATCATTTCTTTTATAGCATTGGTAGCAATCTCTTTATAGTTGTAAGCATTTGATAATCTTAAAGCTAAATCATTATAATAGTATTTAAAATCTGGTAAATAAATATCAACATACCCCTCTAATAATTTTAATGTATCTATACTTTCATACCCACTTGAATTATAAACAATCGGAATAATAAGACCTTTTTTTCTAGCAATTTTTAAGGCTTCTATAATTTGCGGAACAAACATAAATCCAGTTACTAAATTAATATTATTTGCACCCTCATTTTGAAGCCAAATCATTTTTTCGGCTAATGCTTCTATAGAAATTTCTTCACCTTTTTTCTCCCAGCTAATTTCATAATTTTGGCAAAATAAACATTTTAAATTACAACCAGAAAAGAAAATTGTTCCAGATCCTTCTGATCCACTAATACATGGTTCTTCATAATAATGAAGGCCAATTCTAGCTTGTTTAATATTTTTACTAGCACCACAAAAACCAATATTACCTTCTAATCTATTTACTTTACAATTTCTTGGACATAATTTACATTCTTTTAAAAACTCTTCCATTTCACATTCCTTAATTCTTGTTTTATACAATGCATTTTAACAAAAAATAGATGATATATCAATTTATTTATTGTAAAAATTTTTTACTTATGTTAAAATTTTATTATCATTTATATAGTGAAAGGAAATACTTATGAAAAATAAATTAAAAATATTGTTTGTTCTTTTAGCTATTTTAATTATTACAGGGATTGCACTTATTATAATAGAAATAAATCATTCTAAAACAAATACAATTACTGAACCTAAAGATTCAAATACAATTATTGGTTTTAGTAATAATGAACCAATTAAAGTAAATCAAAATGGTGAAAATACTGTAGTAGCTATTGGGCAAACGACAGACAATATAGAAAACTATATTTATTATAGTATAATTGTTGAAAAAACATTATCAGAAGAAGATCAAATTTTAGAACTAATTAATTCTATTTCAAAAATAATTGGATATAAAATAAATATTAATAAAATAACTATCAGTAATAATGATATACATATAGACTTTTCAGAATCTGCTGCACCATTTGAAACAGTAAGCAGTTACTATGGCGAAGGTAATGAAAAATATTTTATTAATACTGAAAGCAGTTTATCTAAAACAATTTTTGATAGTATTAATAAAACATTATTATTATATTTAGGAAATAATATGCAAGTATTTTTTTCAGTAAATGATGAAAATATTTCAATTAATGAAAACAGTAGACAGATATCTATAAATAAAAACATTGATTATAATACAAATAAAAAATAGCTATTTAAAAAAGAATTGAATCCTCTTTTATAAACTTTTAGTTTAACAAGGAGGATCCAATTCATATAATAGCTATTTTTTTATTTCTTTACTAAGCTTTGTTATTGCTTTTGTTTCTATCCTAGAAACATATGAACGACTTATGTTTAAAAGCTTTGCAATCTCTTTTTGAGTTTTTGGTTTATTTCCATCTAATCCAAATCTCATCTCGATAATAATTTTTTCTCTATCTTGCAATACATATTTCATCTTATCATATAGTTCTTTAATTTTAAATTTTAAATCAACTGCATCTTCTATATTTTTCTCATCATTTTCTAAAACTTCTTGTAATGTAACTACATTATCGTCTTTATCCTTTCCTATTGGTTCATTTAAATAAACTTCAGCATTCTGTTTTTTGCTAGACCTCATAAACATCAATATTTCATTTTCAATACATTTAGCTGTATATGTAGCTAATTTTATATTTTTTTCAGAATTAAAACTATTAATTCCCTTTATTAATCCAATAGTTCCAATAGAAATTAAATCATCTTGGTCTATCCCAGACCAAGAATACTTTTTACAAACATGAGCTACTAATCTTAAATTTCTTTCTATTAATACTCTTTTAGCATTTTCATCGTTATCCTTTAATTTTTCTATGTATATTTGTTCTTCTTCTTGAGACAATGGTTCAGGAAAAAGATTACTACTTCCGTATATATCCAAACCCTAAAATTGCAATTTTTAAAAAGTTTATTAATTCAACTGTAATAGATAATCCCAGCAATATAACTCCCCCTTAAAATAACCTATTCTAATCTAGTATATGAACAAAAAAAATAATAGTGCCTGGGCACTATTATTTTTTTATTACTCACCTAATAACGGACAAAATTCTTCATTTCTTGGTTTTTCTGGTCTGTCTTCTTTTTTACATTCAAGTTTAATTCCTTTTAAACATTCTTGTTTTTTAGGTTTACAAACTCTACAAATTTTTACATGCTTTACTCGATTTACCCAAATTTGTAAATCATAACTCCTATTTGGGCATAAAGGTCCGAAAACAAATTCACCATCTTCATCAGTAAAAGCATGTGAAACAGGTTTTCTTTCTTCTTTTCCCATCATTTTTTCTACTTCTATTAATTTAACAACTGCATCTTCTATTGGATCACCGTAATCATCTTTTAATACTCCAAAAATAACATTTCTATTATCTTTTGGTACTTTAACTTCTACATCATATTGTTTTCCATTTTCAATAAAGCCGTTAACTTCTACATTCATGTTTTTATCATAATTTTCAAATTCCATAATATAAATCACCTTTCTTTATCAATACTATAATATATCTAATAGATTTAATAATAATTGATACTAATATATATTATGGATATTATGTTAATAATGTGAATAATATAAATTTAAAATTATTGTACATAAAATTAATGTACATGCAGAATAATAAAAAGTATTATTAATATTATAAATGCAAGTATTAATATAAGCCTATTTTTCTTGCAAATTGTTTTCCTTTTTTTACCATCTTTTTCTTTTCATCATCAATATTTCCTGAATACAATAGCATAGCACTTGCAGTAACTATTGTTCCTAACATAACACCTTTTATAAATTTCATATTTTTCACCTCCAACTATGCAGAACAAAAAGGCCAGGACAAGAAAACGGAGTTTTCGGGACAATGGGACGGAGTTTTTGTCCTGCAAATTTAAAATCTTTTCTTCCTTAGAAATTCTTATTTTTAACGTTATTCTAATTCTTATAAAATCAATTTTTTGTTTTATTATATTATTTGGTTTTAAAATCTTTATATACTGTAAAGTTTAGGTAAAACAGACATTTTTATTCAATAAAAAAATCTAACAAAACAACTATATTGTTTTATTAGATTTTATTTTTCAATTATTATTCTCAACCTGTCCTATTTATGCGCCTTTTCAGCATTTTTTATATTTTTGAATTATTCATTTCTTATATTTAAAGGATAGTTTCAAAAACAGCTAACTGTCAAGTTGTTCAAGTTTTTTCATCCTTGGAAACCCGCAGGACAAAAACTCCGTCCCATTGTCCCGAAAAAAAATTGTCTTGCTTTTCCGATTAAATAGGCTTTACATTTTCATCTTCGATGTAGTATTTTGTGTTTTTCATTTTATCAGGTAAGTATTGTTGCTCAACCCAATGGCCAGGATAGTCATGAGGATATTTATAACCTTCTCCATAGCCGAATTCTTCCATTCCGTTTAGCAGGAGCATTTCTAATATGCATTGGTATTGTTCCAGTATCTTTTGAAGCTACATCTTCTAAAGCTTTATTTATTGCTAAATATGATGCATTTGATTTTGGTGATTTTGCAACATATACAGCAGCTTCAGCAAGAATTATTCTAGCTTCTGGCATTCCAATCATTGTTACAGCTTGCATTGCAGAAGTTGCTACAACTAATGCTTGTGGATTTGCCATTCCTACATCTTCTGATGCACAAATTGTAATTCTTCTTGCTAAAAATACTGGGTCTTCTCCTGCATTAATTGCTCTTGCCAAATAAAACACTGCAGCATCAGCATCTCCTCCACGCATTGATTTTATAAATGCGCTGATATTATCATAATGACTATCACCATTTTTATCAAACATTGCTTTTGGTTTATTTAAACTCTGAGATATTATTTCATCTGTAAGCTCAATAACACCTTCAGAGTTCATTTTTGTAGTAAGGACTGCAACTTCTAATCCATTTAATGCAGTTCTAACATCACCATTTGAAATTTCAGCAATTTTTTCTATAGTATCATCTGAAATTTTTATAGAATACCCACCTAATCCATCTTTACTAATTAAAGCCTTCTTAATAACTTTAATAATATCTTCTTTAGAAAGTGGCTCAAGTTTAACTACCATAGATCTTGAAATCAAAGCTTTATTAACTTCAAAATAAGGATTTTCTGTAGTTGCACCAATTAATATTACTGTACCATTTTCTACAAATGGTAATAATGCATCTTGTTGTAATTTGTTAAATCTATGTATCTCATCAATAAATAATATACATTTTCCACTTGGATTTAATAAAGGATTATCTGCTTCTTGTACTGCATTTTTTATATCTGAAACACCACTTGTTACTGCATTAATTCTAATAAATTTATATTTAGTTGTTTCACTAATTACTTTTGCTAAGCTCGTTTTTCCACATCCTGGAGGTCCCCAAAGAATTAAACTAGAAAGTCTATCTGCTTTTATAGTTCTATATAATAGTTTATCTTTACCTATTACATGCTCTTGACCTACATAATCATCTAACGTCTTTGGGCGCATTCTGAATGCCAAGGGTTGATTATCCATTTTCTTTTTCTCCTAATAAATTGTAATTTTTTGATCCTAATATTAAAAATCTAATATCTAGTATCTAATACTATATCTACATTATAATATCTATTTACTAGTTTCTAGCCTATAACATCTGATATCTAGTTGATTTCTATCTTAATATCCTGGTTTTTCTAATAAATGGAACATATTTCTCTTATATTCTTCTACACCAGGTTGATTAAATGGATTTACTCCAAGTAGATAACCAGACATCGCACAAGCTTTTTCAAAGAAATATATTAATTCTCCGATATTTTCCTCATTTAATTCATCTATTTCTATCATTATGTTTGGAACATTTCCATTAACATGAGCTAAAACTGTTCCTTCCATAGCTTTTAAATTAACATATCCTAATGTTTTTCCAACCAAATAATTTAATCCATCTAAATTCTGGCTGTCTGCTTGAATAGTAACTTCTGAAGAATTCTTTTTAACTTTTAAAACTGTTTCCATTAAGTGCCTTTCACCGCTGTTGGATATATTGACCCATTGAATGTAAATCTGTTGTTAAATCAACACCAGCTGGGAAAATTCCTTTTAAGTCTTTTCCTTCGCTTTCTCCATATAATTGTTTCCACCATTCAGTAAAATAATGTAATTTTGGCTCATAATTTGCTAAAATTTCAATCTTTTTATTTGAACCATACAATAAATTTCTAATAACAGCATATTTATAGCAATCATTATATTTTAAGTCATTGTCTGCATATTTATCTTGTGCTGATTTTGCACCTTTCATTAATTTATCTATATCAATACCTGCAACTGCAATAGGTAACAAGCCCACAGCGGTTAATACAGAATATCTTCCTCCAACATTATCTGGAATTACAAATGTTTCATATCCTTCATCATCAGCTAATGTTTTTAAAGCTCCTTTTGCTTTATCTGTTGTAACATATATTCTCTTTCTTGCTTCATCAGCTCCATATTTTGTTTCTAACACTTCTCTAAAGATTCTAAAAGCAATTGCAGGTTCTGTTGTTGTTCCTGATTTTGAAATTACATTTATTGAAATGTCCTTACCTTCAACAAATTCTAATATATCATTCATATAAACAGGACTTAAATTACATCCAGCATAAACTATTTGTGGAGTTTTTCTTTTAGTTTCAGGCATTAAATTATAAAAAGAATGTGTTAAACTATCTATTACAGCTCTAGCTCCAAGATAAGATCCACCTATTCCAATAACAACTAAAACATCTGAATCGTTTTGAATTTTATTTGCAGCTTTTTTTATTCTTGCAAACTCCTCTTTATCATAATCAGTAGGAAGATTTAACCAGCCTAAAAATTCTTTTTCATCATCAGCTTTTTCATTCATTTTGGCATGGATCTCAGATACTTTGTCTGAATATTTTAAAATCATATTTTCTTCAATACTTGAATTTTCATAATTTAATTTAATCATATAAACCTCCTAAAAATGCTACTTACTTATTTACAAGCAAAAAGCAAATTATTAATTATAATTACAGTTGGATTATATCACATGACTATAAAAAAATATATGTTTTTTATGTGAAATTATTATTTAGAATATATATAATATCTTACATCAAAATTAGGGATTCATATTCGAATCCCTAATTCTAACTATATTTATTATAATAAATTAATTTGCTTTTATTTTTTTTATTATTTCTTGTCTCTCATAAGTAGTATCACACCAATAGTTAATTTTGAACATTGTTAAAATAATTCTTGCATCTTTAGAAATATTGTCATGTTCTTCTATACGTTTAGCTCCATCTATTTTAGGCATTTTTTGTGTATCTGCATTTTTAATAATATATTCGACCAAAGGTTTTGGCAATTTATTTGTATAATTGTTTCCTAGCGCTAATAAAACAGCTAAAACTTCAGCTAAAATTTTCCTGTCTCTAAACATCTTTAATTTCCTCCTCTTTATCTCTGCCTATCATTTTACTTAACTCATTAAGAGCTCTTCTAAAATCTTCCATATTTATTCCACTTATAACACCACCATCATCAACTGAATTTTGAAATGGTAACAATTTATTTGCATTTATTGCTAAAAGGGTTGACAAATAATCTCTAAATCCAGGATCTGGATCATCTGTTGCAGTTATAGCATGATCTGCTTCATGGAAAAATACATGTCCTGATTTTAGTATCCCATCATGCAATGCTTCTCTAGATATATTAACATAATCTGAAAAATAACTAGCAAAACCATTTGCTCTTTTTCCTATATAATCTTTAGGATAATCATATATTTTGATTTCCCTTATAGGCATACCTTCACCCAAAAATATATTATATAATTTTAATTGTTGAACAATACGTTTTTCTTGTTCAGTTAATTCTTCATATGGAACAGGTATAGCATTTGTAATAGCTTCATTTAATAAACTTTCATATGTTGGAATTTGTTTTCCTTCACTATTTTTCAAATCCTTTAATGCAGCATTAACACAAGATGGTAAAGTAATAAGTTTTATGCCCATGTGACGAGCTCTATGAACTGCATCAAAATCTTTATCACGTTCATCTCTAATACCAGCACCATCACCGTACATATCAAAAAATGTATTTATCCAGGCATCCGCTTGTTTTGAACCACTAGTTAAATAAAATGGTGTTTCAAATTCTAAACATTGCTTACGTGATGATGATTCTTGTGAATACGCTGCGCTACCTCTAAGAAATTCAGAAATAAATTCTTTATTAGTTGTTCTAGTCAATAAAGTTCTAATTTGATCTTGTAGTCCGTCCTTAGAAATAACATTTCTATCTCTTGTTTCAATATTAAATTCAGGAAAATGATATGTGAATTTTATTGGATGATCTCCAGGTATAATTATTTGCCTAACAAATAATTTTCCACCAGTCATTGCAAGTACTTCCACTTTTTTTTCCTTAATTATTGGTGTTATAGTAGAAAATGCTAAAATCTTTTCTGAAATATGTCTAAATTCATTAATAACATCACGTGTAGGATTAATAATTGTTGTAGAGCTTTTTTCATATTGTTTGAGATATCCGTAATCTTCATATTTTGGGTTATCTCTATCGTCCCAATATTGACCATCTCTTAATCTTTCTCTTACTCTAAAAACCAATCTCTGTACTGGTTTCTTTGTTCTTCCTTTTTCAATGATTTCTTCTTTAAAAGCAGGAGTTGCTATCCAGTTTCGTGATCTTAATTCAATTTCCATTCTCTTTCTTAAAGCTGCAAGTGCCGCCATTTTAACACCTTCACCAAATTTTCCTGCTTCGTCTCTTCTCTTTGTAGAAGCAAGTAATCCTAGATTAAACGGACTATAACCAGCACCATCATCACATATCTTTATCTTTGTGATATCTTTATCAGAATAGTTAGGTAATTCTCTAAAGTCATGCCAATCCCACCTAGCATAAAATCTTATCCAAATTCTACTTCCACCACTATCTGATGGTAAGTGATTTTGGCAAAAGTCTAATGTTATCCTTTCAGGATCCCAAATTTCAGCTCCGTAATCTTTAGTTAAAGAAGTTTCTATAGTGTTTTCTAAAATATTAGGTACAATATCCTCATCTCTTAAAATTTCACACCACGTAAAAAAATCAGTATATTCTTTTGAAAAATTTATAAAAGTATATTCTTCAAAAGCTTTTTCAAAACTTGATGGTGGTTTAAAGTCCGTTTTTAAAGCTACTTTAGGTTTTTCTTTTTCATCACCTCTATCACATAATCCAAGTTCTATGCATGCTTCATAAAAAGCATTTTTCCAATTTAATCTATCATCAAAACTTAAACAATAACGTAATTCTTTACCAATACTAAGCTCTACAGGAATATTATATTCCCATTCCCATTGCCATCCTTTATTTTCTGGATTAACACAATATTCTATTATTTTTTTCAAAAACTTCTTAATAAAGTCAAAATCTTTAATAGAAGCAATTAATAATGCAATTGCCGATTTATAATTATAATTATTAAAATCATTACGATCTGGATTAACATTAGCATTCAAAAAGTTATATGTAAAAAATGATGGCATATCTTTAATATATATACTTTTTACAAATACTTCACCACCTTTATCACAATCTATAATTTCTGCTTGGTCACTGCTATAAATAGCCTTTCTATTACCAAGAACTAATATTTTTTCAGGCAAATGTAATGCATAATCAATAAATTCTCTTGAAGGATTGTGAAAAATTGTTTTTGATCCAACTATTGGTTCCCCATCATATACTGTAACATCAAAAACAAGTCTTCTTAAATATTCTGTTTTGTCACCTTTTCTAGTATTCACCATTCTTTGCATTTCACTAGTAGCACGTGCAGACCAATTTCTAGATTGAAACTCCAAATCAAGATTTAGTTTAACAGCAGCAATTGACAAAAGCTTCATTCCTTCGCCAAATTGTCCTGCACTGTTATCTTCACTTGATTTCGTTGAATGAAGAAGTAGTAGATTATTATATGTAAAGCCTACACCATTATCCATAAATCTTACTTCTTTAATCTTATCTACTTGTGTCAAGGCTTCTTCACGGCTTACCCATTTTCCTTCAACTAAAAATTCTAGATAGCATTTGGTACCATTTGAATCAGATGGTAGGTGATTTTGAAAGCCGTCTAAGCATATACGTTTTATTCCCCAACTATCTTGTCTGTAATCTTCTAATATTCCTGGTCCATTTCTTATAGTTTTAATAACTGCTCCTGACGGTGAATTTTCAATTAATGTTTCATAATATTCATCTAATTCTTTTGATGCATCTAAATACTTTTGATACAAATCTTCTACTTTACTTATTAAATCTTCTTTAAAGTAACGATGGCCTGTTTTTTTATCTTTTTCCAAAACCAGCCTCTTAACTTGTATAGGTATAGATTTTTCATCTGCTACTTCTTCAGGATTATGAAAATATTTATCATATGTTTCTGGTAAAAAAATAATTTTTCCATCTGCACTTTCTCCTGTTTCTTCACCAAATACTGGTGAATCGTCATCATCTTCATCATGACTAATTCTATCAATTACTGTACCCCTATGTAACACTTTTCTTCGCATTTCTAAAATAAATAAATTCATTTTCCAACTATTATTAACTTCAATATCTAAATCATAATATTTATTATTAACTATAGATATAGCAGCTAAATATTTATACAAATTATCTCTTGCTTTATTAAAATTAATTTCTTCTTTACTTAACATTTTATCCTCTTTTTTACTTATAATATCATATTGATTATATCATATATTAAATCGTTTTATATAACTTTTGATTTTCATTTATATTAATATTATATTACAAAAATAAGATTTTCTCATAATAATAAAAGAGAGTCTTCTAAAATAGAAAACTCTCTTAATGATCAACAGATATATATTAAATTATAGTTTGATTTGATTTTATTTATAAAACTTATAAGCCTTCCTCCTTTTATATAAATTTTCGAAATAATTACATAACCATTATGTATTAGAAAAAAATAATTAATAAGAAAAAAATATAAGAATCAATTTTTTCGTATCAAAAATAAACTATACTTTTCTTCTCCAATAAAAGTACTTTTTATGATATTTATTTAATTCTTATAGTGGCAGTTTAATTAGAATACAAAAAAACTAATGAGCAAAATAGAATAATTCTATTGGTTGACCATTAGTTTCTAATTTTTTAATAGATTAAAAATACATATCGAAAAAAATATATTATTTGAATAAGTATCATAAATAATTATTTCGAATTAACTATATTATACTACTATCTTTTAGCAAATGCAATAGATTTTGCAATATTTTTGCAATTATTTTTGAATTCTTATCATTAAATTCTGCTTTTTGACAAAACTAATCATCATTCGACTAATTTCATCTTCTATTTTATATAAATCATTATTAAATCATCAATCATTTTAAATATATCACTATTAAATCAATACTTATCATTATTATTATTTTTTTTATAATCAATAGTATCTAAATTATTACATATAAAATTATCGCAATACTTTTCTGCATATTTCAAATCTTTATTATTTTTAATTGTCCATCCTAAAACAAGTAATCCATTATTTCTATATTTTTCAACATTTTTATTTGGCAATGAAAATATACCATATGAAATAAAATCCGGTTTTACTAAAAAATTAAAAAATAAATTCTTTAATACGAATTTCTCTATAATAGGCTTTTTATCCTTTTTAAAATCACATGACAATTGCCCTCTAATTACATCTGGGTAATTCTTTTTAAACCACATTAAAGAAAATGGACTAAAAGTCTGAATTGCATAATTTCCTTTATACTCTTTTAAAATTTTCATTAACTTTTCTTCTAATTTACCAACTTTAGCATCACTTTTAAGTTCAATTAAAATAGGTACGACTCCATTTACTAATTCAAGTGTTTCTGTAAGTAGCGGAATTCTATACTTGGTATTATCTAATGTTAAATCTTTTATTTCATTATATGTAACATCTTTTAATTTTTTATTTACTCCTGTCATTCTTTTTAAATCACTATCATGAAATACGATAACACTTTCATCTTTTAAAATATGAACATCAAGTTCTATTATATATCCACCTAAAATAGCTTTTTCAAAAGCTGGAATAGAATTTTCTGGAATTTTTTTTTCTTTATCAAAACATCCTCTATGAGCAATTAAACTTTCTTTTAAAAAATATGTATTATTCATAAAAAACCTCTTCAAAACAATCTTTATATCTATTAATACTATTTAATAAATAAAATATTACAATTATTCTAATCTTAATAAAGCTCTAACAACTTCTCTATCATTTTCTTTTAATAAAAAAATAAATTCTTTGTCTGATATCTGTTTTCTATAAATCTTTAATTCTTGATTTTCTTTTGATTCAGAAATATAGTGAATTTCAAAATCTTTAATTTTACTATTTTTAAAAAATTCAGTGTCAAAAGTATTCATTATAAATCTAACATATGTAACATTATTTGTATGATTACTAAAATCGATATCTGAAAATCTAATCTTTTGAGTAGTAATAAAGTCACTTTCACTAAAACTATCTTTTAATTTTTGATAGTCTTCTTCATATACACTTTGAGTATACTCCATATCATCCGGATAACAAATTGTGGAAAGTTTTCTAGCCCTTCTAGATAAAAGATCTATAGCACAATACTCTTGCTTTACTTCAAAATAATTCTGATTATTATTTCCAAAAGTTAATTCTGTTTCAAAACGAATTGCACTATCACTAATGCAATATGCCTCAGCCTTTAACTTTTCTTTCCACATAGGATGAACATGAAATCTTATCTTAGTTTTAGTAATAACCCACGCAGCATTATTTTTATTCTTTAATGTAAAATTATCACTTCCAAAACTTTCAAAATATTCAGTAATCATATCTTGCACATAACAAATACAGTTAGATAATCCTAATTTACCTGTATTATCTAAATCAGAATAAGATATATTTAATTCTTTGTTATATTTATACTTCATTTTTTTGTTCCTCTTTTTTGTTAACTCTATTTTTACCTTTTATATCAAATCTGAATATTCCAATCGCAGTGGATAAAAGCATTAACAAATCATTAACTCCTGCGACATAAGATTTAACAACAAAATCATAAATTGACCAAACCATCATTGAAACAAATGTCAATTTTCTGATTTTAGCTTCTTTTGACATTATAATTATAAGCACATAAATAATCCCACCAATAATTGGTAACATATCGATTAAATTTGAAAAAGTTAAACTTCCAAATATAATTGCCAAAATCAAATATACTATTGTTAACCATTTGGGAATTGCTATATTCTTATTAGATAGTACTCCATTTACAATAGTTTCTATTCCTTGCAAAAAGCACAAAATAGCACCAGTATTTGCACCAAGCAAAAAGAAATTAACAGAATATGAAAAATTTGAAAATGCATAACAAATTAATATTTTTTTCTTATTATTTATTTGCATCGAAATAATATTTACTATAGCGCCTATTAATCCAAAAATTTGTGCAATCCAAAATGAAATATTCAAATCCATAATTAATTCCCTCTACATATTATCCAAATAATATTCTAAAATTTTGCTATCTCGTAAAACAACAAATTTAGTATGATTTAATGTATAATAATTTGATGATATAATTTTATTTTTACAATCTTTTATTAATTTTAAAGCTTCTTCAGGTAAAACCCATAAAAGACGTGCGCCTTCATCCTTCTCTTTTTTAGTTAAATTTAATTTTTTATAGTCTTTTAATACTTTTCCAACAAATATATGAGAAATTTGCTTATAATTATCTAAACTATTTTCTTCCTCAACAACTCCTAATTTATTAATTATTTCAACTTCACATCCTGTTTCTTCTAATACCTCTCTTTTAAAGGCGCTTTCAGGTAATTCGTTTCCTTCTAATCCTCCTCCTGGAAGTTTATACTCATTTTTATTTGTTTTATTGAAAACTGCAATCTTTCCGTCATCTCTTAATACAATACCTCTTGAAGCAATTCTTAATCTATGATTACTCTTAAGTTCATTTTCTTTCTCACCAATATCTTTATCTGTTAACTTAAATAATATATCCACTTTATCCTCCACAATTTATGTATTATGTATATTTATTTTTAGTTTTAAAACCAACTCAAAATACCCACTTCAGCCTTAAAATTCAATAACAACTTTATTTAAATTACTTAACTTATTCTTTTTTATCTATAATATCATTTTTCCATCATCGCCAAAAGTATATGGTCCACTTGGCATCAGATCATTTGTTTTTGTTACATAGTAACTTGCTCCAGTTACCAATTCACCACTACTTTTTACATAATAATAATCTCCATCTATTTGTATTAGCCCTGCTCCAAGCGCTATTTCACCATCCACTTAATAAAATAAACTGCCTTCTTCTGCTATTATTCCGTTTTTTACTCCACTTGATGGTGCTGCATATTCATCTATTAAGTTTTCATACTCTTTTATTATATTTTGTTCATTTTCTGCAACAGTTTTTGTATCAGATGTTGCTCCTTTTGCTTTGTCTATTAATCCGCCATTTACCAACATAGAGATTGTTACAGAAGCTAGTATTAACATTACTATTATTGTAATAACTAGCGCTACTAATGTTATGCCTTTTTGCTTTTCTAATAAATTATTCATACATCTTCTCCTATCTTTTGTTATTTTGGCTATTTGCCTATATCTCTATCTAACATACTATATTTTAAATATAACATCATGCAGATATCCAACTAATTTTCCAACTTCTCTATCATAAATTTCTTTTGATATCTCAAATTCTAAAATATCTTTTCGTAAAACTGGAAGTATTTCCAAAATTTTATGAAATTTACAATCATTATCGATACAACTCTTCCATCTACCAATGCCAACAAAATCAATTTTATCTGCGTCTCTTATAATTTTTCCTTCAATCGTCTCTGGATACTCATTCCAACCATGCTTACAAATTGCTAAATAGCATTTTTCAATAAAGGATTCAGGATAATTCTGGTTAAATAACTCCTGTTTCAACATCTCTGCGCTTAATAAAGCATGTCCTTTTTCTCCTTTAATTCTTCCTACGTCATGCCAATATGAAGATAATATACAAACTTCTACATCAGCTTCAGGTACGCCAACCAATATTTCTTTTGTATATTTTACAACAGATTCCATATGTGACAATGAGTGCTTAGGATCTGGAACTTTTTTCATAATCTCTGTTGCTTCCAATATTAATTTACTATATTTGTTTTCAATTTTACTAAAATCTTTCATGCTACAAACTTTACCTCTTAATATTTCGTTCTTTATATCTTTCTAAAAACTATTTTATATCTAATAACATTAAACTTTTCTCGTAATCAGCAGCATCAAAATCTACATTATAAACAATTTCTCCGTCATTAAGCATTTTCATGAATTCATCAATATTTACCCACTTTGCATCTATTGCTTCTCCATCAACAAATTGCAAATCCTCTATCTTTATGTCTTTTTTAAATAAATATATTTCCTTAAATCTATCATTATTTTTTGCTGTTTTTAGAAAAACAGCTTCATCTCTAAATAACTTAATACCTAACTCCTCATATATTTCTCTAATTAGTCCATCAATAACATCTTCTCCGGATAATAATGCTCCTCCATTACATTCCCACTTCAATGGCAGCTTCTCTTTTTTCTCAGACCTTTGACTAATTAATATTTGCTTGTTTGAATTTATTATAATTGCTTGAACTCCAATTATATATTCACCTTTTTCTAAAACATCTTTGTGTCTAACTTTAGTTTTACCTGTTTTATTTTTATTTTCATCATATATATCTACTATCTCTTCTTTGTTCATTTTATCTCCTAATTAAAAAGCACTTTTATCAGATTTCACAGTAAATGTTGTACTTCCAGCCGAAATATATTCTACAGAGCTTTCTTTTATATTAAATATTACACTATTTGCATCAAAAATAATATCACCCTTTATACTCCAGTCGCCTTCATTTTTAATATCAAAACTTGCTTTATTGCCAGTTACAGTAGCTGTTGCATTCTCAAAAGATGTAATTCCATCAATTATATAATCAAATTCTACAGAAGTGCTAGTAATATTTTTAACTGTTAATTCTTGGTCTGGATATGTACTATCTGGAAATTGCCATACTCCTTTAAATGTAGATAAATTAAGTCCTGTGCTTTCTTCTTTAGTATTTTTTTCATCTTTATTTTTAGAATTACCACCAGTCTGTATAAATAATATTACTCCTATAATTATTACTATTAAAATTAAAACAAAAACTATAATTTTTTTATTCATCTTCTTCCTCCTTAAAACTCTTTTATTATTCTTACTTTGACAGTAAATGTATCTACTTCAATATAATCGCCATCTTTAATCTTTTTAGTCGCACATATTGTGCATACAACACATGGCACCCCAAACTCTCGCGATATAATTGCTGGATGACAAGTTATTCTTTCTTCGCCAATTACAAAAGCTGCTGCTTTCATTATCATTTTAAAATGATTTTATCATTTTTTACCACTCAAATCAATACTTAATTCTTGCAATTTATTTCATTATATGTTGACACTTTGACTTTTATATTTATATTTAGTATAATTATAATATACGTTAATCTACCAAAAAGTAGATAAATTTGTACGTATAAGGAGGATTCTTTCGTGGAGAATTTTATGCTTTCATTTAAAAGCAATTGCATGGAATATCAGCCTGTTTGTAAGCGGGCCGGTATTCAGTACTTAGGGTTCGTCTACGAAAAGGGTGAAGATGGTCTCTATAGATGCACTCATCCTTATCCCTATGGAATGAGAGACAACACCATATATGATCTTCAGCTCTCTTCTTCCAATGGCACTGTGTACCTCAATGGCTCCAAAGTATCCGATTTTGACCTTGAAAACTGCCTGTGGGACTTCCATCCGGAATACCCCGCAGAAGACCTCAGAATGGCTCGTCTTACGATTGATTATTGGAATACAGAAGTGTGTGATGAAGGACCCATTGTGACTTATGCCTTCGAAGACCCCAATGATCTGAAAGCCAAATCCATGGTTGGTCAGTTTCTGAAAAGAGACGCTGACATCGATCTGTTCCTTTATAAAACGAACAGAAAACCCCAGCTTCTTTCAAAGCGCACCATCAAAGACTGGCTTAATGGCAAGATTTTCTTTCCGAGGTATGGAATTCTTGCCTATTAATCCTCCGAAGGAAAGTCTTCTTTCCTGGTCCCTTGCTATCTTATTCGTAAGGTAGCAAGGGATTTTTTTGTTTAGTACTACCAATTTTTATTTTTTTGTGATAGAATGCTTTTAGGAAATTAGAAAGGAGTTTTTCTATGTATATTGATAATAAAATTTTAATTGGAAAAAGTGAAAATGAAGAATTATTTATAGTACCAAGTGTTGCAAATAGACATGGTTTAATAACAGGGGCCTCAGGAAGTGGTAAAACTATTACTTTAAAAGTCATGGCAGAAAGTTTTTCTAGTATGGGTGTACCTGTATTTTTAGCAGACATTAAAGGTGATCTTGCAGCAACTTGCTTACCAGGTGAAGCAAACGAGAAATTAAATGAAAGACTTGCTAAATTAAATATAGATAATTTTGAATATAAAGGATTTCCTACTATATTCTGGGATGTTTTTGGAAGAAATGGTCATCCTATTAGAACTCCTATTCAAAACATAGACACTGTTTTATTATCTAGAATGCTTGGATTAAATGAAACGCAATCCGGCATTTTATCAATAGTATTTAAAATTGCTAAAGAAAACAATTATGAAATAATTGATACTAAAGACTTGAGACTAGTACTTCAATTTGTTGCAGACAATGCTAAAGATTATACAATTCAATATGGAAATGTTGCATCTCAAAGTATAGGAACTATACAAAGAGCTTTATTAAAATTAGAAGAACAAGGTGGAGATTACTTATTTGGTGAACCAGGAATTGATATTAATGATTTTATAAAAACTAATATGAATGGATTTGGAAATATTAATATTCTTCACGCTGCAGAATTATATCAAAAGCCAGATTTATATGCTACTTTCCTATTATGGTTATTAACAACATTAAATACTACTCTTCCAGAAGTTGGTGATATGGATAAACCTAAACTCGTATTTTTCTTTGACGAAGCACATTTATTATTTAATGAAATCTCATCTGATATGCTTCAAAAAGTTATTCAAATAGTTAAATTAATTCGTTCAAAAGGAATTGGATTATACTTTATTTCTCAATCTCCTTCAGACATTCCAAATGACATTTTAGCTCAACTTGGAAATAAAGTTCAACATACATTAAGAGCTTATACTCCTCAAGAACAAAAAGCTGTAAAAGCTGTTGCAGATTCTTATCGTGCAAATCCAAATTTTGATACAGAAGAAGCTATTTTATCATTAGGTACTGGTGAAGCAATTATTTCTTTCTTAAATGAAAAAGGAGAACCAAATATTGTTAACAAAGCAACAATTCTTCCTCCTCAAAGTATGATGGGAACTTTAGATGATTCAATGAGGCTAATGATGCTAAATAGAAGTGAATTTAAAGGAAAATACGATACTGTTATAGACAGAGAATCTGCTTACGAAATAATATCAAAGAATATGCAAGAAGCTCAAGAACAAAAAGAAAAGGAATTACAAGAAAAAGAAAATGCAAAACTTGAAGCAGAAGCAAAAAAAGCTGAGGAAAAAGCTAAAAAAGAAGAAGAAAAAAAGAAAAAAGCAGAAGAAAAAGAAGCTGAAAAGAAAAGAAAAAATTCTTTATCATATAAACTAGAAAAACAAGCTGGACGTACAGCAAATGCTACTCTAAATTCTTTAGGAAGAAAAGTGGCTAACGAAATATTTAAATCATTCTTTAAAAAATAAATAGAATAATAAAAAAGTCCTTACGTCTAATAACGTAAGGACTTTGATTTATTGTATTTCTATTCTTTTTCCTTCTGGTAATGCTTTCTTTTCTTCTTTTTTTGGAATGCTTACTTTTAAAGTACCATTTTTGAATTCCGCATGTATGTCTTCTTCTGTTATTTGGTCTCCAACATAGAAGTTTCTTGAGCAATGGCCATAAAATCTTTCTTTGTGAATAAATTTTTCATTCTCATCATTGCTTTCTTCTTTTTCAACTTTAGCAGAAACCTCCAAATATCCATCCTTTAAAGTAAGATTAATGTTTTCTTTTTCATATCCAGGCAAATCTACTTCTATTACATATTTGTCTTTCTTTTCCTTAATGTCTGTTTTCATAATTGAACTTTCTCTTCTTGGAAACAACTCTCTTTCTCCGAAAAAATCATCGAACAAATCAAATTCGTTCTTTCTTCTTGGTATCATCATCATAAAAATCACTCCTTTTTTTCTTTTTATGTGTTGATACTCTTTGTAAAGGGTATGCACATATGTAATTTCTTTTTACATTAATTATTATATCATTATTTTTAGCAATGTCAATAGCAGAGTGCTAATTTTTTTAAAAATTTTTATGTATAAATCTTTATTTTTAAGGTAATAATATTATTAAAATATTTAAGGAGATGTAAAAAATGAAAATTATTAATTATATTGCACTAACATTAGTTATTGTTGGCGCTCTAAACTGGCTATTAATTGGACTTTTTGAATTCAATTTAGTAGATGCTATATTTGGTGTTTCAAGTATTCTTTCAAGAATTATTTATGGATTAGTTGGTTTAGCTGGTTTATGGTCAATTGCTTTTTATAGTAAACTTGGAGATTAATAAATAAAACCCCTCTTGCTCCCAAAAGCAGAGGGTTTTTATTTAAACTTACATCTTTGGTTCACATGTCAAATTTATTCCTAAATTTTTCAATGCCTTCAGTTCACTTTTATCAATGATATAACTACTATGAGCATCACATCCTCTTAGAGATTCTAGCTTATTTATTGCTTTTTCAATAATTGGATTGGTAACAGCACAAATACTTAATGCTATTAATACTTCAGGTAAATTTAAAAAATATGATGTATTATATGATGTTTTTTGCTTCATTTTATAAATTCCATCTAAAACAGTAGCTGATAATAAATCCTCTTGATCTGGTATACCTGTTATTTCTTTTATTGCATTTAAAAATGCTGCACTTGTACAACTTAAAAGCTTAGATTCTTTACCTGTTATTATTTTATCATCATCTAGTTGTATAGCTAAAACATTAACACCACATTGCATTGATTTTTCATTTGCAACTTTGGCTACTTTTCTATCAGTAAGAGAAAGGCCTAGTTTGTCCATTAAAGATTTAGCTCTTTCTACTACATCTTTTTCACATATATTTTGTTTATAATCACATAAAGTGTTGTAATATCTTCTGATTATCTCATCTAATGATGCTTGTCTAACTACTTCTTCATCTATTATGCATTGTTTTATCATATTAACTCCCATATCTGTAGGAGATTTATAAACTTCTTTTCCTGTTATTTTTAATAAAATATTTTTTAAAATTGGAAATGTAGAAATATCTCTATTATAGTTAACTGCATATTTGCCATACGCATCTAAATGAAATGGATCTATCATGTTAACATCTTTTAGATCAACAGTAGCAGCTTCATAAGCAATATTTACTGGATCTAACAGATTTAAATCCCATACAGGAAATGTTTCGAATTTTGCATATCCGGCTCTAACGCCATTTCTATATTCATGATAAAGTTGAGAAAGACATGTTCCCAATTTACCACTATTTGGACCAGGAGCTGTTACAACAACTAATTTTTTTGTTGTTTCTATATATGGATTTTTTCCATATCCTTCTTCGCTTACGATTAAGTCAACATCATCTGGATATCCTACTGTCGGCCTATGTATATATAATTTTATATTTCTCTGTTCTAGCATTTTTCTTAAACTTGAAATATTATTGCCTTCATGATACATAGTAACAACAACACTATTTATTAAAATATCTAAGCCTTGTAATTTCTCTATTAATCTTAATAATTCTAATTCATAACTAATACCATAATCTGCTCTAATCTTGCTTCTTTCAATATCTGCCGCATTAATACAAAATATTACTTCTAAATCATCTTTAAACTGTTTTAATAGTTTTATTTTATTATCAGAATTAAAACCTGGTAAAACTCTTGATGCGTGATAGTCATCAAATATTTTTCCTCCGAATTCCAAATAAAGTTTGTTATCAAACATATTTATTCTTTCTAAAATCTTTTCACTTTGAATTTTCAAATATTTCTCACTATCAAATCCTATTTTGTTCATACAATACCTCCTAATATTGAGTTTATCACAATTAACTTATTTATTAATATACTTAGATAATTTCTAATACTTTTTTTCTTACATAAGTGGTGCTAATATTCTTAAAGCTGCTTGCCACATACCTTTCCAAAACTTAGGTTTTGCTTCTTTATATTCTATTTCATGACTTTTTTCAATTGTTTCTAAAGCATCTTTTTTTATATCTTCTATTATTTTTACATCTTCAAAATAACATCCACATTCAAAGTGTAAATACAAGCTTCTATAATCCATATTTATTGAACCAACAGTAGCAATTTTATCATCTGATACAAACACTTTGCTATGTATAAAACCAGGAGTATATTTATAAATCTTAACTCCGCCTTTTACTAATGGTTCAACATAAGACTGGCTTACAGTATAAACAATCTTTTTATCCGGAACTCCAGGAATAACAATTCTTATATCTACTCCTCTTTTTGCAGCTAATACTAATGCATTTTTCATCTCATTATCAATAATAAGATATGGAGTAAAAATGTACACATAGTGGTTTGCTTGATTTATAATATTTAAGTACACATCTTCACCTGTTACCTCTTCATCTAAAGGAGTTTCACCATATGGAGCAATATAGCCTGTATCTATTTTTTGATTTGAAAAATCAAATTTAAATATATTAAAGTCCTTGTCTTCATTTTTAAAGGCATTCCAAATTGTTAAAAACATTACTGTATAATTCCAAACTCCATCACCTGAAATTTTTATTGAATTATCTTTCCAATGTCCATACTTACTTCTAGCATTAATATACTCATCAGCAATATTTATTCCACCCGAAAAAGCAACTTTTCCATCAATAACTAAAATTTTTCTATGATCACGATTATTCATTATCGCTCCTCCTAAAAATCTTAGTTTATTGAATACTACACATTTTATATTGTATTTTTCTAATTCCTTTGGGTATGAATCATTTAAACTAGAAATACATCCAAAATCATCATACATTACTCTAACATCTACACCATTTACAGCTTTTTCTTTTAATATTTCTAAAATTGTATTCCACATTTTTCCTTTAGCAATAATAAAGTATTCAATAAAAATATATTTCTCTGCTTTTTTTAACTCTTCTAATATTGCTTCAAATGCTAGTTCACCTAAAGGATAGTATGTAGCTTCATTATTTTTGGTAATTGGATATCCTGAAAAATCACAAATATAACGCATTCTACTATTCTCAAAACAAAACTCTTCTCTAATTTTTGAATCTTGCACTAAATATTTTTTATTTTCGTTCTCACTTGCTTTTATGCGTTTTAATACTTTACTTCTTCTTCTATTACTGCCTAATGTTAAATATAATAAAGTACCTGGTAATGGATATAATAATAGTATTACTATCCAAGGTAATGTAAATGAATAAGATTTACTATTTTTAATTAATCCTAAAACAATAATTAATCCAAATATTCCATAAAGTGAACGAATTAATGCAACATTTTCAAATACAAATTCATAAAAGTTATACACAATTGTTACTTGTAATAGTATTCCTAACAGTATTATTACTCCTCTTTTTATTGCAGTTAGCATTTTTGAATATCCTCCTACATTCTACTATGTATCTATTTATTTAAAATCTTTTATCCTTTCTTTAAAATCATCAAAATTTATTAATTTCCATGACCAATTCTCTTGTATATCAGTTCCAGGCAAATTCATTCTGCAGCTATCATCTACTCCTAAAATATCTTGAGCTGCAATAATAGCCATTTTTGCTTTGCATTTCATGCAATATTGCATTATCCCAATATTAACGTTAATATCGTAACATTCATTATTTCTTAAAAATTCTTTTAATCTTTCTTTATGCCAATCACTTAATTGTTTATACCAACCATGCACTGTTGAGCAATCGTGAGTACCAGGTAAAACAAGTACATTTTCAGATTCATTATCTCTATCATAAAGATTATCTAAATCTATTGTAAATTCTAAAATCTTTTGTCTAGTAAAACCATAATGTTCTCTTAATTTAACTGTTTCTTCTCTAATATCTCCTAAGTCCTCAATTATTAATTTATCTATTGAAATCTCCTTATCTTTAAACAGTTCATCAAAGAAGCCATAACTAACTCCATCTGCATAACATCCTTCTCGACCTGTTTTTCCAATAGGTATTTTAAAAAAAGAATCATAACCTCTAAAATAATCAATTCTAACTTTATCAAATAATTCCAAATAGTATTTAAATCTTTTCACTAAGTATTTATATTTATCTTTTTTTAATTTACTTACATTATATACAGGACTATTCCATTTTTGTCCATCACTATTAAAATAATCTGGTGGTGTACCTGCTTCAAAAGTAAATTTTCCTCTTTTCATTTCAAAAAATTCTGAATGATATTTTGTTTCTGCTGAATCAAAAACTGGATAAACAGGCATATCTCCTAATATTTTTACATTTTTAGAATTTGCATAAGATTTTAGCTCCATCCATTGTTTATATAACATATATTGTAAAAATAAATAATATTCTTTTGTTTTGCCTTCTTTTTCTTGCATGAATTCAGCATAATCATTAATTTCCTCATTTTCAATAAACTCTTTATATGCCTTTACTTTTCTAAATTTATTAAAAGCTAATTTATAATATTTTTCTTTAAAATCGTCAAGAATTATTCTATCTTTACTTTCTCTTATCTCAGGTTCTTCTATTAATTTATATTCTCTTAATTTATCTAAAGAAATATATCTTTCATTTAAAGCATAATAACTGATTGGAGAATAAGGTAGCCTATTATTTTCACACGCATTAATAGGTAATACTTCCCAATAAGTTATTCCATTTTCGCTTAAAATATCTATAAATTCATATGCTTCTTTTCCAAAATCTCCAATTCCATATTTACTTGGAAGTGAGAAAATTGGTAATAATATTCCTCTTTCTTTCATAAGCTTCCTCTTTCGTTTTTAATAATCTTTTTCCTTAGTTAATTTAACTATATTATCTAATTATATTTTTATATTAATTATATAATGTATTATTTGACTTTAGATCCAAATGGTGCTAAAGCAAGTTTTGCTATTTTAAAAAATTGTAATCCAAAAGGAATACCAACAATTGTTATACACCATAGGCAACCAAAAAAAAGATTTTCTAAAGCCATTGGAATTCCAAAAAATATTGTCCATATAACATTAACAATAAATGTAATAGTTCCTCCACCATATTCAACATCTTTTCCAAATGGTGCAAATGATAAGCTGGCAAATTTAAAACATTGTGTACCATAAGGTATTCCGATAATTGTTATACACCAAATAATACCTGCTAGAATCCATGATATACCACTTAAAAATCCACCAAAGATAAACCATATAATATTGCCTAATAAACTCATATTATTATCTCCTTTTTACAAAAAGTATTCTATCATAAAAAACATACTAAAATCAAGTATTTATGTAATTGTATAATATAAAAAAATAAGCAATATAGCTTTGCTATATTACTTATTTTTGGCTCGTTTGGCACTTCCGTGTGCAAAAAATACGAGCTTGTATTTATAATTATATTTTATGTTTGATTCTATTGAATAAATTGTTCTTATTTATATATCTTTAATATCTGTCCTTCCTTGCTTTCTGCAATATAATGCATTTCTACATCTGTAATACTTACTTTATCAAGATTATTCCTCTTCTTCTTTTATTTCTGCTGGTAATATAGCTTTTTCTTTCTTTTCCTCTTCTTTTTTTAGACTATCTATCATCATAATAAACTTAACATTTCCTTTTGCATTTTCATCTATATTTGTAAATGTATTATATTCATTTGATAATTCTCTTAATTTTTCAACTCTAAATTGTAAATCTCTTACATTATTATTTACAATGTTATATATTTTTTGAATACCTTCTTCATCAAATTTTCTCATTCCATTTTGTAATTCATTAGCGCCATTTTCTAACGTATCTGTACCTGTTGTTAATTGATTTAAAGCATCTTTTAACTTGTCTATTTGTCCATCTACCTCTCCTAATTTAGAATTAATTATATCCTCATATTTTGATAATTCTTTATCAAGTTCTGTTCCACTTAGTTCTCCGCTTAATTGTTTTTTAATTAGATTTGAAGCTATTTGATTTGCTAATTCTTCAGTGAA
>JAEEGL010911368.1_pt1 | contig 111480 bp, 88 predicted proteins | sample 9134231 | NCBI WGS metagenome assembly JAEEGL01 (sample SAMN16246548, study PRJNA631951) | gut metagenome | biome: gut microbiome; feature: rumen; material: fiber-attached | host: Bos | place: Iran: Karaj | collected 2018-10
CGTGGCGATGGTCGATGAGGCAATAGATTTCATCCTGAGGATGTCTTCGGATACCTATGAGGCCCTGTTCTATCAGATGCCGGAAAAGCAGCGTATGCTCTTCCTTGCGATCGCTAAAGAAAGGAAGGCCTCTTCGGTCACAGGAGGTAAGTTCATCAATAAACACAGGCTCAACTCTGCCAGCAGTGTAAGCTCCGCCTTGAAAGGTCTGCTTGAAAAGGATTTCATCACCATGGACAAGAACGCCTATAGTGTTAATGATCAGTTCTTCCCCCTATGGCTAGAATTTAAAGGAATGATTTAGGTGCGTAATAAGCTATCATCCCTCCTCCTCCTTCTGACCGGCCGGAACCTCGCATGCGGGGACTGGAACGTCACTCTGGGGTCCCTGAAGGAGGCTGGCCTGAATATGAGTTCAGCCAGGGAACTTCAGAATATTCCGGAAGAGGACACTTTCGCCAATTTCTCCCGCCTGACCGAAAGCCATGGGGGGATAGATTCTTCGCTTCGCTCAGAATGACAACCCTTTTGGAATAATATTTAGTGAATAATGTCAAATAAAAAAGTCTTTGTTTCTGGTTGCTATGACCTTTTGCATAGCGGTCATGTGGAGTTTTTCCGGCAGGCGTCGCGGTATGGGGACTTGTATGTCGGGATCGGGAGCGACGCGACCGTCCTTCATTACAAGAACCATAAGACCTTGTACCCCGAGCAGGAGAGGCTCTTTATGGTAAAAAGTATAAAATATGTTAAGGACGCCTTCATCAATGCAGGTGACGGAGTGATGGACTTCATCCCCACGGTTGAGGCCCTGAAGCCGGACGTGTTCGTGGTCAACGCTGACGGAAGCACGGAGGAAAAGCGCCGTTTCTGCGAGGAGAGGGGGATTGAATATGTCGTGCTGCAACGTACTCCCGCTGAAGGACTTAAGGCTAGGTCGTCAACGGATCTCAAGGCGGAGACATGCCGCATCCCCACGAGGTTGGATCTGGCGGGAACTTGGATTGACCAGCCGTACGTCAGTTATCTGGCTCCTGGCTGGGCTATCACGATCAGCCTTGAGCCGACCTTCGACATTCGGGACCGTTGCGGGCTCAGCACGTCGACAAGGAATATGATCCGGAAACTGTGGCCGGTGAAGCTCCCGGACATGGAGCCGGAGATGCTCGCCAAACTCGTGTTCTGCTTCGAGAACGATCCGGAGCGCTCCGATGGCGTCATCAGCGGGGCGCAGGACGCGATAGGAATATGTATTCCCGGACTCGTCCGCCATTACTACAATAACCGTTTCTGGCCGGAAAAAATAGAGACCTGTGAGGATCCAAAGATACTCGATTGGCTTGAGAATCATTTGGTTCTGATCCCTTTGAATCCCAGGAAAGACGGATGCTCCGTCGTGATCGGGAAAGACATCACTAAAGACAAAGTGAATAATCTGGCCGGAGCCGCCGATGCTTGCTGGAAGGCGATACTCGCCATGGATCTGGACCGCTTCTCAGCAGCTTACCGCGCTTCATTCGAGGCCCAAATCGCCATGTTCCCGGCTATGATCAATCCGGTCGTTAATGGTGAGGACGCTCCTCGGCCGGAGAATTCCATCCAGCCATACATCGACAAATGGTCGGCAGTGCCAGGTGTGCTAGCCTTGAAGATGCCAGGTGCCGGAGGCGGAGGTTATCTTGCCCTTGTGGTTGAGGATTCGCGGGCATTCCGCGACGATCACCCGGAAGCGATTGATCTTCACATACGCCGCAAGTAGTTCCCCGGTCCCTGAGTGATGTTTCCCGGTCCCTGAGCGGAGCCGAAGGGCCGGTTCCAGCCGAGACAGGTGATATTGATAAAACTATTACGGCGAAAGCCCAGATTATGAAATCGTGTCCTATTCATCCTTCAAAGCCTTGAAGAATTGCGTGGAAGCAGCAACGGTAGAGGTCCAACCTTCAGCACCTCTACCTGCGAAAACGGCCTTAAATGCCGGTTGAGGTCCAACCTTCAGCACCTCTACCCACGCAAATAAGGGAATGTTGTCCATATAATTTCCCTGGATGCTGAAAAATGATTATCTTTCAGGTGAAAATGGCGCTGGGCTTGGTGTCATTAATTGCTTAACAATAACTTCAAATTATGAAAAAGTATTTCTTAATCACAACCTACCACCTGGAGGATTCGCTCTGGTTCCGTGACAATGAGGATTTCGTCACCGGAATGAATATGGTCGCTGTACAGGCATCAATGTCCGAGGTTGTCGTGCTTGCCTTTATCCTAATGTCCAATCATGTCCATTTTGTCGTTTATGGAACCAGGCGGGATGCGGAAGAGTTTATTAGCAGGTATAAGGGCCGTTACTCCCAGTATTATGGCAGGAAGTGGGGCGTGAAAGAGTTCTTGAGAAGGAACAAAGGGCCAGTACCCATGGGGCTGCGGAAACTGTTTTTTCCAAGTAAAGTCTGAAGGTCTCTCCGGCCGCTCGAGGCTAATGTCCAGCGCCGGGAGGAGACAAGTTAAAGACATCTCTAAAAGGGCGTTATCCAAACTCCTTCATAGCGACGTTCAAAATTTGCCGGGCGATTGGACCTTTTCAGGTGAAGGGTATATTTTGCCTGAATCTTACATAGATGTCCAGGCTGTTGAAACCCTGTTCCGGACGCCTGCCAGGATGAATTATTTCCTTAGGACATCATCTAAGGCAAAGAAAAGGTTGGAAGATAAAGACGATAATTTGCCGTCTTTCAAAGATCAGGTGATCAGCGTCGCCGTTCCGGATCTTTGCCTGAGTCTTTTCCAGAAAAAGCGTTTCGAGGATCTACAGGAGCAGGAAAAGACAGAGATGCTTAGGCAACTCCGCTACCGCTTCAGCGCTGGACCCAATCAGCTGGCCCGTGTCTGCGGGATAACCTATGCTGAAGCCGCCCGCCTTCTCGATTCCAGATAGAATTAATGAAATATTCGTAATATGTTCAGGCAGCGTGCCGAATGCGGTCCAAGCCCCGGCACCTCTACCAGCATTGCCTTTCAGCGTAACAATTCTGAGCTGCCTTTCCACTCCACTGGCCTTGGATTTCAATCAAGCATTTGATAAATTCGCGAAATTTAATTGGCTGAAAAACGCATATTCACTGTTCCAGAGCTTCTAGAAGAGATTCCGAAATGATGAACCCATGGAGCATATTCCTGACCCTTTCGCTGATCCTTTTGCCGATCGGTTCAAGCGCCCAGCGGGAAGTAAGGATCCCTTTGCATCACGGATGCGGGGAACTGGTGTACACCCGTGACGAGGGCTGGACCCATCAGGACGACACCACCGGGACCCTCCATTTCCCGAGGATGTACCACTTTGAGGGCGGCCTTGGCCACGGGCTTCAGGAAGTCATTGAATATGACTCTGATGTCACTGCGTTGAGGTCTTGGAGGATCAGCCAGGTCATCGGTGGAATCTCAGTGGAGCAGGCCCCTTTCGGGCGATGCGTCTATTCTTTCGACAGTCTCGGATTCGTGACAAATGTCCGTTGCGAGAATATGAAGGGCGAGGAAAGGCCTGCCCTTGGAACCGCCGTGGTCCAAAAGCCGCTCGAAGCCCCGAAAGCCCAGGAAACTCCCGCGCCCCTCGAAGCGCTCGCAAGTCCCAAATCACTTCAGTCAAACGAACCGGTCTACGTCTTTGATCCGGGCGGCAACCAGCTCGGAGTGACAACCGGGAACCCCGGAACCCTCGTCTGGATCCCTGGCCTTGGAGCTGACGGGAAAGAGATCCCGTTCGCCGACCCGGTCCATGATCCCGGCGACATAGACGCCAACACTTCGCTTGAAATTATCTCCGCCGGCGACGTCCGTCATTCGCTTCGGACCGTTGACGTCTACGACAAAAAGAAGCACGGTCTCATCCGAGGAATAATATTCCTGAAGCGGGAGAGTGACTACTCCCACCGGCTCGATTTCGCCAGGACAGGGGAGCACCCGGTCAGCAAAGGGACCTACTATGTCTCCCTTACTTCCGAGGAGGGTTTTCTCGCCCATAACAACTTCAATTTCGGCAACTTCCTTTGGGGTGCGGCGGCCCGTGCGGTAGGAGTGCCGCTCTGGATCGCCAAGCTCGGCTCCCACGTCAACAACATCAAGCACACCGGCAAACGGGATTCCCCGGACGACATTCTCTCCATCAGCGCCGGCTATCATTTCTCAAAGGCGATGGGCAAGGACCGCCAAGTCTTGCCAGTGCAGTAAAAAAATCTTAAATTTGCGGAATATATAACACTACAAGTCTATGAGTCTCAAAAGATGTGTCCTAGCGCTGGCGGTGGCGGCGATTTCTCTCGTCGCGGCTGCCCAGAGCACGATGACGGATATCCAGGTCCTTGATTATGTCAAGAACGGTGTGGAGCAGGGAAAGAGCCGGCAGCAGATGCTCACTGAACTCGCCGCCAGGGGAGTGACCAGGGAGCAGGCCGAAAGGGTCAGGGCCCTTTACGAGAGTCGCCAGACCGAGAACGCCCGGACCGCTGAAGAGGGAGCCCGCTCCCACACTGTCAGCGGGGAGGTTGATCTCGCTCCGGAGACCTTCGCAGCTGAAAATGAAGACGCTCCTGTGATCTATGGCCGTGACATATTCCGGAACCGCAACCTGAATTTCGCTCCGAGCGAGAATCTCGCGACGCCGAAGAATTATCGCCTCGGTCCTGGCGATGAGGTGATCATCGACATATTCGGAGCCAACCAGGCTACCCTGCGCAGCAAGATATCCCCCGAGGGGAGCATCAATGTCGATGTGCTCGGACCTCTCTACCTCAGCGGAATGACCATCGATGAGGCCAACAAGTACCTCAAGCGCAAGCTCGCGAGCATCTACGGTGGCCTTAACCGCAGCTCGACTGGGACTGACATCCGCCTTAGCCTCGGACAGATCCGCTCGATCCAGGTCAATGTCCTCGGTGATGTCGAGAACCCGGGAACCTACACCACGTCGGCTTTCGCCACAGTGTTCCATGTCCTGTACCTCGCTGGAGGTGTCTCAGGCCCCGGAACCCTTCGTGACATCATTGTCAACAGGGATGGCGAGGTGATCGCCAAGGTTGACGTGTATGACTTCCTGATGAACGGGAGCCGCTCCAGTGACATCCGTCTCGAGGAAGGGGATGTCGTGATGGTCCACCCTTATTCCGTCCTTGTCAAGGTCGGAGGTGAGGTCAAACGCCAGATGAGCTTCGAGCTCAAGGAAGGGGAGACTCTCGCCGATGTCCTCAAATATGCCGGAGGTTTCTCTACCGGGGCTTTCTCTGACAATGTCGGAGTCGTGCGCCAGAACGGCAAATCCTTCGAAGTCCGCACTGTCGATGCCGAGAACTATGGCTCGTTCCGCATGGAAGACGGTGACGAGGTGACTGTCAGCAAGCTCAACTCTTTCTATGAGAACAGGATAGCGGTGACCGGAGCTGTCTACCAGCCCGGTACTTACGAGCTTAATTCCGAGGTCAAGACCGTCAAAGGTCTTGTTCAGAAAGCTGGTGGCCTGCTTCCCGAAGCCTTTACCAACAGGGCTGTCCTGCACAGGGAACATGAGGACAAGACTCTTGAGGTCATCTCATTGAATCTCGGCAGGGTGATGAGCGGAGCTGACCCGGACATCCGCCTTCAGAAGAACGATGAGCTCTTCATAACCCGCTCATCCGACATCCGCCAGCTTGGCACGATGAGCGTTTCAGGCATGGTCATCAATCCCGGCACCTTCCCGTTCGCATCCAATACCACCGTCGAAGACATCATCATCATGGCTGGAGGCCTCCAGGAAGGAGCTTCCACCGCCAGGGTCGACATCTCCCGCCGCAAGAGGGACTCCAACGGACTTGTGGTGCTTGACGAGGTCGGCGAGCTGATCAGCGTGCCTCTGAGCTCTGATTTCACAGACGGCGACGGCCCGAAGACCTATCTCGAACCTTACGATGAGGTGATCGTCCACCAGAGCCCATCCTACAATGTCCAGACCCATGTGACCTTGACCGGCGAAGCCAATTTCGCTGGTCCGTTTACCCTGACTACCAGGAATGAGCGCATCAGCGACCTTGTCAAGAAAGCCGGCGGTGTCACCCCATACGCTTATCTTGAGGGAGCCAGGCTTTACAGGAATATGGGTGCGGATGAGCGCCGGCAGCTTCTTGAGATTTTGAATTACCGAGGCAACGACCGCAAGGAGCGGCTGGACACATCCGGCGTGTACCAGATGGCTGAGAAATACATGGTCTCCCTTAACCTCGACGATGCCTTGGCCAATCCCGGCAGCGATGATGACATCGCCCTGGTCGAAGGCGACGTGCTGGACATCCCGGTCATGATGAACACTGTCCGTGTCCTTGGCGCGGTGATGATGCCGGCGGTCCTTTCCTACAACTCACGTCTTTCGGCAAGGGATTATGTCGCCTCTTGCGGAGGCTACTCTCAGGGAGCCAAGCGCAGCAAGGCCTACGTCGTCCATGCCAACGGCAGTTCCGACAGAGTCAGGATCGGCATGAAACTCAAGCCTGGCGACGATCTGGTCGTTCCGGAGAAGAACAAGAAGGAACTCGATGCGGACACGGCTTTCTCCCGTGCCGCTCAGATCACGGCCACGGTGTCTTCCCTCGCGATGGCGGGATCCTACCTGTTCCTGATGCTTGACAGGGCTAAAGATAAAGAATAGAATCGCTGAATATGTCAGAAGAGATTATAAACCAGTACGAGGAAGAGGACGAGATCGACATCATGGCGATGCTCGCCAAACTTCTCAAGAAGTGGAAGTTCATATTCCTTGTGACCTTCATTTTCAGTGCTTTGGGCGTTTTTGCCGCATTGAAGATGAAAAGGGAATATACCGTCAACATCACCCTCGCTCCGGAGCTTCAGAACAGGAGCAACAGCACCGTCTCCGCTATCGCCAGCATGATGGGTATGGGCGGGATGAGCATGAACTCCACTCCTGATGCCCTGAACATCCTGCTGTTCCCCCAGATCAGCTCCAGTACTCCCTTCCTGTCCTCGATCCTCCCTGTCGAGGTGACCCCTTTTGTCACGAAGAAAGATGAGATTGCCGGTGTCCGTCCTGACACTGTCTCGGTCTTTACCCACATGCTTGGCCGTGACAAGGAGTTGTCCCCGAGAAAGCAAAGGAAGATGGAAGAGGCTGACGCCAAGTACCTTTACGACGACACCAAGATTGATCCCACAAGCCTTACGCCCCGTCAGGGTGCGGCCATAAAGGCTCTCCGCTCCGCGATCACTACGACAGTGGACAACAAGACCGGAGTCGCATCTATCAGCGTCGTGATGGACGACAGGATGATCGCTAAGCAGGTCGCGGACACTGTCTGCCAGCGCCTTCAGGACTTCGTGATCGCTTACAGGATCAAGAAGGCCCAGGACGATTACAATTATTATGTTGATATGGCCGAGGAAGCCAGGGTGAAGCTTGTAAAAGCGCAGGCCGCTTACGCCTCCCGGGTGGACTACGACCGAAGCGTCATCCTCCAGTCGGTCAACAGCGAGAGGGAGAGGCTCCAGAATGAGGCCAATCTCGCTAACCAGCTTTATTCCCAGATGGTCCAGCAGAGGGAGCTTGCCAAGGCCAAGATCCAGGAGGTCAAGCCTGTCTATGCTGTCGTACAGCCTGCTACGCTGCCCCTTCGCGCGTCCAACAGCCGCGCCAAGGTTTGCATAATCTGGTTTGCCATCGGCTTCATTCTTTCTTGCGCGTGGGCCCTTTTCGGCGAGGATCTCTGGAAGAAGATGATGGTGGCCCTCAAGGAGTCCGACGAGGAACCCGCTGATGAATGATTTTATAATATCCCTGATGCTGATGGGAGCGCTCTCCTCTGGAGGGTCGCTCCCTTTTTGGATGTATTCCAACCAGTATGGTCTGATGCCGGAGTCTTCCGGCGCCTTGGCGGTCGCTTCGTTCCGTTCGGAGTATGATCCTGCGAAAACCCTCCAGTGGCGCTTTGGAGCCTCCTTCGCCGCCAACTGTGGTTCGACTCCGCTCACCAACCGGTCCCTGAGCGGAGCCGAAGGGCTGAGCGGAGCCGAAGGGCCGACCCTCACCCTCATCCCCTCCGAACTCTACACCGGCCTCAAATGGAAAGCCCTCTCCCTCGACCTCGGCATCAAGCACCACGACCTCGACTACTACGGCGCCGACACCCCGACTCTCGGCTCCCTCTCCAGCACTGGCGGCCATATTCTTTGGACCGGCAACTCCCGTGCGATCCCAGGCTACACAGCCAACCTCGATCCCGTCGCCGTGCCATTCACTGCCGGGCGAGTCAAGGTTTTCGGATCCTGGGGCGACTACCGCACCTTCGATAACCGCTACATGAAAGGCGCTCTCCTGCACCGCGTTAAGGCCGGGCTGGACATCAAGATAACCGAGAGGCTCGATTTCCACGGCGAAATGGATCATTATGCCCTCTGGGGCGGCGAGGGTGGCGGAATATCCATGCCCGTTAACCTCTCCAATTATTTCCGGGTCGCCACCGGTAGGGGAGCATCGGCCTCCGGAACGACCAGCGACCAGCTCAACGTGATCGGCGACCAGAGGGGGAGCGAGCTGTTCCGCCTGAACTGGCGGGGCAATGGCTGGAGGCTTTCCTTCCAGCACGACATCCCCTACGACGACGGCTCCGGAATGGGTTTCCAGAATCGTCCGGACGGTGTTAACACACTCTGGTTCGGTTTCGATCGCAAGGACCGGTGGGTGACAGATGTTCTCTATGAATATCACTACACGATGTACCAGTCCGGCACCCGTCACGACCGCCCGACAACCGAAAAGGAACGTGAGAAACTGGATCCTTCCGACCAGTACCACTACTGGCATCACATCATCGGCGGTGGGGACAATTACTTCAATAATGGTGAATATCGTTCCGGCTGGACTTATTACGGCAGGACCATCGGCAATCCGCTTTTATTCCCAGTCGGGACTCATGCTGGCACTTGGACTGCCAGCCAGGTGGTTCTGGGAGTCGAGAACAACCGCCTGAAGGCCCATCATTTCGGCCTTGCCGGAAAGCTGTTCAGGAAAGCTCCCTACAAGTTGATGCTGACCTATAGCCTCAATTACGGGAACTACTATAACCCGTACACCGGTGAGTCTCAATGGGGTAAACCATGGGGAACTGTGAAGGAGACGCCTCTCCGCCAGCTGAGCGCGGCATTTGTGGGGGAGGTCCCCGACCTGCTCCGTGGCCTGGCCCTTACTTATGGGCTATTCGCGGACAGTGGAGAGCTGCTTCCTGACAATGTCGGAGCCACCATCGGGCTCCGTTACACTATTCAGTAGCGCTATGGCAAAGATCCTATACGTCACGACTATATCCATGACCCTCGATTATTTCCTGAAGGGGATCATGACCGACCTTGTCAAGGATGGCCATGAGGTTGTGGCCGTGTCTTCTCCGGGGGAGTGGATGGCCGCGGTGAGGGCCTGCGAGGGGGTTAAGGTTATCGAGGTACCGATGGAGAGGCGGATAGCCCCTTTCTCGGATCTCCGCTCACTCTTTCGGCTGTTCCGGGTGATACGCTCGGAACGTCCTGACATTGTTCATAGTTTCACTCCCAAGGCCGGGCTTCTCGCGATGATCGCCTCCAGAGTCGCTGGAATCAAGGTCCGGATACACACGTTCACGGGGCTGGTTTTCCCGATCGCGACCGGATTCAAGCGCCGGCTCCTGATGATGACGGACCGGCTCACATGCGCTTGCGCCTCTCATGTTATCGCCGAGGGGCAGGGTGTGCGTGATGATCTGCTTGGTTCCAGGATCACCCGAAAAGAGGTCCGTGTGCTGGGGCATGGGAATATCCGGGGGATTGACCTCGAGAGGTACGATCGAACTCCCGAGATTTTGGAACTTGCTGAGAAGCTGCGTGTTCCGGGGGTGTTCACGTTCCTTTTCGTCGGTCGCATTGTCCGTGACAAAGGCATCACCGAACTCTGTGAAGCTTTCCGCTTAGTTGCCTCGGCGGCAAGACTGGTCCTGGTTGGACCCTTTGAGGATAGTGTTGATCCGGTGCCGGAGGAAACGAGAAGGTACATTGAGCAGTGCCCAGACATCATCACAACAGGCGAGATCACCGGACAGGATCTTCTCGCATGGTACGCCGCATCCGACTGCTTCGTCCTACCCAGCTACCGCGAAGGATTCCCGAACACTGTCATCGAAGCAGGAGCCATGGGACTCCCTTCTATCGTTACCGACATCAATGGCTCCAGGGAGATCATTTCAGACGGGAAGAATGGTCTTGTAGTCCCTCCGAAGGATGTGGAATCGCTTCGTGAAGCCATGGTCAAAATGCTTTATGACAATGATTTCAGAGAGTCGGCCGCATCGGTGAGCAGAGGCATGATCGCCTCTCGTTTCGAGCAGGGATATGTCCGCCGATGCCTTTATGATTATTACGGATATGTACTTAAGGTTAATAATCTTTAAGATTTTCGGATAACTTTCACGTTTTATTCGTATATTAGCGGGGTGTAGTTATGAGAAGTCGATTTAATCTTTTCGAATGGTATTTTTCCAAGCGGACACTGCCTTATTGGTGCGTCCTTCTTCTGGATTGTTTTATCATTCTTTGCTCCGGAATATTCGTATATTGGGCATTTTACAGAGGTGCCGCCCTCCAAAGGAATTTCTTCCCTCTTATCAGGGTGCTCCTCATCTACATCGCGGTCAGCCTCGTGTTTTTCCGCTTGTTCAGGACCTATGCGGGTATCCTGCGCTTCTCATCTTTCAAGGATCTGATCCACATTTCCATGGCCATGGGATTCTCTTTCTTGGTGGCCCTGGTCATCCATCTGTTCGTCTATAAAGCTCCCGAGACCGCCCTGGCGCATCTCACAGCCCGTAGCTTGCTATTCATATTCCTGCTTTCCATCGCCCTCATGTGGCTGGAGAGGATCATGATCAAGCTTCTGTACGATGCCAGTTTCAGTGACCGGGACGCGAAGAACACCTTCATTTACGGAACCAGGGAAGGCGGTGTCGCCTTGGGAAAATTCGTCAAGAGCGAGAAACCAGCCCGCTACAACCTCAAGGGCTTCATTTCCCATGACCCCTCATATTACCATAAAGGCACTTACCTCCTTGGAGAGCCTGTTTTCAGCCCGTCCGACGATCTCGCTTCGATCCTGGAGGAAAAGCGGATCAAGGCTGTCCTTGTTCCCGCCATTCGTCTGGATGATTTCAGGGCCGACACTGATCTTCAGGACCGCCTGATCCGGAGCGGAGTCAAGATTTATTTCGCCCAGTCGGCCGTCGAGGCAAGTGAGGAGGATAGCGTGATCCCCACGATTGCCCTTAAAGAAGTTAGTGTGGAGGATTTGCTTCCCCGGGACGTTATCGACGTGGACCTTGAGTCTGTCGCCGCCGCCATAGCCGGGAAGCGTATTCTTGTCACCGGGTCGGCCGGCAGCATCGGTAGTGAGATCGTGCGCCAGGTGGCCTCTTTCTCTCCCGAGGAGATGATGCTGATCGATTCCGCCGAGACACCCCAGCATGACATCAGGCTGATGATGGCCAAGGATTATCCTTCCGTGAAGGCTTCCACGGTCGTGACCAGCATCGCCAACGCCGACAGGATGGAAGCTATTTTCAGCTCCTTCCGTCCGGATATCGTCTTCAACGCCGCTGCCTACAAGCACGTCCCCATGATGGAGGACAATCCTTCCGAGAGCATCCAGAACAATGTCTACGGCACGAAAGTGCTTGCCGACCTTTCGGTCAAATACGGTGTCAGCAAGTTCGTCATGATCTCGACCGACAAGGCTGTGAATCCCACGAATGTGATGGGTTGCTCGAAGCGTATTTGCGAGATCTACGTCCAGAGTCTCGACAAGGCCGAGCGCGACGGTAAGGTCGAGGGCCACACCCAGTTTGTCACCACCAGATTCGGTAATGTGCTGGGTTCCAATGGTTCAGTGATCCCGATATTCGAAAAGCAGATCAAGTCCGGCGGTCCTGTCACGGTTACTCATCCTGACGTCATCCGCTATTTCATGCTGATCCCCGAGGCGTGCAAACTGGTACTCGAGGCCGGCACCAAGGGGAACGGGGGAGAGATATTTGTCTTCGACATGGGCAAGCCTGTCAAGATCGCCGATCTCGCGAAGAGGATGATCGAGCTGAGCGGGGCCAAGGGTGTCGAGATCAAGTTCACCGGCCTGCGGGATGGCGAGAAGCTTTACGAGGAAGTCCTTGGAGACAAAGAGGTTACAAAGCCTTCCTTCCATGAGAAGATCCGCATCGCCGTTGTTCGTGAATATGATTTCGCCCAGGTCAAGTCCAGCATTGAGGACCTGATCGCGATCTCTCATGAATATGACGATCTGAAGACCGTCGCCGCGATGAAGCACATAGTCCCCGAGTTCATCAGCAACCATTCTGTTTACTCTGTCCTGGACAAATAATCATGTGGCCATTTTCCCCGCACAGGTCTCTTTTGTTGTCCAGAATCTTTGAAGGCTTCACTGATTGTCATTCCCACATACTACCCGGAGTTGATGATGGGGTAAAGCGGCTGGATGAGTCTTTGGAGATTCTTGACCGCTACGAGGAATTGGGCATCAGGTCGGTCTGGCTGACACCTCACATAATGGAGGATATTCCTAACTCGACGGCTGATCTTCGGGCCCGATTCGAGGCTCTTTGTTCAGCCTACCACGGTCCTGTCGAGCTTCATCTGGGGGCGGAGAATATGATCGACACTCTGTTCGAGAAGCGTTTGGCTGACAATGATTTCCTCCCAATGGGCCCCAAGTCGGACCATCTTCTGGTCGAGACTTCGTATTTCACTCCGCCTTATGGTTTCCACGACACTTTGGAGAAGGTGAAGGCCCTCGGGTATTTTCCTGTCCTCGCGCATCCGGAGAGGTACGTCTACATGAATTCCCAGGACTATGACACCTTGAAAGAGATGGGTATTCTTTTCCAGCTTAACCTGTTTTCTCTCGCCGGGTACTACGGCTCTTCTGTCAAGCACACGGCCGAGTCCCTTCTCAAGAAAGACTACTACGACTTCGCCGGCACCGACATCCACACCATCTCCATGCTTGGCCGCTGGCCCCTCCGTCCAATTTTCCCCAAGCATCTCCCCACATTCAACACCCTCTAGACCGCTCCCTAAAGCAGGTCTTTGCCCACCGTCGAGACAGCGTTCTCAACATCCTCCCTATTCATAAGACCATCAATTCCGATGAACACCGATTCTCCGGAATCGAAAACCGTAAGAAGGAGGCTCTTGAGAAACCGCTCGTCTCCCAGTGACAAGATGTTGACTTTCTGACCCTTACTCTTAACCTCCATTAAGGTCTCGAATTTTCCGCCGCCAACAATCTTTGTGACATCCTTGGATATTTTTTCCGCCAAGGAGGCATCCTCTGTCTGTAGCATGTAAAAACCTGTCATCGACTTGATTAGCGGAGCTAGGTCCAAGCCGTTATCTTCAATCCTTACTTCAGGGAGTTTTCCGATCATCTTGAACATCGCCGGTGAGATGTAGACGGCCGACACGAGATCGTTGTCGGAATATTTCTGGTAGATGGTCTTGTAGTCCTGGGCAGAGGCGCTTAAAGCGGCCAGGGCAATTATTATTGTGATTATCGCGCGTTTCATTTTGATATATTATTCATTTGATTATTAACTATTTCCGTAAAAGAGATCAAGGCTTTTTCGACTTCCGCGTAGGCCAGGGCAGGGTCATCGAACGTGTCTTTCAGGGTGTTCGGCCTGTAATTGACCGCGATGGTGGCGACAAGGATGATTGAGGCCGCGGCTCCGGCAAGCCAGAGGAGCCGGCCGCGAAGGACCTTTTTCTCATGGATGGAAGATCTGATCCTGTCTTCAAGTCCTTCCGGCACCGCGATCGATTCGTCGAGCGAGATCCGCTCGAGATCCTCCATATTCAATTTCTCAATTTCATCTATTGTCTTCATCGCTTGTCATTCTTTTAAGTTTCTTTCTGGCCTCACTCAATTTTACCCTCACATTGATTTCCGAAAGTCCTGTAAGCTGCGCTATCTGGGGATAGGACATATTCTCGAAAACCCTCATTTCCAACACTTTCCGCTGTTTTTCAGGGAGCCTGGCCATGCATTCCCGTATCATCTTGAGATTTTCTCGGTTTATCAGCCCTTCATCCAAGGTCTCGTCCGGGGCTGTCACAGAAGCCAATATCTCCGTATCGGGGTGGACAGTCCGGGATCGTGAGGCGCTGCGGACCCTGTCAAGGCAGATGTTCTTTATCATGGTCAGCCCAAGAGCCAGCGGATTATTTATCGTTCCGAAGGAGTCCTTTCTTTTCCATAGTTTCACGAAAAGGTCCTGGACCGCGTCCTGCGCCTCGGCTTCAGACTCCAGGATGTAGTAAGCTACCCTGAAGAACCTCCCTGCCAGAGGTAACCAGACCTTATTGAACTCCTCGGAACCCATGGACTATTTGCTGTGTGTCTCTAAGAAACCAGCCACGTCCCCAGTCTTGATAAGGCCGCTTACGCAGATCAGGGCTCCGCTGCCTGGAGCATTGATTATCAAGTTCTTGATGTCTCCGCCGTCATCGGTAGGGACCGCGAAGATCTGGACTTTATCGTTTCCGTCTTTTGCTTCGACGAGAAGGAACTCCTTTTTCAGGACTTTGGAGAGTCGCGATTCGAAGTCCCGTTTGACACTGGCTTCACAGTCTTCGTAGCTGGCGATGGAGACTTGCTTGACGTCCCGCATCAGATCCAGAAGCTCTCGGGTATCCTTGTCGGCGCTCTGCCTCATCGCAGCTTTCACGATGGAAAGGCCGATTCTTCCGAGGTTAATCAGTTGAAAATCAGTGTTGCTGGAATATTCCTTCATCAGCATGGTGACCCGCCTGCCGTGGTCGATGGCGGCGGCTTGGGTCGGGGCGATCAGGCCAACTATAGTGAGCAGCCCAATAATGGTAATGAATATCTTTCTCATTTTCCGCGAATATACTTTTTTCCGCAATTCGATAATATAGACGGAAAACTAAAAGAATTGTTATGCTCGCCCAGCAAGATTCTTCGCTGAGGCTCAGGATGACAGTGGTGCTGGGGCTAAAGCTTTTCGAGTTCGGAGATCCAGAGCTGGACTTTGGCGTCGGAGGGCATCCGGAAATCGCCTCTGGGTGAGAAGCTTACCGGGCTGATCTTCGGGCCGTCGGGCATGCAGGAGCGCTTGAACTGTTGGCTGAAGAATCGCCAGTAGAACTTCTTGAGCCATTTGAGGATGGTCTCAGGGTCGTACCCTTCGACTCCGCTCAGGGACCGCCCTTTGCTGAAGGCGTGGCAGGCGAGGAAGTAGATCTTGGAAGGGGAGTAGCCGTGGAGCATCAAGTTGTAGATGAAGAAGTCGTGAAGCTCGTACGGGCCAATCAGATCCTCAGTCTTCTGCTGAATCTCACCTTTAGAATTCGCCGGCATAAGTTCCGGACTGATAGGCGTTTCCACAATGTCAATCAAGATCTCGGCCGCGGAACGCCCACCGGAAGGTGAAGGAGCCGTGAAAACATTCTGAGCCGCCCAGCGGACCAGATGCTTGATCAGAGTCTTTGGCACAGAGGCGTTTACACCGTACATCGACATGTGGTCTCCATTGTAGGTGCACCAGCCGAGAGCCAGCTCGGAAAGATCTCCCGTCCCAACGACCAGGCCGTTTTCCTGGTTCGAGATGTCCATAAGAATCTGGGTCCTCTCACGCGCCTGGGCGTTTTCATAAGTGGAATCCATGACTGTGGGATCATGCCCGATGTCCTTGAAATGCTGTTCCACCGCAGGCACGACAGAAATCTCCCTGGAAGTCACCCCAAGGGCCTCCATCAGATCAGTGGCGTTAGATTTCGTCCTGACCGTGGTCCCAAGTCCGGGCATAGTGATCCCGATAATCCCGGAACGATCCAGCCCAAGCTTGTCGAAAGCCATGGCTGTAACGATCAATGCCAGAGTGCTGTCCAGGCCACCTGATATTCCCAGAACTGCCTTCTTGCAGCCGATGTGCTCCATCCTCGCCGCGAGCCCAGTGGATTGGATCGCGAGAATCTCCTTGCAAGCCTCGGCCTCCTCGATCGGATCGTCCTCGGGCAGGAATGGATGCGGCTCCACTTTGCGGAAGAGCGCTGCCGAGAAATCGGTCGGGGCGGGCTCCCCGAGCTCAAAGCGGCAGTAAAGGTTGGAATATTCACAGGCGGAAGTGCCGTCCGGCGCCATACCCCGGAATGAGTTTTTCTTCTGGCGATGAACCCCGATTTTCTCGATGTCGATGTCGGCGAAGGTGATCGAGTCCTGCATCTGGAACCGTTCGTTCTCGGCCAGCAGCTCCCCGTCCTCGCAGACGATGGCGGAACCGCCGTAGACAGTGTCCATCGTGGACTCGCCGTAACCGGCTGAGCAATAGACATATCCGGAGACAGTACGCCCGGACTGGTTGATCACGAACTCGCGGCGCTTGCGGTTCTTGCCGGCGACTTCATTGGAAGCCGAGATGTTGACGATCACCTGCGCCCCAGAAGGAGCGAGGAAGGAGGACGGCGGAACGGGAGTCCAGAAATCCTCGCAAATCTCGATGCCGAAAGTAGTTCGTCCGATCGAGAACAACAGGTTGGGGGAGAGGTTGCAGCGCTGTCCGCAATATTTCGTCACAGAGTCGAAACCATCTCTGTAGTAATCCTTTCCGTCATCTACGAAACGCCCGACCCTGGTGTTGGAAGGAGCCAGGAAATCGGATCCTGAAGCGAACCAGCGTCCCTCGTCAAACTCCGCGTAGGTGGGAAGATAGATCTTCGGGACTATTCCTTTGATCCCTCCGTTCCGGATCACGATAGCGCAGTTGTAGAGCCGGCCCCTGTAACGGACGGGAGCGCCCACGACAACGGTGACGTGTTTGCCCCGTGTGTGGACCGCTATCTTCTTGACTGCTTCCTCCGAAGCTGTCAGCAGGAGGCTTTGCCCGAACAAGTCCAGGCAGGTGTAGCCTGTCACGGAAAGCTCCGGAAAGACCACCAGCGAGGCTTCCCGCTCCTCGGCCTTGTCTATGAGCCCGATGATGGCGTCGCTGTTGTAATCGACATCAGCTATTTTTACCCGCGGCACGGCAGCCGCGACCCTGAAAAATCCGTAATCCATTATGTCTTAATATGATTAAGCGTTGGCGGGATCGTTATCCCTGTCTCTTTCCGAAAGCCGTTCACGTTCCTTGCGGCGGGCATTGTTGACAGTCACCGCTATGCCCCTGTAGAGGAAATACAATCCGATCAGAAGGATGCAGATGTTGGCCCAGAGCTTTCCGGAACCACCGATGAGCATCGCCGCGGCGAATCCAATGATGAACACGGCGAAGACGAAATAGATGAGATTCATGAACTTGACCATGGCGCTACAAGCTTTCGATGAGTTTTGTGAATATGGCGCACATCCTGTCGGCCGCGGCGTCAGCGGCCTTGACGACTGCCTCGCCGTCGTTGACATAATCCGCGGCGTAGTCGTCATGCGCCTCGTTGGTCACAACCGACATCCCGAACACCCGGACGTTTGAGTGGCGGGCGGTGATCACTTCAGGGATGGTGGACATTCCGGTCACATCGCCACCGATGATCCGAATGTATTTATATTCCGAAGGAGTCTCATAGGTGGGGCCAGTGCCTCCGTAATATACTCCTTTGTGGACCTTGATTCCCAATTCGGCGGCGATCTTCTCAGCCCGGGCGATGAGCTCCAGGTCGTAGGGCCTCGTCATGTCGGGGAATCTGGGCCCGAACTCGTCCATGTTGGGGCCTATAAGCGGGTTGGGTTGCTGGCAGATGTGGTCCTTGATGATCATCAGGTCTCCTACTTTGTAGTCGTAGTTGACTCCGCCGGCGGCGTTGGAGACGAACAGGCACTGGATGCCGAGTACGACCATAACCCTTGTGGGCAAGGTCACGAGCTCCATCGGGTAGCCCTCGTAGAAGTGGATGCGTCCCTGCATCATAATGACTTCTTTCCCGGCGATCTCGCCCACGAGGAAGTTGCCCTTGTGACCGATCGCTGTGGATACGGGGAATCCCGGAATATTCTTGTAGGGGATCACAATCGGATCCTTGACGACGTTCGCGAGCTTGCCAAGTCCGCTGCCCAAAACGATGCCGACGAGTGGCTTGCGGTCACCGATCTGCTTCTTGACATAATCGGCTGCCTGGTGAATCCTCTCTATCCTGATGTCCATGATTATTAATATTTAAAGTTTATTTACAATTGTTTCCAATGATTGACGTCCGCCTTCGAGGATGTCCTCCTCGCCTTGCACTTTCCTGTCCCGCATCACAAGACGTCCTCCCGCTATGAGCGAGGAGATGCAGTCGCTGTGGGCTGAATAGATGAAGTTGGCCAGGAACGGGGCGGGGGAAAGGAAGAAGGTGCTGTCGGTGTCGATGATCTGGATATCGGCGTCCCAGCCTTCCTCGATCTTCCCGGTCTTGAGCCCGAGGGCTTTCCCTCCGTTGACGGTCACCATATTCAGCAACTCGTTCAGTGGCAGGACCGTAGGATCGTCCCGCCAGGCTTTCTCCACGATCGCGGCGGTTTTCATCGCCTCGAGCATGTCCAGGTTGTTGGATGAGGCGCAGCCGTCCGTGCCGAGGCAGACATTCGCTCCGGCGTCCGTGAGCTCTTTCCGGAGGAATTTGTAACCGGAAGCGAGCTTGAGGTTGGAGTTTATGTTGTGGACGCAGTTGACACCTCGCCTGCCGAGGATCTCCACGTCTTTTTCCGAGAGCCAGAGGGAGTGGGCGGCTATGACGTCCGGCCCGAGAATTCCCAGCGAGTCGAAATATTCGACGGGGGAGAGGCCTCCGTGCGCGGCTTTGCAATCTTTCACTTCACGGCGGGTCTCGCAGAGGTGAATATGGATCCGAAGCCCTCGCTTCCGGGCAAATTCAGTGGCCCAAAGGATCATCGGCTCGCTCACGGTGTACACGGCGTGGATGCTCACGGCGAATTGTTGCCGTCCGAGATTATCCTTGACCATATCGTACATGGTCGCGCACTCATCCTTTTGCCTCGCGGTAATCTCCGGGTCGAAGTTGTCCAGGCAAGTGTAGGAGAACAAGCCCCTTAGACCGGTTTCCTCAGTGGCCTTCATGGCCATGCGGGAATGCCAGTACATGTCGTTGAATGAGGTGGTTCCGGTCTTTATCATCTCGAGGGCGGCGACCTTTGTGGCGCTGTAGACGAAGGGCCTGTCCAGGTGGGATTCGATTCTCCAGATGTGGTCAAGCCAGTCGTGGAGGACCATGTCTTCGCCGATTCCTCTCATCAGGCTCATTGCGGCATGGGTGTGGGCGTTGACGAATCCCGGCATGGCGGTTTTGCCGGTGCAATCTATGATTTGCCCTTCGACTCCGCTCAGCCCTTCGACTCCGCTCAGCCCTTCGACTCCGCTCAGGGACCGGGCGAGAGTCGAACCATGGTTGGTGATCTTCGCGATCTTCCCATCCTCGACAAGGATGTCAACCTGCTTGCCGTCCAGCGTTATGTTTTTGAGAAATATGCTATCCATGGCCTATACCTATTTTCCAAATATAAGAAAAAATCGCTAATATTGTCTAAAATCAACGACAGAGCAACATGAAGATTATCACCAGGACGCTTTCAGCGCTTGCCATCATTCTTTCAACTTCTGCCGCCGCGCAGGAAAGTATCGACCGTATCGAAAAGAATTTCAAGAATATACCTTGGAGCCAGCCTACCGGAGTCTACTGGTATTGGGTGTCCGGGAATATGTCGGCTGACGGGGTCGTGAAGGATCTCCAGGCGATGAAGAAGGCCGGGATCACGCGGGTACAGATCGGCATGATCGGTGGTGACCAGGGCGCCCCGCAAGGACCGGTCAGAATGTTCACGGAGGAGTGGTGGAATATTCTTCACACCATGTTCAAGACAGCCGGCGATCTTGGGATCGAGGTCGGCCTTTTCAACTGTCCAGGCTGGAGCCAGAGCGGTGGTCCTTGGGTAAAACCTTCCCAATCAATGCGCTATCTTGGCTCTGTCAAGGATACTCTGACGGGTCCGTCAATATTTAAAGGAATGCTTTCGCCAGTCGGTGATGATGCCCAGGAAGTCAAGGTGTTAGCATATCCATTAATCGCTTCCAACGCTGTCTTCTCCGTCAAAGGCGATCCCGCAAAAGACGCCTCAATTACATTCACCTCGGAGAAGCCGACCTCCGTCAGGACCATTATCGTGGAGCCTTCGTCCGACTATGGAGTGACTGATTTGGAACTCTTTGTCAGTAAGGGAGGTGCGCTCAAGAGCGTTGAGAAGTTCAATGTCGACCGGAGCAACGCCGCGATCAATGTCGGATTTGACCCTGTGGCGCCTGTGGTGATCTCTATTCCCGAGACTGTTGGGGAGACCTTTGTCTTGAATATCGGGAAAGCCGGAGTGATCAAGAATGTGGCGCTTTCCGATGTGCCTTCTGTCGAGCGGTTCGCCGAGAAGTCTTTCGCTAAAATGTGGCAGACTCCGCACCCGATGTGGGATGCCTACATGTGGAGGGAGCAGCCGACCGATGAGGGCGGCCTGGTCGTCAAACCTTCGGAAGTAATTGATATTTCGGAATATATGTCCGCCGATGGGACTCTGTCATGGAAAGTTCCGGAAGGGAAGTGGGTGGTTGAGAGGACTGCCATGCTTCCTACCGGCTCGATGGATTCCCCGGCTCCGGAGGAGGGAACTGGCCTGGAGACTGACAAAATGAGCAAGAAGCACATCCGGACGCATTTCGACAATTACCTTGGAAAGATCCTGGAGAGGATTCCCGCTGAGGACCGCAAGACTTTCAAGATCGTTGTCGAGGACAGCTACGAGACCGGAGGCCAGAACTGGACGGACGACATGATCCCTGATTTCAAGAAAGCATACGGCTATGATCCTACTCCATATATTCCCGTACTGAGCGGCGTGGTTGTGGGCAGCAGGGAGATCTCCGACCGTTTCCTTTGGGACCTCCGCAGGCTCATTGCCGACGAGGTTTCCTATAATTATGTTGGTGGGCTTCGTGAGGTCAGCAATGAGCATGGCCTGACGACCTGGCTCGAGAATTATGGCCACTGGGGCTTCCCCGGTGAGTTCCTCCAGTACGGCGGCCAGTCCGACGAGATCGCCGGCGAGTTCTGGAGTTTCGGCGACCTTGGGGACATCGAGAACCGGGTGGCTTCCTCCTGCGGGCATATCTATGGCAAGAAAATGGTCTGGGCTGAGAGTTTCACATGCGGTGGGCCTGATTTCACCCAGTATCCAGGACAGATGAAGCAGCGGGGAGACCGTTTCTTCACCGAGGGTATAAATGCCTCACTGATGCATCTTTATATTCAGCAGCCTGACGACCGTGTCCCGGGAATCAACGCCTGGTTCGGCAACGAGTTCAACCGCCACAACACCTGGTTCTCCCAGATGGATGTTTTCAGCGACTACCTCAAGCGTTGCAACTACCTTCTTCAGCAAGGCCGTTATGTCGCTGATGTCGCATATTTCCTTGGTGAGGATGCTCCGAAGATGACCGGTGTCCGGGATCCTGAGATTCCGGATGGATATTCCTACGACTTTGTCAATGGTGAGGTGCTGATGGATGCCTCCGTCAAGGACGGAAAACTGCTTCTGAAGAGCGGTATGGAATATTCCGTGCTTGTCCTCCCCAAGATCAAGACCATGCGCCCGGAACTTCTTGCGAAGTTGGAAACGCTTGTGAAAGAAGGACTTACTATTCTTGGCCCGGCTCCGGAAAAGTCTCCGAGCCTCGCCGGGTATCCTGAATCGGACGCGAAGGTCAAGTCGATCTCCGATCGGATGTGGCAGACTTCCGAGGAGCCTTTCGCCACTTCTGTTGAATATGGCGAGGGCATGATCTACCGCTCCGGCTCGCTTGAGCAGATATTCGCCGACAAAGGGATCGTGGCTGATTTCCGCGCTGATGATGAGGAGCTTCCGCTTCAGTTTATCCACCTTACTTTGAAGGACGCTGATGTGTATTTCGTATCGAACCAGGGCGACAGCCCGGTGGCGTTCGATGGGATGTTCCGGATTACTGGCAAGGCTCCCGAGCTTTGGAATCCTCTTACTTCCGAGACCCGTTCCCTTCCTGAATACAAGGCCCTTACGAAGACCACGAAGATCCCGCTCCGCCTGGACGCTTTCGAGAGCTCTTTCATCGTGTTCCGGCATGACGCTCCGGCCGTGGCTCCCAAGGGACGCAATTATCCCGATGAGACTCTTGTGGCTGAGCTTTCTGGCCCATGGACTGTCGCTTTCCAGGAAGGCAGGGGAGGCCCTGAGGCTCCTGTGGTCTTCGATTCACTCATTGACTGGACCGAGTCTTCGGACTATCATGTCAAATATTTCTCCGGGACGGCCAACTACACCAGTTCTTTCAAGATGAAGAAACTTCCTGCCGGACCAGTCTATATCGATCTTGGCAAGGTGATGGTGATGGCGAAGGTGAAGGTCAACGGGGAATATGCCGGGGGAGTGTGGACTGCTCCTTATCGCTTGAATATCACTGATTTCCTTAAGAAAGGAGAGAATACTGTCGAGGTGGAGGTCGTGAATTGCTGGCGCAACCGGCTTATCGGTGAGAAGGAGGTTGTCCCGGAGGCTGAGCGCTTCACATTCCAGACTGCAACATCACTTGATAAGGACTCCGAGCTGCAATCTTCCGGTCTGCTCGGGCCAGTAAGGATCCTTTCCGTCCTATAAACCATTTTAAAAGGAGGCTGGTGCGCTTATTGTTTTGATAATCAATTGAAAAAACATATATTTGAAAGATTTGTCAAAACACGCTTGATCTGAAAAGATTATGAATAAGGGTAAATACAGGATTTTGACTGCCTTCATGCTCTGCCTTATATTGGTCGGGGCGATATCTTCCTGCCACAAGCAAGAGTTTGTCATTGACGAGGAAGCTACCATTGAGGAACTTGATCCACAGTTAGAAAGCAGTCAGTCCATTGAGTTATACCAGCTGTATGAAGACATGATCGCGGAGATCTCCTCAGGCAATGATCCCGCGAGAGATAGTGTTCTCCAATGGCTCCGTTTGTGCAAGGATGCTTTGTACAAAAGGGTGGAAGAAGCGGTCCGGAAACAAGAAGATGATGGCTCCAACGACCTGAGCCCGGCCATTGAGGCCATGCTGCATAAAGTCCTGCTTGAGACCAGGGTCATTAATTATAATACGCTGGGGGCCGACGGCAGGAAGATTTCCGCGTCCGCTCTGGTGGCATGGCCATGGGACCCTGTTTTTCCCAATCCACATCCGGATCACCTGATCCTGGGCTGTCACTGTACTGTCTCTTCTGACAAAGAACGTCCCACGAACTACAATAACCTTGACCTGGCCACGGATGTCCGCATCATAGTCGGACAATGGGCCAGCCACAACATCATTCTCGGCCTGATTTCGGCGGGTTATGATTGGATCATGGATCCCGCCATGTGCCTGGTAGTGATGCCGGACTATGAAGGCTATGGAAGTACCCGTAACAAAGCGCACCCGTATCTGAACCGGGAGGTGCAGGCCCGCCAATGCGTTGATGCCGCCCAGGCCGGTTATCTCTGGTATGAGAAAAACGAGAAGACTATGGCAAAGGGCTTTAAAACCGTGTCGTTAGGCTATTCGCAGGGTGGCGCTCTCGCGGCGGCCAGCTACCGCTACTGGTTGGAGCACAAAACCCGCTACAATGATCTCAACTTTGCCGGAGCCGTATGCGGCGACGGCCCCTACGACCCTTACGCCACTCTCCAGTATTACGTCCGGCGCAATGAGATGGAGATGCCCTGCGCCCCCGCACTCGTGATCAAAGGCATGGTTGACTCGGACCGTGAGATGCAAGTCGCGGGTGGAAAGCTCGAAGATTATCTCTCTCCGGGCTTCATCAAGAGCGGCATTTTTGACGGCATCGCTTCTAAAGATATTGGTACGGGTGGGCTTGACAATATGGTCATCAATTATGCCAAGGCGCATCCGGATGAGTTGAAACTCAGCAAAAACGGGAATGTCACAGCTGAATCTGTGCTGACCCCCGCCACTTACGCCTATTTCAAGGACGGCACCTTGCCATCTGACAAGAAGCTCGCCGACAAACTCAAACTCCTGCACCGTTGCCTCAGGAAGAACGCTCTTAACTACAAGAGTGACGCTGAATACTGGAACCCACCTGCTGGAGCCAGATTCTGCTTTTTCCACTCGCCGCTTGACGGCGTGGTTCCCTACGATAACCTGGAGTCCGTCAAGAAATCCTGGGGCGATAACAGCCCTAACTGCCGCTATGTCAAGTATGAGGCCAACATCCCCAGTCATTCAAATATCGGTACGCAGTTCATGCTTCAGGACATGCCTGGCGAAGTGTACCTCTTGCTGAAGGACCGTTGGAAGGCCGGAAGTGTAAGTATCAGTGATATCCAGTGGACCCCTTAAGCCTTAATATAAGCCGCAAATAAATGAATAAGTTTTTTGCTTCCATCGCGCCCGTTTTGTTGGCGAGTCTGTTCTTCTCATGTGGAGAACTGGAAGAGCCCGTAGTGATTGAGGAAGTCCCGGAAAAACCTGGACTTGAGACTCCCGACGTCCAGACCTACACGATGACGGTTGTCGCCGGTAAAAGCGGGGACGAGACAAGGGCCCTTGCCATCGATGGCGCGACCCTGAAGGCCACTTGGGCTGAGGGGGAAAAGGTCAAGGTCTATAACCTGACCAAGATGCGGGATATTCAAGGCGAGCTGGTCGCCCAAAGCAGCGGGGCGACAACGACCTTGAAAGGACAATTACAAGGTGAAATCGCTGAGGATGATATACTTACTCTCAAATTTTTGAGCCCGAGCTACGATAGCCAAAACGGTACCTTGGAATACATCGCGGAGCACTGCGATTATGCGGAGGCAGATGTGACGGTCGCCAGCGTGAAGGATGGTCAGATCAGTGTCAGTGGGACCGCTACGTTCAAAAATAAACAGGCGATCGTGAAGTTCACACTCCATGGAATCGACGGGACCACTCCTGTCAGCGCCAAGAGCCTTCAAGTGACTGTGGGGGCACAGGTCCTGAATGTCAAGTTGTCACAAGCCCAAAGTGAGATCTATGTGGCTATTCCCGCGGTCGAAAACAGAACCGTGCGGCTGCAGGCCGTGGACGCTTCTGATAAGAATCTCGCCTACCAGCGCGCTGGGGTGAGTTTCGCGGATGGCAAGTACTATGCGATAACCGTCAAGATGTCCAACGCGGTCATCGTTTACACCAAGGAAGAATTAAAAGCGGCGGTCGCTAATGGCGTCTATATTATCCTGGGTGCCGACATCACGGAGTCTGAACATCTCAAGATCGGACAGAGCGTCCCGCAGGAGGTGACCCTCGATCTGAATGGTCACACTCTCAAGCGAGACCTTTCTTCGGCCACTTCCGACGGTCATGTCATCGAAGTGTATGAAAAGGGTACCCTGACTGTCACTGACAGTGCCACGGGCGGCACCATCACGGGTGGTTATGCCAACAACGGTGGAGGCATCTGCAACTATGGCACGCTCAATTTTCAGGGAGGAACAATCTCGGAATGCAAGACCGCCTATTCGGAGGGTTGTATGGGAGGCGGTATCAAAAACAACAAAGGTGGTACTGTAAATATGAGCGGTGGCACGATCGCTCATTGTGAATCAGGAGATTGCGGCGGTATATATAATGGGGAGGGCGCGACCCTTATCGTCACCGGCGGCACTATCCTCGACTGCAAGAGCGGTGCGGGTGGCGGCGGTATTGTTAATTATGGGACGGCGACGCTCAGTGGTCTTCTCCTCGACTCCAATACGGCTGGGACACGTGGTGGAAACATCTGGAATAAGGGATCGCTGACCATTGACAATTGCGTTATCCAAGGTGGCGAGGCGAAGATTGAAGGTGGTGGTTTTTATCTCCAGGGTGGAGGCGAGACCACGCTGACCAACACTAAGGTGCAATCTAACGAATCCCCGGATGGCGGCGGATTCTTTGTCGCGCCATCGGCTAAGTTGACTTTGGGAAATGGGAGCGAGGTCGCTCTTAACGTCTCTAGTGATCACGGCGGAGGCGGTATTGTCAATTATGGAGCGGTCACTCTGAAAGATGATGTTGTCATCTCGGAAAACAGCTGCGAGACCAATGGCGGCGGCATCTGGAGCGAAGGTACGCTGAACATGGAAGGCAGAATAATGATTAATGGCAATAGTGACGGTATCGAGTATGAAGACGACAAGTGGGTACCCGGCAATCGCGACGATGATGTGTACCTGAAGGCCGGCCATAAGATTAACGTCACGGGCGCGCTGACCGGCGGCTCCGAAAGCATTGGCGTCCGCATGCAGACTCCTGGCATCTTCACCAGCGGTTATGCCGCCAATGACAGCGAGACCGACGATTTCTTCCCTAGCGGCACCATCAACGGTATGGAGCTCGAGAATGGGGAAGGGAAGATGTACTACCGGTATTATGAGGCATCTTGGGACAAAGCGGCCGGAAAGGCGGTCTATACCGTCAAAGATATTCCAAGCGATAAACAGGTGGACAATGTCTGCGGCGCCAAGTATGCCAGCGGCGGCGGACTGGAAGGAAATACATACTGGTTTGTGGCCGATGGAACCGGAGCTCCTTCGCATGGATTGACCTGTGATGGGGCTGAAGTCCATCTCATCCTGTGCGACGATGCTGAATTGAAAATCAACGGCTGTCTCTTCGTGAATGGCGGCACCACGCTGCATATCCACAGCCAGTCGTACGGTGGTGCGATGGGCAAGCTTGTCGCCGACCCTAGAGACAATTCGGGTGAGAACTCATACAATCCAGGCATCGGTGGCAGAGGAGATCAAGACAAAACGACCGGCAAGATTATCATCCATGGCGGCGACATAACCGCCTATGGCGGAAAATATGCCGCCGGCATTGGAGGAGGCTCTGATGGCGATTCGGATTTTAGTGACTATAGCTGTGACTCCATCAAAATTTACGGCGGCGCCATCACCGCGACCGGAGGTGAATATGGCCCCGGCATAGGCAGTGCCTATCGCTCCACAGGCGGGACAATCGAGATTTATGGCGGCTCCATTAGCGGGGAGGGAGGAAATAGGGCGGCCGGAATTGGCGGAGGCCACAGAAGCGACTACTACCGTGTCACCATCTTCAATTGCAGCAGCCTCCAGGGTAAAGGTGGAGCTTCGGGCGCCGGCATCGGTTGTGGCATGGGAGCCGAAAGCGACTCAGGAAGTGGCGGTGGGGGGACTATCATCATTCATAATGGAGAGAGCATTGTCGCCATAGGCGGGACCAGCGGTGCCGGTATTGGCTCCGGATATCTCCAAAAAATACCCGAAACCATCATAATTAAAGGCGGAACGATCACGGCGACTGGAGGAGCCATAGCTGCCGGCATTGGTACAGGGGCACAGAAACGTAATTCTACGGCTTTAAATTACTCCAAAGTCGATGGAGGAAAAATTATAATTGAAGGCGGAAAGGTGAAAGCCCAAGGAGGCGACGGTATTTTCGAAGGCGGTTTCAATGACGCTGGAGGCGGCGCGGGCATCGGGACCGGAGGATATGCGGATAGCGGTGGAAGCGTTACGATCTCCGGCGGTATCGTGGAAGCATACGCCGGCAAAAGGGCATCCGCTGTCACCACGTCGGGTGCCGGCATCGGTGGTGGGTACAAATGCAACGGCGCCACTGTGACCATTACAGGTGGCACCGTGACAGCCAACGGTTACAAGAAAGCGATCGGCGCGGGTGATGGTGCGGATGATGACTGCAGTCTCTCACTGTCCGACGGTATCTCAGTCAAGGGCGGTAGTTCCGAGGGGAATGCGACAGTCGCTTCTACTGACCAACGCAAAGATTTCTGCCGAAAAGCCTGGGCCAAGATCTGGCCCGGCAACTAGCCACCCAGTGTGAGTCTTCTTCCGCACTGGCGGCGAGGTAATGAGACACCTCCGGAGGTGTCTCATTCCTCGCTGAAGTCCCGACAATGGGAGTCTTCTCCAGAGTTACGTCGAAGTGTCAATGAATAGGAATGAAAAAAGGGCCGTCTCGCGACGGTCCTTTTCGATTGTCTGTGGTTAGAGCGTTCAGCTAATTACTTGGCATAGGACTCCTTGACGAAGTCAGAGCCGAGAAGGTAGTCGGCGCAAGCCTTGATGCTCACGTCCCACTCACCCTTGGTGAAGCCCTCAAGCTCCACGATGAAGTTCTCCAATCCACCAGTCTCGGCATTCTTGAAGATGGCGTCAAAGCCCACCATTCCGCTCTCTCCGAGCTCATAGTGATCCTTGATGTGCAGCATCTTGAAGCGGCCAGGATACTTACGGAAGTACTCGACAGGATAGGCGCGGCCCATGCAAGCCCAGTACACATCCATCTGGAAGAACACATAGTTGGGGTCGGTGTTCTCGAGCATGAAGTCATAGACCACCTTATCCTCGACCTTGTTGAACTCATGGGCGTGGTTGTGGTAGCCGTACTTGATGCCAGCCTCAGCGCACTTCTTGCCAACGGCATTGAAGTAGTCGCAGTAGGTCTTGAGATCCTTCAGGTTGTCAGGAATAGGGAAGCTCGGAGTCACGATGTAGGAGCAGCCGGCCGCCTTGTGGACGGCGATAGCTTTGTCCCACCATTTCATTGACTCGTCGAAATTCCCAGTCTTCAGCTCCTCAGCGGAGAGGGAATGACCGATGTGGCTGGAAAGGGACTTCAGGCCGGCGGCCTCGAGGTCAGCCTTGTACTGCTCGGGCTTCACTCCGTAAAGAAGTCCTTCGTCACCATTGTAGTTCGCGGCCTCGACAGCGGTGTAGCCCATCTCGGCGAGAGCCTTGAAGACAGACTCGTGGTTGGCGGCATACTTCTCGGCATCACCGATGACGTTCCTTATACTATAAAGCTGAAGAGCGATATCCTTCTTGACAGGCTCCTGCGCCTTAGGCTGCTGACCGCAAGCGGCCACCAACATAGCGCTCATTAACACGATTCCGATACCCTTCATATCTAGTCAAGTATTTTGATTTTGATATTGCGGTACCATACATCGTTTCCATGATCCTGGAAGCCGATGTAACCCTCGTGAGCGTCGCCACCAAGGTTGTTCAGGAGCTCGAAAGCGAGCGGCCATGCCTCCTGGGAGAATTTGCTGGCCTGGAGCATCTCGGTCCACTTCGGGGTCCAGAGATGATACTCGAGGACGTTCTCGCCATTCTGCGCGTGAACCACGGTGCCCTGGTAAACCATGATGCTACCGGTGTTCCACTCCTCGAAAGGATTCTGGTTCTGCGGCTTGGCAGGGATCATGTCGTAGAGCGAGGCGCTCTGGCGGTTGCCATCCTTACCGAGCTTGGCATCCGGGTGATTGGCGTTGTCAAGGATCTGATACTCAGGAGATGAGATGTAGATAGGCTCGTACTGAGTCTCACCGGTCTCCTTGTTCTTGGTCGTGACCTCGCGAGCGAGATAGAAGACTCCGGAGTTTCCTCCCTTGGATATCTTCCACTCGAACTTCATCTCAAAGTTCTTGAACTTCTTGGCGAAGATGATGTCGCCGCCGTCACCGGCCTGGGACTCTCCGGCGCCGGTGCCGGTGAACTTCAGGCAACCATCCTCGATGGTCCAGCGGGCGGGAACCTTATCCTTTCCGTAACCTCTCCAACCATTGAGAGATGTGCCGTCAAATATCACGATGTAACCCTCGTCATCAACGGGGAATCCTGCCAGGTCGACCTGGGCATTTTCCACGACCTCATAGGCCGGGACGCCACCTTCAGCAGTCTCGCCGGAAGCGGCCTTCTTGTTCTTGCATGCGCTGACCGAAAGGACGGTAGCGGCGCAAGCGGCGATAAGTAAGATCTTTTTCATGTGTGTGTATTTTAAAAGAACTATTATTCAGGCATATCGGGGAGTGTGTAACCCGCGCGGTAGTCGCGCTTGATAAGTTGGGCGGCTAGCTCGCGAGCGCTGACGGGATCCGAATAAGTCTTGTTGAATGTCGGGTGGCCATCCTTGATGGTGAAGCCGTCGTGGATCTGGAATTGGATCTTGGCTTCAGCGGGGATGTTGGTGAACTTCATGTTCTGGCCATCCCAGTCGAGAATCTGGTTGAGTCCCTGGAGCCTGACGGCAGCGACACCGAGGTCGACCATCTCCACGAACGGACCAGCCTGGCTGAAATCGGAATTTGAGCGGGTGAAGTTGTCGGGATCGACCATGCACTCCTTGCAAGCGCGGATCCAGTCCTGCTGATGGGACAGAGTGACTTCACGATAGCAGCTGGGAACCTCGGGTTTGCGGCCGGAGACAAGGTAAGGCTTGTTGCCGTAGCAGCCCACGACCATGATGTCCTTGGTGCCGTAGAAGATGCTGCAGCCACCGTCGATATTGAGGTTGACACCCTCGGGAATACCCTCGGGACGCTCAGGCTTGAAGCCACCGTCGTACCAGCGGACCTCGACCTCAGGAAGGGCGAGTTTAGGAAGGTTCTCGCGGGCGGGGAAGGTCAGCTTGATCATCTCGGCGCTAGGGCAGCAGTCGGTGAGAACAGGAGTTGAGCTCGCCTGGACCTTAATCGGATAACCGAGCTTGAGGCCTACGAACGGAACGTGCATGATGTGGCAGGCCATATCGCCCATGGCACCGGTACCGAAGTCCCACCAGCCGCGGAAGTTCCAAGGATGGTAGATCTCGTTGTAGTCGCGCATCGGGGCGGGGCCGATGAAAGCGTCCCAGTTAAGAGTCGAGGGAACCTGCTGAACTTCAGTGGGTTTCTCAAGACCCTGGGGCCAGATCGGACGGTCGGTGAAGCAGTCGACGCGGGTGACCTCGCCAATAACTCCATTCCAGAGCCAGTCGATGGCCTGCTTGGTGCCGGCACCGGAAGCGCCCTGGTTACCCATCTGTGTGGCAACTTTATGCTTAGCGGCAAGTTTGGTCAGGAGCCTGGCCTCGTAGACGGTGAGAGTCAACGGCTTCTCGCAATACACATGCTTTCCGGCGGCAATGGCCTGGGCGGCGATGATGGCATGGGTGTGGTCGGCGGTAGCGATCATCACGGCGTCAGCCTGATCGAGCAACTCGTCGAACATCACGCGGTAGTCATTGTACTTCTTGGCGTTGGGATACCTCTTGAACACATGGTCGGCATACTTCCAGTCGACGTCGCAAAGACCGATGAACTCCTCAGTCTCCATCTCGCGAAGGTCGGCGGCGCCACGGCCTCCGATGCCCACACCGAGAATCTTCAGCTTCTCAGGAGGTACGACCTTCTTCTTTTTCTTGTCATTCTTGGGTGCTTCACCGGCCATCATGATACCGGGAGCGACTGCCAGACCGGCAGCCATCGCTGTTCCCTTCTTAAGGAAAGAGCGTCTTGACATGTCGTTGCTCATTGTGGTTAATTAAAATATGTAATGTTAAAAAGATCACGCTTCTTTAAAGTTGCTCGAAATCCACATCGGTGAAAGCGGAGCCTTCATTACTCTTGGCCGCGTCCTGGGATGAACGCCAGGTCTCGTAAGTGTGTTCGGGAACATCTTTCAGAAGATTTTCCTTCATGTAGGCAATCACCTCCTCAAGTCCTTCGCGGAACTTGTCAAAATCTTCCTTGTAGAGGAAGATCTTGTGCTTGTCGAAGGAGAAGCTGCCGTCAGCCTCCTGCCTTCGCTTGCTCTCGGTGATGGTGAGATAGTAGTCATTGTTACCTTTGGTAGTTTTGACATCGAAAAAATACGTTCGTTTTCCAGCCCTTACAGGCTTTGACCATACGTCTTCTGAGTTGCGGTCAGGATAGAAGGACCGCTCGTTTTCGTCTTTATACATCGGCGATATAAGTTTGTAATCATACAAATGTAAGAAAAATCTGAAATTGTGTGTTATATTTGCATAAAAATATCGCGTTAATCATGCTTAATAGAAGAATCTTGCGGATAAAGGCGTTTAAAGTGTTATTCAGTTACGCCGAGAATCCGTCGATGACACTTGCGGAGGCACAGTCCCAGTTGGAAACCTCCTGCGAGGCCACCCGTTCGCTTTACCTTCTGATGCTTTCCATCATCCCTTACATCACCAGGGAAGCCGCGGAACGGATAGAAAACGCGCGGGGTAAATTCAATCCGACCGAAGAGGAACGGAATCCCAATATGAAGTTTGTCCAGAATGCCATAGCGCCTCTCCTTGAAGGGGACCCGGATCTTGCCAAACTGCTCACCAAGAGAAAGCTCTCCTGGGAGCCATTCGACGCCTTCATCAGGGAGACTTATGACTCGATGAGCAAGAAGGATTATTTTAAAAAGTATATGGAAGACCCGGTCCGTTCGCTGGCGAAGGACGCGGCATTGTTCACGAAGTTGTTCGAGGAGGAATTTGTTGATTCAGAGACCCTTTCGGAGATCCTTGAGGATCTTTCCATCTGGTGGAATGATGATTTGGCATATTCCCTGACCGTGTGCTGCTCCACTATGAAGTCTCTTGCGAAAGGCCTTCGTTGGGAGCTTCCTCCGCTTTACAGGAGCGAGATGCTTACCCCGCGTCCGGCGGAGAGTGACAAGACCTTTGTCACCAGGCTGCTGACCACTTCGTACGCTTGCTACGACAAATATTTCCCGCTTGTGGCCTCCAGCACCGACCAGTGGCAAGAGGACAGGCTTTTCACCACGGACACTGTCCTGATTGTCATGGGACTGGCAGAGGCGAAAGCCTTCCCCGATCTTCCTTTGAGAGTCACGATCAACGAGTACGTCGAGATATCAAAGTATTACAGCACCCCGAAGAGCCGCCAGTTCGTGAACGGTCTCCTGGACACCCTGGCCAAGAAACTGATCGCGGAGGGAGAAATTGTCAAGACCGGGGATTTTGCTTAAATTAGCGGACTTTTAACTTTTTATTGAAATGAATATACTGACAATCACATTGCTTCAGGCTTCCGCTCCCGCCGGGCAGGCTCCCGCGGGAGGTGGCGCGTCCTTTATCGTCATGATGGTTCTGCTGTTCGCCATCATGTGGCTTTTCATGATCAGGCCGCAGCGCAAGCAGCAGAAAGAGCTTGAGAAATTCCGTTCCGAGCTCAAGAAGGGTGACAAGGTCGTCACCGCCGGCGGCATTTATGGTACCGTCGATGAGATAAAGGATCGTTCAGTCCTCATCAAGGTCGATGGTGACGTGAAGCTCCGCGTGGATAAGAACTCCATCGTCAGGGACTTCACCGACGACGCTCCCAAGGCATAGCGGGGGAGGAATCTCGAAATGCTGAAAGCCAGACTGAGAAAGTTGCCCATGAGGGACATCATGGTTCTCCTGATGTCCCTTATGCTGGCTTTCGGAATCTGGCTCCTGCACAACCTCTCGTTGAATTATTCGGAAACATTGTCGGTCCCGGTTGTCGCCGAGTGTGACATCGAGGGCCACTCGAATATTTCCGCCAATTCCAGCGCCATAGCGGCCAGATGCCGTACTTCCGGATTCTCGATCCTCAGGGGGCGCCACAAAGCGAAAAAAGATGCCGTACATGTCCGGTTCAACTCTTCCGACATGCACTTGGCGGATGGCGAGATGTTCTACATCACTTCCTCTGAATTAGCGAATTACGTCTCCGACATCTTCGGAGAGGGTGTCCAGTTGGAATCATTCCTTTCGGAGACGGTGCAGTTCCGGTTCCCTTATGAGAACCACAAAAGGGTTCCGGTCCAACCTGCGGCCGTGATTACCTATAAGCCGCAGTACATGGCCCTCACGCCGATTAAGCTGAAGCCTGACTCGGTCACTGTCTATGGGGAACCGTATCGCCTTTCGAATATCAACAGGGTGTTTACGAAGACAATCGAGCTGTCCAATCTCCGTTCCAGCGCTCATGGGTCTGTCAAGATCGAACCGGTCCAGGGCCTCAGGATTTCTGACGCGGAGGTCGGGTATTCACTCGAAGTGACCCGTTATGTGGAGATCGCGACTGAAGTTTCCGTCACTCCGAGGAATGTTCCCTCCGGAGTGAAGCTCTCAGTCTATCCATCGACAGCCAAAGTTGTCTACAAGTGTGTCTTCCCTCTGGCCAATGATCCTTCCGACGTGGTCAGTTTCTATATCGATTATGCTGATTTCCAACACTCTATCGGCGGGAAGTGCATGGCCAAGCCATCCTCTATTCCGGACGGAGTGATCCAGTACATCGTCGAGCCGGAGGTGTTCAATTGCGTCGAGGAGAGTTCCAAATGAAAACGGTTGCTCTGACAGGGGGAATAGGCAGCGGGAAGTCCACCGCTCGTTCGGTTTTGACCGGGATGGGGATTCCGGTCTATGACTCGGATTCGGCCGCCAAGCGGCTGTACCGGGAGGATGATTCACTGCTTGACTCGATCGAGAGCGCTTTCGGTCGTTCGGTCCGCGCTTCTGACGGATCTCCGGACTTTCGCAAGATAGCCTCGATCGTATTCTCGTCACAGGATCGCCTGGCGACTCTGGAGTCGATCGTCCATCCGGCCGTACTTTCTGATTTCCGCCGTTGGAAGGCCTCGATGGAGTCTCGGGATGAGGTCGCCCCATTCTGCGTCCTGGAATCTGCTATCATCCTGGAAAAGCCTGATTTCCTTAAATATATCGACAAGGTGGTGCTGGTTGACGCGTCACTTCAGACAAGGTTGAAAAGAGCCTCTGAGAGAGACGGAGTCGAGCCTTCAGAAATCCTGAAAAGGATGGCGGTTCAGCGTTTCGACCTTTCAAAAGTCGACGCCATTATTCATAATGACGGCACCAAGGAAGAGCTTGAGGCGGAGGTCCGGAAGGTCTTCCGTAGCCTCGGGCTGCTTTGATATTTCAAGAATAATTATTAAATTTAACGGATATGAAGACAGATCTTACTAAAATTCTTTCCATTTCGGGCCAGCACGGATTATACCTCTATCTGGCTCAGGCCCGTGGCGGAGCGATCGTCGAGTCTCTCGCTGACAAGAAAAGGACAGTGGCCGGGGCCAATAACAGGATCACGACCTTGGCCGATATCTCCATCTATACAACTGAAGGGGAGACCAAACTCCAGGAAGTGTTCCTCAAGATGAAGGATGTGCTCGGTGACGCCAGCGCCCCCACTTCAAAAGCCTCCTCAGGTGAGCTCAAAGCCCTTTTCGAGAAGGCCCTTCCGAACTATGACGGCGAGCGCTTCTACGTTTCCCACATGAAGAAGGTCGTTGACTGGTATAATGAGATAAAGGAATATGCTTCCTTCGACTTTGTCGATCCTGATGAAGAGGTGGAAGAGGGTTCCGAAACCGCCGGAGAGTAATCGTGAAGTCATTGCAGGTCATAACATTAGGGTGCTCCAAAAACACCGTTGACTCCGAGCGTCTTCTCGCTCGGCTCTCTTCCAGGTATGAGGTTCTCCCGGAAAGCCATAGGGGGGGCGTGGACATCCTTCTTGTCAACACCTGCGGTTTCATTGGAGATGCCAAAGAGGAGTCCATCCAGGCTGTCCTTGCCGCCGCCGAGCGTAAAAAATCGGGCGAGGTTGGCAAGCTTATGGTGTTCGGATGTCTTTCCCAGCGTTACATGGCCCAGCTTCCGGAGCTTATCCCGGAGGTGGACGCCTGGTTCGGTGCCAGGGATCTTGAGCCCCTGGTCAAGGCTTTGGGAGGTACAGACGGCGATTGGACCGACAGGTACAGGATGGATTCTCGGCCATACGCCTACTTGAAGATCTCCGAGGGGTGCGACCGGCGCTGCTCGTATTGCGCGATCCCGATGATTCGTGGGCCGCATAAGTCGGTTCCCATGGAAAACCTCGTCAAAGAGGCGGAAGCTCTTGCCAGAAGCGGAGTCAAGGAACTGATACTCATCGCCCAGGACACAACTTTCTATGGTCTTGACCTCTACCGGAAGCGGGCTCTGGCTGATCTTATCCGCCGCCTGTCCGATGTGGAGGGAATCGAGTGGATCAGGATCCATTATTCTTACCCTGCTGATTTTCCGGAGGACCTTCTCGATGAGATGGCCACGAATCCCAAGGTGTGCAAATACCTTGACATCCCTCTCCAGCATATTTCCGACAAAGTGCTTGGCATGATGCGTCGCAACGTCGACGGCGAGTGGACAAGGAATCTTGTCCGCCGCTTCAGGGAGAGGATCCCGGGCGTTGTCCTTCGTACCACGATGATTGTCGGGCATCCGGGCGAGGGGAAAAGGGATTTCACCGAGCTGCTGGATTTTGTCCGCGAGGCCCGTTTCGAGAGGCTCGGGGCGTTCATGTATTCCGAAGAGGAAGGGACATTCGGCGCCGCCAACTTCAAGGACCGGATTTCCAAGAAAGAGAAAAGCGCGAGGCTTTCTGTCTTGATGGATGTCCAGAGGGACATCTCGCTCTCTTTCAACCAGTCCCGTGTCGGAAAGGTGGAAAGGGTTCTTGTCGATGATTATGCCGACGGTGTTTTTGTCTGCCGAAGCCAGTACGAGAGTCCGGAGGTCGACGGGGAGATTATCGTTCGCTATGATCCTGGGAATTGGGAAGGGAAAGATCCTTCCTCAATTCTCGGCAAGTTTATTGATATAAAGGTCACCGGTGCCGATGAATATGATCTCATCGGCGAGCCAATTAAAACGACAGACAGATGAAAAAGACTTCATTATCAAGGGGATTAGCGCTGGCTTCGATAGTGCTGGCGCTCGCTTCATGCGCTCCTCAGGCTTTCGTTATCAGGCCCGAGATGCGCACTGCTTCCAAGTCTGGCCTCAATCTGGCCGGGAAGTCCATGGCCGTGGTGTACCTCACGGAAGGTAAAGAGGTTTCTGACGCTTTCAACGCTTCAATAGCTGAAGGTTTCGCCGCCAGGCTTGAGCAGGACTATTTCGGTGGGCACGAGGCAATCGGCCTTTTCAAGATGCCATCCATTCCCGGGGCCGACTATTCAGCCAAGGATTCTCTCATCAGGCTTGTCATGGATTCCGGGCAAGACGTGGTCTTTCTTTTCGACGTTCCCCAGATCGGCGAGCCATCACTCGGCAAGACCCTCAAGGTGGCCGGACGGAAGGTGAGTCCCGATTCCGCTTATGTCTCAAGCGTTTCCACGCATTTCCAGACCAAGGTCTATGTCTACGATTCGATGAATAAAGAGGACAAAGTCCTTGCTTTCAACGGCGACAAGACCCTTTCCACTGATGTGTACACTTCCGGGGATCCCAAGCGTTCCGAGGTGGAAGCCTCCTTGCCGGACATCGGTTACAAGGCCGGTACACTCGCGGCCAATTCTTTCCTCTCCACCTGGAAGCAGGATTATTTCCAAGTGATCTACTACGATGGCGCTGAGGCGGCTTGGAATATAGCGGCACAGCAGGCGTACAGTTTCCAGTGGGACAAGGCGATTCAGGAATGGCTGCCTCTGACCTCATCGAAAAACGCTGAGAAAAGAGCTTGCGCGGCCTATAACATCGGCCTTGGGTGTTTTATGTCCGGTCTCCCGGATCTCGCCCTCGAATGGCTTGACCGTTCAGACAAAGACATGCCTGTGAGCCTGTCGAAAGATCTTCGGAGAAAAATCAAGGAATATACCGGACGTTGATGGAAGAATTTGATGTCATCATAATCGGCGGTGGTATCACTGGTGCCGGTACAGCCAGAGACTGTGCCTTGAGGGGCTTGAGTGTCCTTCTGATTGAGCGCGATGACATCGCCACCGGAGCAAGCGGACGTAACCATGGTCTTCTCCACAGCGGAGCGAGATATGCCGTGACCGATCAGGAGTCGGCCACCGAGTGCATCAAGGAGAACATGATCCTGAAAAAGGTTGCCCGTCACTGTGTTGATGACACTTCCGGTTTATTCATAACCTTGCCCGAGGATGACTTGGGCTACCAAGAGACTTTCGTAAAAGCTTGTCAGAAGGCCGGTATAAAGGCGGAAATCATCGATCCGAAAGAGGCCCTGAGGCTTGAGCCTTCAGTCAATCCTGGGATCATCGGCGCCGTCAGGGTTCCTGACGGATGCGTCGACCCTTTCAGGCTCTGTGCCGCCAACATGGTGGATGCCAAAATCCACGGCGCCAGGATCCTCGTTCATTCCGAAGTGACCGGGCTTGTCATCAATGGCGACACTGTGCAAGGGGTAAAAGTCCTTGACAGGACCACCGGAGAGGAGAAAGAGTACCGGGGTTCCGTAGTGGTCAATGCCGGGGGCATCTGGGGACACAATATCGCCGGAATGGCTGGCGTGAATATCTCCATGTTCCCAGCCAAAGGCGCTCTGCTGATATTCGCCCACAGGGTAAACGGAATGGTCATAAACCGCTGCCGCAAGCCTGCCAACGCGGACATCCTTGTCCCCGGAGACACGGTGTGCATTATTGGAACCACTTCAACCAGAGTACCATACGAAGAGTGTGACACGGTTCGTGTCACTCCCGAGGAAGTTGACCTTCTGCTGACAGAGGGCGCTAAACTGGCCCCAATACTCGGCCACACCAGGATTCTTCGAGGATATGCCGGAGTCCGTCCGTTGGTCTCTGCCGACAATGATCCGACCGGCAGGAACATTAGCCGCGGGATCGTCTGCCTGGACCACGAGAGCAGGGACGGAGTCAAGGGATTTATCACCATCACTGGTGGGAAACTCATGACTTACAGGTTGATGGCCCAAATGGCTACCGATTTGGTTTGCGAAAAGTTGAATGTCAAGGCTTCTTGCTCGACTGCCCGCGATCCGCTTCCCGGATCGGAGGGTGGCGGTATTGAGAAGATAGCCAAGAAAATATGGTCCGTGCCGACAATGGCCCAGAAAGCCTCCGTCGGTAGATTCGGCTCCAGGGCCGCCGGACTTGACTTTGAGGAAGACAAGGGGGGAGTGGTCTGTGAGTGCGAGGAAGTCACTGTCTCCGAGGTTGATGCGGCGATAGAGAATCTCGAGGTCCACAACATGCTCGATCTTCGTCGCAGGACACGTGTCGGCATGGGAACATGCCAGGGAGAGCTTTGCGCGTGCAGAGCCGCCGGTCGTCTCGCCAAGTCGTACGGCTGCGCGTCAAAGGCCAGAGAAGACTTGAAAGCTTTCATGCGGGAGAGATGGAAGGGAATGTATCCCGTGGCATGGGGGGAGACTCTTCGTGAAAGCGTTTACACTCAATGGATTTATTCAGAGGTCCTTGGATTAAATGAGCGGCCATGAGATTTGACACCATATTGATAGGAGGAGGACTGGCGTCCCTCGTCTGCGGGATACAACTCCAGCGGGCCGGCCAGAAGTGCCTGATCGTGTCCGCCGGACAGAATGCCTTGCACTTTTCTTCGGGAACATTCGGTTTGCTTGGCCGGCTGCCCGATGGCACCGCTGTAAGCAACCCGTTGGAGGAGCTTGGGAAACTTCCTGGCACTCATCCATATTCCAAGATAGGACCAGTGAAGGTTTCTGAATATGCCGCCGAGGTGAAGGATTTCTTCAACTCGTGCGGGGTACGGCTTCATGGGGTCGCGGCCCAGGAGGGAAGCGAAGTCTCTCCCAATGGCTACAGGCTTACTCCGATGGGAGTTCTTCAGCCTTCATGGCTTGCTATGGAGGATGTGACCTTGCTTCCATCAAAGGATGAGCTAAAGTGGCGTAAAGCCTTGATAGTTAATTTCTATGGCTTCTTGGATTTCAACGCCAGCTTCATCGCTGAAGGGCTTGGGAAAATTGGTGTTGAGAGTAGGGTGGAGACGGTCAAGATCGAAGATGTCGAGACTCTCAGGAAGAATCCCGCGGACATGAGATCTGTCGGCGTGGCGAGGCTCATGGCCAAGGAAAAAAACTGGAAGGATTTCGGTGGAATGGTCAGGGGATTGCTTTCCGGAGAGGATCTGGTGATCGTGCCGGCTGTCTTCGGATTCGGAGACCAGGTCATAGTCGAGTGGCTCAGGGAGATGATCCCGGCTGATGTCATGTTCATCGGGACGATGCCTCCTTCTGTGCCCGGGATCAGGACCCAGATACTCCTTAAGAAAGCGTTCGAGTCTGCCGGAGGTACTTTCCTCCCTGGCGACACGGCTTTGGATCCTTTGTTCTCCGGGACTTCTGTGGCTGGTATCCACACAGCCAACCTTGGGTCGATCGTGTTGTCCGCCGACAGGTATGTCCTGGCGAGCGGAAATCTATTCGGAAAAGGCCTTGAGGCCACTCCGAACCGTGTTTACGAGCCTGTTTTCGGACTCGACACGGATTTCCCGGCGGATCGTTCGAAATGGTGCGACCCTGATTTCTTCGCTCTTCAGGAATTCGCCGGTTTCGGAGTCCTGTGCGATGACTCGTTCAAGGCTTTCAAGGATGGCCGGACAGTGGATAATCTCTATGTCGCCGGAGCCGAGGTCGGTGGATGCAATCCGCTCTACGAGGGGAGTGGCGCCGGGGTGTCGATCATGACGGCCATGAGTGTGGCTGACAGTATTTTACACGGAAATTAGCCATGCAGGAGAAGAACGTAAGTTTCAACAATTTTGAGCAGTGCATCAAGTGCACGGTCTGCACGGCCTATTGTCCGGTCATGGCTGTCAATCCTCATTATCCTGGTCCCAAACAGGCCGGACCGGATGGGGAGAGATTGAGGTTGAAGAATAAGTTCTTCTTCGACGAGAGCCTTAAATATTGCATGAATTGCAAGCGCTGCGAGGTGGCTTGTCCATCCGGCGTTAAGATCGCCGATCTCATACAGTCCGCGCGCCGTAGATACGGCCGTGATATTCCAGATTTGCGGGACAGGATCCTTGCGAATACCGATTTTATGGGCAAGATTGCCCGTCCTGTCGCTCCCATGGTCAACGCGGTCATGGCGGCCAAGCCTGTCAAGGTTTTCCTTGATGTGATGATGGACATTGAGCGGGAAAGATCATTCCCTAAGTATCAGCGTCATGGATTTGTCCGTTGGTTCAAAAAGGAAGCGATGGCTTCGCAGGAGGCATTCGGCAAAAAAGTCGCTTTTTTCCATGGATGCTCGACTGAGTACCAGCATCCTGAGGTGGGGCAGGCCTTTGTCAAGGTTATGAACGCTTTGGGGTATGGCGTGGAGCTGATGGACGAGAAGTGCTGCGGTGTCGCGATGATCGCCAATGGTCTCTGGCATTCGGCCAGGCGCCATGCGGCGCATAATGTCAAGGTCTTCGGAAAGGTTGTTAATCAGGGACTTCCGATAGTCGCTGTCTCGTCGACTTGCGCTTTCACCATGCGGGATGAATATCCGGATGTCCTGGATGTTGATAACGCGGCTGTGCGGGACAGCATCACTCTGGCTGAGAAATTCATTTTCGAGCTTGTCGACTCCGGGGCTGTTAAGTTGGTGTTCAAGGAAGACTACCGGGCGAGAATCGCCTATCATGTGCCTTGCCACAATGAGAAACTGGGCTGGGGAATATTCACGAAAGCCCTGGTGGGGATGATTCCCGGGGTGTCTTTCACCGTGTTGGACAGCGCTTGCTGTGGCATGGCGGGGACATACGGGTTCAAAAAAGAGAATTACGCCTATTCCCAGGAGATAGGTAGCCGGCTCTTTGAGCAGATCAAGTCGCTGGCTCCTGATTTTGTCTGCTGCGAGTGTGAGACTTGCAAGTGGCAGATCGAGATGAGTACCGGCTACACAGTTCTCAACCCTATCGTTATCCTCGCCGAGGCTCTTGACCTCGAGGCCACCGCTGCCGCCAATTCGGCTTCTCATTAGTTTTCGCTTTATTGCAAGCTGGATCTTTTTTGCTAAATTCGCGGCACTTAAAAAAAACAGGTGGGGCGATCCGCCGCGCTTCGGGGCTTCGGCTTCGAGGTGAGGAAAGTCCGGACAGGTCAGGGCACCCTGCTGGGGAAAGCCCAGGCGGGAGAGATCTCGGGCGGCCGTGACAGAAAACAACCGCCGCTTCGGCGGCAAGGGTGAAAACGTGGGGTAAGAGCCCACGACGCGTGTCTGGCGACAGGCCGCGGGCACGGCACCAGGGCCTGCAAAACCAAATATACTGGCAGATGAGGGCTGCCCGCCCGATGCCAGGGGGTAGGTCGCGTAGATAAATGGCGGATTTAAAAACAGAAACCGGCTTACGGCCCCACCTTTTTATTTTTATGCAAGTCCATGAATCCTAAGTTTCGTTCAGCTATACGGTCTTTCAGGCTCAGGACACTGCCGCTGTCCTTGGCAGGGGTTATTCTCGGGGCAATGCTGGCCGCCAGTGAGTTCAAGGTCAGTTTCTGGTCCGTTGTTTTCCTTTTGCTTACAACCATATTCCTGCAGATACTTTCCAATCTTTCCAACGAGCTTGGAGACGTGTTAAATGGCACTGACACGCCTGACCGCCAGGGCCCTGAGTACGGAATCGCCGAGGGCGGGCTCTCTGTCAATGACATGAAACGTCTGATCAGCGTGATAGCGACCCTCTGCGCGATCTCCGGCTGCGCTATGATCTGGACTTCTTTTGGAACGCTTTTCAGCTTGAGGTCAGCGGCTTTGCTGGTGCTCGGCACCCTTGCGATCATAGCCGCCATGAGATATACTCTTGGGCCTTCACCATACGGTTACAGGGGACTTGGGGACATAGCCGTGTTCATATTCTTCGGGCTTGTGTCGGTACTGGGCGGGTACTATGTCTGCGCCCACACTATCTCATCTCCGATGCTGATTCTCCCGGCCGCGGCAATTGGCTGCTTCAGTGTCGGAGTACTGAATGTCAATAATATACGCGACATGAAGACGGACTCGGCCAACAGGGTGACAGTCGCCATCAAGCTCGGTCTCAGAGGCTCGAGAATATACCAGACCATTCTTGTCGCTGCCGGATGGATTCTTTTGGCTGTCTTTACCTCGATGTACAAACCTTCGACTTGGCACTGGTTATTCCTACTCGCGTTGCCCCTTCATCTTATTCATCTCAAGGGAATATGGACACGAACCGAAAGGGCGCTGGACCCGATGCTCCCGCTACTGGTGATGTCCACCTTCATACTCTCGTTAATCCTCGGAATCTCATTTATAGTAGCCTGACACCATGCCCTCAAAAGAGAAAATAGAAGGGATGTTCGACAGCATAGCCAAGGACTATGACTCCCTGAACCATATCATGTCGCTCTCTATCGATAAGATCTGGAGGCGGAAAGCCATTAAAAAGATCAAAGACGCCGGTGAAGCGCCCAGAGTCCTTGACGTGGCCTGCGGTACCGGAGACTTCTCGATAGCGATCGCGAAGGCCTTGGGCAAAGGGAACGTCATTGGAGTCGATATTTCCAAAGAAATGCTTGAAGTGATGCGTGGGAAGGTGCTGAAAAACAAGCTGGAAGATATTGTGAAGCAAGAAGTCGGGGACGGAGAGGACCTGCGGTTCGAGGACTCTTCTTTCGACCGTGTCGTCAATGCCTTCGGAATAAGGAATTTCGAGAACCGGGAAAAGGGGCTCAAAGAAGCTTTGCGGGTATTGAAGCCCGGAGGGCGGCTGGTCATACTGGAACTGTCCAGGCCCGAGAACAAGGTCATCCGCTGGTTCTACGACCTGTATTTCCTTCGTATCTTGCCGATTATCGGAGGCAAAGTCTCGGGTGACAAGGCCGCCTACAACTATCTGCCGGCATCGGTCAAGGCTTTTCCAGGGAAGAAGGAATTCATGGACGAGTTGCGCCGGACCGGTTTTGTCAATGTCGCCCACAAGGCCTTCACGCTTGGCATCTGCAGGATGTACTGCGGCGAGAAAGGATAACTTGGAGTGATTTTTGATTATATTTGTGAGCTGGATAATTGATAGTTATGACTATGAATAGGAAATCGTTGATAATCTTGATATTAGCGGCAACTGTCCTTTCGGTGTCAGCATGTGATGCCAAGGTCAGACAGTACAAGGTCAAGGTCGTGAAGGAATATTCGCACGACGAGATGTCCTATACCCAGGGCCTGTTTTTCCAGGGAGACAAGATGATCGAGACCACCGGCCAATATGGAGAGTCAACCCTCAAGGTTGTCGAGCCTTCTACAGGCAAGGCCGTGAAAAGGTTCAACTTCGACAGGAAATACTTTATCGAAGGCTCAGTGGAGCTGAATGGCAATATCTACATCCTCACTTGGCGCAACAAGGTGGCCTTCGTCTATGATGCCAAAACCCTTGAGTACAAGCAGACCTACAGCTATCCGAGGGAGGGTTGGGGACTGACCACCGACGGGAAGAACCTGATCGCGAGTGACGGTTCGTCCCGTCTCTACTGGTTGGACGGCCAGTTCCGCCAACAGAAGGCGCTGCAAGTCAAGATGAACGGGCGACCGATCAATCAGCTGAATGAGTTGGAGTGGATCGACGGAAAGATCTGGGCGAATGTCTATCTGACTGACATGATAGTCATAATCAATCCGAACTCCGGGGAAGTCGAGGCGACCGTCGATTGCACCGGCCTCCTGCCGAAGCATCTGCGGGATGAATACACCGACGTCTTGAATGGTATAGCTTACAATCCTGTAACAAAGAAGATCTATCTTACAGGAAAATATTGGAAACGTCTCTACGAAGTGGAGCTGGTTGAGAAAAAATAGCTATATTCGCGGACGAAATAAGCGGGGGTACCGGACTTGACAACCCGTCCGGTTGAGATCATACCCATTGAACCTGACGCGGGTAATGCCGCCGTAGGGAAGCATAATCTCAATAGCGCCTAATGTAAGGCGGCCCCTCGCATGAATATTTAATATTATGCGAGTTTTTCTTTTATCGGCGGCAATGTCCGTCATCTCTATGGTTCCGGCTTTGGGGCAGGGACAGGACACAACAAAGGTCGAGGCTTTGGAAGCCTCTGTGGTTCAGGGAGTAAGGGCTTCAAAAAATGCCCCCTTCGCGGTCTCGAATGTCAACCGCGAATCTCTTGATGATTTCTCAAAAAGCGGGAAGGAACTTCCTTTCCTGCTGTCCGGAACTCCTGGCGTACTGTCGTGGAGTGAGAACGGAGTCGGAACCGGCACGACTTTTCTCCGGATCCGCGGAGCGGGGGACTCCAGAATCAATGTGACGATCGACGGCGTTCCCCTAAATTCTCCTGAGGACCAGGCGGTTTTCTGGGCCAACATGAACAGTTACAGCCATTTCCTCGAGAGCGTCCAGATCCAGAGGGGAGTGGGAACCTCCACTAACGGCGACGGCGCTTTCGGCGGCAGCGTTGCCCTCCGGACCAAGGCAATATCCTACGATCCGTCAGTCAGGCTTGACGCCTCGTACGGTAGTTTCAACACCTACAACACAGGAATATCCATCTCGACCGGCCTTCTGGGCAATCACTTGAGTGCCGACGCGTCTTTCCACACCACCGGGACCGACGGCTACATCCACGGCACGGCAGGAAAATCCGGTTCATGGTATGGCGGCCTGACCTGGCTCGGCAGGGGATTCATCTTGAGATACATGAATATAGGCAATTATGAGCAGACCGGGCAGGCATGGAACGGGGTGACAGCCGGTAATGGCGATTACAGCCTCATGGACGGCAGCTATGACGACGGCTCATGGAGCTATACACAGACCACAGGCATCAAGACTTACAGGGACTTGTGGGAGGTCGGCCTGGGGCAGTTCAACAGCCTCTACGAGCGGATAGTCACTGGGTCCGACGGTCTTTTCGTCACCCATTCAGGTGGTTACACGACCGAGCGTTACACAATGCGGGACGGCTCATTCTGGCCCAAGACCACGGACAATTTCTGGCAGGATCATAACATTCTCTCTGCCTCCTTCGGACTCGGAGACCGCTGGAACGCTTCTGTCTCAGCCCATTATACCCATGGCCACGGCTATTACGAAGAGTTCCGTCCAGACAATAAGCCCAAAAAGTTCGGTCTCACATATCCAAGTGTCAAGACGACTGACTTTGTCCGCAGAAAGGGCCTGGGACAGGACACTTACGGCGCTGTGGGAAGTATCAAATATTCCGGAGAGTCCCTGGATGTCGTGGGCGGTTTCTCCATCCAGAACTTCGACGGCAACCACTACGGCTATCTGACCTACATCAAGGACCAGGGGATGGCTGACCAGTTCCTTTCCGGCGGTGATTACAAATATTATGATTCCGACGCCTCCAAGCTTGACGGAAGCGCTTATCTCAAAGCGACTTATTCCTTCGCGAAATATTTCAAGGCCTTCGCTGACCTGCAATACCGCCATGTCAAGTACAAGACTTCCGGCATCAACGACAAGTTCTACTCTGAAGGGAATCGCTGGTACAACCAGAACCTCGACATCGACGAGACTTATGACTTCCTGAACCCCAAGCTTGGTCTAAGCTGGATAAAGGGCGCGAGCCATGTCTATGCCTCCGCGGCTATGAGCCACAGGGAGCCCTCCAGGGATAATTTCACCGATAATTACAAGTATCCTTTCCCGAAAGCGGAGAGCGTGCTTGACTATGAGGCTGGATACAACTACACATCGGAAAAGTTCCAGGCCGGAGCGAACCTCTATTACATGGACTACACCGACCAGCTCGTCCAGACCGGTGAGCTGAGCGAGATAGGGGAGCCGTTGACCACTAACATCGCCAAGTCTTACAGGGCGGGTGTGGAGCTTTCGGCTGCCTGCAAGGTACTGCCTTTCCTCACATTGGAAGGCAACGCGGCCTTGAGCGACAATAAGCTGAAAGATTTCACCGAGATGGCCAGCGAGAACTGGGACGATTCTTTCCGCGCGATCCATTACGACAACGCGCCGCTCGCTTTCTCCCCGTCGGCAATCCTGAACGGCTTTGTCCGGTTCATTCCCGCTGGAGGAGCTCTGAAGGGACTTGAGGCTGTCTGGCACACGAATTATGTCTCCAGGCAATATCTTGACAACACCGGCAACGCCGACCGCTCCCTTCCCGCCTACACCTTCTCGGACTTCAACATCTCATACACGATGAGTCTTCCGAAATTGATGGTTAAGGAGTTGAAAATCAATCTCTCAGTCGGGAATATATTCAACGGTCACTACGCTACGAGCGGATGGGTATATTCGTCTATTCTCGATGACTACAACCATCCCGACAACAACCGCTACTACCAGATTGGCTTCATCCCGATGGCCGGCCGCTCCGTCATGGGAGGAATCTCCCTGTCATTCTGAGCGAAGCGAAGAATCTTTTGAAATATGATAATAATCGCTAAATTCGCGTAGCTAAAGCGAATTTATGGCCTTATTGCTCACATTCCTTCTAGGAACTCTCGCAGTCTCGTTCCTTTGCTCAATCCTTGAGGCGACTTTGATGTCGACTCCTCTGTCGTTCATCACGATGAGGAAAGAACAGGGGTATAAGCTCGCTGATAAGTTCCTGAAATACAAGACCGACACCGAGAAACCGCTCGCGGCGATCCTTTCCCTGAACACTATCGCCAACACCATCGGAGCGGCAGGAGTCGGACGCCAGGCGACCATTCTCTTCGGAAGTGCTTGGTTTGGAATTATTTCCGCTCTTATGACGCTTCTTATCCTGGTTTTTGCGGAGATTGTCCCCAAGACTATCGGCACCTCGTACTGGAAACATCTGATGGGGTTTGCGACCAGGATGATTTCTCTTCTTATTGTCTTGATGTATCCCTTGGTTCTTCTGGCGACCTTGCTTAGCAGACTTTTCCCTGGCGATGAGGAGGAGGCTGCTGTGAGCAGGGAAGAGGTCACAGCCATGGCGAACATCGGTGTCGAGGAAGGTGTTATTGATTCCGACGAGAACAAGGTGATCCAGAACATAATGAAGTTGGACAACGTCCCTGCCTACGAGGCCATGACTCCGAGGATTGTCGCTATGACTGCCCAGGAGAACACGACGCTGAAGAACTTCTACAAGAACGAGCAGTATCTCCACTATTCCAGGATTCCGGTTTACGGCGATTCTCCGGAATATATCACTGGCTATATCCTTCTGTCTGACGCTCTTGAGGGACTTGCGGATGATGAGTTCGACAAGCGCCTGAAAGAGATCAAGCGCCCTATCTCGTATTTCAACGAGGAGGATTCCCTCAGCAAGGTCTGGGAGGAGCTTCTCAAGAAGCGTGAGCAGATGGCCCTTATCATTGACGAGTACGGTTGTTTCCAGGGTATAATTACTCTTGAGGACATCATCGAGACCATTCTCGGTCTTGAGATTATCGATGAGAATGACCAGGCGATTGACATGCAGCAATTTGCCCGCGAGAGATGGGAGCGTCGTCAGAAGCGCTTCCGCGCCATCAATCTTCCCAAAGACGAGCCGGCTGACTAACTACTTCCCCTTATATTCCTTGACCTTCAAGGTCTTACGCCCAGGCATTGACTTGTAGGCGTCGGCCATTCCTTTCTTGGTGATCTCCACCGTCTTGTCCACGGTCCTGACGGAATCCTTCAAGGAATGCTTCAGGAGCCACTCATAGGGTTCGCTCATGTAGAACACCCTTCCCAGGTACGAGTGGCTGACTTCCGGGTGGAGGTCGTAACGGAGAAGGGAAGTGTCACCGGCAGCTTTCATGGCGTCAACGACGGCCTGCGACTGCTTCCAGGAGACAGCCCTGTCCGCCGTGCCGTGGATGATCCAGAAAGGGACTTTGTTAAGGCCGGAGACATCCTTTATGTCGGCACCCCCGCACATCGCGATGGCAGCTGCCACCTTATCAGGGTAAGTGCCCACGAAATCAATTGTCCCGTAACCTCCCATGCTCATCCCGAAGACATAGACCCGGTTTGTGTCCACCGGGTAGTGGGCTTCGGTCCAATCGAGGACTTTCTTCACCCTTGACGGGCTCCAGCCTCCCTGGGACTGCGGGGCGAGAATAATCGCTTCTATATTCCTGCCGAACTTGAGAGCCTCCAATGGACCATATTCACGGACCTTTTCCAGATTGGTCCCAGAAAGGCTCTTGCCGTGGAGAAACAGTACCAGCGGGAGCTTCGTGGTGTCCTTGGCGGCGCGCTCCTGGGGGAGATAGACCCAGAAATCGTAACCTCCCTTCACTACGCTGTGATGGGAGATAAGCTGCGCTTTCGATGCGGTCGGCAGAGCCAGCAGAAGCGTCAATATCGCCAGAAACCTGAATCTCATCCCAAGAAACTCTTAAGCTCCTCATAGAAGCGCTGGGCCGGAAAGCCCATGACGTTGTAGAAGGAGCCTTCAATGCCGGTGATGCCGATGTAGCCTATCCATTCCTGGATGCCGTAAGCGCCGGCTTTGTCGAAGGGTTTGTAGTTGTCGATGTAGTAGTCTATCTCGCTATTGGACAGATCCTTAAAGAAAACATTTGAAGTGACGGAGAAGGTATTTTCCTTCTGCCAGTCCCGAATGGTCACGGCCGTGATCACCTGGTGGGAGCGCCCGGAGAGGAGCTTGAGCATCCTGACCGCGTCGGCCCTGTCGGAAGGCTTTCCTAGAATCTCCTTGTCACACAGGACCATTGTGTCGGAGGTCACGAGGATCTCGTCCTGCTCCAGCGGGCGGTGGAAGCCATGGGACTTGCCTTGGGCCATGAGGGCGGGGACTTCAACATGTGGGGTGTCGGGAGAATAACTCTCGACGAAGGAGGTCCCGGTGTCGACGGTGAAGTCGATGTCCATGGCGGAGAGAAGCTCCTTCCTTCTGGGGGAGTTGGAGGCCAGTATTATCTTTTTACCTCGAAGGTCCATATTCCTAAAACCTTTTCTTGTAGACCTGCACGTCGAAATTCCACCTTCCTTGTGCCTTCATTGCCTGTTCGATGTGCTTCCGGACGCAGCATTTTCCGCCCGGGCGGTCCGAGACGATGTCGGCGGCATCCTTGGCCTCCTGCACGGCGTCGGAAGGAACTACTCCTATCCCGGCGGCCATGATCACGGGAATATCCGGGATGTCATCTCCGAAATACATCACTTGGGAGTATTCCAGGGAGTGCCGGCGGCAGAAGTCGTCGAAATCGGTGATTTTGTCCCGGGAGCCGAGGTAGATGTCCTCCGGGGGAATGCCGTTGCCGTTGAAGCGGGCCCGGACGCTTTGGGACCGCGCTCCGGTGATTACCGCCACGGGGAAGCCGTTCATCGCGGCCATCCTGACGGCGAAACCGTCCTTGGCGTCATAAGTACGGTAAAGCTGGCCTTCGAGGTCAGCCAATATCCCGCCGTTCGTCATCACTCCGTCGATGTCGAAAGCGAAGGCTTTAATATCTTTTAAATCAGTCATTTCTATGATTTGGCTCCACCGGGACCGAACTGGGGAAGGTCACCGAGGTTGAAGGTCCCGCCTTGCTGCTGCGGCTGTCCGCCGAGTGAGATCAGGCCGAACTGGCTCTCATATTTGGTGACATTGTCCATCAGGGCGTTCAGGAGCCTTTTGGCATGCTCGGGGGTCATGATGATCCTGTTGCCGATGTCAGGCTTGGGAAGGCCGGGAAGCATTGTGGCAAAGTCGATGATGAACTCGCTGTGGGAATGTGTGATAATAGCAAGGTTGGAATAGGTGCCCTTCGCGATCTCGGGCTTGATCTCCAAGCTTATTTCCTTTTTCTCTTCCATGATAGTCTTGGTTTATGGGGCAAAATTAGTGAAAATTGTGTTATATTTGTAATTCTGGAATGAAAGTATATAAAGAAGAATAGAAAGACATGAGCGAGAAGAAAGAGCTCTCCGCCAAGTACAATCCGGCGGAAGTGGAGGACAAGTGGTACGCATGGTGGCTGGAACACAAGTGTTTCCGGTCCGAACCTAATGACAAGAAGCCCTATACCATAGTGATCCCGCCGCCGAATGTGACGGGTATTCTCCACATGGGCCACGTGCTTAACAACACTCTGAACGACGTCCTTATCCGCAAGGCCCGCATGGATGGCAAGAACGCTTGCTGGGTTCCCGGAACCGACCACGCCTCGATCGCCACTGAAAGCAAGGTCGTGGCCAGGCTCAAGGATAGGGGAATCTCCAAGGAGGACCTGACTCGCGAGGAGTTCCTCAAATACGCCTGGGAGTGGAAAGAGGAGCACGGCGGCATCATTCTCCAGCAGCTTCGTAAGCTCGGCGCTTCCTGCGACTGGGACCGTACGAGGTTCACGATGGAGCCTGAGCTCTCCGACGCCGTGATCGCCACGTTCTGCTATTTCTATAAGAAAGGAATGATCTACAGGGGAGTGAGAATGGTCAACTGGGATCCGGTGGCCCTTACCGCCATCAGCGATGACGAGGTCATCCATAAGGACACCAAGAGCCATTTCTATCACCTGAGGTATTATATTTCCGACGGCAATGGCAATCCTACCGACAAGTATCTGGTTATCGCCACGACCCGTCCGGAGACCATTATGGCTGATGCGGCCATCTGCGTCAATCCCGCTGACGAGCGCTACCATTGGCTCAAGGGCAAGAAAGTCATTATCCCGCTGATCGGCAGGGAGATCCCTGTCATCGAGGACAGCTATGTGGAGATGGACTTCGGTACCGGCTGCTTGAAAGTCACTCCGGCTCACGACGCCCATGACTACGAGATCGGCCTTAGGCATAATCTTCCTATTATCAATATCATAGACGACCATGGTCGTCTTACTGAGGATGCCGTCATCCTGGTTGGCGAGGACCGTTTCGTCGCCAGGAAGAAGATAGTCGGGATGCTCGAGGAAGCCGGCAACCTTGAGAAGGTAGAGGAATATATCTCGCCGGTTGGATATTCAGAGAGGACCGATGCCGTCATCGAGCCGAAGCTCTCCGCGCAGTGGTTCCTCAAGATGGGGGATCTGGCCGCGATGGCTCTTGACAGCGTGGAGTCCGGCAAGATCAAGTTCATCCCGGACAAGTACCGCAACACTTACCGGCACTGGATGGAGAATGTCCGTGACTGGTGCATTTCGCGCCAGCTCTGGTGGGGCCAGAGAATTCCCGCTTATTATCTTCCTGATGGTCAGATAGTTGTCGAGGAGACTCCGGAGAAAGCCCTTGAGGCGGCGAGGAAAATCAACCCGTCATTGAAGGCCGAGGATCTCCACCAGGACGAGGATGTGCTCGACACCTGGTTCTCAAGTTGGCTCTGGCCAATCTCTGTGTTCGATCCCAAGCGTCCCGGACATCCGGAGCATGAGCCGAACAAGGATCTCGCGTATTACTATCCGACCAGCGATCTTGTGACGGGCCCGGACATCATCTTTTTCTGGGTGGCAAGGATGATCATGGCTGGCGGGGAATTCATGAAAGACATCCCGTTCAGCAACGTCTATTTCACCGGAATAGTCCGTGACAAGCTCGGAAGGAAGATGAGCAAGACGCTGGGCAACTCTCCTGATCCCCTCGAGTTGATCAAGAAATATGGGGCCGATGCTGTCAGGATCGGAATGCTGCTCTGCTCTTCCGCCGGAAACGACATCTTCTACGATGAGTCCCAGGTCGAGCAAGGCCGCAATTTCTGCAACAAGATTTGGAACTCCTTCCGTCTCGTTCAGGGATGGGCAGTTGATGAATCGCTTCAGCAGAGCGCTGTTAACGCATTGTCCGTAAAGTGGTTCGAGAATAAGCTCAATCAGACAATAGCCCAAGTCGAGGACTATTATTCCAAGTTCAGGATCTCCGATGCACTGATGGCCATCTACAAGCTTTTCTGGGATGACTACTGCTCGTGGTATCTTGAGGCGATCAAGCCTGCTTTCGGGCAGCCTCTTGACAAGGCCACTATGGAGGCCACCAATGTGTTCCTTGAGAAACTCCTCAAGATGATTCACCCAGTGATGCCGTTCATCAGCGAGGAGCTTTGGCAGTCGATGGCCGACAGGAAGGAAGGGGAGACTATAATGTATCAGCCTTCTCCTGTGGCTGGCCCTGTCGATGAGGCCGTCATCTCGGCGTTCGAGATCGCCAAGGAGGTCGCCGGAGGAGTCCGCTCGACAAGGCAGCAGAAGAACATCTCGCCCAAGGAGGCTCTCGAGATCAAGGTCAAGGGTTCTTTCCCGATGGAGATGGTTCCGGTCGTGGCCAAACTGGCGAATGTCTCCTCGGCGGAGAAAGTCGAGGAGTTCAGCGGTAATGGCATTACCTTCATGGTCGGGACTGTCGAGATATTCGTTCCGCTCGGAGGTCTTGTCAATGCTGACGAGGAGATCGCCAAGATCGAGTCTGAGCTTTCAAGGCTTCGCGGATTCCTCGAGGGAGTGCGCAAAAAGCTCTCCAACGAGGCCTTCACGGCTCATGCGCCCGAGAAAGTAGTGGCCATTGAACGCAAAAAGGAGGCTGATGCCCTTCTGAAGATCGAAAATCTTGAGAAGAATCTTAATGCGTTGAAAGCTAACTAATGTAACAAGTTTGTTTAGATAAGTAACATTTTTGTTATGGTATATTCGGAGACAAATTTCCCTGTCAGGTACTACGAGACTGACCAGATGGGCATCGTCCATCACTCGAATTACATCCGTTATTTCGAGTGTGCCAGAAATAACATGATGAGGGAGTTCGGTTATCCGATCGAGCAGTGTGAGGAAGACGGGGTGACCATCCCCATCGTCTCTGTCGAGTGCCATTACAAGCATCCCGCCAAGATGGGAGACGACCTGAAGGTTATCGCCACGATTGATACCCTCCCGATGGCGAAGCTGCGGATAGGGCAGGCTGTCTACAACCAGGAAGGCACTTTGTGTGTCGAAGGAGAGGTCACGCTCGGGTTTCTCAACAAGGCTACTGGCCGCCCGACCCGCTGCCCCGAGAAACTTTTGGCGGCTATTGAAAAGCATATTGACGACAAGTAAATAATTATTGATTAAACCATTAATATTCATGAATATGTTAGCGTTTTTCCCTCTGGGCGTAGTCGGCCCCTGGCAGGTGGTCATAATCGCCCTTGTTATCCTCCTTCTCTTCGGTGGCAAGAAGATTCCTGAGCTCATGCATGGTCTCGGAAAAGGCATGAAGAGTTTCAAGCAGGGCATGAACGAGGTCGAGAAGCAGATTGAGGACATTGACAAAGACATCAATGCCCCCGCCAAGACTCCCGATAAGATCGAGAAGAAAGAGGAATACCAGCAATAAGAGTGGCTGAGGAAGAGAAAATGACGCAGGAAGCCGGCGAGATGTCCTTCTGGGACCATCTCGAGGTTTTGAGGGGAACTTTGTTCCGCTCATTGCTCGCTATTTCCATATTCAGTGTTGTTGTCTTCTGTTTTAAGAAGTTCGTCTTTGACGATGTGGTTCTGGCTCCAACGAGGAGTGATTTTTGGGTCTACAAGCTGCTGAATATGGATGTGAAGATGAGTCTGGTGAACCTGGACATCTCGGCACAGTTCTTTGTCCACCTCAAGGTGGCCTTCCAGCTGGGCTTCATCCTCTCGTTTCCTTTTGTCATCTGGGAGATCTGGAAATTCATTGCCCCGGCTCTCTATCAAAATGAGAAGAAAACGATCAGGGGCGTTTTCCTGGCCGCTTCCTTCCTCTTTTATTTGGGCCTCTATGTCGGTTATGTCCTGATAGTTCCGATCTCGCTTAATTTTTTCCTCGGCTACAAGATCAGCGAGACCGTCGTCAACACCATCTCCCTGAATTCCTACATCTCCTTGTTCACCTCGACTATCCTCGCTTTCGGAATCGTGTTCGAGTTCCCGGCTGTCGTGGTTATCTTGAACAAGTTGGGATTGGTGTACAAGGACACGATGAACAAATACCGCAAACATGCGATCGTGGCTATCCTCTGCATCGCGGCCATCATCACTCCGGCCGATCCTTTCTCCATGATTATCGCCGCTGCCCCGCTTCTGTTGTTGTACGAGGCCAGCGTGCTGTTCTGCAAGCCCCGGCCTGCTGAAGCGGAGGAGGACGCGGAATGATCTCCATCAATTCTCTGACCGTGGCGTTCGGCGGTTTTACACTGCTGGACAGCATTGATTTCCACATAAGTGAGAATGATAAGATAGGCTTGGTCGGAAAGAACGGAGCCGGCAAATCGACTGTCATGAAGTTGATCTGCGGGCTTCAGAGCCCGACATCCGGCTCAGTGGACATGCCGAACGACTTGAGGATCGGTTACCTTCCCCAGATCATGGAGCACCACAAGGGGCGGACTGTGATGGAAGAGACTCTGACAGCCTTTGACCGGGTCTCGGCAATCCAGGAGGAACTGGATGGGATCTCCGAGCAGCTGGCTTCCAGAACCGATTATGAGTCAGAGGCTTATCTGTCCCTTATCACTCGCTTGAACGACCTTAATGATTCTCTCGCCATTATCCATTCGGAACCTCCTGAGGTCCTTGCCGAGAAGACTCTCCTTGGATTGGGATTCAAGGACTCGGATTTCGGCAGGAAGACCGAGACGTTCAGCCAGGGATGGAACATGAGGATCGAATTGGCGAAAATCCTTCTCTCGGAGCCCGATGTCCTTCTTCTCGATGAGCCGACCAACCATCTTGACATCGAATCGATCGAATGGCTTGAGGATTATCTCAAAGCCCGCAAGGGATCGCTTCTTCTCGTCTCGCACGACCGGAAGTTCCTGGATAATGTGACCAACCGGACAGTGGAGATCATGCTCGGGCATATTCACGACTATAAAGTGCCTTATAGCAAATACTTGGAGCTTAGGAAGGAACGTCTCGCACAGCAGACCGCCGCTTATGAGAACCAGCAGCGGATGATAGAGAAAACCGAAGATTTCATCAACCGGTTCCGCTATAAGCCGACCAAGTCTAACCAGGTCCAGTCCAGAATCAAGCAGCTTGAGAAACTGGAGCGGATCGAGATTGACGAGACTGACAGGGTCACTCTCACGGTCAAATTCCCTCCGGCGCCTCGCGCTGGGGATGTGGTCTTCAAGGCCTCCGGCATCACGGTCGGTTATCCTGGCAAGGTTGTGTTCTCCGACGCTGACATTGAAGTCAAGCGAGGGGAGAAGGTGGCCCTGGTCGGACGCAACGGTGAGGGAAAGACTACCCTCATGAGGGTGATCACCGGTGAACTTGTCCCATTCAAGGGAGAAGCCAAGGTAGGTTACAATGTCTCAATGGGTTACTATGCCCAGAACCAGGAAGATATCCTGGACAGGAACCTTACCGTGTGGGAGACGTTGGATAATATAGCCGTCGGTGACATCAGGACTAAACTACGGGATATACTGGCGCAGTTCCTTTTTAGGGGAGAGGATATCGACAAGAAAGTAAGCGTGCTTTCCGGAGGGGAGAGGGCTCGCCTCGGGATGGCTAAATTCATGCTCCAGCCGTACAACCTCCTGGCTTTGGACGAGCCCACCAATCACATGGACATCAAGTCCAAAGAGATTCTTAAACAGGCGTTGAAAGCTTACGATGGCACATTGATTGTTGTATCACATGACCGTGACTTCCTTGATGGCCTTGTGGATAAGATTTACGAGTTCAGGGACGGGAGAGTCAAGGAGCACCTTGGAGGTGTCGGCGAGTTCCTGGCAAAGCGTAAGTTGGAGAGTCTGAAGGAGTTGGAGAGGCGGTTCGGGCAGGAGGGAAAGGCCGATCAAGTCGTCCCTGACAGTCGTGACGCGGGTATTGAGCCTAAGGGGGGCAAGGAGGAAGCGAAGGAGGCTTTTGAAAGGAGAAGAAGCGAGTCGAAAGAGATCCGGAAGATAAAGCATAGGATCGATTTCCTCGAGTCCGAGATCGGAAAAATTGAGGCGAAGATGCGTGAGATCGAGAAAGTCTTGTCCGATCCGTCACCCGCGGACGACATCATGGAGCTTACCCGGAACTACCTTGAGCACAAGCGCGACCTTGACGCCAAGACAGCTGAATGGGAGTCGTTGATGGAGAAAATTGAAGAATAATAGATAACTGCTTATACATCATGAAATCTTTATTGAACAAGTTGTTACTTACGGCGATTTTATTTATCGCTTTAGATATTTGCGCTTTCGCTCAGACTCGTTCGAGAGAGCATGATCTTTCTCCTTTTGAAGGAATAGAAGCCTCAAGCGGCTTCAAGGTCTCGATAGTGACTGGTGACAGGTACAGCGCCAAGCTCACCATGGATGATATCCTGGAAAGCTATGTCTTGTGCTATGTGAAATCCGGTGTCCTTTACCTTGGCCTTGATGAGAAGAATCTTCCCAAGGACATCAAAAAGCAGTACAAGACACGCAATTCATCCGATCCCACACTTGTGGCCGTGGTGACAATGCCGCTCTTGAAGTCCTTGTCTCTTAATGATGACTCTGAATTCTTCGCTGCCGGTCAAATCGCCGCTGAGCATCTTCAGATCAATCTGAACGGCTCGTCGGTAGCGAATAATCTGAAGATTGCGGGCAAGTCTCTATCCGTTACTGCCGCCAGAAACGCCAAATTCACGAATGCTACCGTAACCGCCGAGGAGGATGTGAATATCACCGCTGACGCGAAGTCTGCCGTAGCCATCCAATGCAAAGCCAAGAACGTCGTGATTAATGGCGCGGGAATGGCTGACATCGATGTTAACGCTGAAGCGGAGGAGGCTATGAAGGTCATGGCGAACACCAATGTCAAGATGGCGCTTTCCGGGAAGTCCTCCCAGATGGAGGTTACCGGAAAGGGAACGATGTCCAAAGTTGACGCGTCCGCTCTCGAGACTGAAAAAGCGACTGTGAGCGTTACCGGGATTACGGTCTATGTGGGTCCCACGAAGTCCCTGGAGCTCGATCTCGGAAGGGGCTCCGAAGTGGGTTTTGCTGGGGAGCCTGCCGTGAACATCATTAAGATTCAAAGCTCTACAGTCACCCGTAGATAATGCTTGTCCTCGACACTCATTGTGATACTCCATCCCTGATGATCGAGGGACTGGATATCGGACAGGACACATCCGGCCAAGTGGACTTGCCCAAACTCCGTTCCGGTGGGGTTGATGCCGCTTTCTTCGCTGTCTGTACTCTCGCTGACTTGTCGCCTGATGCCGCCACGGCCCGGGCGCTTGATATGCTGGCCGCGATTCATGACGCCGCTGACAAGTACAGCGGACAACTGGCCTTGGCATTGACGCCTGAAGATGTTGAGTCCAACAAGGACAAGGGCTTGTTCTCGATGCTGATAGGAATGGAAAACGGTGCCCCGATCCAAAAGTCACTATCGCTTTTAAGGTTATTCCACAAGATTGGAATCCGCTACATTACCCTTACCCATAATGGCGACAACGAGATTGCCGACTCTTCGATGGAGGGTAAGCGTTGGGGTGGTTTGAGCCCATTCGGCCACGAGGTCATAGCGGAGATGAACAGACTTGGAATTATTGTTGACATAGCGCATGCTTCTGACTTGACATTCAATGATGTACTTGATTGCTCAAGCGCTCCGATAGTGTCCACTCACTCATGCTGCAGAGCCCTTGCCGAACACCCTCGGAACATGACCGACGACATGATCAGACGTATGGCGGACAAGGGGGGCGTCATTCAGATTAATTTTTATCCGGTATTCCTGTCTTCTGAATACGCGATGGCCAGGGAGGCTGGTAGCGATGGCCTTGATGCCCTGCTTCCGGATGCGGAGGATGTCGTGCGGCACATCGCTCACGCGGTCAACACCGGAGGCATCGAGCATGTCGGCATAGGGAGCGATTTCGATGGTATTGAAGTGACTCCCAGGGGATTGGAGAATATTTCCAAGCTCCCTGTAATATTCGACTTGCTAGCCAAAAAAGGTTACTCCGACGACCAGATTGAAATGATCGCCGGAGGTAATTTCATGCGAGTATTCAAAGAGGTTACTCGGAAGTAGCCATGTCCTTCAGGACGAACAGCCTCAATTCGTCGAGAGCAGCCGAGGCGAATCTTTCGATATTCCTTTTGCGGTCATTCCCGTAGACTCTCTTGCTTGTGATAGTACCTTGCGGTCCGGAGACTCCGATCCAGACCGTGCCGACCGGGTTGGTCTCATCACCACCGGGACCGGCGAGCCCTGTCGTAGCGACTGAATATGTGCTCCCGGTCAGTTTCCTGACGCCCTCGGCCATCGCGGCCGCGACTTCAGAGCTGACGACTCCGTGTGAGGAGACAGTCTCTGGATCAACGCCAAGCACGGATTCTTTCACCGCCACCGCATAGGAAGTCACGGAGCCGAGATAGTACTCAGAAGCACCCGGAACTGATGTTATGAGCGATGATATCATGCCACCGGTGCAGGATTCGGCGGCGCTGACTGTCTTTCCCGTGCCTCGGAGAAGGGCTCCGAGCGCGTTCTGGAGCGTGTCATCTGAATAGGAGTATATCCTGTCTCCCAGAATGGGTTTCAACATCTCGAAGCGCTGGTCGATCCTCCGCTCCTCATCTTCCCGGTCTCCTCCGTAGATGGACAGGCGCAGCCTCACACCGGTAATCTGGTTGGGAAGATACGCGAGGTGCATGTCCTCGGGAAGACTGTCCTCCCAAGGCTCGATCAGTTTGGAAAGGGCGGACTCCGCGAGTCCGGAGACCATCACGCATTTGTGGAATATGCTGGTCAACGAAAAATGATCCTTTATGTCCTCCATGATATCCGGGAGGGCACCTTCAGCCTCGAATGGGACCCCAGGCAGGGAATATAGCGTCGCCTTGTGACCGAACCTGTCTTCAGGGAATCTGAACACCATGATAGGTGCTGTTCCCAACCGGTTGGGGATAACTTCGCATGTCTCCGGCACAAGAGCTTGAGCCTTATTAATGTCCAGAAGGTCCAAGCCCCTGGCTTTAAGGATCTTGCGTATTATCCCAGCTTGTGTCTCATTCTCAACGAACGCTTTTGCCCCGGACAATTCCGCCAGAGCCGGCTTCGTGATGTCATCCTTGGTCGGCCCAAGCCCACCAGTGACGACCACGACATCGCTGAGTCTCAATTCGTTCTCGAGATTCCCGATAATCTCGTCCCTGTTGTCACCAATTGAAAGCATCCTTGTGACTTGGATGCCGATTTCCTCCATGGCCCTTGAAATCCGGGAGGAGTTCGTGTCCACAATCTGACCGATCAGAATCTCGTCGCCGATTGTGCAGATGGAAGCTTTTATCATTTCAATCCTCTGATTATCCTTTTGACTGCCGATGGTCCTTCATAGATGAAGCCAGTGCAGATCTCTATGAGCGAGGCGCCGGCGTCCAGCATTTTCCTGGCCTCTTCCGGACCCATGATACCACCCACGCCAATTATGGGAAGACGGCCATGAGTGTGCTCGTGTATATTCTTGACAAGCTGCAGATTACGCTCGAAGACAGGCGCTCCTGAAAGACCACCCTTGCCGATCTTCTCGACTCTGGACTGGCTGGTTTTGAGTCCTTCGCGGGAAGTGGTCGTGTTGCCGGCGACAATTCCGTCCACGCCTGACATCATGCAGTAATCCAGGATTCCGTACAGTTCCTCGGTTGGGATGTCGGGGGAGACCTTGATAAGGATCGGCTTGTATTTGTCATAGCAGATCCTCAGATCCAGGATCGGATCAACGACGTCGGAGAGATAAGACACATCCTGAAGCCCCTGAAGCCCCTCGACATTGGGGCAGGAGACATTGATCGTGAACATGTCCACGAAATCGTACAATCTGGAGAATGCCGTCTTGTAGTCGTTTATTATGTCCTCGTCGGAAGCTGAGAGCGTGTTTTTGGCAATACTCGCGCAAATAATCCGCTTCGGCGGGTCTTTCTTAATGTGGTTGATCGCGTAATCAACACCATTGTTGTTTATTCCCATCCTGTTGATGAGAGCTCGGTCCTGCGGCAGCCTGAAAAGGCGCGGTTTGGGATTCCCTTGCTGGGGAAGCTTTGTCAAGGAGCCGATCTCAATGAAAGAGAAACCGAACCATGAAAACTCGTTGTAGAACTCGCCGTTCTTGTCGATTCCCGCGGCGAGGCCGACAGGATTGGGGAAGTCCAAGCCCCATAGCTGCCGGCGCAACGAAGGTGCCTTGCAACGGAATATGAATCTGGCGATAGCGGGGACGCCTGGGATGTGCCTCAACGCTCGAAGCGCCTTCAGGGTGAGCCTATGGGCAGTCTCGGGCGGAAACCTGAACAGGATCGGTCGTATGAAATGTTTGTACATATACGCGAATATAACAATAAAATGTCTATTCGCGGACTACTACATGATCTCTTGGAAGGTGCCGTTGTCGTAGAAGATGACCACTTTCACGATTTTGGGCTGATCTATCAGAGTCTCAACTGATTCAGGAGTGTCGGCAAAGATGTTGTCGGCCTCAGGAGCTGGCGAGGGGATTTCCTCGGGGCCCGTCACCTTATACATCTTGCCCTTGCCGCTAACCAGCCATTCGAGATTCAGGTTGGGGAACTGGCGGGCTAGACTCTCGATAAAATCGTAGCCCGGTTTGTTGCGGCCGGCGAGAATGTGGGAGACGCTGGCCTTCGCGACACCCAGTCGTTCGGCGAACTGGGATTGGGTGAGATTCTCGGCATTGAGGAACTGTTGAAGACGCTGGTTCATGGGCAAAATCTTTGTTCACAAATTTAATGATATAATTTGTAAATCCAAAGCGAGGATGACCAATAAAAGGGGAGAGGTGGTTCAAATAATGGCCTATAAATCAGTTGAATTTAATTTTAATTAGTAATATATAAATGCCTAATAATTAAGTAATAAGTATGCTTATTTAGCCTATAATTCATACTTTATCCACTATGGGAGTCTTATTTTTACAAATCCTTTTGAATAAAAGATTTTATTTACTATCTATATCTATCTGATATTCAGTAAATTAATAAAAATATCTTAGTTATTAAAATTTCTTGTTTTCACTTTTGTAAACCGCCACATTGATGGAAACGAATTTTACAAAACTGATCGGAATATTTATATTTGTCGCTGCCCGAATAACCGCGAAAGTAGCCCCGTGTGGCTTGGAATGGACTTGTGTGGATGGTTTCGCCGGAAATGATTAAATTTGCGAAGTGAAAACATTTTGTCACTGATTTTTGAATTCTCACGATGATACCATCAATACGTATTTCTGACTACTCTTACGACCTTCCGGACGAAAGGATCGCCAAATATCCTCTTCCGGAAAGGGATTCTTCCAAACTTCTGCGCTACAAAGACGGCCAAGTGGAAGATTATATATTCAGGGATCTGCCCGGGCTTCTTCCGGAAGGTTCTCTCATGATATTCAATGACACCAAAGTCGTCCCAGCCCGCCTGCATTTCCAGCGGGAATCCGGGGCGCATATCGAGATTTTCTGCCTTGAGCCTGTATCCCCTGTGGAGTACAACCTGGCTTTCGCCTCTGTTGGAAGGTGCTCCTGGAAATGCGTGATAGGTAATTCTAAGCGCTGGAAGGGTGATGTCCTCGGGCTGTATAATCCTGAAAGTGATCCGAAGGTCGCCGCTCTTGGTCTAAAAGCCCGGCTTCTGAGCCGTGACGACAGGACAGGAGTCGTGGAGTTCACTTGGGAAGGTAACGAACCTTTCTCCAATGTGCTCGACATCTGCGGTACCGTGCCGATCCCGCCTTACCTGAACCGTCAGACGGAAGCGATTGATTCTGAGAGGTATCAAACTCTTTACGCGAAGATTCGGGGATCAGTCGCGGCTCCCACTGCCGGGCTTCATTTCACGGATAGGGTCCTGGACGGGATCAAGTCCAGAGGAATAAGCGTTGAAAACGTGTGCCTCCACGTCGGCGCCGGAACTTTCCTCCCGGTGAAAAGTGAGGAGATCTCCGGCCATCCGATGCACCGGGAGCCTTTTGCTGTGAGCCTGGATCTCATCAGAAAGATAAGGGAGAACGAGGGAAAACTTATCGCGGTCGGCACGACGTCCGTCCGCACGCTCGAGTCGCTGTATTATGTCGGAGTCAGCTGTTTGGAGAAAGGAACCCCGGAAGATGTCACCCAGTGGGCGCCTTATGAGAGGGAGTATTCCATAAGCGTCGGCGACTCCTTGGACGCTATTATCAAATATCTAGAGGACAATGGATTAAGTGAGCTTAAAGTCGGGACCAGGATCATCATCGTCCCGGGCTTCAAGTTCAGGCTAGTGGACATGCTTGTGACAAACTTCCACCAGCCGGAGAGCACGCTGATCCTCCTGGTCTCCGCTTTTGTCGGCGGGGACTGGAGAACGATCTACGACCATGCCCTCGGGAGCGGCTACAGGTTCCTCAGCTACGGTGACAGCTCTTTACTTTTCCGGGCGGATGTTGCGAATGCTTTCGGAAATGCTTAAATTTGAAGGTTAAAAGATAAAACGTGGATCATCATGGCAGATTATTCTGAATTCGATAGTATATGTCCGTATAATGACGAAGAAGCCGTTAAGGCTTTAGGCAAAGTGGCCAATCACCCGGCCGTGTTCGCGATCTCCGAGTATTTGTTCCCCGACAGGCCCATAACCTATCTAAGGGACGCTCTCAAGTCTGTCAGAAACATAGACGAGTTCCAGGAGAAGGTAATGAACGACGCCGTCAAGTGGTGCATCGATCACACTATGCATAATTTCTCCTATGACGGGATCAGTTATCTCAAGAGCATAAAGGGTCGATTCCTCGCGATGTCGAACCACAGGGACATCATTCTGGACCCCGCCGTCACTCAGATGGTGCTTTTCCGTAATGGGATTCCGATGACTGAAATTTGTGTTGGAGATAATCTTATAAAAGAAAGTAAGACAGTTGAATATCTGCTCCGATCTAACAGGATGATTAAGGTGATCAGGGGCATTTCCGCGAGGGATCTTTACCTGTCTTCACAAATGTTGTCCAAGTACATCCGCCAGACCATCACTACCGGCAAGGCCTCAATTTGGCTCGCCCAGAGGCAGGGAAGGACCAAGGACGGGATAGACACGACAGAGCAGGGCCTTCTCAAAATGCTCGACATGAGCGGCACGAAGTCTTTCCAGGAGAATTTCGGAGAGCTCAACATTGTGCCTTTGAGCATTTCGTACGAATATGAGCCTTGCGACGTCCGGAAAGCTCGTGAGATACTGATCTCCAGGACGAAGAAATACGTCAAGAGCCGCTACGAGGATATGCACAGCATCGTCATGGGAATCAGGCAGCAGAAAGGCAATGTCCATTTGAACTTCGGACTTCCTCTTACCGCCGAGGAGATCGAGATGGCGAGCAGGTGCGACAAGAACGACCGTTACCAGGCCATACGGCATGCCGTGGACAAGAGAGTCATCGCTGGCTACCATCCGTGGAAAACCAACTATATGGCTTATGACAAGGTCTGGAACACCACAAAATATTCGGATCTCTACACCAAGGAGGATGTCGAGGTCTTCGACGCCTACACGGAGCATCGCCTTGACAAGGTGGAGAAACGACTGGACCGAGATGAATTGAGGAACATATTCCTCAGGATTTACGCCAATCCGGTCCTTTCCAAAGAGCGTCTGGCTTCCGGAGAACCATTAAGAGCCGAGTAGCCGATGATCGTTGACACCTTAATTCTTTTAGCCGGGCTGGGCCTTGTGATCCTTGGGGCCGAATGGCTGGTAGACGGTGCCTCATCTATTGCCAGGAAGGCGGGACTGAGTGAATTCCTTATCGGAATGACAATCGTCGGCATCGGTACTTCGATGCCGGAACTTGTTGTGAGTCTTACCGGAGCCCTGAAGGGAAACGCTGACATAGCGATCGGCAATGTGGTCGGATCCAACATCTTCAACGTCCTGTTGATTCTGGGCGTCACGGCTCTCATAAACCCGATCGCCATAACGAGCGACAACAAACGGCGGGACATCCCCTTGAACATCGTCGCCACGTTCCTTCTCATCGGCTTCGGGATGCAGCACACGCTGTTTGGCCTCGGATCCAGTGACACCATCAACGCGATGGAGGGGGGAATATTCCTTCTGCTCTTCGCGGTTTACATGTATTACTCCTTCAAGACCGGGAAAGAGGATGCCCCTGATGATGACTCTTCCGCTCCCAAGGCATCGTCGAAACTTCTGGTGGCCATCTTTATGGTGATCGCCGGACTTGCGGGTCTGGTTTTCGGTGGCGATCTCTTCGTGGATTCCGCCTGCAGGATCGCCAGGGCCGCCGGGTTGTCGGATAAATTCGTGGCTATCACCATATTGGCTGGCGGCACTTCGATGCCGGAACTCGTCACATGTGTCGTGGCCGCCGCGAAGAAGAAAGGCGCTCTCGCTCTCGGGAATATCCTTGGTTCCAATATTTCCAACATCCTGTTGATCCTTGGAGCTTCCGCGATTGCTTGCCCGCTCTCATTCGCCAACATGAAGGTGGTGGATCTCGGGGTCCTCGTCTTGAGTTCCCTGATGATCCTGGTGAGCGCCTGGACTGGCAGGAATAACAGGATCGGCAAGTTGGACGCCGCCTCTTTCCTGCTTATATTCGCCTCTTACATGGCCTATCTCATAATGACAATCTAAAAATCACAACGATATGAAATTCCAAGCCACTGATTACAAACTGATGAATGTCGGTACTGGTAGGGTATTCGAAGATGCCGGTTGGACGCTGGCAGATCCGCAGGCTCCTTCTCCCTCGCTTGTCAGAGCCGTATATGCCAACGAGAAGTTCACTCCCAGGGATGATTTGAAAGGGCTGTACAGGTACGCTGAATGGCTTCCGATCAAGAGGACTTTGCGTAAGTCTCACGCTCCTGTGACCTACAAGAGCAAGGGTTTGGCCGATCTTCTTGGGATGGATAACCTCTTCATCACCCTGTCCGGCTATGTGCCCAGAAGGGGTGCCAAGATGGAGACTTGCTCATTCAAGGAGACTGAGGCGTTCTCTGTGTGCGCCAGGCTGCCCAAGAATGACAAGCATATTCTTGTGGTCCAGTCGGCCGGCAACACAGCCAGGGCTTTCGCCCGTGTCTGCTCGGACAATGACATTCCGATTGTGATCTGTATTCCCAATGACAATATCTCCGACCTGTGGTTCACCAGGAAACTGAAACCATGTGTCAAGGTTATCGCTACACCTAATGGTACCGATTATTACGACGCGATCGCGTTGGGTGAGAAGCTTTGCAAGGATCCCAGGTATCTCGCTGAGGGAGGAGCCAAGAATGTGGCTCGTAGGGACGGCATGGGAACCACCATCCTGAGCGCTGTAGAGGCGATAGGGCGTATTCCTGACGCTTATTTCCAGGCTGTTGGAAGCGGAACGGGCGCGATCGCCGCATGGGAGAATGCCTGCAGGCTTGAGAAGGACGGCCGTTTCGGTGCCAATAACATGAGGGTTTACTGCGTGCAGAACGCTCCATACACCCTTATGTATGACTCTTGGAAGGCCGGATCCAGGGATCTCGTGCCAATCACTCCTGAGGATTCCAGAAAGAATGCCGAGATCATCCTGGCGAAGGTGCTTTCCAACCGGAAACCGCCGTATGGTCTTGCCGGTGGTGTTTTCGATGTGCTGAAGGCTTCAGGCGGCGACTTCTACAAGGTCACCAATGATGACATCGTCTACTGGATGCTCCAGGTCTATAATAAGGAGGGGTATGACATCTTCCCGGCTTCGGCATCGGCAGTCGCGGCGCTCAAGAAAGCTCTCGACGAAGGTGCGGTCAAGAGGGATGAGACTGTCATGCTGAACATTACGGGTGCCGGTATGCTTAATGCCACGAGCCTTGGTTTCGAGCTTAAGAAGCCTGACCTGATCCTGAGCACAGAACTATCCGCCGAGGAGGTAATCGCCTCCGTCGACCGCCTGTTCTAACACTTCACTGGTAAAGACTCCAACGTTGGGGTAGATATTGGCCAAAGTATTATGCCTGGTTAGGCATAATACTTTGGCCAACAAGCTTTTAGATATGCTTTAAGCCGGTCCTCATGGGGATTGGGAGCCGGTTCGTAGAAGACGGTGCCTTCAAGGCCTTTGGGCATGAACTCGAGGTCCACAAAATGGCCCGGATAGTCGTGCGCGTATTTGTAACCATCCGCGTATCCCAGATCCTCCATAAGCTTCGTGGGGGCATTTCGCAGGTATAGCGGGACGGCCTTCGCACGGTCTTCTTTAACAGTCGCAAGAGCCTTTTCCAGAGCCATGTACGAGGCGTTACTTTTAGGAGAGCTCGCAAGGTAGACTGTGACCTCAGCGAGCGGGATTCTGGCTTCAGGCATGCCGATCTGGTGCACAACTTGGAAACAGGCGTTGGCCAGAAGCAGGGCATTGGGGTTGGCAAGGCCGACATCCTCCGAAGCGGACAGGCAAAGCCGCCTGGCGATGAACAGCGGATCCTCCCCGCCATCTAGCATGCGAGCGAGATAGTATATGGCGGCGTTGGGGTCAGAGCCTCGGATGGATTTGATGAAAGCGGAGATGATGTCGTAGTGCATCTCGCCGTCCTTGTCGTAGATGGCGATGTTCTCCTGGATGCAATCGGTGACCGTTTTGTTGCCGATCACTATCTTACCCGGCTTTCCGGCGAAAGAATCCACGACTATTTCAAGGATATTCAATAATTTACGGGCATCCCCACCGCTGTAGCGGAAGAGGGCCTCATCCTCTTCGATGACGATGTCTTTCTCCTTCAGGAGGACGTCGGTCTTGAGCGCTCTGTCGAGAAGTGTCCTTAAATCATTGACCTCAAGAGACTTGAGAACGAATACCTGGCACCTGGACAGTAGGGGGGTGATCACTTCGAATGAGGGATTCTCGGTCGTGGCTCCTATAAGTACTATGGTCCCGTTCTCCACGGCTCCGAGCAAGGCGTCCTGCTGCGATTTGCTGAAGCGGTGGATCTCGTCGATGAAGAGGATGGGAGCGGCGCCCTGGGAGAAGACGGAACGCCCCTTGGCCCGGTCAATGACATCCCGGACGTCCTTGACACCGGCGCTGACTGCTGACAAAGTGTAGAAATCCCGTTGGAGCGAGGACGCTATTATTCCCGCGAGCGTGGTCTTTCCGACTCCGGGCGGGCCCCACAGGATAAAGGACGACAGGTTGCCGCTCTCAATCATGTTACGGAGGATGCAACCCTCTCCGACAAGGTGCCCCTGACCCACGTATCCGGCCAGGTCACGGGGCCTCATCCGCTCTGGAAGAGGGGGGAGCATTGAACTTTGCGCTGTGTGTTGCTCAGAAGAGGACATTATTTATAAATACTTTAAAATCAATTAATAAAACAAAATAATTAATTTGTGTAACATTTTTGTTAAAGGGCTATTTTCCCTTTAACTGCCACCTCATGAATACAAATTTAGCAAAAAGAGGAATAAGTTTCGTAAATTTGTGGAACCATATAAAGACAGCTTATGAGATTGACAGAGAGAATCCGTTATGTCGGCGTCAACGACATGAAGACAGACCTTTTCGAGAGGCAGTGGCCGCTGCCTTATGGGGTGAGTTATAACTCCTATTTGGTGGTTGGAGAAAAAGTGGCCTTGATAGACACCGCGGCGGCAGGCTTTTCAGATGAGCTGCTCGCCAATATCCGTTCGGAGATAGGGGACAGGGCGGTGGATTACCTGGTCGTGAACCACATGGAACCTGACCACAGCGCCCTTCAGGCAGTGATAAGGGAACAATATCCGGATTGTGAGATTGTTACCAACGCCAAGGCCGCCTCGATGATCGAGGGTTACCACGGCATAACTGACAATGTCAAAGTGATAAAGGAAGGGGAGAGCCTGCCTCTGGGAGGCGTCAGCCTTCAGTTTTTCATGGTCCCGATGGTGCACTGGCCTGAAACTATGGTGTCATGGTGCCCTGAGGAGAATACTCTTTTCAGCGGAGACGCGTTTGGGACTTTCAAAGCTGTCGGAGAAACGATAAATGATTCAAAATCAAGCACTTTTGAGGAATATAAAGACGAAATGACCCGCTATTACGCCAGCATTGTTGGCAAATATGGCGGACCGGTGCAAGCCGCGCTGAAGAAGCTTGGTGGATTGGAAATCAAGCGGATATGCGCGACTCATGGTCCCGTCTGGGAGAATTCCATTCCGGAGGTCATCGCTTTGTACGACCGGCTCAGCCGCTATGACGCTGATCATGGAGTCTGCCTGGCTTTCGGGTCGATGTATGGCAACACCCGTCAAGCGGCCATGGCGCTCGCTGCGGCGATCCGCCAGCGCGGGATCCCGTGCGCTGTCCACGATCTCACGGCTGAGAATTATTCGTTCGCCCTTGCCGACGTCTTCAAATACGACACTGTCATCATAGGCTCGCCGACATATAACGCTGGAATATTTCCGCCGGCCAGGCAGTTCATGCAGGGAATTCTCGATCGTACAGTCAAAGGGCGCAAGTTCATGGCGTTCGGTTCGTTCACATGGGCCGCGGCCAGCGTCAAATTGCTCAATGAGATGGCTGAGTCCGCCGGATTCGAGATTATCGGCGAGGGATTGACCTTTAAGCAGGGCTATACTGAGGCCAAATTCGACGCTCGGGCCCTTGCCGCCCTGGTTTAGGCTATTTGTTACACAATTTATATTATGTTAACTTAAGTATATTGAAATCACTTCCCCATGAGCAAGAAAAAAGTTGACATATTACTGGAGAACATAACGATCGAGGCTTGCGCCGCCGAGGGTAAAGCTCTGACACATTGGGACGGAGCTGTTGTTTTTGTCCCGTTCGCTGTGCCTGGTGATGTCGTGAATATCAGGATCACCCGCAAGCACCATAATTATTATGAGGGTTATGTCGCGAAAATCGTGACTCCCTCAAAAGACAGGATTGAGCCTTTCTGCAGCCATTTCGGCACCTGCGGAGGCTGCAAATGGCAGCCTCTCCCCTACGAACTTCAGCTGGAATCCAAACGCAAACAAGTTGAAGATCAATTAGTTAGGCTTGGACATCTGACTGTCCCGGAAATCCGTCCCACACTCCCTTCAGACAAGACCATATATTACCGTAACAAGCTGGAATTCACATATTCTAACAAGCGCTGGTTTCCTTGGGGCGTGGATCCGGACTCTGTGCCTGCGGAAGACAAAATGGGACTTGGCTTCCATGTCGGCAAGCTCTTCGACAAGGTCCTTGACATCGAGCGCTGTTACCTTCAGAAAGATCCCTCCAACGACATCCGCCTCTTCTGCAAGGAATATGCTGTCTCGCATGGGCTGGAGTTTTTTGACATCCGGGAAAACAAGGGTTTCATCAGGAACATGTTCATCCGGACGACGGACACAGGCGACCTGATGGTCATCCTTTGTTTCTTCCATGAGGACAAGGAAGTTCGTGAGGAGATGCTTGACGCTCTTGCTGATGCTTTCCCTCAAATAACTTCTCTTTATTATATTATTAACAAGAAGTTAAATGATTCAATCGGAGATCAGGAATGTATCCTTTACAAAGGCTCCGCGACCATTCGCGAGACCATGGAGGGACTGACGTTCCGGATCGGTCCGAAGTCATTCTACCAGACAAATTCAGGCCAGGCGCTCAAGCTTTACACTGTCGCGAGGGACTTCGCCGAACTGACCGGTAATGAAGTGGTCTATGACCTCTATACCGGTACCGGCACGATCGCCCAATTTGTCTCGCGGAAAGCGGCCAAAGTCATTGGTATCGAATATGTTCCCGAGGCAATTGAGGATGCCAGGTCTAACGCCGCGTCGAACGGGATCACGAATTGTGAGTTCTTTGCCGGAGACATGAAAGACGTGCTTGTCCCCTCCTTCATTGATGCTCATGGCCGGCCTGATGTGATTATCCTGGATCCTCCCAGGGCCGGAATCCATCCCGATGTCGCCAAGGTCATTCTTGATGCCGCTCCGGATCGGATCGTGTACGTCAGCTGCAATCCGGCCTCCCAGGCCCGGGATCTGGCCATCCTTTGCCAGAAGTACGAGATCACGGCTGTCCAGCCGGTCGACATGTTCCCCCACACGCAGCACGTGGAGAATGTCTGTGCCTTGAGAATCAAATGATCCGCCTTTTATTTTCTTTGTTGGCCATACTGGGCACATCCCTGGCCGCCTCTCCCCTTCCGGCTGCGGAACCAACTGAAAATAAGGGGGATTCACTTGTCATTATGTCTTTCAATGTCCGGGAATGGACAAGGGACACTGACAAGAGTCAGGACACTTTCTGGAAAAAGCGGATGGAGTCGATGCGGAAGATGATAGAGGACATTTCGCCCGACATCATTTGCCTGCAAGAAGTCCTTCCTCCCGTGGGACGTTATATTCCCGAAGGTTACAAGTCAGTTGGCCTGTCCGTCAGCCACCCGATCTATATTCGGGAGACACTTTCCGCTTCCAAGCACAGGTTCTCCATTTTCTGGGAGTCCTGCGTGGTCTCGGGGCTCAAGATAGTCAATGTGCACTCGCGCTGGGAGAGTGATATTGTGGCTCGTACGGTCGCGAATGTCAACGGCCAGCTGACAGGTCGTGACGTGGCTTGTGGCGATTGGAACACTTTTCTCGGGACATTGTTGGAGGCTGGCCTCAAGATGGAATCCGCGCGGACGATTCTCGGCATTCCGGAGACTGACACATTCACTAATTTCACTAAGCCGGAGAGTCACGGGGCGATCGATCATTTCTTCGTGAATGGAGTCAAGCCTCTGTCTTACAGGATGATAACCGAGGGTTACGGCTCCCCCAGGATCAGCGACCACTACCCTATCGTCCTCACTATCGCCCTCCCCTAACCAGATCCAGCCAATCAAGGGGGGGTGAAGTACCCGTTCTAGCGCTGCTGCGCTAGAACGGGTACCCTACACCGAAATGCAAAGCGTAACAATCCTTGCGGCTCCAATCCGCCGGAGTGTACCAGCCTATAGAACTCAAGGCCGGGTCGTAAAGTTTAAGACCAAGATCAAGCCTCAAAATCAGGAAGTTAAGATCCACTCTGGCCCCAACTCCCCAGTCAAGAGCCACGCTCTTCAAGAAATTATCCTGACGGAACGTGCTCTCGTCCGTCCAGTCCAAATTGGCATACCAGATGTTGCCGGCATCGACGAACAACGCTCCCTGGAATTTCCAGAACATCGGGAAGCGATATTCAATGTTGGCCTCAAGCTTTATGTCTCCTGACTGGCTTGGAATGACGAACCATTGCGCCCTGTTCGAACGGCCGGGACCGAGAGTCCTGGCTTGCCAACCACGCATGCTGTTCGCTCCCCCGCTGTAGAAAAGCTTCTCGAAAGGCAGGGACCAAGAGTTGCCGTAGGAGACACCATAGCCGGCCAAAAGCCTGAACGCCAGGGCCTGCTTGTCGTTGCGCCCGAAAACCTGGGTGTTGCCAAGCGTCAATTCTCCCCTGACATACTGGGAGTACGGGATGCCCCATATTACCCGCCTCTGGTACTCGTCCTGTTTCATAGCGTTATTGAAGAGACTCAGCACGTTGCCGGACGCGTCAACCTGGAAACGGACATACCTGTAAGTAGTCTTGGGATTAAGGTCAGCGTTGGTGGTGTAGTAGACAATGGCGCCTGAACCGACATCGAAATGGTCGCTGTAAGAGTTCAGGAGGAAGGTGTTGTTCAAGATGGTTTCCCAGAACATGGGGTCAACGTTCTGGAGGCGGATTATCTTGGCCTGGACCGGATAAAACTGATAAAGGAAACGTTTCCTGGAGAAAGATCCGGAATAGCCGAACGATGATGAAATCAGCGTCCTGGTATATTCAGGACGGTTCTGGTAGGTAAATGACGCGTTGATCTCGGTCCTGGGAACATTCGGACCTTTGAACAGGGAATTCGGCAATCCGAGGAACTCCGGGAAGCTCAAGCCCGCTGATACACCGAATTCGTTGGCGCGGATTCTCCTGTCGCTGTAAAGGAATTGGAAGTTGCCCAGGAAACTCAGGTTCAGCCATTGGGCCCCGTGGAAGATATTCTTATGGAAATAGCTGATCTGTGGGGAATTACTGATAAGACCAGCCGAGTTGGTCGATCCTTCCATGTTAAATCTGAATCCCTGTGTCCTGGACGGTACAAGATTGATGGAGCAATCGACTATGTCCGTCGAGTCACGAGGATTGAGGGAAATGTTCACTCCGCTGAAAAGCCTCAAGGCGGACATGCGGGAATAGGTGTTGTTCACCTCCTTCTCGTCGTACATGGCGCCGGGGCGGATTGTGTTCATCTGCTTCAGAAGCCTGGTGTCGAACTTCAGATCCTTGTCCCAGTTGATGGTGACATCACCGATCGAGTATTTCTTGAAAGGCTTCGCGTTATCCGCTGACTGGTTGCGGGTATATTCCCGCACGAACATTACCAGGTCGGCGCTGTCCTTCTTGCCGATTGTGTCGGCCTCGAAGGAATAGTAATTCTTGTTGAATCCGAACCAGCCGTTACGCCTCATCCACTCGGCAGAACGTTCGGTCTCAACCTCGAGGGTAGCTTCCGACAGATAGTCTCCGGTGTGGATGGATATGTTGGCTGTATCGGCCATGAAATCCTCCTTGAACGCCCCTTCCGGCACGGAGAAAGACAAATCCTTTATCTTATATCTCTGCCCCGGCTGGATGTTGTAGATGACCTTGACTTTACGCCCGTCCACTTCAACCTCGCTGTCCACCTTGGACCTGTAATACCCGAGATATTCCAGATGCCTCTCTATGTTGGCCACGGACGCCCCAACGGCCTCCTTGTCGTACACGACGGGGGCTACACCTATCTTCCTGATCAGTCTGTTGGTAAACTTGCTGGTGTCCCGGCCGGAGAAATTGTACAGATTGAGGAAGGGATTCCATCCGAAGACCAGATAGCTGTTGGCCCGCTGATGGACGTAGCTGTCGAACTCGCGGGGGTTCAGGCGCTTGTCGTTATTGATCCGTATCTCGTTGCGCGCGAGCCTGTATTGTCCCTCTTCAAGCGACCTTGTGGTCGAGCAAGCGCCCGACATGATGGCCGCCAAAAGGATGATCAGGTGCGCGAACGACGATTTTGACTTCATGATACCACAAAAATAAAAAGAATATTAATATATTTGTTCAATATCGTCGTACTGATTTTATGAGTATTCCCGTCTCCAACAACGAAATCAAATTCGTGAAGTCGCTTGAGCAGAAGAAATTCAGGGACTCAAACGGCATGTTTGTGGTCGAAGGGACGAAAATGGTTGAAGAAGCCATGCGGTCTTCCTTCGAGGTCTTCCGGCGCTACCGTTCCAGCGAGATCGGAGTGACAGCAATGTCGAGGATGACCCATCTGACCACGCCCTCCCCTGATCTGGCCGTGCTCAGAAAGCCCTCCGACATCGAGATAAAAGATCTCTCCTATTTCTCCCTTCCGGACAAAGGTCTTTTCCTGGCCCTGGACGGGATCAGGGATCCGGGCAATCTCGGGACAATCATCCGGATAGCGGACTGGTTCGGGATCGACGCTGTTTTCGCTTCCCCCGATTCTGTAGACATCTTTAATCCGAAAGTTGTCCAGGCGACGATGGGGGCCATATTCCGCGTCAAATTCCATTATTGCGCGATCGACAAGCTCTGCCGTTTCGTGTCCCTGTCGGGAGGCGATGTCTACGGGACGTTCCTCGATGGCAACGACATCTACAATGAGGATCTGAACACCGGCGAGAGAACGAAGTCTATGATAGTCATCGGAAACGAGTCGAACGGGATCTCCGGAGTCGTCGCTGGCACGCTGAACAAAAGGATATTCATACCTCCCTATCCTGAGAATGAACGTGGATCCGAATCACTGAACGCGGCGGTTGCCACGGCGGTAACGGTGGCGGAATTCAGGAGAAGGCTTTTAACGCGCGGGTAATATGGGTGGCGAGGAATCATTGATGCGCTCTAGGATCAGGAGGATCCTGATGATCTGCAGCAACTACGACGCCTTCACCCTTGAGGAGGACGGCCGTATCGAGAGCCAGATAGTGAGTGAATATAGGGAGCTCAACTTGAGCAATCCGCCCACCTTCATCTGGGCGAACTCATCCGAGGAAGCCGGCGCGATCCTCAATGAGGACTCCGAGATCGACATGATCATCTGCATGTACAATGATCGGGACAAGGATGTGTTCAGCTTCGCCGCCAACTTGCGGAAGAACGGCTCGCAGATTCCCTTCATCATGCTGATCCATTATTCCAAGGCGGTCAGGCAGAGGATATTCGAGAATGACCGTTCGGGAATAGACTTCGTCTTCAGCTGGCTTGGAAACGCCGACCTTATTCTGGCGATCGTCAAGCTGATCGAGGATTCGGCCAATGCCGACAATGATGTCTTCGAGGTCGGTGTCAGGGTAATTCTCCTGGTGGAGGATTCCGTGCGGTATTATTCCACCTATCTCCCTGAATTGTACAAGCTTCTTATCACGCAGAGCCGGGAATTCCTGACCGAGTTCCTCAATAATGACCAGCGCAAGTACCGGAAGCGCTCCAGGCCCAAGATCCTGCTCGCGACCTGCTACGACGACGCGCTCGCTTATTTTGAGAAGTACAAGGATAATCTGATGGGTGTCATTTCCGACGTGGGAATGGTCATCCACAAGGGAGACAGCGGCAAGAACGAGAAGCTTGATGCCGGTCTTGACCTTGTCAGGATCATAAAGGAATATGATCCCCTGATGCCTGTCCTTCTACAATCTTCGCAAGGAAGCATATCGATAGTGGCAGAGGAACTTGGAGTCGGTTTCTTGAAGAAATACTCCAGGACTTTGTTCATGCAGCTCGGGGATTATCTCAAGGAGGAGTTCGGCTTTGGGGATTTCGTCTTCAAGGACTCCGCCGGAACGGAATACGGCAGGGCTTCAAGCCTGACGGAACTCGAGAAGATCATCGGTGAAATTCCCGACGAGGTGCTTGTCAGCAACACCTCCAGGAACATGTTCTCGAAATGGCTTTATGCCAGGGGGCTCTTCCAGCTCGCGGAGACATTCAAGGCCGAGCACCACACCGACGCCGGAGAATTCAGGCGATTCCTTCTGGAGCAGATAACCCATTACCACAGGATGATCGGCCAGGGAGTGATAGCTGACTTCGACAAGGACACCTATCAGGATTATTTCTGGTTCGCCAGGGTCGGCGACGGTTCCCTCGGCGGGAAAGCGCGCGGCTTGGCGTTTCTTAACCATTTGATCCTCAAATATTCCCTATCGGACAAGTACCCGGGGATGAGAGTATCCATCCCACGGAGCCTGGTCCTTACTACTGAGTGGTTCGACAGGTTCATCCTCGAGAACGGCCTTCAGCATGTGATCGACTCGGAACTATCTGATGATGAGATTCTTTCGGAGTTCGTGGCTTCGATCCTCCCGGCGGAACTGCTCGGGAACCTGAAATCCTTTGTCGCCACTCTGGATAGTCCGGTGGCCGTGCGTTCTAGCTCCAAGCTGGAAGACAGCGATTACCAGCCTTTCGCCGGTGTGTATTCCACTTATATGTGCCCTCTGGTCGAGAACAAGGACAGGATGCTGCGTGAGATCACCAAGGCCATAAAGAGCGTGTACGCGTCGACTTATTTCGCCGGAAGCCGGGCTTATATCCAAGCCAGCGGCAATCTCATCGGCGAGGAGAAGATGGCCATCATCATCCAGAGCATCTGCGGCACTCGGCATGGCGAGGATTTCTATCCGATGCTTTCGGGAGTGGCAAGGTCAATGAATGCTTACCCGGTGGGTAGCGAGAAGGCCTCGGACGGGATCATGAATGTGGCTTTCGGTCTTGGAAAGACAGTCGTGGACGGCGGCAGGACCTTGCGGGTCAACCCCAGGTCCCCCAAGAAGATCATCCAGCTTTCCTCCCCTTCCCTTGCCATGCGTGACACCCAGACTGAGATGTATGTTCTCGACACCAGCCCGTCATCTTTCAAGATATCCCGAAATGACGGCGTGAACTTGCGGCGTATTCCGGTGATTGACGCTTTGGAGCGGTTCGGCAGGCCTGAATTGGTGGCGTCCACTTATGTCGCCCAAGACGACAGGATGCAGCCGGGAATCGGGGTCAGGGGCCCCAGGGTCATTTCTTTCGACGGGATATTCCAATACGACCGCTTCCCTCTTGCGGAAGCTATTTCCGAGATAATGGACATCTGCCGGAAGGAGCTGATGTCCGAGGTGGAGATTGAGTTCGCCCTGGATCCGGTCAAGGGATCTTCCGGTCAATTGGCGTCACTTGAATTGCTCCAGGTAAGGCCGGTCTCCGAAGGAACGTCCTTCCAGGCGGTCTCGATTGAGGAGACAACTGAGAGCATGGCTGAACTATTGGTACAAAGCCCGAACGCGCTCGGGAGCGGATCATTCAGTGATTCCTCCCATGTGGTTGCGATCCTTCCGGGTGTTTTCGACAAGATGAGGACAGAGGAAATGGCTGCCGAGATCTCCGAGATCAACTCAAGGATGATGGCGGAGGGACTTTCATATTTTCTCATCGGCCCGGGCCGCTGGGGATCGTCTATTCCCACTCTTGGGGTTCCTGTCAGCTGGACCGACATCTCGGCCGCACGGATAGTTGTGGAATATGGCATGGAAGGTTTCAGGATTGAGCCAAGCCAGGGCACGCATTTCTTCCAGAACATCACCTCGCTTGGGGTCGGTTATCTCTCTGTTGATGAATATGCCGGTCAGGGCAAAGTCAATTTCGACGCTCTGGAGTCCCTGACGCCGGAATATGTGGGAAAATTCGCGGTCGTCTACAAGATTCCGGGACTTACCGGTTTCATTGACCGCAACTCCGGAAATGCGGTCATAGGAATATCAGCAAATGAGTAAGATAGTAATATACCAAATGCTTCCGAGGTTATGGGGAAATCCGGTGGCTTCACCAGTCCCCGGAGGTGACCTCGCCACGAATGGTTCCGGCAAGTTTTCCTCTGTCGACACCGCTACCCTTGAGTGGCTGAAGAATGATCTTAAAGTTAGCCACGTCTGGTACACTGGGATTATCCGGCACGCCACGACCGAACCTTTCGGGGTATGCCAGGCTTCCTCCCCCGCCATTGTCAAGGGGAAAGCAGGCAGTCCGTACGCCATAACAGACTACTTTGATGTCAATCCATATCTGGCTGATTCTCCGGAAAATAGAATGGATGAGTTCGAGTCTTTGATTAAGCGCACTCATTCCTCTGGGCTTAAGGTTCTGATTGATTTTGTGCCCAACCACGTCTCAAGGGATTACGGAAAAGTGGGACTCGTCCGTACGGCCGTGGCAGGGACTCTTGGCGCTGCTGACGATCCTTCGGTCCATTGGTCGGTAGAGAACGATTTCTTTTATTATCCCGGCCAGTCCCTTGTCCTCCCCGGTGAGGAGAGGTACTATGAGAATCCGGCCAAGGCTTCAGGCAACAACTTCTCCCCCTTCCCCGGGAAGAATGATTGGTATGAGACTATCCGCCTCAATTACTGCGACTTCCACACCGGGACCTGGGACAGGATGCTGGAGATAGTCTTTTACTGGTGCTCCAAAGGGGTTGACGGATTCCGGTGCGATATGGTTGAGATGGTCCCCTGGCAATTCATGAAGTGGCTGATCAGCGAGGTCAAGCGCTTGTATCCGAAGGTGATCTTCGTAGCTGAGGTTTACCAAAAGGAGCTCTACAACTTGTACACGGGAGAAGTCGGTTTTGACTTCCTTTACGACAAATCCGGTCTTTATGACACCCTGCGGGCTATTATCGAGCGGCACGTCAGTCCCCGGGCTATAACATGGAACTGGCAGTCGCTTGGCGACTTGCAGCCTCGTATGCTCAATTTCCTTGAGAATCACGACGAGCAGAGGTTCGCCTCTGACTATTTCGCCGGGTCCGCATCTGTCCAGGCGGCGCCACTTTGCGTCAGTCTACTTCTCAACAACGCCCCTTTCATGATCTATTTTGGCCAGGAGATCGGCGAGAGAGGGATGGATTCCGAAGGATTCAGCGGCCGGGACGGCAGGACGACGATATTCGACTGGTGGAGCGTGGCCTCGTTGCGGCGGTTATACAAGCACATTCACGGGGAGAGCGCGCTTTCGGAGGAAGAGTCTTCTGTTCTTGATATGTTCCGGAACACCCTCTCCATGGCCTCCGATCCTCTGTTTGACGGTGGACTGACTTACGACCTGGGCTATTGCAATTCAGCCGGAAACGGTTTCGATCCAGACAAGATGTTCGCCTTCCTCCGGGGTGGGAACGGCAAGTCCATGCTTGTGGTCTGTGACTTCTCTGGACAAGGAGGAGAGGTGGCGGTCAATATTCCCGCGGAGGCTTTCCGGTTCATGGGAATAGAAAAAACGGAGGCGCTCAAGGTGAGCGTCTCCGTCAGAGCGAACGGGTATTCCGTATTACCAGTTTAAGATCTTCTTGAAATCATACTCCTCCGGGTTGGCGACGAGAGCCTTGGCGGCCTCGTAGTCAGCGGGAGTGATGTAGTGGCAGATATTCCCGTAATAGTTCCTGGCCAGGCCACCATCGATGTTGACCCTGCGGGGAGGAATCTTGCCTTCAGCGTTCTGGAGATCCTTGAGATAGAGCGGCTTGGGATTGCCGTCTTTGTCGACGTACACCATGCAACCGGTCTCGCCTGCTTTGAAGAGCTCATAGGCGCCCATAGCAAGCTCGGTGCAGTAAGAGAGGTCGTAGGCGACAGGATCCTGGCAGCGGACGTCGTAGCCGATCTCGACCGGACGTGTTTTGATCTTGAGTCCGATCTTCTTGAACTCCTTCTCGAGGATGTCGTTGAAGAGGACGGCCTTGCTGATCTTGCCAAGTTCGGGGTGGCCGTGCTCGTCGTAGGTCATCGTGACTCCGGCGTTCTTGATCTCCTGAGGATCAAGATCGTGGAACACGCCTTCAGCGACAACGACGGTGCCGTAAGGGATCCCGAGAAGCTTGCGCTTGATGATGGTGGAGACAGCGAGTTTGACGATCTTGTCGAGGCTGATCGCGGTCTTGTTGAACATCTCGGGGATGATCGTCATAGGGCAATGAGTGGCCTCGCCGATTCCGAGGGCGAGATGTCCGGCGGAACGACCCATGGCGGAGATAAGAAGCCAGGTGCCGGAAGTGCGGGCATCCTCATAGACTGTGCGGGCGATGTGCGCGCCTTCGTCCTTGGCGGAGTTGAACCCGAAGGTGGGGGCGTTGTCCGGAAGAGGAAGGTCATTGTCTATGGTCTTGGGAACGTGGATGTTGTGGATCGGGTAGTTCTTCGCCTGGAGGAACTTGGCGATCCTGTTGGCTGTGGAGGCGGTGTCGTCGCCACCGACGGTCACGAGAAGCTTCACGTTGTTGTCCTGGAAAAGGGGCAGGTTGAAATTCTTCTCAAAATCCTCGTCAGTGGGCTTGAAACGGCTCATCTGGAGGTAGGAGCCTCCCCTGTTGAAATAAGCGTCAGCCTTGAAGAAATCTATGTCCTCCGTGCGGGGGTTCTTGTGGAAGAGGCCGCTGTAGCCTTCATGGAGTCCAATAACCCTGTAACCGTTAGAGAGGAACGTCTTGGCAACCGAGAACACGACAGTGTTCATTCCAGGAGCGGGGCCGCCGCCGCAGAGGATGATGATTGAATCTTTCATAATATCAATTGATGTTGAATAAATAATCTATCCGTTGTCGGAGTCACAAATTTAATCCATTTCTGGAAAATTATCGGCATTTTTCGTTAAATTTGTATTCTTTAATGTAACCATTTGGAAATGGATCACAAGCAGGCCGAGAATAGAGTGGCGTTCCTGAAAGAGACCCTTTGGGTGAACAGCAGGAGGTACTATGTCGAAAACGCTCCCACGATGAGCGATTTCGAGTATGACCACCTGATGCGTGAGCTGGAGGATCTTGAAGCGACGTATCCCGACCTGCGTACCCCGGATTCCCCTACCCAGAATGTCGGAAGCGACCTTGAGAAAGGTTTCGCCCAGTATCCCCACAAGTATCCCATGCTTTCTTTGGGCAACACGTACAACATCGGGGAGATTGAAGACTTCGCGCGCAGGGCGGAGAAAGAGCTGGGTGAGGTCGGGTTCACATATTCCTGCGAGCTGAAATTCGACGGCACGGCCATTTGCCTTACCTACAGGAACGGAAAACTCTTCCGCGCGCTGACCAGGGGTGATGGCGTTGTCGGCGACGATGTGACGGCCAACGTCAGGATGATTGGGAACGTCCCCTTGTCCCTTGTCGGGACAGGATGGCCTGAGGAGTTTGAGATTCGTGGTGAGATCCTGATGCCTTATGAGTCATTCGACCGTCTGAACCGGGAGCGCGTCGAGAATGAGGACCAGCCATTCGCCAATCCAAGGAACGCCGCGTCAGGTTCCCTGAAGCTCCAGGATCCGAAAGAAGTCGCCAGAAGGGGCCTGATGTGCACCCTTTACCATATTCCCGCCCAAAGCGTCTCTTTCGCCACCCATTCCCAAGCCCTCGACGCTGCCGCCTCATGGGGGCTGCCAGTGTCTTCGGAAAGACGTGTGGTGACTGGCATAGACGGGATCGAGGAGTACATCTCTTATTGGGACAAGCAGAGGAAATATCTCCCCTTCGCGACCGACGGAATAGTCATAAAGATCAATGAGTTGGATTATCAGAACTCGCTGGGTTACACTGCCAAGTCCCCCCGGTGGGCCGTGGCTTTCAAGTTCCAGGCGGAAGAGGCTTTGACCAAACTCGTGTCGATTGATTACCAGGTTGGACGCACCGGGGCTGTGACCCCTGTAGCCAATCTCTCCCCTGTCCAGCTGGCTGGTACGGTTGTCAAGAGGGCGACCTTGAACAATGAGGATTTCATGGTCGGGATGGACATCCGCATGGGAGACTGGGTAAAGGTTATAAAGGGTGGTGAGATCATCCCGAAGATTATCGGTGTGGACACTACCCGGAGGGAAGGCGAGGTGGAGAAGCCAGTTTTCCCGAGGACTTGCCCCGATTGCGGCACTCCCCTTGTCAAAGACGAGGATGAGGCCAGGTGGTTCTGTCCCAACTCTGACGGATGTCCCACCCAAATCAAAGGGAAACTGGAGCATTTCCTTGGCAGGAAGGCGATGAACGTGCTGGCCGGCGAGGCCACCGTGGAACAGATGTTCAATCTCGGACTTGTCAGGAACCCTGCCGATTTTTACTCCCTCACAAAATGGCAGCTTCTCTCTCTCGACGGCTGGAAAGACCGCAGCGCCGAGCGTTTCCTTGAAAGCCTGGCCGCCTCTAAAGAGGTCCCGTTTGAGCGGGTACTGTTCGCCTTGGGAATCCGCCATGTCGGGGAGACCACCGCTAAAGAGCTTGCCCGCCATTTCGGGAATATAGATTCAATCACTGAGGCTTCTGTTGAGAAATTATTGGAAGTCAAGGACATAGGAGAAGTTATCGCGAAAAGTGTCGTTCAGTGGTTCCAGAAGCCGGATCACGTGGAGCTCGTCGAAAGGCTTAAGGCAGCCGGGCTCAGGTTCTCGACTGAAGAGACCGGGACGTCCTCGGAGGCTCTGGCGGGTCTGACGATAGTGATCTCCGGTAATTTCTCCGTCTCCCGCGATGAGATGAAGCGCCTTATCGAGGCGAATGGTGGCAAGAACAGCTCTTCAGTCAGCGGGAAGACAAGCTTCCTCCTGGCAGGAAGCAAGCCTGGACCGGAAAAGATCCGCAAGGCTGGCGAGCTTGGTGTCAGGATAATCGGGGAGGAAGAATTTATGGGCATGATTCCCGTTTCCGGATCGGATGATAAAGCTTTTGATGAACCGACATTATTCTAGACAATGGCTACATGGTTGGGTGACATAGTGTTCAAGATCAAGAGTTACTTCCGGTGGATCAGCAAATTCATCGGACACGACATCTGGTATTTCAACCTGAACGAACTGTCGAAAGCCAAGGCCCGGCTTGTCAAGGATCTGAAGGTGGTCATTGACGCTCTCAAAAATTTCGCTGACGAGAAAATCGGGTTCCAGTCCGTGGCGCTCAGCTACTTCTGCACATTGGCGCTGGTGCCGATGGTGGCGGTGGCTTTCGCTGTCACCAGCGGATTCGGACTGGAGCACGTGCTGAGGGACGCGCTTTATTCGGCGGACATCAACCAGACCGTCATAGACACCTTGATGAACAGTGCCTCGAATATTATCGACTCATCCAAGTCCGGAGTGTTCGGGGTGATCACCGCTCTTTCCTTTGTCTGGCTCGTCATCTGGATGATGAACAGGGTTGAGAAAGTATTCAACAATGTCTGGCATGTGAGGAAACCTCAGCGGAAAGCGCTAAAAAGTTACGGGATAGACATCATAATCATGATTCTTATCCCGTTTGTCGTCCTTATCTTCTTCGCCGGGACGGTTGTCTATTCCCATGTGCTGGATCTTATTCCAAACAGCATCGGGATCTCGGACAAGATCAAGTCCTTCCTCGGCTGGATTATTTTCGGAGGCATTGCCGTCATGACACTCTCCGCCATGTACAAGTTCATTCCGGCGACATTTGTCGAGTACCGCTATGCCTTGAAGGCGGCCCTGTACGCGGGCATCGCCTTCACTCTCCTTCAGTATCTCTACCTTGAGACCCAGGTGCTCGTTACCAACATAAACGCTGTCTACGGAGCGGTGGCGGCCCTGCCTCTGTTCATGATGTGGTTGAGATTCGGGTGGTTGATAATTTTGTACGGGGCCCAGTTCTCTTATTCTTTCCAGACAGTGGACAGGATGGAGAAAGAGCAGGCGGCTCTCCCCTCTCCAAATATTGATGAGATTACAGGAACAAAAGCAGAGACAGAGGCATGAGTTTTTCCAAGTTCACAGAAAGGGACTACGAGATAATACGAGAGAACTACGCCCAACTGAAAGAGGCGGCGAAAAGGCGGTGCGCCAACCAGGAGGAACTGGATGTCGTCCAGAAAGCCTTTGAATTCGCCAACGAGGCGCACAAGAACGTCAGGAGACGTTCCGGAGGTCCGTATATCATCCACCCCATCGAAGTCGCCAAGATTGTGGTCTGTGACATCGGGCTGGGTTACAAGTCAATCGCCGCCGCGCTTCTGCACGATGTCGTCGAGGACACGGACTACACCGTGGACGACATCAGGAACCTGTTCGGAGACAAGATAGCCAGCCTTGTGGATGGCCTGACGAAGATCAAGATAGTTCTGGACAATGAGGACCGTTCGAAGAAGTCTGACTCATATTCAGAAAGCCTCCAGGCCGAGAATTTCAAAAGGATACTGCTGACTCTGAACGATGATGTCAGGGTTGTTCTGATAAAACTGGCGGACAGGCTGCACAATTGCCGCACGATCGATTCCATGCCCGAGTACAAGCGGGACAAGATCCTTAGTGAGACAATGTTCATCTTTATTCCTCTCGCCCACAGGCTTGGTCTCTACGAGATCAAGTCGGAGATGGAGAACATCTGGCTGAAGTACAAGGAACCGGACGCTTACAAGGAAATTTCTGGCCTCGTCAACAAGAACCTTAGTGATCTGGAACGGCAGATAGATGATTTCATCACTCCCATTGACGCCGCGTTGAAAGCCTCAGGGTTCAAGTTCGAGATCCGCAAGAGGGTCAAGACACCCTACTCGATCTGGCACAAGATGCAGACTAAAAACATCAGTTTCGAGCAGGTGTACGACCTTTATGCCCTTCGGGTAGTCTTCACCCCCGACCAAGGGAGCAAGGAGAGCGAGAGGGACCAGTGCTACCACATCTTCTCGATCATCACGGGAATATACCGTTACAAGCCTGACAGGGTCCGAGATTGGGTAAAGCATCCCAAGAGCAATGGGTATGAGGCCCTTCATTGTACCGTCATGAGCGACAAAGGGGTCTGGATCGAGATCCAGATCCGTTCCAAGAGGATGGATGACATCGCTGAAAAAGGCATCGCCGCCCACTGGGCTTACAAGCAGGAAGGGTATATCAGCGAAAATGACAGCGAGATGGACAAATGGCTCGCGAAGGTCAAGGATATTCTTGTCAGCCCTGACGTGAATGCACTTGAGCTTCTTGACATTATCCATAACGACCTGACCAGCAGTGAGATCACTGTCTTTACTCCTAAAGGTGAGCAGAAGTCCATCCAGAAAGGCGCCACAGCCCTGGATTTCGCCTATGGTATTCACACCGAGATCGGCAACAAGGCCATAGCCGCCAAGGTCAATATGCGTCTGGTGCCCATCTCGCATGTCCTCAAGACCGGAGACCAGGTCGAGATCATCACGGCGGAAAATGGTGAGCCCAAACGCGAGTGGCTTCAGTTCCTCCAGACCAGGCACGCCCGTAATGTCGTCATTGATTATTTCAAGGGGAACAAGAAAGAGCTTGTCGAGATCGGCAAGGCCACCTTGTCATCGCAGTTGGAATCAATGGGTTACCGTCTGAACTCCGACTCCGAGGAGGTGCTTTGCAAGCATTTCAGCATTCCCGGCAGAAACGCGGAGGAACTCTATTTCAGAGTCGGTCTTGGGCTCATAAAGACAGACTCGATCGGAGAGGTCCTCTCGGTGGCTGTGCCTGTCAGGACTCATTCATGGCCGTTCTCCTTGTTCAGCCGCTGGAGGGAGCAGGCTGTGTCCGGGAAAGAGAAAGGCGCATATGTGATCGCCACTTGCTGCAGGCCTATTCCAGGTGACGCCGTGGTGGGAATAAAGAATCCTGACGGGACTGTGACCGTCCACAAGAAGACTTGCCCCGTGGCGGACAGCCTCGCTTCAAAGCATGGCGACCGGGTAGTCGTCCCGCAGTGGGAAAGCGACGGGGAAAAGAAGGCTTTCCCTGTCAGGATCGCCCTCAAGGGTATAGACCGGGTAGGTCTCCTTAACGAGATCTCCAGGTATATTTCCCTTGTGATGGGTGTTAATATGAGAAAGGTGCTGTTGAGCACGGAAGAAGGCATTTTCGAGGGATACATCGACCTCAGCGTCCATGACAAGACGGCCTTGGAGCGGATGATCAAGAAGCTTTCCTCCATCGATGGCATACAAAGTGTAGCTAGAACCGAGTTATGAGAAAAATATTGACAAGGTACTTTCCGCTTATTCCGGTGGCCGCGGTGTTGCTGCTGTCCATTTTCTCCCATTCCTGCGCGAATACCACGCAGGCGCCCCGCGGAGGACTGAAGGACACAATCCCTCCCGTGCTTGTCAAGGTCTACCCGAAGTCAGGAGCCACGGGAGTTCCCGTGAAAGGCGCCAAGATAGAGTTCACATTCAATGAATATGTGGTCGTCAAGGAACCAAAGGCCATCTATCTTTCCCCGCCCCAGAAGAAGAGCCCCAAATTCAAGATCAAGGGTAAGAGCGTGATCGTGTATTTCGAGGAGGATCTCCTTCCTGACCTCACCTACACTCTGGACGTGACCGGCGCGATCGCGGACAACAATGAAGGCAATTTCTTCCCGGGTTTCACCACCGTTTTCTCGACCGGCGAAGCGATTGACTCCATGTTTATTACCGGATCGGTCTATGACTGCAACGATCTGAAACCCATCAAGGGCGCCACAGTCATGCTGTACAAGGACCATAGGGATTCGGCTGTGTTCCTCCAGCGTCCGGTGGCCTCGGCCAGGACGGATGACTGGGGATATTTCTCGATCCGGAATATTGAGGACACTCTCTACAGGGCTTACGCGATCGTGGACGGCAATGCCAACAATATCTATGATCCGGATGAGGACAGGGTCGCTTTCATCGATTCCCTCGTTCGACCGGTAAACGTCGTCGGCGACAGTATTCCGGAGCTCATGAAATATGACATGAAAGACACCCTTGGTTGCCTTTCACGTCATTCGGACTTGAGTTTCAACGTGTTCCGTGAGAAGCCGTCGAAGCAGCTCCTGATGAACAAGAAACGTACAGGTGACAGGTCCGCCTATATCTCTTTCATGGCTCCTGGAGCTCGGATTGACTCGCTGTGGTTCAAGGGCTTCCCTCCGGAGAAAGTCATAACGGAGTTCAATATTCCTAATGACAGCCTCCTGCTATGGATCAACGATTCCAGGCGGATGCCGGACACTTTGCATTTGTACGTCAAGTACTGGAAAACGGATTCCCTCGGAGTTCTCCAGCCGGTGACAGAGAATTTCCCCCTTGTCGACGAGAACAGGCCGAAGGGCAGGACTCGCCGTGAGGTGACTCACGAGGACACGACATGCGTCATCAATCTTGAGGCGACTCCTGAGAACTTCTCGCATGACGGGATCATCATGGAATTCAACGATCCGCCTTTCCTTGGCTATTTCGACAGCCTGTCTTTCAAGTCCATCAATCCCAAGCAGGTGGAACAGAAGGAAATGTTCACCATTGAGCGGGACTCCCTGAACCTCAGGCGTTATATCATCACTCCCCAAGTCAAGATCCAGGAAGGGTACGACTACGTCTTCAAAGTTCCCCACCGGGTATTCAAGGATATAAACGGCCATTGGAATGACAGTACGGATGTCAAGGTCTCCTTGCCAAAGGATGAGGCTTTGAGCTCTTTTACCCTGAACCTTACCGGAGTGAATGAGAAATATATTGTCCAGATGCTGGACGAAAGGAAGTCGAAGATTCTCCGTGAGTATGTTATAGATTCGGACAGGTCCCTGTTGTTCCCCTATCTCAAGAAGGGAAAGTACTCTATCAGGATCACGGAAGACATCAACAGGAACGGGATCGTTGACACGGGAGACCTGCTCAAACACCGCCAGCCCGAGAAGGTCAAGTTCCTGAAGAAGGACGATAAAGACGCTATAGAGATACCGGAGCGCAGTGAGATAGAACAGGCTCTGGATGTCTTGAAATTCATGAAAGATAATTGATAATGAGGAAAATCCTGACGATAATATTCGCGCTCTCGTTTCTGTCGATGGCTTTGAAGGCCCAGGATACTCCCCCGGCCGACACTTTGCGTAAAGTGTTTTCCCTCAATGACTACACTCTTTTCGGTGTGGAATATGGCGCGTCTCTCAGCCGGATGCAGTTCAATCCGTCAAAGACACAAGGAAACCTTTTTGTGCCGCACACAGTCGGAGTCTACATGATCAAGTACGGTAAGCTCTTTGACGGGAGCCCTAATTTCGGTCTCAAAGGCGGTGTCCGCTACAGCCATGAAGGCTACCAGTTCAAAGAGAACAAGGAAACCGGAGTCACTCCGACTCTCGAGGGAGCCGAGAAAGCGATCATTGACCTTGTGGAGGTCCCTCTCATGGCGCATTTCCATTCTGACGGGCTTCATTTCAAAGTCATGCTGGATATGGGATTATACGGGGGCTATCGCCTCTCAATCGAGAGAATCGGCAAGTATGTTCCCGACGAGATCGCCAACGATTTCAGGGAGTGGGACTATCGTTTCGACTACGGTCTCACTGGTGGACTCGGTTTCGGTCTCGTGTTCGATCCTCTGGAGTTCCACGTCAACGCCGGAGTCCGCTACTCATGGGGCTCGCTCTACAGGGCGGATTACTTGAGCCAGGATTACTACAGGTTCGCCTATCCGCTTGATTTCATGCTGACTACGGGAGTTTATTTCCAGTTGACCAAGAGAACTGGAAAAAGCAAGGGACAAATCAGGCGGGAAGCTTATAAACAAGTTTACGATCCTAAAAATGCAAGTACTGACGGCGAGGGCAGGTGATGTCCTTATTGGCGGAGGCAATCCGATTGTGGTGCAGACTATGTGTAACACCCACACCTCTGATGTGGATGCTACGGTAAGTCAATGTGTGAGACTGGCGAAGGCTGGAGCGCGAATGATCCGTGTGACGGTCCCCGGCCTTCCAGACGTTGAGAAAGTGAAGGAAATAAAGGAGAGGCTACGCAACCAAGGTGTCCTGACTCCCCTTGTCGCGGATATTCATTTCTCATCACAAACAGCCCTGGCGGTCGCCCCGCTTGTGGAAAAAGTCAGGATCAATCCAGGCAATTTCCACAAGGACCACTTTGAGGCGATACGCCAGTTCCGGCAGCTCATACAGCTTTGCTCCTCTTGCGGTACCGCCATCAGGATCGGAATCAACCACGGTTCCCTCGGTGAGTACATCACCAACCTGTACGGAGATACGCCATCAGCCATGGCAAAGGCCGCGATGGAGTGGCTTAGGATCTGTATTGAGGAGAACTTCACCAATGTCGTTGTCTCACTTAAATCCAGTAATACAAGGGTTATGGTGGACGCCTACAGGGAGTTGTATGCCTCCATGAAGGAAGAGGGGCACGTCTTCCCTACTCATGTCGGGGTGACAGAGGCTGGTGACGGAGACAGTGGACGGATAAAATCTTGCGTGGGTATCTCAACTCTTCTTTCTGAAGGTATCGGAGACACGATACGGGTTTCCCTGACGGAGGATCCCGAGGCCGAGATTCCGGTCGCCAGGTATCTTGCCGCGAGATATGGAAGGCAGATAGTCTCTTCCATGACTTCGGTCAGCATAAAGGATGGTAAAGCCGTCGCCTCTTATGACTCCCCTTCTTTTGAGACTCTCCTTCTGGATGTCGCTTGCGATTTTGGGAAACGACTGCTGGATAAGGAATTGGATGAGCTGGAGTTGACAGGAGAATACGTCGGCGAGTCCGGAGAGAAAGTCTCGATCCAGGATTCAGGCAAAGGAGCCTACCTTGTGGATGAGCTTATGCAAGCCACCAGAAGGCGCTTCTATCGTCCGGAATACATCGCCTGTCCCGGATGCGGAAGGACAATGTATAATCTGCAGGCGGCCCTCGCGGAGGTCAAGGCCAAGACAGCGCATCTTAAAGACACGGTGATCGCCGTGATGGGTTGTGTCGTTAATGGGCCTGGCGAGATGGCTGACGCAGACTGGGGATATGTCGGCGAAGGAGGCGGAAGAGTCTCCATCTACAAAGGCAAAACTCCCCTTCTGCGGCATGTGCCCGAAGGGGAGGCTGTGGACAAACTCATCGAATTGATAGAATCCGAATCCGGGAAGGCTATTTGAGCCTCGCTATCTTGGTAACGCTCGCGACGGTGAGCTCTCCTTCCTTGACAAGGATCTCAGCGTCAAGGGGCAGGAACATGTCAATCCTGGATCCGAACTTGATGATGCCGCATTGCTTTCCTCTCTCAACCTCAAGACCTTCTTTTGAGTAGCACACTATCCTCCTGGCGAAAGTGCCGGCTATCTGCTTGAAAAAGACCTCACCATGGGAATTGCGGATAGTGGTGGAAGAGTGCTCATTCTTCTCGGATGATTTAGGGAGAAACGCGAGAAGGTACTTCCCCGGATGATACTTGTAGTAAGAGATTTTTCCGGTCATCGGCCAGAAATTGGTATGGACATCGAAGAAGTTCATGTAGATCGAGACCTGGATGCGGTCTTCCTTGAAATATTCCCCCTCGTAAGCTCTCTCGACGATAACTACTTTTCCGTCAGCGACTGAAGTCACCAATGTCTCGTCCCCCTCCGGGATCTCCCGGTCAGGAACCCGATGGAACCAAAATACGAAAAAGGCGAAGACGCAGAGGAAAACCAGGACTGGGATTAGCACCCAGAGCGGCTTGATGAGCCACACTGCCAAGATCACGAGGACAAGGGAAACTGCCCAATATGTGGCGATAGTTCCTTTTGAATCTTTGTCAATAACTATCTTTTTCATATTCAGGGAATTATATTACAAAAGATCAAAAATGGCAAGATAGATGGCACCGAAAGGCATCGCCATCAGCGTGCTGTCGAAGCGGTCCAGCAAACCGCCATGTCCAGGGATAATGTTGCCTGAATCCTTCACCCCGAAAACCCGTTTCCATTGTGACTCATAAAGGTCTCCGTACACTCCGGCAACGGACATGATCAATGCCAGTATCAGGGAATGCATGAGAGGGAATTTAAGAAGCCCTACCTCGTAGAGCACAAAAGCGGCGATGACGGAGAGCAATACTCCACCTATGAATCCTACCCATGTCTTCTTGGGCGACACAGTCGGGAACAACTTCTGGGGGAAGCGCTTGCCCAAAGAGATGCCGAACGCGAAAGCGCCGACATCCGAGCACCAGATGATGATGAAGAAGCAAAGAAGGAGATTACCGCTGAAATTGCCGGCCTTGTCGAACGCGATGAGATTCCCAAGCGCGATCGGGGCAGCGATGTACAGCAATCCGGTGTAGATGTTTGAGAACTTGCCGTATTCCTCCTTGTCTTTGACGTACAACGAGTTGATCATCACTATGAACACCGGGATCATAGCCAGGGCTATGAAGCGGATCGGGATGTGGAAAGTGGAGGCGGCAAAAAGGATCCCGAAGAGGAAAATCCCGGCCAGGATGGCCAGCACCTTGGAGAAGGTGTAGCTGTGTCCCATCGTGATCTCATAGAACTCCACCAGCATGACGGACATGATGAATATCATCATCCCGGCGAAGAGGAACTTGTTGAACATCAGGCAGGCCACCATCACAATAATGAAGGCGACCCCCGATATAGTCCTTACGGTTACATTATTCATGATCCACGGCGTTTTCTGCCTCGCCCTGAGACTCTTCCTCCGGCTCGGCCGGTTTGACTTTCGGCCCGAGAATCTTCTCGATGTCCTCAGCGAATATCACCTCTTTCTCGAGGAGCAGTTTCGCCATCCGCACAAAGCCTTCCTTGTTGTCATCCAGTATCTTCCTGGTACGATCGTGAACCATGTCCACCAGTTCCCGTACCTCCTGGTCCATAACCTCGGCGGTCTTTTCGCTGTAGGGCTTGGTCAGGTCATATCCTCTCGCTCCGGTGGAGTCGAAGAAGGACAACTCCCCTGTCTTTTCTCCCATTCCATAGAACTGGATCATGTTGTAGGCGATACGTGTGAGTCGCTCCAGATCGTTCAATGCGCCGGTGGCAGGCTCGCCGTTGATGATCTCCTCGGCGACCCGGCCTCCCATGAGTGCGCACATCTGGTCAATGAGATAGGATTTGGAGAGTATTTTCCTTTCGTCCGGAAGATACCAGGTCAAGCCAAGCGCGTCGCCTCTCGGGATGAGACTGACCTTGAAAACAGGGTCAGAATAAGGCAGGAGCCAACCTACGGTGGCATGGCCGGCCTCATGATAGGCGGTTGTCTTCTTCTCGGCGGGAGTAAGGATGGAGCTCTTGCGCTCGAGACCTCCGATGATGCGGTCGACAGCGTCGAGGAAGTCCTGCTTGTCGATCTCGGACTTGTTCTTCCTCGCGGCGGTAAGAGCCGCCTCATTGCACACATTAGCGATGTCGGCACCGGAGAATCCGGGAGTGTGCTGAGCCATGAAACTCACATCGAAATCCTTGGAAATCTTCAGGCCGCGCATGTGGACCAGGAATATCTCTTCCCTCTCCTTCAGCTCCGGAAGCTCGACATGGATCTGGCGATCGAAACGTCCGGCGCGCATCAAGGCCTTGTCGAGGATGTCGGCGCGGTTGGTGGCCGCGAGGATGATGACTCCGGAGTTCGTGTCGAAGCCATCCATCTCGGTGAGAAGCTGGTTCAAGGTGTTCTCCCTCTCGTCGTTGGACGAGAATCCGACGTTTTTGCCTCTGGCCCTTCCTACAGCGTCGATCTCATCGATGAACACGATGCAGGGAGCCTTTTCCTTGGCCTGACGGAACAGGTCGCGGACTCGGGAAGCACCTACACCGACGAACATCTCGACGAAATCCGAACCGGAAATCGAGAAGAAAGGAACGTTGGCTTCTCCTGCCACAGCCTTGGCCAGCAATGTCTTACCGGTACCGGGAGGACCGACCAGGAGGGCACCTTTGGGAATCTTGCCACCCAGGGCGGTGTATTTCTGGGGGTTCTTCAGGAAATCGACGATTTCCATCACCTCGTCCTTGGCTCCGTAGAGGCCCGCGACATCCTTGAAAGTCACATTGACCTTATCCTTGTCGGCCAGCTTGCCGGTTGATTTCCCGACGCTGAATATTCCGCCACCAGGACCTCCGGGACCTGCGCCCATATTCTTCCCCATGCCACGGAACATCCAGAGCCACATGAGGATAAGGAATATAGGGAAAATGAGCCACTCGAGAATCTCCATCCATGCGTGACTCTCATTCTCCACGACGATCTTGACCTGCCCGGAAGGAGGCAGCGCAGCGTTCAACGCCCCGAATTCTTTCTCTGAGTCGAATTTGTCTGAAACAAGGAATATGAAGTGCGGCGAACTTGTCGGGACCTTCCCGCCAAACTTGTCCGCATACTTCGATAGCCTGTCCGGGCGGACAGTGATATTCCCTTTGTAGCTGTTACGGATATAGGTTATCTCCTGGATATCACCCTTTGAGAACATCTCCTGCACTTCAGCCCACTCAATCTTCTGGGGATTGGCTCCGCTGTTGTTCATAAGGAGCCAACCTATTCCGAATATCAGAAGCAGATAGAACCAGGAGAAGTTGAACCGGACCCTATAGACTTTGCGGCGCGGCTCGTTATCACCACTATTCGGCATCTTTCTTCACTTTTTTAGTCTTCGGCCTGTCTTTGTACTCTTTCTGCGGAGCGTCTGCCCAGAGCTCTTCCAGGCGGTAGAACTGCCTGTACTCCGTCTGGAAAATGTGGGCCACAATGTCACCGTAGTCCAGGATGATCCAGAAATTATTCTCCATACCCTGCGTCCGGAAAGGCTTGCGGCCAAGCTCGCGCATCTTCTCGATGACGTTGTCGGCAATGGCGTTGACGTTGGTCGTCGAGTCGGCGTTGCAAATCATGAAATGGTCCGTGATAGCGGTGCCAATGGATCTCAAGTCGACTCCTATTACGTTCTGGGCCTTCTTGTCAAGCATGGCGTCTGCCATAACTCTAAGGTCGTGTGTTATCATATTCTGAATAAACTTTGTTAATTTTGTCCTATAAACATACAAATATACGAAAAAACGACAATTTCCGAGCCAATGCTGAATAAGGTGAATATTACGTGGGTTGAAGAGACGGATTCCACTCAGGATGAGGTCAGAAGGCACATTTCCGAATATGACAATATGTCAGTGGTGGCCGCCAGGTTCCAGACCGCGGGAAGGGGGCAGAGGGGGAACAAGTGGGTCGCCAGGAAAGGCGAGAATCTCACGTTCTCAATGCTCCTGAAGTTCGGTCCTGATGGCTTTCCACCACTTGCGGCGACCGACCAGTTCCGGATCACAAGGGCCGCGACCATCGGTACGGCCTTGTACCTTGCCTCGATTGGTGTCGAGTGCTCGATCAAATGGCCAAACGACATATATGTCCGGGACAAGAAGATCTGCGGAATGCTGATTGAGAATATTCTTGAAGGAGACAAGCTCGGCCAGAGTATCGTCGGGATCGGATTGAATGTCAACCAAAGGGACTTCCCTCCCCAATTGATAAATCCCACATCGATGGCGGTCGTCACGAAAAAGGAATACGACACCCGGAAAGAATTGGAGGAACTCAGCGGTTATCTGGCTTCCTCCTTCGAAAGGATTCTGGGAAAGGACCATGTCCCCGGGAGTGATCATGAATACGAGGATCGTCTCTTTCGGAAAGGTTATTTCCATGATTTTGTCAGATGCTCGGACGGGACGGTTTTCAAGGCGAGAATCATTGGGGTCACACCTGGTGGATTGCTTCAGACCGAAAATGATAAAGGCGAACTGAATGAGTTCGCCTTCAAGGAAATAAGTTACATTATCTAAAGTCTCATTTCAGCAATTGCCTTAGCAGGATCTTCTGACTTGAAGACTGAACTTCCGGCAACGAGCATCGTCGCTCCAGCCTCGGTAAGAGCCTTTGAGTTGGACGCGGAGACTCCCCCATCCACCTCAATGTCCTTGATTATCCCGATCCTTTCCATCTCCGCTCTCAAGGCGGCTATCCTTCCGATAGATTCCGGGATGAACTTCTGCCCGCCGAATCCGGCGAAAACGGACATGACAAGGAAGAAGTCGACTTCGGGAATATAAGGGAAAAGCCTCTCGACAGCGACGTCCGGATCTATGGCAAGACCTGCCTTGACTCCGCAAGACTTGGCGAGAGCGATGTACTCACCGGCATCCTTGCCGGCCTCGTCGGCTGCCTCGAGATGGAAACTGATGTAGGAGGCCCCGGCATTGGCGAAACGCTCGATGTAATTGTCTGGATTAACTATCATAAGGTGGACATCCAGCGGGATGGCGGCCACCTTTGAGACAGCCTCCAGCACTGGGAATCCGAAGGACAAATTAGGGACCAGACATCCGTCCATCACGTCGAAATGAAGAAGATCGGCATGATCGTTGACAAGCCTGACATCGCGCTCGAGATGGAGAAAATCAGCGGCCAGAATGGATGGGGCGATCTTTACCATAGCTTTAGTTGAAATTGGTGACGACATCGACCAGATGGTCCACGAACTTGTCCAGAGAGGCGAGGTCAAGTTTCTCGCCAGGCGCATGGACTCCTCGCAGAGTCGGACCGAATGATATCATGTCCAGATCTCCGAACTTCTCCCCGAAAAGACCGCACTCAAGCCCGGCGTGGATGGCTTTTATCTCAGGAGCGAACCCGAACAGCTTCTTGTAGGAGTCTACACACTGAGCAAGAATGCGAGAATCCACATTAGGTTTCCAGCCAGGGTACTCAGACGTGTGCTCGACGGTGGCTCCGGCAAGAACAAAACAGGCTTCCACTTTGGCCGCTATCATCTTTCTGGCCGAAGCTATGGCGCTCCTCTGGCTGGTGAGGACCTCGATCTTGCCAAGGTCGCGCATCCGGACGGCGGCGAGGTTTGTCGATGTCTCGACGAGGCCATCGATGTCCTGGCTCATCGCCTCCACCCCATGAGGGCAGGCGAAAAGTGCCCTGACCAATCGCGCGGCGACTTCTGAATCGACAGGCTGCTCGGTGCAACCGTATTGGGCCGCGGTCATCTTTATTCCCGGCTCTGTCCTGCGATATTCAGCCTTGACATCATCGGCGAAAGAGTTGAACCTGAGGATCGTGGCTTCAGTGTCGGGCACAGCCACAATGGCCTCACACTCACGAGCGATGGCGTTGTGCTTATTCCCTCCACGGATGAGAATCAACTGAAGGCCGCGATTGAGCTCGTCGCAAAGGAAACGCGCCATCAACTGGATGGTGTTGGCCCTCCCCTTATTGATGTCGTCGCCGCTATGGCCGCCGACGCCATCGGTAATCAAGAGTCTCAAAACCGTGTTGCCGGCCTTGAGGACTTCCCGGGTGTAATCGAACGTAGCGTAGGTCTCGAGTCCGCCAGCGCAGCCGATGAACATCTGGCCTTCATCTTCCGAGTCGAGGTTGATGAGAGTCCTCCCGGTGAAGAAACCCTTCTCCATGCCGAACGCGCCGTCCATGCCTGTCTCCTCGGAGATGGTGAAGACACATTCGACCTTTCCCGTGGGAAGGTCACTGTCGAGAATGGCCAGCATAGCGGCCACTCCGATCCCGTCATCTGCCCCAAGGGTGGTGTCCTTGGCTATCATCCAGCCATCTTCAATCACATAATTGATCGGGTCCGTTTGGAAATCGTGGGTAACGCCGTTCCTTTTCTCGCAGACCATATCCTGATGGCCTTGAAGGACGAGTGTGGGAACATCCTCTTTTCCGGGGCTGGCCTCCTTGACAATGCACACGTTGCCGATCGGGTCGACACGGCACTCAAGGTTCCGCCGCTTGGCGAAATCCTGCAGAAAGGCTGTCATCAACTCCTCGTGCCCCGATTCTCTCGGGATACGGGTGATCTCCTTGAAGATCTCAAGTACTTCGGAAGAATTCATCTGGTTGATTATATGTTTGTGAGTAATATCAGCGGGCCACGGGCACAAGCATCCGCTCGATGTCGGACACGTACTGACGGAACAGCTTGTCAGTGGACATCAGGTCGGAAACCGTGTTGCAGGCATGGAGAACCGTGGCGTGGTCTTTCCCGCCAAGCTCCATTCCGATGGTCGACAAGGAACAGCCTCCGATGAGGTTGCGGCTCAAATACATAGCGATCTGGCGGGCCTGGACGATGTTCCTCTTCCTGGATTTGGAAAGAAGAGTCTCACGGGTGATGTTGAAATACTCGCACACGACATCCTGGACCTTGTCCATCGTGACCTCATCATGCTCCTCGCTGATGATGTTGCCGGTCACCTTCTCCGCCAGGGCCATAGTGATCTCGTCGTGGCAAAGCGTAGCGCTCGCTATCAATGAGATCAAGGCTCCCTCAAGCTCCCTGAAATTGGACCTGATCTTCGTCGCCAGAAGCTCAAGCACATCCTCCGCCACATGAACTCCCTCACGTGCGCATCTTGCCTTCAACATGGCCAGCCTGGTCTGCTGGTCGGGCTTCTCAAGCTCGACGGAAAGTCCCCACTTGAAACGGGACAAAAGCCTTTCCTCAAAGTTCATCAAGTCAACGGGAGCCCTGTCGGAAGTGAACACCAGCTGCTTGCCGGATTGGTGCAGATGGTTGAAGATGTTGAAGAAGGCGTTTTGTGAGGCAGGTCCGACCAACTCATGTATGTCATCTACCACCAGCACGTCAATCCTCATGTAATATGCCATGAAATCGGCGAGCTTGTTCTGGTGGACAGCGTTCATGTATTGGGTCTTGAACTCGTTACCGGTAACGTATAAGACTATGAGGTCAGGATAGGAGTCATGAATGGCGATACCTATCGCCTGGGCGAGATGGGTCTTGCCCAAACCAGGTCCGCCGAAAATGAACAGCGGATTGAAAGGCGTCTTCCCCGGCTTCTGGGAAATGTTGATACCGGCGTTGATCCCCATCTTGTTGCACTCACCTTTAATAAGATTGTCAAAGCAATATGCGGGATTGAGCCTGGGATTGATCTTGACTTTCTGAAGCCCCGGGAAAACAAACGGGCCAGGATTGCTTGAAGCCTGGAAGGTGTTAAGGGTCACGGCCTTGTTCTCGGGAACATTGCCGTGGGAAGCCGGGAACACCATCGGGGCTTCCTTGCGGACAGGGTGGATCCTGTACATCAGTTTGGCATCCGGACCGATCACCCTGCGCAACACCATTTTTATAATGGGAAGATAGGCTTCCTCAAGGTAGCTGCGGAAGAAGTCGGTCGGAACCTCGACGGTCAATGTCGAGTCCTCCAGAGACACCGGCTCGATAGTCTTGAACCAGACGTTGAATTGCTTAGGATCCACGTTCTGCTCGAAGATTCTAAGACACTCGTCCCATACTGAAATATGTCTTTCCAGTTCTGCCATTACTATCTGATAAATGAATTGCCGGGGAGTTCTGACCCTGTGTTTTATTCTAATGCAAAATTGGAGGAAAATATCTTTATAAAAAAACTTTTTTATTGTTGTTTTTGTTTTTTATTTTCCCTATATATAGAAGCCGGGTTAAAAAATTGATTGCCACAAGTACGTGACAATCAATTAGTTCCAAAATAGCCCAAAAGCTAAATTACGATGTATTAATTACTTCTGAAAAGGGATTATCTGACCCTCGTCAATTCACCGTTTTCGACCTTTACCAAGAATGCGTCCGGATATGAACTTCTGACTGTTGATAACGATTTTCTCGCCTCGGAAAGATCGGTGGTGCAGCGGATGAGATATTTGTACAATTTCCCGACTTGATATCTCTTGAACTCGTTGCCTTTGAAGAAAGGATCACCAGCTTTCATCACCTTTGAGGAGGCGATCACCTGGACACCGTAGAGGACACCGCTGTCATCCGCGGCGACAGTCCCGGTCTTCGGTTCCACAGGCTTCGGCTCCGCTGCCGGGGCGACTTTTTCGGCCGGTTTGGCGGGTTCGGTCTTGGCAGGGGCAGCTGCCGGTGCCGGCGCTGGCGCGGAAGATGTCACCTCTCCCCCGTCATATTCCTTCTTATATTTAACGAAGGCGGCATAAAGGTCTGAAGCGATCCTGTCCTTGCCTGAGGAGGAGATCAGAGCCTCCCTGTCGGTCGGATTCGACATGAAACCGCACTCCACGAGGACCGCGGGCATGGCCGTGCGCCACAGGACATAGAAAGGATCCTGGGAGATGCCTCGGCTGGCTTTGATGGCGCCGCCCTTCATCTCGTCGTCAACGAACTTCGCGAACTTGAAGCTTTGCTCCAGGAAGGAGTTCTGCATCAGGTTCATGAAGATGTACGACTCGGGGTCTGAAGGATCGAAACCCTCGTACTTGGTGCTGTAGTCATCCTCGAGGAGAATCACGGAGTTTTCCCTACGCACCACATCCATGTTGCCGGCGTAAAGGTCTTTCTTCTTGCTGGTGTACTGGCCGAGGATATGGACAGAGTACCCGTTGGGGCCGGTCTTCTTGCCATCCACGGAATTAACGTGGACAGAGATGAAGAGATTGGCCTTGGCCTTGTTGGCGATGTCGGCCCTCCCCTGCAGCTCGACGAATTTGTCGTCAGTCCTTGTCATGATGACATTTACATCGGGGCAGCCGGAGCGGATCTTTTCCGCAAGGCGGGTGGCTATATCAAGGACAACGGTCTTTTCCATGGTCTTCCCGCTGGGACTGACACAACCGGCGTCTTTCCCGCCGTGTCCAGGATCGATCACAACAGTGTTGAGCTTGATCCTTGAGGAAGGAGTCTGGCAAAAAGCCGGCGAAGCCGCCACAAAAGCTATTGAAGCCGAAAGAACGGCAAGATAATTGCGAATGATATTCAAAATAAGTCGTATATTTGTTCCCGCGAATTTAAGAAAAAAGTTGCGTTTAAGAAAGCATACATATACTATAATATTGGCTTTGCTCATCGCCTCCCTCGCCGGAATGACTGTTTTTGGTCAGAATCCCAGGGGGAACAGGCGTTTTGGTGGCTTTACCGGCAGGAACCGTAGTGACACCGCGGTTTCCAAGCCCCAGGTCCCCGACACTTTAAAGCTCCCTCCGCCCGACAGCATCAGCGTGTCCGACAGCCTTCCCCCGTTCGATTCGCTGGCCATGAGGCGCGATTCAATACGCCGTGCCCGTGAGGACTCTCTCGATCTTCTGGAGAAAAGTTCCCTTACCAAACCGGCATTCTCAGCCGCGAAAGACTCTTCCAAGCAAGTGTTCGCCGACGGCCAGCGGAAGATGTTTTACTGGGGTGACGTCGAGGTGACTTACGAGAACATCAAGCTGAAAGCGGACTACATGGAGTACGACATGAACACCGGGACCGTGTTCGCGAGAGGAACTTATGACACACTTACCGGCGAATGGAAGGGGCGCCCTGAAATGACCCAGGGGAAGCAGACCTACAACATGGAGGAGATCCGCTATAACTTCAACACGAGGAAAGCGAGAATAACCAACATGGTCACCCAGGAGGACGACGGGATCCTTCACGGCAAGAATATAAAGATGCTTCCGGACAGGTCGATCAACATCACTAAAGGAAAGTATACGGTCTGCGATCTGGAGCATCCGCACTATTATCTCAAGCTCTCGTCAGCCAAGGTGATAACCAAGCCTTCCCAGAAAACGGTATTCGGTCCCGCTCATCTTGTGGTCGAGGATGTGGATCTGCCTTTTGTCACCATTCCTTTCGGCTTCATTCCAAAGCGTCCGGAGCGGGCTACAGGTATGTTGATGCCTTCTTTTGGAGAAGAGAACGCCCGCGGTTTCTACATGAGGGACGCCGGAATGTATTTCGTGATCGGGGATTATTTCGACCTGTCGATGACCGGGGATTACTACACCCTCGGATCGTGGGCGGCCAATCTCAATTCCCGTTACATGGTCAAATACAAATTCTCCGGCAACCTGGCGTTCAATTATTCCGTCGACCAGACCGGAGAGAAAGGGAGCACGGACTTTTTCCAGAGCAAGAACTTCGGTTTGAAATGGTCCCATTCCCAGGACTCCAAGGCCCATCCTGGGCAGACCTTCTCCGCCTCGGTCAACTTCTCCAGCCCTTCGAACAGCCGTTACAACTCCAGGTCGGTCTCTGAAGCACTCCAGAACCAGATATCTTCATCGATCTCTTTCTCAAAGAACTGGGCGGGAAAATTCAATTTCTCAATCAACGCCCTCCACAGCCAGAACTCCAGGGACAGCTCATACACATTCACCCTCCCGAATTTGACATTCTCAGTCACGAGGTTCTATCCTTTCAAGATCAAGAACAGGGTCGGCAAGGAGCGCTTCTACGAGAAATTCTCCCTCGCCTACAACACGACCTTGCAGAACAAGATCAACTTCAAGGCCTCTGAGTTCGGCGGTCCCGGATTCCTCGACAAGTTCAATAACGGAATGGCCCACAACTTCAATATCGGCCTTCCGGATTTCACGCTGTTCAACTACCTGAATGTCACGCCTTCAGTTTCGTATGGAATGAACTGGTTCTTCAGGGAGACGAACGCCTATTTCAATCCTGAGACAAACAGGGTCGAGACGGAGATGGGGTCTCCCCTCTCCGCGTTCGGAGCCACTCACAATTACTCCGGATCGGTGGCCATGAGCACGAGGTTGTACGGAATGTACAATTTTGGCAAATACCGCAAAGTGCAGGCGGTTCGCCACGTCATCTCCCCAAGCGTCAGCATGAGTTTCAGCCCCGACAAGGCGAAGGCCTTCAACGGATGGCGGGTCCTTGAATATACCGACACCCTCGGCAATAAGCGGACTTACGAGTACAACAAATACCAGGGCCAGCTGAATTCCGTGCCAGGTAAAGGTAGTTCCGCAACGATGTCCCTATCCATAGGTAATAACCTAGAGGCCAAGGTTAGGGATGCCAAAGACACGACCGGAACAGGCTCGAAGAAGATAAAGCTTCTGGACCAGTTCAACATCAACACCGGCTACAATTTCCTGGCCGACTCCCTGAAGATGAACAACGTGGGAATCACGATGTCCACGTCGATTTTCGGCAAGCTTGGTATTAACGGAAACCTCAATTTCGATCCGTACGCGATCAATGAGCGTGGTGTGAGAATCAATAAATTCAACCTCACGCAGACCGGCGCCCCGTTGAGACTCACCAATTTCAGCGCTTCGATGTCATATTCCCTCTCCGGAAAAGGATCGGTTGATGGGAACGACGGCCGTAGATCGGGATCGGGTGGAGGCTCAGCCGCGGACTATTACAGAAGGATCTACTACCATCCTGTGACCGGGGAGTATATTCCTGGAGGTTGGCTCTATTATACTAATCCTAACGTCCCATGGAGCTTGAACTTCAACTATACCCTGTCCATGAGCCGGTCATACAGCTACACGAACGAGCAATTGTTCCGTAAGGACAATTATACCCAGACTCTCGGAGTGTCCGGGAATATTCAGTTGACTCCCAAGATGTCGGTTCAGGCACAGACGGGATGGGACTTCGTCGCGATGAAGATGACCACGTCCCAGATGTCGTTCAAATATGACCTGCACTGTTTCAATATCGGAGTCTCATGGGTGCCTTCGGGAATGTACCAGTCATATTCCTTTATCATCTCAGCTAATGCCGCCGCATTGTCGGATCTGTTGAGATTCAAGAAGAGCACCAGCTACTGGGACAACTAATAAATCTTTGATAATTCGATTTTTTTGCTTATCTTCGCGAAGTCTTAGATAAGATATTTTTCCCATTTTTATGCCATACAGTTTATTCGAACTCACTCAGATGAGCAGAGAGCAGCTTGAAAGCGTAGCTCAGGAACACCAGATAAAAAACGCGAGAAAAATGACGGACGAGAACCTGTCTTTCGCGATTCTCGACGCCCAGGCGACAGCGGCCTCGCTTCAGCCTCTTGACAGGCCTAAAGCCAAGCGGGGACGCCCGAAGAAAACAGAGGCGGCTCCCAAGAAAGATGCCGCTCCGGAGCAGCGAAAAGCTGAACCCCAGGAGCAAGAGGCGAAGAGTGCGGCCACTGAGGAGAACAGGCAGGAGCAGAAGCCGAAGGCCAAACGCGGCCGGAAGCCAAAGTCCACCTCCCAGCCGGTTCAGGCTGAGACCGCCACACCCGCTGCCGTTGCTGAGGAACTGGCAAGGGAAAAGGGACCCGAGGCCCCCTCGCAGGAGAAGCCGGTGTCCAAAAGAGGTCGCAAGCCCAAGAATGCCGTCAAGCCCGCTGAGGCTCCCGCGGCTCCCAAGGCAGATGCCGAGGTTCGGACTGAGGCTGTCCCCGAGCCTGTCCAATCCCCCGATCCGGCACCTAAACAAGTGGACGGGAAGGAATTCATCCACCAACTCTTCGATGACTTGAAAGATGATCCCGCGGCTCAGGCCGACAGGGACAATTACCAGGGAAAGAAGAAAAACAAGTTCCAGGGAAAACAGAATGGCCAGCCCAACCAGAACGGCCAGAATCCCCAGAATCAGCCGAAGCAGAAAGCTCCAGCCATCGAGTTCGAAGGTACCGTGGAAGCCACGGGAGTCCTGGAAATAATGCCGGACGGCTACGGTTTCCTACGTTCTTCCGACTACAATTACCTTAACTCCCCCGATGACATCTATGTCAGCCAGAACCAGATAAAGAGCAATGCCCTCAAGTCGGGCGACACGGTTACCGGAGAGATCCGTCCTCCAAAGGAAGGCGACAAGTATTTCCCTCTCGTGAGGATCAAGTACATCAATGGTCGCACTCCGGATTATATTCGTGACCGAGTGCCGTTTGATTTCCTGACTCCCCTTTTCCCGAACGAGAAGTTCAATCTCCTCGGCCACGGACATCAGAACGATGTTTCCTGCCGTATCGTGGACATGTTCACGCCGATCGGTAAGGGGCAGCGAGGCCTGATCGTCTCCCAACCCAAAACTGGTAAGACAATGCTGCTCAAGTCGATAGCCAACGCCATAGCTGACAACCATCCGGAGGTCTACGAGATTGTCCTCCTCATCGACGAGCGTCCCGAGGAGGTCACCGACATGAGTCGCAGCGTCAAGGCCGAGGTCGTCGCCTCGACTTTCGACGAGCCGGCTGAGAGGCATGTCAAAGTGGCGAATATGGTCCTTGAGAAAGCCCGTCGCCTCGTCGAGTGCGGTCATGACGTCGTCATCCTGCTTGACTCGATCACAAGGCTCGCCAGGGCTTACAACACCGTACAGCCCGCTTCAGGTAAGGTACTTACCGGTGGTGTTGACGCCAATGCCCTGCAGAAGCCGAAGAGGTTCTTCGGTGCCGCGCGTAACATCGAGGGTGGCGGATCACTGACAATTCTCGCCACGGCCTTGACGGAGACCGGATCCAAGATGGATGATGTTATTTTCGAGGAATTCAAGGGAACCGGCAATATGGAGCTCCAGCTGGACAGGACACTCGCCAACAGGAGAATATTCCCGGCGGTCAATGTTGTTCTCTCAAGCACCAGGCGTGACGACCTTCTCTACAGCAGGGATGTCGCCAACAGGATCTGGATTCTCCGGAAACTCTTGGCCGACATGAATCCCACCGAGGCGATGAACTTCATGCTCCAGTTGATGGACGAGTACAAGACCAACGAGATGTTGCTTGACAACATGAATAAGGTCTCGCCCAGGGACGCCAAATTCTACGACTCCTATTAGTCATGAGGGAAAGAGACGTGTTAACTTACTTCAGGCCTCCCAAAAGGGGCCTGAAAGCGTTGTTAAAGACTGTCTCTCGCAATTTGTACTACTCCTGGGTTGTCAAACATGACAAACCGGAAAGGAACGAGAAAAGGAAGTACCATGTCTCACTTTGCGTCATGTTCAAAGATGAGGCACCGTATCTCCGGGAATGGTTAGAGTACCACATGCTGGTTGGCGTGGACCATTTTTATCTGTACGACAATAACTCTTCTGACGGATTTGAGAGCATCATCAGCAGTTACCAGAAAGAAGGCTTAGTCACGCTTGTGCGTTGGCCGCATGAGCATTCCCAGGTCAAGGGATACGAGGATTGTATCACTCGGTTCCAAGGAGAAAGCGACTGGATAGGCTTCATCGATGTGGACGAGTTCCTAGTGCCGGTGGCGGAGGAATCTCTCGTTACTTTCCTGGACCGTTTTTCCAGGCGGCCAGCTGTCCTGGTTTACTGGAGGTATTTCGGATCAGGAGGCATGCTCACAAGGGATACGAGTCGCTTGGTGACAGAAGACTTCGTTATCGCTTCTGAGAAAATGTTCACAAAGGGAAAATGCTTCTTCAATTCCAACTACGATTATCTGTTCGACCCCGTGAGGAACAGATCCATGTTCCACTACCTCTGGACTGTTTCAGGTGGCAAGGCAGTTACGCCAGTCGATGTTTTCGACCATACGACATATAGGGATTGGTATCCGAACCGGAGGGTGAAGAGAATTCCGCTGCAGATCAACCATTATACCGTCAAATCGTTGGCGGAGTTCCGGGAAAAGAATAAGAAGGGTGATGTCTATTATGACCATCCTACCCACGGAGACAATGTGTTCCACGACCGGGATAATAAATGTCATGTACCTGATTATCACATATTCAGGTACATGGACAAATTGAAACTCAAGCTGGCTGAACGGGAAGCGAAGGATTAATACTGATCCCAGGATTTAATCTGGATGTCGTCGATCGAAGTCCCGCAGAATGAGCGGATGAAGGCGGTGGCCAGACGAGCGTTGGTGAATAGCGGCACGTTGAAATCGATGGCCGCCCTTCTTATTTTGTAGCCATTGGAAAGCTCCAGCTCGCTGAAGTCTTTAGGAATATTGATCACCATATCAATCTCCTTGTTCTGAATCATTTCCACGGCTGGTTTGAAGCGCCCCTTGAAGTTTGGATTGTCGCATTCACTAGGCCATAGAACCTTCGTGGAAGGGACACTGTTCTCTACCAGGTACTTGTAGGTACCAGCGGTGGCGAAGAGCTCGTAACCTTTGTCGACCAGAAGCTTGCAAGCCCCGAGCATGTCCGCTTTCTGAAGAGGGTCACCGGTCGAGAGCAAGATGCGTTTCGCCGGAATCCTTTGGCCGACGGACAAGAGGGACTTCAATATCGCCTCATTGAGATCATCCCCGAGGCAACCAACCTCGCCGGTGGAGCTCATGTCGACACCAAGCATGGGATCAGCTTCTTCCAGACGGGCGAAACTGAACTGGGAGGATTTGACTCCAACGTAATCCAAGTCGAACGCGCTCTTCTGCGGCGCGGCAGGATGGAGACCAAGCATGACCTTCGTGGCAAGTTCGATGAAGTCGATCTTCAAGACCTTGGAGACAAAGGGGAAGCTCCTGGAAGCCCGCAAGTTACACTCAATGACCTTAATGGCGTTCTCCTTGGCCAGGAACTGGATGTTGAAGGGGCCTGATATTCTCAAAGCATTCGCTATCGCCCTGGCGATTTTCTTGATGCGGCGGACGGTCTCGACGTAGAGTTTCTGGGGCGGGAACTGGATGGTTGCGTCACCGGAATGGACTCCGGCATATTCAATATGCTCCGAGATGGCGTAGGCGATGATCTCTCCCCCGTCGGCGACGGCATCGAACTCGATCTCCTTGGCCCTCTGGTAAAACTTGCTTATGACCACGGGATGTTCCTGGGAGACCTCGGAGGCGAGGGAAAGGAAGTGCCTAAGTTTCTTCTCGTCGTGGCACACATTCATGGCGGCCCCGGAAAGGACGTACGAAGGCCTCACCAGGACCGGGAAACCGACACTCCTGATGAACTCCTCGACATCATCCATAGTCGTAAGTTCTTTCCACTCAGGCTGGTCCACGCCCAGGGCGTCGACGATGCTGGAGAACTTATGACGGTCCTCGGCCTTGTCGATGTCTGTGGCGCTGGTGCCTAATATAGGAACATTATGCTCGTGCAACCTCAAGGCCAGATTGTTGGGAATCTGTCCGCCTACCGAAACGACAACCCCGTGAGGAGACTCAAGCTCGATGATGTCCATGACTCGCTCATAGGTCAACTCGTCGAAATACAGGCGGTCACATTCGTCATAGTCTGTCGAGACAGTCTCCGGATTGTAGTTGATAAGGACACCCCTGTAGCCTTGCCCCTGTATGGTCTTGAGGCAGGTCACGGAGCACCAGTCAAACTCCACGGATGATCCGATGCGGTACGCTCCGGATCCCAGGACAATGACTGATTTGCCGTCATTCTCATATTCAATGTCGCTCTTGGTGCCATTGTAGGTCAGGTACAAGTAGTTGGTCATTGCGGGGAACTCGGCGGCCAACGTGTCTATCTGCTTGACCACCGGGACAATACCTAGCGATTTGCGATGTTCGCGGACCTTGTCCATGTTGACGTTGGGACTCCCCTTGTCCTTCCAGACGGCTCTCTGGATCTGGAAATCAGAGAAGCCTTCTTTCTTGGCGAGGTGAAGAAGCTCAGCCGGGACATCCTCGATCGCATCGTAACCATGCATCTCCTCATACGTCCGGACTATGTTCTCGAGCTTATTGAGGAACCACTTGTCGATTTTGGTGAGCTCGTGGATCTGGTCCACAGTCCAACCTGCCCGCATCGCCTTGGAGATCACGAATATACGATTATCCGTAGGCTCCCTCAAAGCGGTCTCGATGTCGGCCACCTGGAGCTCCTTGTTGCCTACGAAACCATGGGCCCCCTGGCCTATCATCCTCAGGCCCTTCTGGATGGCTTCCTCGAAGCTTCGTCCAATCGCCATGACCTCGCCGACGGATTTCATGGAGGAACCGATCTTGCGGGAGACACCGTGGAACTTGCTGAGGTCCCAACGAGGGATCTTGCAAACGATGTAGTCAAGCGCCGGTTCGAAAAATGCCGGAGTAGTCTTTGTGACGGAGTTTTTCAGGTCGAACAGGCCATAGCCGAGTCCAAGCTTGGCGGCGACGAATGCCAGCGGGTAGCCGGTGGCTTTGGACGCCAACGCCGAGGAACGGCTCAATCTGGCGTTGACCTCGATCACGCGGTAATCCATGGCGTCGGGGTCGTAAGCGAACTGGACGTTGCACTCACCCACTATACCTATGTGGCGTACTATTCTTATGGACAGTTCCCGGAGGAAGTAATAGTCGTTGTTCGAGAGGGTCTGCGAGGGGGCGACCACAATACTCTCACCCGTGTGGATGCCGAGCGGGTCAAAGTTTTCCATGTTACAGACCGTGACACAGTTGTCGTAGCGGTCGCGAACCACCTCATATTCAATCTCTTTCCACCCCTTCAGGGATTTTTCGACCAGGACCTGCGGGGAGAAGGAGAAAGCCTTCTCGCATATTTCCTCAAGCTGCTCCTCGTTGTCGCAGAATCCGGACCCGAGCCCTCCGAGGGCGTAAGCGGCCCTGATGATGAGAGGGAAACCAAGCTCAGCGGCAGCCTTCTTGGCCTCCTTGATGCTGGCCGCGGGATGGGATTTGATGGTCTTTACTCCGATCTCGTCGAGCTTCTTGATGAAAAGGTCACGGTCCTCGGTGTCCATTATGGCCTGCACAGGCGTGCCGAGCACGTTGACCCCATATTTCTCAAGCGTACCTTTCTCGTATAGCTCCACGCCGCAATTGAGGGCTGTCTGGCCTCCGAAAGAGAGCAGGATGCCCTGGGGGCGCTCCTTGGCTATCACCTTTTCCACAAAGAAGGGAGTTACAGGGAGGAAATATATCTTGTCCGCGACTCCTTCGGAAGTCTGGACAGTGGCGATGTTCGGATTGATCAGGACTGTTTCTATCCCCTCTTCCCTCAAGGCCTTAAGGGCCTGTGAGCCGGAATAATCGAACTCTCCGGCCTGTCCTATCTTGAGGGCGCCGGAACCGAGGATCAGAACTTTTTTTATGTCTGTGTTTCTCATAACTTACCGATGAATTCGTCAAAGAGGAAATTGGTGTCTGTGGGGCCGCTGGAGGCCTCAGGATGGAATTGAACGGAGCAGAAAGGCTTGCTCTTGTGACGGATGCCTTCGTTGGTGCCGTCGTTCATATTCACGAACCAGGGCTCCCAGTCTTTTCCGAGGGTCTTGTCGTCGACGGCGAAACCATGGTTCTGGGATGTGATGAAGCAGCGGTTGGTGCCGACCATCCGGACCGGCTGGTTGTGGCTGCGGTGACCGTATTTAAGCTTGTAGGTGTTGGCTCCGCCAGCCCTCGCGAGCAACTGGTTGCCCATGCATATTCCGAAAATAGGTTTGTCCCCCTCCATGGCCTTGCGTAAGTTCGCGACGGTGATGTTGCAGAACTGGGGATTGCCCGGGCCGTTTGAGATGAAGAGGCCATCGTAGTCGAGGGTGTTGAAATCAAAGTCCCAGGGGACCCTGATGACCTTCACTCCCCTGTCCATGAAGCAACGGAGGATGTTGTGCTTGACGCCGCAATCAACCATGACGACGGTTTTGTCTCCCGTTCCGTAAGTGATTGGTTCTTTGCAGCTCACAAGAGCGATCTGGTTGACCAGGTTTGGATCGTCCACCGGGAAATCCTTGGTGACCCCGTCAGGGACGATCATGCCGAGCATCGAGCCTCTCTCCCTTAAAGTTTGTGTCACCGCACGGGTGTCTATTCCGAATATTCCCGGAATCCGGTGCTCCTTCAACCATTCGTCGAGGCTCTTGACAGCGTCCCAGTGGCTGTAGTCAAAGGAGTAGTCGCTGATGACCAATCCCCTGACCCAGATTTTCTCCGACTCGAAGTTGCGGGAGATCCCGTTCTGGTCCGGACCCTCCATGGGAACGCCATAATTACCTATAAGAGGGTAACTTACGGTGAGGATCTGACCCGAATATGACGGGTCGGTAAGGCTCTCCGGATAGCCGACCATGGCGGTCGAGAAAACCACTTCGCCATCAGTCGGTCCCTCATGGCCGAATGAGAACCCGCGGAATTCCATTCCGTTCTCAAGACGCAGTGTCGCTCCTTTTCTTTCTTTCATGTTTTTCTACAAAATAAAAACGACCATCTCAAATAATAATGAAATGGTCGGCGCGGCAAATTGAAAGGAGAACAATCCGATCAGCACCTCTCGGCACCGCGACAATCAGTGGTGTTATTTCGGTCCTGGTCATTGGATGTTCGTTTATCTTGGCAAATTTACGCATTTTTGAGTAATTTCGCACCATATTCTTTAATTATGGTCAGAACCTTTTTTGATGACACAATAGCCGCCCCGGCGACTGTCCCCGGGACGGGGGCGATCACTGTGATCCGCGTTAGTGGTCCGGAGGCTTTGCGGGTGGTCGGGAGTTGCTTGAAGTTGACGTCGAAATCGATCGAGTCTCTTCCCGGGTACTCAATCTGTTACGGTACTATTGCGGATGAGAACGGCGAGGTCGTCGACGAGGTTTTGGCCAGTGTGTTCAGGGCTCCTCATTCCTACACTGGTGAGGATTCGGTTGAGATTTCCTGCCACGCTTCGTCTTATGTCGCTTCCGAGATTCTAAGACTTCTTTGCGGAGCCGGCGCGAGGATGGCTTCACCGGGCGAGTTTACACGCCGGGCGTTTGTCAATGGCAAGATGGATCTTGCTCAGGCTGAGGCTGTAGCGGATGTTATCTCATCATCTTCTTCAGCTTCTTTGCGTGTGGCAATGAACCAGTTGCGAGGTGGTTATTCTTCTGAGCTTCGTTCGATTCGTTCAAGACTCGTTGAACTCACCTCGCTGCTTGAACTTGAATTGGATTTCTCCGAGGAAGATGTCGAGTTCGCCGACCGTTCCCGGTTGTCCTCCTTGCTTGATGAAGTCATTGGCCATGTTTCCTCATTGGCTTCTTCGTTCCGCCTTGGAAACGCTCTTCGGAACGGAGTGCCGGTCGCAATTGTAGGGGCTCCGAATTCCGGGAAGAGCACCCTTCTTAATTCCCTGCTCGGGGATGATCGCGCGATTGTCTCCGATGTCCCCGGGACGACAAGGGACACTGTCGAGGAGACGCTGGTTGTCGATGGGATTCTGTTCCGGTTCATTGACACGGCCGGGCTTCGTTCTTCGTCTGATGAGGTCGAGAGAATTGGAATTGAGAGGTCGTATAAGAAGCTTTCTCAAGCTTCGGTCGTGCTTGCGCTGCTTGATTGTACGGCTCCTGAGGAGGAGAATGAGGCTTTGATTTCTGACATAGTGTCTCGTATTGACTTTTCTATTCAAAAGTTGGTCGTGTTGCTGAATAAAGTTGACATTTTGTGCGCTAACATAAATGTTACACTATTAAACAATGAAGTTTCATCTTCTGATTCTTCGGTTATTAAGTTATATATTTCAGCAAAAACAGGATTTGGGTTGGATTCTTTGAAAAAGGAGCTTGTATCGTCGCAAAAGGACCTTTCTTCGGATTTTGACAACGTTGTCGTGACGAATGCGAGACACTTCGAGGCCCTTAATTCGGCCGCTTCAACCCTCCGGAAAGTGAAAGACTCCCTGACTTCCGGACTCACTCCTGACCTTCTTGCGGAGGATCTCCGGGAAGCACTCCACCACCTCGGCACTATCACCGGCGAAGTCACCCCGGACGAGGTCTTGGGAGAGATATTCGGGAGGTTTTGCATCGGCAAGTAGAATTTTAAGCCTAACTACTTGATAATCAATTAGTTAGCTTATATTTTGCACTTAATTTGGGCCAATTTCGCGAAATTGTAATTCATTGTTTTTCAATCGTTTACATTTTTAAGAATTTTTAATTTATGCATTTTTGAACCACATTTGAACCACGCGTGGTACAAGAAGTTTTGTGTTTTACGCCATAGTTTACACCTTTACATAGATTTACGTATTTTTACATAATCGTCCCCTATTAGAGGGTGATTTATGGCGCTCAGGAAGTCTCCTATGCGATCTTTGGTAAAGGTTGTAAAAAGTATGTACAAAAACACGAGAATTTGCAAATGTTGTGGTAGGAGTTTTACTGCGAAATTTGGAAGACAGGTTCATTGTTCAAACTCCTGTCGCGAACAGTATCATCGCCGCTCCAAACGATTAAAACAGGACGCAGAAAAAACAGCTACAGAAATAGAATCGATCCGTGAAATCCTGGATGGAAGATACTATCTTTCGATTACTCAGTCGGCACTATATCTTGGCGTGAGCCGACCAACCGTATATAAGCGCATCAGAAACGAGGAGATCACTCCCCTACGAGTATCCAGTCGCGCCGTTCGCATATCGGTAGATCAACTCAGGACCGTGGTAAAACCGACGC